>OFFQ01000270.1_pt1 | contig 47399 bp, 43 predicted proteins | sample 1521411 | NCBI WGS metagenome assembly OFFQ01 (sample SAMEA3504110, study PRJEB24116) | mouse gut metagenome | biome: mouse gut; feature: mouse-associated habitat; material: faeces | place: Denmark | collected 2011 | reverse complement strand
ATAAAAATATATCGGGAGATATATTGACAAATTTCAAATATTGAGATAGGAGGAAATAAAAATGACACTGGAAGAAAAACGTTTACAGTATGCGAAAGAGGACTTTGACTTGTTTATGAAAGTGGATGTGAAACAGATGATGGATCTGGCAGATGCTATTCAGGAAGCAAAAACCGTATTTGTAGGAGGCTGGGGCAGGGCAGGCGTGACCGGGAAAATTTTGTCCATGAATTTATCACAGATTGGAATTTCAACGTATGTGGTCAGCGATATCGGCATTTGTCAGCCGGCGGCGCATCCGGGCGACTTGTTCGTGATCTGCTCTAATTCGGGAACGACCCGTACTATGGTGGCCCTGGCGGAGCGGGCAAAGGAGCTGGGGGTAGATATTGCGCTTATAAGCTCTAATGCGGATTCTGCTATTGGAAAGCTGGCAAAGGTAAATGTAGTCATTCCAAAAACACAGATGGAGGTGGACAGAGAAGATTCTGCGTGGTGGCCCTTCTACCATGTAGATGGACAGGTTATGGATTTTGTTCGGGAGATTATTATGGAACGGACCAAACAAACGATGAAAGATATTATGTACTATCACAATAATCTGGAATAAGCGGAGGAAGGGATGATTCGTTTAATCGTATCCGATATGGATGGAACTCTACTTCGGGACGACGGAACCATGCACAAGGGCATGGTTCCGTTGATCCAAGGACTGAGAGAAAAGGGGATTATATTCATAGCGGCCAGCGGAAGGCCAGCATTTAATCTACATGAACAGTTTCAAGAGGTATATTCTGAGATAGGTGCGATTGCCTTTAATGGAGCATGTTTGCACTATAAAGGAAGAATTCAGAAATTTTCATCTGTGGATCCGGATGTTTGCAGAGGGATTGTAAAGAAAGTTCGGAAAAAAGATGGAATTTATGTCAATATGGATGGAATAGATACCTCCTATCTAGAAGATTTGGAGTGCCCGCTGTGGGAATGGAAGGAAGCGCGGGAACATATGAAGGTGGAAAATCTTGAGTATGTGGTTGAGAGAGAGCCTATCTACCGAGTAAGTGTTATGAAGAAGATGGGAAATGAATACCCAGAAGAAATTGCAGAAATGTTGGAGGAGTACAGAGGAAAAGCGGAGCTAATCAGAAGTGATAGCAGAGGAATGGATTTGTCTGGGCTTGGGAATAGCAAGGGAAGGGCATTGGAGTGGATACAGGATTTTTTGAAGGTGACTCCAGAGGAAACCATGGTATTTGGAGACTATTACAATGATAAGGAATTGTTTTTAAGAGCAAAGTATAGCTTTGCTCCCATCAATGCCTGTGAGGAGATAACCTCTCTTGCCTGGAAAATAATCGGAGATCACAATCAAGATTCGGTGTATGATACGATACAAAATTATTTGAACTCAGAAAAAGAATTTCCAGAGAAATAAGGAGGATGAGGAATAATGGTAAAACTGGCAACTGTGGGAACAGGCTGGATTGTGGACATGTTTCTGGAGGCTGTAAAGCAAGCAGATCCGGAGTTTGTACATACAGCAGTATATTCTTTTCGGGAAGAGGAGGGACAGGCATTTGCGAAGAAGCATGGGGTGGAGCATGTTTACACAGATTTGGATGAGCTTGGAAAATCAGATGTGGATGTGATATATATTGCAAATCCCAATGCTCTGCATTATCCGACTGCGAAGAAAATGTTGGAATATGGCAAACACGTGCTTTGTGAAAAAACCTCTGTAGTAATCTCGGAACAGTTGGAAAAGCTGTATCAGATAGCAAAGGAGCATCAGGTATTGTTTCTGGAGGCAATAAAGGCACTGTATTTGCCGGAAGCAGAAACCATTCGGAATGCTCTGAAAAAGCTGGGGCGGGTTCATATGGCAAAATTTGATTTCTGCCGTTTTTCTTCTAAGTATCCGGCATTTCTACAAGGAGAGAGACCAAATATATTTAATCCGGCGCTGGCAGCCGGAGGATTGATGGATATGGGGATTTACAGTGTGTATCCTGCTGTTTACTTCTTTGGTGCACCAAAGGAGGTAAAGGCACAGGTAAATTTTATGCCCACAGGAGCGGATTTGGCAGGCACTGTGCTGCTTGGTTATCCAGATGTGCATGTAAACATTTGTTGGTCGAAGGGGAGTACATCAGGACATGACAGTATTATTCAAGGGGATAAGGGAGTTCTGCATATGAATACCATGGAGTATTTTGGAGACAGCTATATTGAGTATACAGATGGAACTAGGGAAGAGATTGTAAGCTGGACTCCGGGAAGAAATCCTATGGCTGGAGAGGCAAGGATTCTGTATGAAATGGTATCTGGCATAAATCGGCATGAGGATTTCTATCAGGAAGCCTGTGCAAGAACCAGACAGGTGATTCTTCTGATGGAGCGTATTCGTGAGGACGCAGGGATTACATTTGCGGAAAACTGTTATCAATGTTAGAATTTTTCTGGCGGACAAGGAAACAATTACATTTTGGCAGCTGAAGGTATTATGTCAATCGAGGTATGGACAGAGAGTAAGGGAGTGTTCAAATGGGAGCTTATGTGCAGACGAAGCAAGAGATTTTGGATTACATCCGACAGGAGACGAAAGGATTTCAGACTTGGCATATGGAGGGCTTTTCAGCAAGCGGTATCAGTCGAAAGAAAAATATCAGCCGAAGTCTTGTAAGCCAATATTTGAATGAACTGGTTAAGGACGGGGAGTTGGTGAAAATCAACTCCCGGCCCGTATATTTTCTGCACCGGGAGACATTGGAGATACAATATGATGTAAGGATTCAGGGAAGAGTCTACTATTCTGTGGACGAACTGATGCAGGAGCTTCTCCAGGCCCGATATCAGATGCTTGATTTCGGAAATGCAATCGGATGTATGGCCAGCCTTGGATACTGTGTGGAACAGTGTAAGGCGGCTGTCAGTTATCCGCCTGTGGGACTTCCTATTCTTCTTACCGGAGAACATGGCACCGGGAAGTCCTGGTTTGCAAAGCTGACCTATGAGTATGCCCAGAACAACAGCTTGATTGATGCAAACCGTGCCTTTTATGAAATTGATTGTTCGGAATATTCGGAGAATCCGGATAAGCTCCGCATAACATTATTTGGAGAACGACACGGAGATGGAAGTGTGACGAGGGGGCTTATGGAAGCGGCGGAGGGAAGCATCCTATTTTTTGACGAGGCCCATAATCTTTCTTCGGAGTGTCAGGAACAGCTATTCAGCTATTTGGACGAAGGACATTTTCACAGAGTGGGTGACAAAGAAAACTGGGTTGTTTCAGGAACCCGCCTGATTTTTGCAACCATGAAAAATCCGCCGGATGTATTTTTACGTACTTTTCTTCGCAGAATCCCGGTGATAGTTCATTTGCCAAGTCTGGCAGAGCGCTCCTATGAGGAAAAAGAAGAGCTGATTGTACGTTTTTTAAAACAGGAGTCAGCCAGAATGGGACAGGAGCTTTATATCAGCCGAAGAGCTATGAATGTGCTGCTGCATCATACCTATGGAGGGAATATTGGTGAGCTTATCGGCGTAATTCGTACCAGCTGTGCATCTGTCTGGCTGAATAAGGGGAAGCAAGATAAGCTGGCGGTTTTACTCTACTGCCTGCCGGCACATCTTCTGGCTGCTATGAAGGTAGAAAAGGAAAGTATTGGTGAGGAGGACGCACTGATCAATATCAGCCGATATGAACGGGACAATTCGACTGATCGGATTACGGCTATGTTCGATGAGCTTCTCGACGCGGTTGTGGAGCATGGAGAGAGGGAGAGCTCCTTTACGGAATTTTTGGATTTATCCATGAAAAGCATCTGGATTTACTATGATTACCTTGTATTTGAAGAAAAATATGTACATGTGAAAATACGGGCGGTTCAAAATGTTTTAACAGAGATTTTTGACGCCGTTTCCGAGAAGTACGCAATGATATTGCCGGTGAATTGCAGCTTTGTATTGGCAAGAAGTACATTTTTAACCGGTCAGAAAAGTCAGATGATAGAACAGTGGGAGCAGGAACGAAGCGAGGAGCTTCAGGAAGCGACTGAGCTTCTGGAACGGGAAGCAGCACAGGAAAGCCTGATTGCCCATGAAATACTGCAGGCCATTCGGGACAATCTGGATATGAAGCCTCAGAAAATAAATCAGATTTTTTTGACTTTGAATATTGCCTATTACAATTGTAAGCTGCAGTTTAGGGATACAACCGGTATTATTATTAGTCATGGATATTCTACCGCAAGCAGCATTGCGGACACAGCGAACAAAATGCTCGGTACTCCCATGTACTATGCTATGGATATGCCTTTGGACATGCAGCCGGATGAGATTGTATTTCGTCTGAAAAAGCATATTACCACTCATGGAATCTACCGGAATATTGTGCTTTTGGTGGATATGGGATCTTTAGAGCAGATTGGAAGCCAGCTTGAGGACATTCCCAATATTAATGTAGGGATTGTAAATAATGTATCCACACAGATGGCTTTGGAAATTGGGTTTCGGCTAATGAATCGTACGGAGATGGAAACGATTCTAAAAGATCTCTGTCAGAATATGAAGCTGTCCTATAAGATGATTAATACTCAGAAAAGGAGTCCTGCAATTTTGTTTACCAGTGAGATGGGGGTCCATTCGGCAGAACGTATCATGGAGCTTTTTAAGTCCAGTCTTCCGGGGAAGGCAGGAGAGCTTAAGATGGTATTCTGTGAGTATCCGGCGTTGCTTCGGGAGGAGAATACCTTCCTTGAAAAATATCAGGTTCTCTGCGTCATAGGAACCACGGATCCGGGGAGCCTTAAGACGCCTTTTTTCTCTTTGGATATGCTGATTGCCGGAGAGGAAAGCCGAGCTATGGAATACCTGCTGATGCCCTATTTATCCAAAGAAGAGGCAGAGAAGCTATCCGAAAATCTATTGAAGAATTTTTCCCTTCAGAATGTCCTGCAGAACCTGACAATATTGAATGCGGATACGCTGCTGGAGTTTGTGATTACGGCAGTAAAGAATCTGGAAACCCTGTTGGGGAAAAAATTTACCAACCGGATGCTCACCGGCTTTTATGTGCATATGAGCTGTCTGGTAGAACGCTTAGTGACAAAGATGCCTCTTGGAGAACTGGAGGGGCAGGAGGAATTTGGAAGAACTCATACGGATTTTGTTATGAAAACCCGGAAAGCCTTTTCGGAGATAGAACACCATTATCGGATTCAGCTTCCTTTAAGTGAAATCTTATTTTTGTTTGAGTTTATTGAAAAAGAAGAGCGGATAATGTATATTCAAAGTGATAAAAAAGAGTAAATAGGAGCTGCTGCCGTGCAGGAAATTGCATGAAGAGCAATTCGGAGGCCGGCTCGCCGTTGAAGACGGACGGGATCAACGGCATCATCCTCAATCCCTGGAATCGGACAATTATGCTGGATAAGCAGCTAATCTGTATTATTTTGGGTGGGAACTGATTTGCAATGTGCCCGGTACTGGCTGGGACTTACCCCTTTTTTCCGTTTAAACAGTCTGGAAAAGTACAAAGTATCCTCGTAGCCTACGGACAGCGAGATGATTGATACGGGCAGCTCCGTAGACTTTAAAAGGGCGCAGGCTTTCCGGATGCGCAGATCCAGAAGGTATTCCTGAACGGAAGAGCCGATGGCGGATTTGAACAGGCGGTGAAGGTAGGAGCGGTTTAAGCCTATGGAATCCGCCAGATCCTGAACAGAGACATTGCAGGCATAGTTGGATTCCAGATAGGTCAGAGCTTCTTCCACATAGTTGATTTGCTTTTCTCCCGGAGTGTACTGTTCCCGGGGGAATTTGCTTGCCAGGAGAAAGAGATATTCGTAGAGGATGCTGTTCATCATAAGGTCACGGTTGGCGTTTAGATGGCTTGCTTCGAACATTTTCTCGTGGCAAAGGCGGATGCGGTCGTCGCGGCCGTAGTGAAAGACCGGGATGGATAAGAGAGAGGTGCGCTCTAAGAAGCCTTTGATCTTGACGCCCTGGAAGCCTATCCAGGTGTAGATCCAGGGATCTTTGCGGTCGGCCTCATAGTAGATAAGCTCGTCGGGGCAGATGAGAAAGGCGTCGCCTTCTTTTAGGTGGTACATAGTTTCCTTTGTTTTGTAGTAGCCCTGACCTCCCAGGATGTAGTGAATAAGATAGCCGCTGCGGACAATGGGGCCGTAGCTGTGGCCGGGAGCGCAGGTTTCGTAACCGCAAGTGTAAACGAAGGCGTCAAGGTTTTTAAAATAGTCATTGGAAAAGAGAAAGTCCTGCATCTTTTTCGGCTCCTTTTTATTCCCGCATATACTCCTGGCGTTAGGCGGAGTTTTAGTCACAATGGTACATGAGAAGACAACATTTGTCCATGTCCTCTTTATTATAATATAGTATACTGACAATAACAAGAGCGGATGTGAATCCGCAGAGAAAGGGGAGTATACAATGGACGAAAAGAAACGACAGAGATATCTTGCGATATCGGAAAAGCTGACGGAGCTGGTAGGAGGTGAAGGCAACATTCAGGGTGTGGCGCATTGTGCCACGCGGCTTCGGATTGTACTGGAAAATAATGATGCTGCGGATCTGAAAGCGATTGAGGATTTGGATTTGGCCAAGGGTGTGTTCGTGGCAGGAGATCAGCTTCAGATTATTTTCGGGGCCGGACTGGTGAATGATGTGTACGAGGTATTTACGGAGTACACAGGGAAACGGAATATGAGCCTGAGTGATCTGAAAACGGAGGCAAACAAGAAGATGAACCCCATTCAGAGAATTATCAAAGCTCTTTCGGACGTATTTATTGATATTATGCCGGGGATTCTGGCGGCGGCTTTACTTACGGGACTTTCCGGTGTCCTGGCAAATGTGGATCTGGTGCAGAACAGTGAGACCCTTTTTGGCATTACAAAGCTGATTAATATTTCTTCCGGCGCCATATTCGGATTCCTGCCTCTGGCCGTGGCCTACAGCGCATGCAAGCGGTTTGGCGGAAGGCCGATACTTGGTATTGTGATGGGCTGTATTATGCTTTCTCCCAGCCTTGCGGATGCTTATGCGGCGGCTCAGGGAACGGTTGAGGTAACTACCCTGCATCTCTTTGGCATGGGCGTGGATCTGGTTGGCTTTCAGGGCGGTATTATCGTGGCGCTTTTGATGGGCGTTGTCACGGCAAAGCTGGATCTGTTCTTTGAGAAGAAGGTGCCGGAGGTGATTCGCCTTTTGGTTTCTCCGCTTTTCACAACTTTGGTTGGCGCGCTGCTGCTGTTTACGGTTATCGGACCCCTGGGAAGAGGGCTTGCTTCCGGTATTACAAGCGGACTGGTATGGATGACTCAGAATCTCGGCGTGTTTGGATATGCTCTGTTCTCCGGAGTACAGCAGCTTGTGGTGATTACGGGACTTCATCATATCTTTGGCGCGATTGAGGCGCAGCTTTTGGCGGATACGGGAAGAAATATTCTGAATCCCCTGATGTCTGTGGCTATGACGGCTCAGGGCGGAGCGGTTCTTGGATATCTGCTTCGGAATCGGAAGGATGCCAAGACCCAGGAGCTTTGTATCCCCAGCTTTGTGTCGGTGCTTTTCGGAATTACGGAGCCTGCTCTGTTCGGCGTAAATGTGCGGTTTAAGTATCCGCTGATAGGCGGGTGTATCGGCGGGGCCATTGGCGGAGCGGTTGTTTACTTTACGAATCTTGCGGCGCTTGGTTTCGGAACCACGGTTGTGCCCGGAATCGCTTTGGCGGACCCGGCAGGCAACGGTTATGTAAACTATGTAATAGCCCATGTGATTGCTCTGGCAGCGGGCTTTGTGATGACCTTGGTTCTGAGCGGTTTTCAGAAGCAGACGAAGACTTTGGAGGAAAAGACGGCAGAGGTGAAGAAAGCGGAAGCACCGATGCCTGTGATTCTTTCGGAGGCTGCGGATTATAAAGAAGGGACGTTCCTTGCTTATACGGCCGGTGAAATGATTGCAATGGAGGATGTGAAGGATGAGACCTTTTGCAATAAGGTTCTTGGCGACGGCATTGCGATTCAGCCGGAGGAGGGCGCTGTCTATGCGCCGGTAAACGGCACGGTGGCCAGTGTGTTTGAGACGAAGCACGCGGTCTGCCTGGTATCGGATGCGGGGGAGGAGATTTTGATTCACATCGGCGTGGATACGGTGAACCTTCAGGGAGAGCATTTTACGGCTTATGTGAAGGACGGCGATAAGGTGAAGGCCGGACAGCTTTTAATCCGATTTGACTTGAAGAAGATAGCGGAAAAGGGTTATGATACGGTTATCCCCATGATTTTCACGGACCCGGAGCATCAGCCGGATATGAGCGGATGGGAGCTTCGGAGGGTCGGACACGGTGAGTGTTTGTAAATAAGGCTTTTATTGGAAGGTCTGATCTGATATAATCTATTGTTTGGAAAGGGTCAGATGGACGGGGAAGCCTGTCTGTCCGGCCCATTAAGAGAATCAACTGGAATGGAGACGGAAAAAATGGTAAAAAGCCCCATGAAAAAGGATGCCTATCTAAAAAATTTTCAAGACAGAAGAGAATGGTATGAACGTGTACAAAGGGACCCGGCGCGTTTTAAGTACCACATTCAGCCTCCTATGGGATGGCTGAACGACCCCAACGGCCTGTGTCAGAAGGACGGCGTCTATCACATTTATTTTCAATACTGTCCTTTTTACCCGGAGCTTGGGAGCATTTTCTGGGGACATATGACCACCAGGGATTTTATTCATTTTGAGGAGCAGGAGCCGGCGGTGTACTCCGATACTCCCTGGGACTGCAACGGACCCTACAGCGGTTCGGCTTTTGAGAAGGATGGAACCCTCTGTTTCTTTTATACGGGAAATGTGCGGTATGAGGGCGATTACAACTATGTGACTGACGGAAGGGAGCAGAATACGATTCTTATTACCTCCGAAGACGGCTATCATTTTTCGGAAAAACAGCTTTTGATGACAAATGACGACTATCCGGCAGATATGAGCAGGCATGTGCGGGACCCGCAGGTATTTCGGGAAAATGGCCGCTATTTTATGATTCAGGGCGCCCGGAGCGCGGAGGATGAAGGGTCTGTTCTTTTGTTTGAGAGTGGGGATCTGATTCACTGGTCTTATAAGCTTCGATTTCAGCCGGAGAAGCCCTTTGGCTATATGTGGGAGTGTCCCAATTATCTGAAAATCGGGGAGCAACGATTTCTGATTACCTGCCCTCAGGGAGTGCCCAGGGATGGGAGCGAATTTGCCAATGTGTATCAGTGCGGGTGGTTTCCTCTGGATTATGATTTTGAAGGGGAGGAGTATAAGCTTGGGGACTTTCACTCTCTGGATCGGGGGTTTGACTTCTATGCGCCTCAGGTATTTCAGGATGAGTCCGGAAGGTGGATTCTTCTTGGATGGATGGCAGTACCGGACTCCGGGTATGAGGAGCCGACGCTTGTAAATGGATGGATTCATGCCATGACCATTCCCCGGGAGCTTTATGTGAATGAGTTTGGTCTTTTGTGCCAGAAGCCCTTAAAAGAACTTGAGAGTCTTAGAAAGGAAAAGGTGTGCGGAAGGCTTGAGGAAGGGCTGGACAGAGAGATATCACCCTGCTTTGAGCTGAATCTGCTTATGGAGGAGACGGAAGAATTTGAAATGAAGCTTCGGGAATCTGTGAAGCTAACATACAGGTGCGGAGTATTGCAGTTGGATGTAACGGAATGCGGCATGGGAAGAACGGTGCGGAGCCTTAAGGTTTTAAAGCTTCATGGGCTGCGGATTTTTTCCGATACTTTAAGCCTTGAGATCTTTGTGAATGACGGGGAGGATGTGTTTACCAGCCGAGTCTATGATTCTATGGAGAATTTGAGGATTTGGGCGGCAGCAGGGGAAATAAGGGGGATTTGGGAGTATTATTCACTTTGACTTAAAATGTATACTGGCTTGCTGGGGCTTGAAAATTTATTTCAGCTAAAAAAGACTGTTTCGAATGTGCAATGGCTGTTCGGAGCAGTTTTTTTGTTGAAGCGGAAGAGTGGATAGCGGAAATTTTTCTGTTATAGAATGTCTGATGGTTTAAATTTTTTTAATTTTTGCGAATAGAAAAGGAAAGATTGAATAGAAAATATTTCCTTTCTTTTTTGCTTATAGTATAATTAAAAAAAGTTGGGAAACTTTGAGTGTATTTTGAATGGATTACAGAAAATTATTATGAATTTATCAGCCAATAAGCTTGGCAACAAGAATATGAAAGTAGTGGGTACACCGTAAAAAGGCAGTAACATCGTCAGATTGGGAAAGTTATAGTATATCTTTGCTTGAATTTTGTGGGGATATATCCGAATGGAAATCTTTAAAAGAGATTAAATTTTTACTAAGAAGGAAAGATACTGTCGGTGGGAAAATCGAGATAAGAGGTGTATGAGTGAATAGACGAGAAGAAAAAGATCAGAAATCTAATATCATTATTTATACAACACAAGATGGTTTGACAAAAATTGAAACGACTTTTGACGAAGATACCGTATGGTTATCCATTGACCAGATGGCTGAATTATTCCAAAGAGATAAATCGACGATTTCAAGGCATATAAAAAATGTCTTTTCTGAGGGTGAACTGGTGAGAGAATCAGTTGTTGCAAATTTTGCAACAACTGCGGCGGATGGGAAAACCTACCAAGTTGACTATTATAATTTGGATGTCATTATTTCTGTGGGCTATCGTGTGAAATCCAAACGTGGTACGCAGTTCAGAATTTGGGCGACTAATATACTGAAAGAATATATGCGAAAAGGTTTTGCACTGGATGATGAACGATTAAAAAATCTGGGCGGCGGTGGTTACTTTAAAGAATTACTTGAACGGATCAGAGACATTCGTGCTTCTGAAAAGGTGTTTTACAGACAAATTCTTGAGATTTACGCTACTAGCATTGATTATGATCCCAAAGCAGAAATATCCATTCTCTTTTTTAAAAAAGTGCAGAACAAAATTCATTATGCTATTCATGGTCAAACGGCTGCAGAGGTTATTTACACAAGAGCAGATGCTGAAAAAGAGTTTATGGGTGTTACAACATTTGTCGGAAATCAGCCAACATTGAAAGAGGCTGTTGTTGCGAAAAATTACCTGAATGAAAAAGAACTTCGTGCTATGGGACAACTTGTTTCTGGATATTTAGATTTTGCAGAACGTCAGGCAGAACGTGAACAGGCAATGACCATGAAAGATTGGGCGGAACATTTAGATCGTATTCTTACAATGACAGGAGAGCAGTTATTGCAGGGAAATGGAAGTATCTCTCATAAGCAGGCTGTTAATAAGGCAACAGATGAATATAAGAAATATAAAGCCAGAACCATTAGTGATGTAGAAGAGGACTATTTGAACTCTATAAAAATGTTAGAAAAAAAGGCAGATAAGAAATAAAAAGATATTTGATGTAGTTTGAACAATGATGAACATGTTGAGACCATTATACTTTGGTCCCGCAAATCACCAGACAACCATATCAACGTGAAGATTGAATTTGGGGAAGGCGAAGGGAAAGTGCCTTTAGATGCAATAGCAGAATGGCAAAGAAATATCCGCTGAAAAAGAAGGTAGAAGCGATAACGGATGCGTTAAATATTTTGAGGTATGGTGTTAGTATTTTAATGGATGAAAGGATTTATCAGATTACAGAGCAGATAGTTGAAATACATCAAAAAGCTTATGAGGTTTATTTGCCGCTGGTTGAAGACGTGTGTAGCAGAACCGTGTCAGAGGCTGAATTATCACATTTGCTTGATTAGCTACTAGACTTTGCCTGTGATGAAAAAATACTGAAATTGTTTAAAAGGGTGTGCAGAAGACATTTGTATGTATATCCTGGCTGTATTAAGTTTTATATTGAAGCATATCGGGAGATGTGGGAAGATGAAAACAAATGACTATTTGGCAGAATATATCTAAGTGAAGAAACAGTTACAATGCTTGAGAAAGTTTGTGATATTATAAAAGGAAGAGCGATGGGAAAAATAATTAAGGATACAATTTATGCAAATGGAATAGATATTGGAATTTATACGCAGGATTTTGAAAATGAATTTATTTCATTGACGGATATTGCCCGGTATAAGAGCGATGACCCAACGGCGGTTATTCAAAATTGGATGAGAATTAGTATGTGATAGAATTTCTGGGATTATGGGAAAGACTTCATAATCCGGATTTTAAACCCCTCGAATTTGAGGGGTTTAGAAAACAGGCAGGAGCGAATGCATTTACAATGTCACCAAAAAAATGGATAGAGGCTACGGATGCTATTGGTATTGTTTCAAAAGCAGGACGATATGGCGGGACATATGCCCATAGTGATATTGCGATGTCCTTTGCAACATGGATTTCTCCTGAATTTCAGTTATATATCATGAAGGATTACAGGAGATTAAAGACGGATGAGAATAGTCGGTTATCTTTAAATTGGAATTTGAATAGAGAGATTTCTAGGTTAAATTATAGGATACATACAGATGCAATTAAGGACAATTTGATTCCGCCAGAATTGACTTCTGCACAGATATCTTACACATATGCTAATGAAGCAGATATGCTCAATGTTATTTTGTTTGGAAAAACAGCTAAGCAATGGAAAGATGAAAATTCAACAGTGAAAGGAAATATGAGGGATGTGGCAACACTGAATCAGTTACTTGTACTTGCGAATCTGGAAAGTTATAATGCAGTTTTGATTAATCAGGGGAAAAGTCAAAAAGAACGAATGGAATTGTTATGACAGTTGGCAGTACAGCAATTACAGACATTGGCGACAGCGAGTCTGAATAATTTGCCGAAACTAGAAGTATAAAGGACAAAATATTAAAAAACTAAAAACCAGGAGGCAGTTTAATGAGCATCACAACACCACAGACCAGCATCCGCACCGGACTAACCTTCGGCGCGTACTTGGAAAAAAAGCCCGATCAAAACCAAACAGTCACATCCAAACCAGGCTTTGGCAGTCTTCTAAAGCAAACCATCCAAAGTCAGTCAAAGTCCACAGGCGAAGAAGCCGAAACCGCAGTTAAAGCCGAGGTCGAGGAAGCAAAAAAACTAGTAAAAAATTACCAGACCGTCCTGGTAAAAGAGATCCTCTACGGCACCTCCAACGCCCAATACCAGGCAGAAAAGAAAAAGAACAAAAAATACCAGCTCTTCAAAGCAGACAACGGCGTCTTCGGCGACAAAACCCTGGAAGAAATGGCAAACCCCACCGACAACCCCAAAGCGACCTGGAACAACGCGCAGTCAAAGAAGCTGACAAAAGACCAACTCCGCTTCTTAAAAGAAAACTACAACATCACAGCCCCAACAAACGGAGATTTCACCGACATCCTCACGGCACTCATCGACATGCAGATTCTCTCCCGAGAAGAAGCGGAAGAACTCCTCTTACGTGACATCCCAACCGAAGTCACCCATTCAGACCACAGCATAATAAGCCAAAAACCCACACAAAAACAAGCCGAACAAGAAAGAAAACAAAACAGCGAAATCCTCCAAGAGCTCCTCCAACAGCTTTCAGAAAACGCAAAAAACCAATACGAAAAATAAAACAAACAAAAAAACAACACCCCCCCCAACAACGTAAATGGGTCTGGCGCGAAATAGGCCCGGCGGCTTTTCCGATATCAGGTGTCCGGCTGTTCGCGAACGCTCTGTCTGAACTGAGCGGACATTACCAAAAAACATTTCAACCCACGAAAAATACAAGGGTAATGTCCGTTCAGAGCAGACAGAGTGTACGTGAACCGTCCGAACACAGATATGGAAAAGCCGCCGGGCCTATTTCGCGCCAGACCCCGCACAACCTAAAGCACAGCCAAAATCTCATTCAAATCCCGCACCTCAAAATCCACCCGAGCCTCCGTATCATTCACACCTCCGCCCGGATTATACCAGCAAGTCCTTATCCCCGCAAACGTCCCCCCTAAAATATCACTGGACAGCGAATCCCCCACGATCAGTACCCGTTCCCTCTCCACATCCCCAATCCGTTCAAACACCCGTTCAAAAAACTCCTTCGCCGGTTTCTCAAACCCAACCTCCTCCGACAAAAACACCCCATCCATCAGCGTATCAAACCCGGAATTACGAAGCTTCTTAGTCTGCGCCACCACAGTCCCATTGGACACCACATACTGCCGAATCTTCCCGACCAGAGAGGACACAAGCTCCTTACTATGATCACAAAACACAACCGTATCCCCAAGCCGCACCTGATAAGCCTCATTAAACCGCCCGCTCAGAGAAGGCTCAAGCCCCTCTGCAGCAAAAAATTCCTCAAACCGCCCCACCAAAATCTCCGCCTTTGACATCTCCCCGCGCTCCAGCCGATTCCAGTACTTCCGGTTAATCCCCGAATACCGCCCCAGCATCTCATCCGTACACGCCCCAAGCCCAAACTCCGAAAAAAGCGAACGAATAGCCGCCTTCTCAGCCTCCAAAAAGTTAAGAAGCGTCCCATCCACATCCCATAAAATAACATCAAAGTGCTTCATAGCCCATTACCTCCAAATAAAATAAACTCACTATGCAAAACGATACCGTTAAATCTGTGCTTTATAGTATATCTTAGAGAACAGGACTTTGCAATGAATTTCCGTTTCATCCCAGGAGTGATGGGCGATTTGTATACTTTATTGCTTCTGCCAAATGTTTATATAGTTGATTTTGCAAAAATATATTGACAATTATAAAATCTTTTTGTATTATTTAACTGTGAAAACGTTTTATCAATCAAAAATATTAAAGGTAATAGGAAAATGCTTGATTTTATTGTAAAAAATGGAATTTATAGTTAAATTATTTTTTGTATACTCAATAAAACGTTTTTTAAAAGAATAACAGAACCAAATATAAATATATAGAAAAATAAAAATGCTGTTTACATAACATTAAATATTTACATAAAATATTCCAGCACAAAAAATTTTTAAAAGAACTAGATGTTATGACGAAAATAAGAAAAAATGTTGATATTTAAAGAAAAACAAGTACTATCGAATAAGAAAACGTTTTATCAAAAATGGAACAAACAAATAACTATTATGTAAAATATAAGTTTGTCAATACGGCAAATATATTTTAAATATTGACGTCTAAAAGCTCCAGACAGACATGCCGGCGCGTCTGCCTGACAGAGTATACAGAAAGGAGGAAAGAGCAAAAGACAATAAAAATCAAAGAAAATAAAAAAGTATATTCAAATCGAAATAGTAATTACATTCAGAAAAGGAGAAAAGCATGAGACAAGCAGATAAGTTGAAAAAGGCAGGATGTATTTTATTAGTAACCACAATGATAGCGGCCCTTACCGGCTGTTCCCAAAAAGCTCCTGAGCCGGAAGCCGCTCCCCAGCAGGAGGCAGCAAATGCTCCGGCAGAAGCAGAAACAGAGGAAAATACAGCAGAAAACAGCGAAAAAGAAGTAAAAACCGTTCTGGTATCCAATATGATGAATCCCCTGTCATGGGTGGACGCAGAAGGAAATCTGCAGGGATATGAATATGATATCGTAGTAGAAATCAATAAGCTGCTAAAGAATTACACCCTGGAAATCCAGGCAGTAACAGAGGAAGTACAGGATATTACAATGGAGGCTGGGGAGGCAGATATGTCCGCAGGCGGCTATTATCTCACTCCGGAACGTCAGGAAGCCTATGAAGTTCCCGAATATCCGGTTGGAGCAGCGGCAATGAAATTATATGTGCGCGCAGAGGATAAAGATAAGATTACAAATCTGAAGGATGCGGTTGATCAGGGATGGAAAATTGTTCCCGTAGCACCCGGCGGCGGAATTTATAAGGCATTGACAAAGTGGAATGAGGACAACGGAAATGTTTTAGACGAGATTCCCACACAGGACGGATTAACCACAGCAGAAAAGCTGACCATGGTAGCAGAAGGACAATGCGATGTGTTTATCAATCCAAACAATAATGACAACCTGGGAATTGCAGAAGAAATGAATCTGGATATCGTTGAAATCGACGAACCCGTGAAAGTAGACCAGACAGTTCTAATCATCAAAAAAGGTGAAACCGATTTCTGCCAGGAAGTAAATGAGGCGTTAAAGCAGTTGACCGAGAGCGGAAAGATATCCGAGCTGTCCGTAAAATGGTACGGATACGATTTGCTTGAAAACCTGAAATATATCAAGGAATAGGCACATTGAAATAGAATTGTGCGGAAGGGCGGTGCAGGATTAAAGTGTTTGATATCCTCTACATATTAAAAGCGATTCCCATGATGCTTGATTCCTTTGCATACACAGTACTCGTGGTAATCGAATCGCTGCTCCTATGTTTTATGTTAGCCATACCCATTACGGCAGTCCGTATTAAAAAAGTACCTGTGTTATCACAGTTCTGCGGATTGTGGCTGTCTTTTATACGAAGCATGCCGGGAATGTTGGAATTGTTTATTGCTTACTTTGTACTGCCGGGATTGCTTAAGGGGATTCACATTGATACTTCTGGCTGGCCGGCTACCGTATACGTATTAATTGCAATGATGTTTCATTACATTCCTTATCTGTCGGAAATATTACGGCCGGCATATTTATCCGTAGATAAGGGGCAGCATGAGGCCGCCGCAGCGATTGGCATGACAGGCCTTCAGACCTTTCGAAGGATTATTGCGGCGCAGACGCTTCCGGTGGCCTTGCCCCAATTGTGTAATACGGCAATTGACATTGTAAAAGACACTTCTCTGCTGTTCACCATAGGAGTGATTGACCTAATGGGAAAGGCAAAACTGATTATCACCGATACCTATGGAATCAGGAAGATGGAAACTTACATTGCAGTAGCAATTTTTTACTGGATTCTGACAGCGGTAGTTTCCAATTTGTTTAAGCTTGGAGAGAATTACTTTAAAAAATATAAGCTCTCAACAGGCATAAAGCTGCAGGGAGGCGGAAAATGAGAGCGGACTTACTATATGGCGCATTTTTTACAATTTTAAAAGCAGTACCCAGAACACTTTTCATAGCCTTGATTGTCATGGCTTCCGCTATCGTATTAGGCGTATTCCTGGCATTTCTGAGAATGAAGAGAGTGAAGATTATCAGCCCGTTGATTGGACTGCTGGTTGGATATACCAGAGGGACCCCGATGATTGTCCAGTTGTTTATTGTCTATTATAGTCTTCCGTATGGAATTGCATATATGGCAAATCGGTTTTTTGCGGCAGATATAAAGGCTTTTGATGTGCCGGGACTTGTAACGATTTATGTAACTTATATTATATGCCAGGCAGGTTACCAATGTGAAGTCATCCGCAGCGCACTGGCTTCTGTTGAACACGGACAGATGGAGGGCTGCTATTCCGTTGGTATGACGGGCGGACAGGCCATGATGCGGATCATATTTCCCCAGGCGCTGGCAATTGCAATTCCCAGCTTTTTTACCCACTATATGTCCACAGTGAAGCTGATGTCGCTGGCATTTACCTTACAAGTAATTGATATTATGGCGGCAGCAAGACTATATACCTCTTTGACGGAAAGATACACGGAAAGCTATATTGCGGCAGCAGTCATCTACTGGCTGATTGGACTTGGCCTGACCTTTGTATTTGGGAAATGGGAGTCAGTCAGCAAAAGAATGTTGGGAAGTGTGGGCTGAAACAGGATTTTGGCAGAATACCAAGGCGGAAAGAAAGGAAAAAACAACAGATGGATAAGATGACAAAAACAGAAAGATTAAAGGCAGCATTGGCCGGACAGGAAGTGGACAGAGTTCCGATAAGTATCTGGCAGCATTTTTCTACTGTGGATCAGGACCCCTTAAGCCTTGCGGAAACTCAGGTGAAAACAGCCAGGAAGTTTGACTATGATTTTATCAAGCTGATGCCCTTTGGCTTATACGGCATACAGCCCTGGGGAGCACAGATTGATATCTTTTGTAAAGTCAATCATCCTCCTCTTGTGGCGGAATACGGGATCAAAGAAACAGAAGACTGGGGACGTCTGGAGGTGGTTCCCCCATATTTTGGAAGCTATGGGAAGCAGGTAGAACTGGCCAGACAGGTGATGAAGCTGACAAAGGGGGAAGATCTTCCCTTTATACAGACGATTTTTTCACCGCTTACCACAGCCCGCAAGCTGGCCGGTGACCGTATTTTTGAGGATATGAGGACAAACCCGAAGCTATTAAAGGAGGCGCTGCAGGTCATCACAGATACAACAATAGGCTTTGTAAAGGCGAATATAGAAGCGGGAGTAAGCGGCTTCTTTCTGGCAACCCAGTGCTGTAATACGGACACAATTACCCTGGAAGAATATGAAGAATTTGAAAAATATTATATGTGCAAGATGATAGATACATATAAGGATGCGACATTTTTGAATATCGGACATCTGCATGGAGAAAACGGAATGTTTGAAGCATTTTCACAGCTTCCTTTTTCAGCCATTAGCTGGCATGATCGCTGGTGCACCCCGAATCTTGAAGAGGCCAGAAAAATAACCGGTAAATGCCTGGTTGGAGGTGTCAGAGAGGTTCCGTATTTTGATGCGGATGGAAATAAAGTGAGAGAGAGTATTTTAAAAGGCGAAAATGTCAGAGAAATTACAGCACACGTACAGGAGGCAATCAGACAGGTAGACGGACGGGGACTGATCATTGCACCGGGATGCTGCGTGGATCAGGAAATTACGGAAATCAGCCAGTATGCATTGAGAAGCGCCGTAAACAGTAAAAAATAGTTTTGGAGGTACAAAGGATGTATGAGATGACAAGGACAGAACGTATCAAAGCGGCCTTAGAGTTTAAGCCCGTAGATAAAGTACCTGTCAGCGTTTGGATGCATTATTCCGGTGCAGACCAGGATCCGCTGACTCTGGCAAAAGCACAGGTTCACATTGCAGAGAAATATGAACATGATTTTATTAAGCTAATGCCCTTTGGCTTGTATGGAGTACAGGACTGGGGAACAAGAATCCGCATTACCGCTTCCAGGGGAGAGCCGCCGGAGGTAATTGAACATGCGGTTCATACGGCGAAGGACTGGGCGAAGCTGGAGGTCCTTCCGGGAATGTATGGAGCTTATGGAAATCAGGTACTTTTAGCTCAATATGTATCCCGAATGACAAAGGGGCAGATTCCGTTTGTACAGACTATTTTCAGCCCCTTGACTACGGCAAGAAAGATGGCAGGGGATCGAATTCTCATTGATATGAATGAAAATCCCCAATTATTGAAGCAGGCATTGCAGGTAATCACAGACACAACAATAAATTTTGTAAAAGAAAATATAAATGCTGGTGTAAGCGGTTTCTTTTTTGCAACACAATGCTGCAACGATACCTATATGAGTGAAGAGGCATACCGGGAATTTGGAATTGCATTTGACAGCCAGGTGATTGAAGCATATAAGGATAGTACCTATTTTAATATTGGACATCTCCATGGAGAGAACGGTATGTTTTCCCTTTTTGATGAACTGGAAAACAATGCCCTGAACTGGCATGATCGCTGGTGCAGCCCAAGTATGGAGGAAGCGCGGAAAATAACCGGGAAATGCTTGGTGGGCGGCATCCGGGAATGTGCCTGCTGTGACAGCAGTAAGAGTGCGGTACTTCCAAGTCCGCTTGAAGAAGGAAATGAGGAAGAAATCTATCTTCATGTAAAAGAGCTTATTGACAGCGCAGGGAAAAAGGGAGTGATTCTAAGCCCCGGCTGCTGTGCAAGCCAGTTTGTGGGAGAACGGCAGTTAAATGCTTTAAAAACAGCAGTTGAGAGGCTTGGCGGCTGTTCCTAGATGTGGAGGAAGGGTATGGAAGACGCAATTGTAAAATTAAGAAATATTCATAAAACCTTTGGTGAAAATGCGGTTCTCAAGGGTGTGGATCTGGATATCCGCAAGGGCGAGGTGGTTACGCTGATGGGGCCCAGCGGTACGGGAAAGACAACACTTCTGCGCTGTATCAATCTCCTGGAGCGGCCGGAACAGGGAAGTATTCAAATCGGAGGCGACTTCGCGGATTGTGCCAGGCTTACAAAGAAAGCCATGGTTCAGATTCGGAAAAATTCAACCATGGTATTTCAGAATTACAATTTGTTCAAAAACAAGACAGTTTTGGAAAATGTCATGGAGGGTTTAGTAACAGTTCAAAAGAAAAATAAGGATGAAGCCAAAAAAATTGCGGTGGAGGAGCTCACAAAGGTGAATATGCAGGACAAGCTGGATGCATATCCTTCCGAAATTTCAGGAGGACAGCAGCAGAGAACGGGAATTGCCCGGGCATTGGCTCTGCGCCCGCAGGTGATCCTTCTGGACGAGCCCACTTCGGCCCTGGATCCGGAGCTTGTAGGCGGTGTGCTGGATATTATCAAAGAAATAGCAAGGACCGGAATCACAATGGTAATTGTGACCCATGAGATGAAATTTGCCAGAAATATTTCTTCAAGTGTTGTTTTTATGGACGGGGGCTTTATTGTGGAACAAGGAGAGCCCAATCAGATATTTGATCATCCGAAGGAAGAAAGAACCGGACGGTTTTTGGAAAAGATTATGCATTGACCGGCTGAGTATAGAATATAGAGGAAGAAAACATGAAAAAATTATATGGTGTAACGGCGGCTATGATTACTCCGTTTCAAAAGGACGGAGAGGTAGATTTAAACGGCATGAGGCAGCTTACGCGCATGTTGGTGGACAAAGGGATACACTGCCTGTATCCCTGCGGAACCACAGGCGAAATGCTGAGGCTTTCTATGGAAGAGCGTATGTCGATTGCAGAGTGCGTGGTAAAAGAAGCAGGCAAAAGAGTGCCGGTTTTTATCCATTGCGGAGCAATGAGACAGGAAGAAACAATTGCCTTGATAAAGCATGCATGCCGGATAGGGGCAGACGGGGCGGGCGTGGTAACACCACAGTTTTTTAAAGCATCCGACGGGGAGCTTATTGCCTACTATGAAGCGGCAGCAGAGGCAGCAGGGGATTTTCCGATTTATCTGTACAATATTCCTCAGTGCTCGGGAAATGATATCAGTGCAGAGACAGCAAAAGAAATAGCAGAGCGCTGTCCCAATGTTGTGGGCATTAAGTACAGTTTTGCAGATATTAACCGGACGATTGATTACCTTAAGATTCAAAATCGGCAGTTTTCCGTCCTTCACGGCTGTGACAGGGCAATGCTGGGGATGCTGTCCCTTGGGTGTGCCGGTACGGTATCCGGGATAGCCGGTGTATTTCCGGAGCCTTTTGTTGAAGCATATGGGCTTTATAAACAGGGAAGGCTTACGGAGGCAAAGAAGGTGCAGAATCTGTGTATAGAATTTTGTGATACTTTACAATGCGGAAGTAATATGTCATACTTTAAAACAGCATTAAAATTAAGAGGTATTGAAGCAGGCTTTATGAGAAAGCCGCAGCTCAATCTGGACGAAGCCGAAACACGGAGGCTGAAAGAAAAGCTTGAGATTTTATGCAGTATTGGAGGATTTGATTTAAAAATATCACAATAATATGGCAGGTGTAAGTATGAGAAGAGATTCGGTATTGTATCAGAAATATGTAGAAATTATGCGCCGGGAATTGCTGCCGGCTATGGGATGTACGGAGCCGATTGCGATTTCCTATGCGGCGGCAACCCTGAAGGCCTGTCTGGGTCAGATGCCGGAACGAGTGATGGTAGAAGCCAGCGGGAATCTTATAAAAAATGTAAAAAGTGTTGTTGTGCCCAACACAGGAGGCCTGAAAGGGATTGAGACGGCAGTAGCGGCGGGATTGGTTGCAGGAAAGCCTGAGAAGCTTTTGGAAGTGATCAGCGATGTTACGGAAGTACAGAAAGAACAGATACAAAAGTTCCCCTTAGATCAAATTGAAGTTAAAATTGCGGACTCCGATATTGTCTTTGACTTGTCAGTGACAGGCATAATAGGAGAAGAAGCAGCTAAGGTACGCATTGTAAATGAGCACACAAATATTGTATACATAGAAAAGAATGGAGAAGTGCTGCTGAAAAAGCCTTTTAGCTGCGGAGATCACGATGCGGACGAAGAAAATATTATGACGGTTGATGATATTCTGGACTTTGCGAAGACCTGCGATTTAAGGGATGTGGAGAAGTTCATAGAGCGCCAGATAGACTGCAATACGAAGATTGCAAAAGCCGGCTTGTCGGGAAACTGGGGAGCAAATGTCGGAAGAACCATCTTAAGGTCCAATCATCAGGAGGATGTCCGTGTTCGGGCAAAGGCCAAGGCAGCAGCCGGATCGGATGCAAGAATGAGCGGCTGTGAGCTTCCGGTAGTGATTAATTCAGGCAGCGGCAATCAGGGAATCACGGCTTCGGTTCCTGTGATTGAATATGCGGAGGAGCTCAATAGTACAAAAGAGGAATTATATCGCGCACTGGTTCTCTCTAATCTTCTGGGACTTCATCAAAAGGCCGGAATCGGACGGCTGTCTGCGTACTGCGGAGCAGTCAGCGCAGGCTGTGCCGCAGGTGCAGGAATTGCGTATCTGATGCATGAAGACGATGAGGTGATTAAACATACGATAGTGAATTGCCTGGCTATCACCTCCGGGATTATCTGTGACGGTGCAAAGCCTTCCTGTGCGGCAAAAATTGCATCTTCCATTGATGCGGCATTTCTTGCGCTGGCGCTTGCGAAGGACGGACAGGAGTTTAAGGGCGGAGACGGGATTGTCAAAAAAGGGATTGAAAATACCATACAAAGTGTATCCAGAATCGGAAAAAATGGAATGAGGGAAACAGATAAGGAAATCCTGCAGATTATGCTGGAATAGTATGGCCTTATTGACAATTTTCGGCATTTATTATATCCTGAATTTTACAGACAGAGGTTGCAATCCTGCTCTTTCGTGTTTTGTGAAATATAGCTGCAAGGATAAAATAAACAGAAGATGGAGTTGCCATGAGTAGTGTGGTCACAATAAAAGATGTTGCAAAAAGGGCAGGTGTGTCAATTGCGACTGTTTCAAGAATTATAAACGGTGCGGATAATGTAGGAGAGCAGTACCGCATTGCAGTGCGCAAGGCGATTGAGGAACTGGAATATCAGCCCAATGTAGTTGCCCAGTCTATGAAAAAGAGGGCATTTCGGACCATAGGGGTGATTATGTCTGATTTTTCAGTTCCTTTTTTTGAAAAAATATTAAAGAAAATTGAGAAGGCATATAGAAAAAAGGGGAATCTGGTATTATTTGTAAATACATATGACGATCCCGAGATCGAAAAAAATGGGATTCAATTTATGGTGGAAAAGCAGGCTGATATTTTGATTATATCCTCTACAGGAGTCAATGAGGATTATCTTTTTCGTCTGCAGGACAGCGGAATTGACATTATTCTGATAGACCGCCGTTCTAAAAATCATTTGTTTCCGTCGGTATATGTTGATAAACGGGCGGGAATGTACCAGGTACTGGAATATCTTACGAAAATGGGGCACAAGGAGATTGTGGTAATAAGCGGCTCCAGACAATTGACAACAAATTATGATCGCTACAGCGGGGCCTCGGATTTTTTTTATGAAAATTCATTAGATCCCAATATGGTGCGCTATTTTTTCGGCTCCTATTCGGAGGAATACGGATATTCCGTTATGGAAGAGCTGATTCAGAATGAGAAGCTTCCCAGTGTTATTTTTGTAGGAAGTATTGTCCTGGCTGTTGGAGTGATCCTGTGCTGTAAGGAGCATCATATCAGGATCCCGGAGGAGCTGTCCTTAATGTCATCCGGGGATTTTGCCCTTGGCAGGCTGATTGAGCCCAGATTAACCTATGTGTATGACGGGGCCGAGGAGATTGGGCAATATCTGGTGGAAATGATACAGGCATCCTTTGAAAAGCGGCTGGAAAAAAGAAGTACGGTGTTACGGCCGCAATTGATATTGAACCAGTCTGTTCGGGACCTGACAAAAGGAGAAGTGTAGAAAGTCTCTCGCTTATTCAAATTTTCTGTCATAGAGAAGGGCGGCAATTAATACAACAAAGCAGGAACCGGCATTATGTACCAATGCGCCTGTGGTCGGGTTTAGAATACCGAGTATAGAGCAGGCGACAGCAGACAAATTGATACACATAGAGAGGCTGATGCTGAACTTTATGGTTGCAACAGTGGCATTTGAAAGTCTTTTTAAATAAGGGATTTTGGAAATGTCATCGCTCATAAGGGCAATGTCTGCCGCTTCCACTGCGATGTCGCTGCCCATACTGCCCATTGCAATCCCTACGTCAGCAATTTTTAAAGCAGGTGCATCGTTTACTCCATCACCAATCATACATACGATTTCTTCTTTGGCTTGCATTTCTGTAATACAAGTTACCTTCTGTTCCGGCAATAGTTCCGCTTTAATATCTGTAATTCCTGCTTGCGAGGCAAAGTATTTGGCTGCATTTTGATTATCGCCTGTTAGGAGGAGCGTTTTCACATTCATATAGTAAAGCTTATTTATTATTTGGCGTGCTTCGGGCCGTATGACATCAGTTAAAGCAAGTATTCCAATACAATGATTGTCGTCAGCAATCATGACACAAGCTTTTCCCTGGGCCTGCATAGATTCCAGCTGAACCATGATGTTGGAAGGGATTGGAATCCCTTTTTCTAAAAGATAATTTTTATTTCCGCAATGGAGCTTTTTTCCCTGTACCTCCCCAGTGATCCCTTTCCCGCTTTGCATCTGAAAGGAAGCGACCTCAAAAAGAGTTAGTTTCATTTCCGCTGCATAAGCGTTGATGGCTTTCCCTAAGGGATGTTCACTTTTGGATTCTGCAGAGGCCGTGAGTGTCAGCAGTTCATCTTTGCTGATGGTGTTATCAAATGACAGAATATCACTTACCTGCAGCTTCCCCAGGGTAAGGGTTCCGGTTTTATCAAAGGCTATGGCATTCACTTTTCCCATTTTTTCAAGAACATCACCAGATTTGATAATTATGCCACGCTTTGTTGCCTGGCCGATGGCTGCCATAATCGCGGTAGGAGTTGCAAGAACCAGAGCACAGGGACAGAATACAACCAGAATAGTTACGGAGCGGACTATATCATGGGTGATAATTCCGGCAATTGCGGCAGTCAGCATAGCAAGGGGAACCAGCCAGCTTGCAGCTTTGTCAGCAAGTCTTTGCATAGGCGCCTTTCGGTTTTCAGCATCTCTTACCATTTGAATCAGTTTTTGCAGGGAACTGTCGCTGCCGGTACTTGCTGCCTGTATTTCAATAGCTCCAAATCGGTTTATTGTTCCGCAAAAGACTTTGTCTCCGGGGATTTTATCTACAGGGAGAGATTCTCCTGTCATTATGGACTGATCGACAGAAGTTTCTCCCCATAGGATGATAGCATCAACCGGTATCGCTTCACCGGGCAGCACTCTTAAGATATCTCCATAACGTATCATGTCGGCGGATATGATTTCTTCTTTAGAGGCTGTTATTCTGCGTCCCTGTACAGGAGTAAGGCTGATAAGGTTTTTCAGCCCCTTTTTTGCTCTGTCTGTTGTTATATTCTCTAAGATTGCGCCTATTTCCATAATAAATGCTACTTCTCCGGCCGCAAACAAATCACCTATGGCAATTGCCGCAGCCATAGCAGTACTGATCAATAGGGCAGAGGATATTTTACTGATTCCTTTGTTATGGATGATTCTCTGTAATGCTAGGTACAACAGTGGAAGTCCGCAGATAATAACGGTCCCCCATGCCGGATCAGCAGGCAATATGAAACCCATTCGTGGAAAGAAAAAACTTAAAGCAAGAAGGATGCCTCCAAGGATTGTCATTGGCAGTCCGGTTAGAAAATGATTGATACGCTTTCCCATTTAAATTCCTCATTTCTCTTTGAAACCATTTTTAATATATCTGATTGTTATTGTACTGGGTTTATAATGGATTTCAATAATCAAAAGAGCTGTTATGTATGATATGGAACATTTCGGTTAAAATGTACGGAGGCTTTATGGACAGACGACAGCAAAAAACACGTGAAGCAATTTTTAATGCTTTTATAGAATTGCTTGAGAGTAAGAACTTTCGAAATATTACCGTACAGGAAATCATAGACAGGGCAAATGTAGGAAGAAGTACGTTTTATGCCCACTTTGAGACAAAAGATGATTTGCTGAAAGAAATGTGTACGGAGATATTTCATCATGTTTTTTCTGATGCTCTGGAAAAGGAAATCAGTCATGATTTTTCCAACACAGGTCATGACTTAGAAGAAGAAATTACACATATTTTGTATCATTTGCGGGATAGCAGAAAAAAATGGAAGGGATTTCTTTCCTGTGACAGCGGAGAGATTTTTATGGGCTATTTTAAAAGCTATTTAAAAGAAATGTTTCTCTTTTTTATGAAAGACATATATTTTGAGGTGCCCCAGGAATATGTCTTGAGTATGATAATAAACAGCTTTGCAGAAACTGTACGGTGGTGGGTTACAGAGCATAGCGAATATACACCGGAGCAAATTGCTTCATTTTTTATTACTACCAATGCATTGATTATTATATGATTTTATAAAAAATCGGAAACTCCTCAGCTAAGAGTTTCCGATTTGGTAATGGACCTGAGGGGAATCGAACCCCTGTCCGAAAGCCTGTTCCCTGTTCTTCTACTATCATAGTCAGTTCTTTGACATTCCCTCCACCGACCGGGAACTAACACCCTGACGGCTTTAGTAGCTTCATCATACGCCCATGCGCGCAAAGCTTAACGCAAGTCGTTTCCTGCATAGTCGATGCCGGATTCTTAAAGTGCAGGTGCTCTAAGGCCGACAGCTGCCATTAGGCAGCGTATGCTAAATTGTCTTCAGCGTTTATATTTAGATTTGCGATTTGACGCATCGCCTGCGGATAGCTTCACCAGCTGCGAGACCCCCGTCGAAACCAGTACAAGCCCCTGTAGGGTAAGTCTGTTTCTATAGTATACCCCGAAAAATGAAAAATTGCAACCTTAATTTAAAAGCTTCCCATTTTTGCTATTTAAGTGCTATTTAAGTCATTCTATTTTATTCTATCCATTCTATTTATTTTCTATCTATTCATTCTAAATTTCAATTTTCTACATCATCATTTTCATGCGGCACAAAGTACGTAAGCAGAGGACCGGACACCGGATATCGAAAAATCCTGAGAACGGATTCCACTTTCTCATCACCATCACCAGCCCCAGTCCCTGAGATCTTACATTCCCCCCCATTTTGTAAATTGTATTTATTCACCAGTTTGCTAAAATCTAAATCAGTCGATACGTAATCAGTCGATACCCAAAAAGCACAGAAAGCAGCACCCCATCCCGCAAAAAGCACCCTGTCCCGTCAGCAGTCTAAAAGGCGCCAGCCAAGGGGAGAAGGCGGAAAGTGGTTACTGGTCACAATTAACAGCAACAGAAAGTGCGGATAACAGAGGTTACAAAATAAGAGATGACTGGACAAATCATAGGAACAGGCGCCTGCGTGCCTGAAAAAGTAATAAACAATCAAGAACTGGAAGGGCTTGTAGAAACAAGCGACGCATGGATACAGGAGAGAACCGGCATAGAGAGGCGGCACATAGCCGTCAAAGAAACAACGGTCTCTATGGCAGCCAAAGCAGCATCGGAGGCATTGAAAGAGGCAGAGCTTCCCCCGGAGCAGATCGACCTGATCCTGGTATCCACCATGTCCCCGGAAGAAATCATGCCCTGTACCGCCTGTAAGGTGCAAAGAGAAATCGGAGCTTCCCGGGCGGTATGCTTTGACTTAAGCGCCGCCTGCAGCGGATTTGTCATGGCATATGTCACCGCATGCGCTTACATAGAAGCCGGCATTTTCCAAAACATCCTCGTCATAGGAAGCGAGTGCCTGTCAAATGTCACCGACTGGAGCGACAGAGGAACCTGCATCCTCTTCGGAGACGGAGCCGGCGCCGCAGTCCTTACGGCAGCAGAGGAAACAAAATATCTTCCGTCCATATATTCCGACGGAAGCAGGGGCGGCGCGCTGACCTTAAAAAGCCGCCAGAACCATAATCCCTTTGGAAAGGAAGCGCCCGCCGGGGACGAGGGAACTTCCTACTATATTGAAATGGACGGCCAGGCCATTTTCAAATTTGCGGTCAGAAGCATCCCCCAGGCTGTGGAGGAAGTGCTTCGGAAGAATCATTTGCATAAAAGCGACATTCGATACTACGTACTTCACCAGGCAAATGAGCGTATTGTAGAAGCAGTAGCAAAAAGGCTTGGAGAGCCGGCCTACAAATTCCCCATGAATATGAAGGAATACGGCAATACCTCCTCCGCAAGCATCCCCCTTCTCATCCATGAAATGAAGGAGAAGAACATGCTGCACAGCGGCGACCGTCTGGTGCTTGCCGGATTCGGCGGGGGTCTCACCTGGGGAACCGCAATTATTACATGGAAGTAATCCAAAAGTGCCCGAAGAGCTGCCTTTCTGATTTACTTAAAAATAAGACAGCACCAAATGAACTGCCCGCAGGAGAACACTTACGTTCTCAAAGAGTCAGTCCATAAGCCACAGATCAGGGCTTCACGCTTGGGGGCACAGGGATTTCACTAAAATAACAAAGAAAAAGGAGAAAAAAACAATGTTTGAAGAAATTAAGACAATCGTAGCCGACAATCTGGGAGTAGACGAGGACAGCATCACCAAGGAGACCTCCTTCAAAGAGGACTTAAATGCGGATTCACTGGATCTCTTTGAAATGGTAATGGCGCTGGAGGAAAATTACGGCGTTGAAATCCCTTCCGAGGATTTGGAGCAGCTTTTAACCGTAGCAGACGTTATCAACTATATTGAAAGCCATAAATAAGGAAAAATACACTGCTGAAAAGCATTGTGAACAGGTAAAAAACCAGCAGGTTTTTCAGCACGGCAAAATAACATTGCGGAATAAATGGAAACAAAAAGAGGTAGAACAATGCGGACAGAATTAGCAAAATTACTTGGCATCCAATATCCGATTATCCAGGGCGGCATGGCCTGGGTAGCGGAATATCATCTGGCAGCGGCCGTATCCGAAGCAGGGGGCCTGGGAATTATCGGTGCGGCCAACGCGCCGGCGGAATGGGTCAGAGAGCAGATACATAAGACAAGAGAGCTGACAGATAAGCCTTTCGGCGTCAACGTGATGCTTATGAGCCCCTACGCGGAGCAGGTGGCGCAGGTCGTTGCCGAGGAAGAAGTCCCGGTTGTAACCACCGGCGCAGGAAGCCCGGAAAAATATATGGAGCTTTGGAAAAGCAAACACATCAAAGTAATTCCCGTGGTAGCTTCCGTGGCTCTGGCAAAGAGAATGGAGCGCTGCGGAGCCGATGCATTGGTGGCGGAGGGCTGTGAATCCGGCGGTCATATCGGGGAGAGCACAACCATGTCTTTAGTTCCCCAGGTAGTGGACGCGGCAGGCGTACCCGTGATAGCTGCGGGAGGAATCGCGGACGGAAGAGGCATCGCGGCGGCATTTATGCTGGGAGCCAGAGGCGTGCAGATGGGAACCCGGTTTGTGGCGACCAAAGAGTGCCAGGTGCATGAGAATTACAAGGAAAAGATTATCAAGGCCAAGGATATTGACACCAGAGTGACAGGAAGAAGCACCGGGCACCCCGTGCGCACCCTTCGAAATGATATGACAAAAAAATACCTGGAGCTTGAAAGCAAAGGTGCGACCCTGGAGGAATTGGAATACCTTACTCTGGGAGCTTTGAGAAAAGCAGTTCAGGAGGGCGATATGAAAAACGGAAGCGTTATGTCCGGTCAGATCGCCGGTCTTATTAAGGAAGAGCTGACCTGCAGGGAACTGATGGAGCGCCTGGTAAAAGAGGCGGACGGACTTCTGACAGGAGCAAAGAATTATGCGTAAGCTGGCATTTATTTATCCGGGGCAGGGAGCGCAGAAAGCCGGAATGGGCGCTGACTTTTATGAGAACAGTCCTGAGGCAAAGAGCCTTTTCGATGAGGCTGACGCGGCACTGGATTTTAATTTGAAAGAAATCTGTTTTCAGGAAAATGAGAAGCTAAACGAAACCCAATACACGCAGCCGGCTATGGTAGCCGCATGTCTTGCCATGACGCGTGTACTGATTCGGCGGGGTATCCGGCCGGATATCACGGCAGGCTTGAGCCTGGGCGAGTATGCGGCCATTGCAGCAGCAGGAGCCTTAAAAGAGCTTGACGCGGTTCTTCTGGTGCGCAAGCGCGGCCTTTTTATGGAACATGCGGTTCCGGCAGGAGAGGGCGCCATGTGCGCCGTACTGGGAATGACAGGTGAAGCTCTGGAGCGGGAGCTTAGAGGCACGGCGGATGTAACCATAGCCAATTACAACTGCCCCGGCCAGATGGTCATTACCGGAAAGACAGAGGCAGTTCAGGCCGCCGCAGAGCGCTTAAAGACAGCAGGCGCCAGGCGCACCGTTCTTTTGAATGTCAGCGGACCCTTCCATTCTCCGTTTCTCAGGACAGCCGGAGAGGAGCTTCGAAAGGAAATCGAAAAGACAGAGCTTCATCCTCTGAAGATACCTTATGTGGCCAACGTCACGGCAGAAAAGGTGGAGCGCCGGGAGGAAATCTCCGATCTTCTGTCAAGAGGCGTATCCTCCCCGGTGAAATGGCAGCAGAGCATGGAGTACATGATCAAAGAGGGCGTGGACACCTTTGTGGAAATCGGGCCGGGCAGAACCCTATCCGGTTTTTTGAAGAAAATCAATACGGAAGTATCCGTATATCATATATCCTCCTGGGAGGACATGGAAAGGGCGGCAGGTGAATTATGCTAGAAGGAAAGACAGCTATCGTAACGGGAGCTTCCCGCGGAATCGGAAGAGCGATTGCCCTGGAACTTGCCAAAAAAGGCGCTTATGTAGTGGTGAATTACAACGGCTCCGGCGAGGCGGCCGATGAGGTAGTGAAGGCAATTGAGACAGCCGGCGGACAGGCGGAGGCATACCAGTGCAACGTGGCGGACGGCAAAGCCTGTGAAAAGCTGATAAATGATGTGATTGGCAGACGGGGAAAGATTGACATTCTGGTGAATAACGCCGGAATCACAAGGGATAATCTGCTGATGCGGATGTCGGAGGAGGACTTTGACGTCGTACTTGGCACCAACTTAAAGGGAGCTTTCCACACCATGCACTTTGTGTCCCGTTACATGCTCAAGCAGAGAAGCGGCCGGATTATTAATATGGCCTCCGTGGTAGGCGTGGCAGGGAATGCGGGCCAGGCCAACTATGCCGCATCCAAGGCGGGCGTCATCGGTATGACAAAATCAGCGGCAAAAGAGCTTGCAAGCCGCGGTATCACGGTCAATGCGGTAGCGCCGGGCTTTATTGAGACGGATATGACGGGAAAGCTCAGCGACAAGGTCCGCGATCAGGCATCGGCGCAGATTCCGATGGGAGCCTTTGGAAAGCCGGAGGATGTGGCAAAGGCCGTAGGCTTCTTAGCCTCCGAGGATGCCGGCTACATTACCGGTCAGGTAATCCATGTAGACGGCGGCATGGTGATGTGAGAGGAGTAATAAGCAATGAAAAGAAGAGTGGTTGTAACCGGACTGGGGGCGGTAACTCCCATTGGAAATACGGTGCCGGAATTTTGGAGCGGCATCCGGGAGGGCAGGGTCGGCATCGGAGAGATTACAAAATTTGACACTGCGGAATACAAAGTAAAGCTGGCCGCGGAGGTCAAGGGTTTTAAGGCCGGGGAGCGCATGGACGTGAAGGCTTCCAAGCGCATGGAGGCATTTTCCCAATACGCCGTAGCAGCGGCAAAGGAAGCATTTGCGGATGCCGGAATTGATATGGAAAAGGAAGATCCCTTCCGGGCAGGCGTTACCGTGGGTTCCGGTATCGGAAGCTTAAGCGTTGTGGAGACGGAATATGCAAAGATTCTGGCAGGCAAGATGAACCGGGTGAATCCTTTGATGGTGCCCCGGATGATTTCCAATATGGCGGCGGGCAATATTTCCATCCAGTTAGGACTTCGCGGAAAATGCACCAATGTTGTGACCGCATGTGCATCGGGCACCCATTGTATCGGAGACGCTTTCCGGGCGATTCAGTATGATGATGCGGATATTATGGCGGCGGGCGGCGCGGAGAGCTGTATCTGTCCTACGGGAGTGGCAGGCTTTCATGCACTGACGGCGCTCTCCACGGCGACAGACCCCCTGCGGGCATCCATTCCCTTTGACCAGGAACGTCAGGGCTTTGTACTGGGCGAGGGAGCGGGCGTTGTGGTATTGGAGGAGCTTGAGCACGCCAAGAGGCGCGGCGCGCGGATCTATGCGGAGGTTGTGGGCTACGGAGCTACCGGGGATGCTTATCACATTACGTCTCCCTGTGAGGATGGAAGCGGAGCGGCAAAGGCAATGGAGCTTGCTATAAACGAGGCAGGGATTGCGCCGTCCCAGGTGGATTATATCAATGCCCACGGGACCAGTACCCATCACAACGATCTCTTTGAGACAAAGGCAATTAGGGCGGCCTTTGGGGAGGCGGCGGATCAGGTAATTATCAACTCTACGAAATCTATGATTGGTCATCTGCTGGGAGCGGCAGGCGGTGTGGAATTTATTGTGTGTGTGAAATCCATAGAGGAAGGCTTTATCCATCAGACGATGGGGACGGTTACACCCGGGGAAGGCTGTGATCTGAATTATGCAATCGATGCTCCTGTGGAAAAGAATATCGTCTATGCTCTCAGCAATTCCCTGGGCTTTGGGGGGCATAATGCTTCTGTGTTAGTTCGGGCGTATGAAAATAGGTAAATTTTTGTACGGTAGGTTTCGAAGCTTTATGAAATGACATGATCTTGTACGTATTATGAAGCTTGATGTGGAGTATTTGACTTGATATAGAAAGGTAGAATCGATGGAATTTGAAAATCTTTTAAGATTGGTGGACTGTGTTTCCAATTCGGGATTGGACAGCTTTTATTATGAGCAGAATGGGACAAAAATCAAGTTGAAGAAGAGCCGGGGGGCGGTCCGCAAAGGGGCGCCGGTAACGGTGGAGGCAAAGCCGGAGGTCTCTTTGGAGAGCAGCAGTTCGAAAGGGACTAACCTTAAAGGGACGGCAATTAAGTCTCCGTTGGTGGGTGTGTTTTATGCGGCGCCCAGTGAGGGGGCGGAGCCGTTTGTTGTACCGGGTGATCGGGTGAAGAAAGGGCAGACGCTTGGGATTGTGGAGGCTATGAAGCTGATGAATGAGATTGAGAGCGACTGTGACGGAGTTGTGACGGAGATTTGTGTCCGCAACGGTGATATGGTGGAGTATGGGCAGGCTTTGTTTGTTGTTTCGCCGGATGGGGAGTAGCGCCGGGAGTGGTGCATCATTTTGGCGGAAATGGGATTGGAGAATAGAATGAAACATTTGAATAATAAGGAAATTCAGGAAATTATTCCTCATCGGCATCCTTTTTTGCTGTTGGATTATGTTGAGGATTATGAGCCGGGGGAGTATGCGGTTGGGTATAAATGTGTTACCTTCAGGGAGGATTTTTTTGCCGGACATTTTCCGGGGGAGCCGGTGATGCCCGGGGTGCTGACGATTGAGGCGCTTGCTCAGGCAGGGGCGGTGGCGATTCTTTCCTGTGAGGAGAACAAAGGGAAGACCGCGTACTTTGGAGCTATCAATAAGTGTAAGTTTAAAGGTAAGGTTGTTCCGGGGGATAAGCTTCGTCTGGAGACAAAGATCATTAAGCGGAAGGGTCCCGTGGGAGTGGGTGAGGCTGTGGCCAGTGTGGACGGCAAGATAGTGGCTCAGGCGGAACTGACCTTTATGGTGGGATAGGACTTTACGGGACTGGAATCAGTAAAGTCCTGCCAGTGCACAGATCGATTTACAGACGCATCTTTTGGCGGCTGGAAATTGATCTGGATAAGGGTGCACTGGAAGGACTTTACGGAACTGGAATAGGAGATTGGGAATGATTAGAAAGGTTCTGGTTGCAAACCGGGGAGAAATCGCAGTACGCATTATTCGGGCGTGCAGGGAGATGGGGATTGAGACGGTTGCCGTGTACTCGGAGGCGGATCGGGAGGCGATCCATGCAAAGCTGGCGGATGAGGCTGTCTGTATCGGTCCGGCGGCTCTCTCGGAAAGCTATCTTGCTATGGAAAGGATTATCAGCGCTACGATTGTGTCGGGCGCGGATGCGATTCACCCGGGGTATGGGCTTTTGTCTGAAAACAGTAAGTTTGCTGCGCTGTGTGAGAAATGTGACATTTGCTTTATCGGTCCTTCCGCTCAGGTTATGGCCAGGATGGGGGATAAGCAGGAGGCCCGCAATACGATGAAGCAGGCCGGCGTTCCCATTGTTCCCGGCAGCGAAAGCGCTGTTTTTGATGCGGCCGAAGGTATGAAGGAGGCTGAAAAGGCGGGGTATCCCGTTATGATTAAGGCGGTTCTCGGCGGAGGCGGAAAGGGTATGCGCATGGTGGAGCGGCCGGAGGACTTTGAGCAGAATTTCTATCTGGCCCAGACGGAGACAAAGAAGGCTTTTGGGGATGACGCGATGTATGTGGAGCATTTTATCACAAGACCGCGGCATATTGAGGTGCAGATTCTGGCGGACAGTCATGGAAATGTGATCCATCTGGGAGAGCGTGACTGCTCCATACAGCGGAATCATCAGAAAATGATTGAGGAGGCGCCAAGCGCCGCTTTGTCAGAGGAGCTTCGAAGGGAAATGGGCGAAACTGCGGTGCGGGCGGCCAGGGCAGCCGGATATGTGGGTGCAGGGACCATTGAATTTTTACTGGAGAAGAGCGGAAGCTTTTATTTTATGGAGATGAATACACGTATTCAGGTGGAGCATCCGGTGACAGAGTGGATTACGGGGATTGATCTGATTAAGGAGCAGATTCGCATAGCGGACGGAAGGAAGCTTTCTTATACCCAGGAGGATGTGAGGATTACGGGCCATTCCATTGAGGTGCGTATCAATGCGGAGAAACCGGAGGAGGGCTTTCGGCCCTGTCCGGGTACGGTTATGGGGCTGCATCTGCCGGGTGGAAAGGGCGTGCGCATTGATTCTGCTATTTACAGCGGGTATGCCATTCCGCCTTTCTATGATTCCATGATAGCCAAAATCAGCGTATGGGCCAAGAACAGGGGCGAGGCGATTCGGAAGATGCAGAGCGCTCTGGGCGAGGTGATTATCGAGGGTGTGGACACGAATGTGGATTATCAGTATGATATTTTGAATCACCCGGATTTTCTGGCGGGAAATGTGGATATTGAATTTATTAACGGACTTTGACGTTGAGGTGAAAGCATGAATCTGGATCACGTATTTAAAAAGACGAACAAAAGATTTTCCCAGGATGAAGAAAAAAAGCCTCAGGTGCCGGAGGGACTTCTGTGCAAATGCAGCAAATGCGGGGGAACGCTTCTGGTGGAGGATGTGCGCAGGAGCTACTATGTATGTCCGAAGTGTAAGGGCTATTTCCGGGTGAAGGCATATGAGCGTATCCGGCGCCTGGCGGACGAGGGAAGCTTTGCGGAGTGGGATAAGGAGCTGATTGGCGGCAATCCGATGGAATTTGAGGGCTATGAGGAAAAGCTTGCGGCCACAAGGCTTAAGTCCCGGATAAATGAGGCGGTTGTCACGGGAAAATGCCGGATCAACGGCTGTGAGACGGTGCTTGGCGTTATGGACGGCCGGTTTCTGATGGCCAGTATGGGCGCTGCTGTGGGAGAAAAAATTACAAGGGCCGTGGAGCGCGCCACGAAGGAAAAGCTTCCTGTGATTCTCTTTACCTGTTCCGGCGGTGCGCGTATGCAGGAGGGCATCACCTCTCTGATGCAGATGGCAAAGACTTCGGCGGCCTTAAAGCGGCACAGTGACGCCGGCCTTTTGTATGTGAGCGTGCTCACGGACCCCACCACCGGCGGCGTGACGGCAAGCTTTGCGATGGAGGGGGATATTATTCTGGCGGAGCCGGGGGCGCTTATCGGCTTTGCGGGGCCGAGAGTGATTGAGCAGACCATCCGGCAGAAGCTTCCCAAGGGCTTTCAGAAGTCGGAATTTCTTTTGGAGCACGGCTTTGTGGATCGGATTGTGGAGCGGGATGAGCTGAAGCAGGTTTTGGGCGACATTTTAAGACTTCATGTTCGAGAGGATGTGCGGCAGTCCGAGTTGGCGGCCCTGCAGTCGGCAATAGAAGCGCAGACTCAAATACCCCGGGAGGAAAAAAGGCAGCGCTATCAGAAGATCGGCGTCTGGGATCGGGTGCTGCGCTCCAGGGATAAGGACCGTCCGGTGGGAAGCGATTATGTGGAGGATCTGTTAGAGGGCTTTTATGAATTTCATGGGGACCGGTACTTTGGAGACGATCTGGCCGTAATGGGCGGAATTGCCTGGTTTGAGGGACGGCCCGTGACGGTCATTGCCCAGGAAAAAGGAAAAAATACAAAGGAAAATATCCTGCACCATTTCGGCATGTGTGCTCCCGAGGGCTACCGGAAGGCGCTGAGGCTTATGAAGCAGGCGGAAAAATTCGGGCGTCCCGTTATCTGCCTGGTGGATACGCCGGGGGCGTTCTGCGGCCTGGAGGCGGAGGAGCGGGGACAGGGCGAAGCCATTGCCCGGAATATTTATGAGATGTCCGGCTTGAAGACGCCTGTTCTCACGGTGATTATCGGGGAGGGCGGAAGCGGCGGCGCTCTGGCTCTGGCTGTGTCCAATGAGGTGTGGATGCTGGAAAATTCCATTTATTCCATTCTGTCACCGGAGGGCTTCGCCAGTATTCTGTGGAAGGACAGCAAGAAGGCAAAGCAGGCGGCGGAGGTGATGAAGCTGACTGCAAGGGACCTGAAAAAGGCCGGTATTGTGGAGCATGTGTTTGGAGAGCCGAGGAAGTTTTCCAAGGAAACGCTTGCCGAGGTAACGGAGCCTATGAGGGCAAAGATTAGGCGTTTTCTTGATACCTACGGGAGTATGGATACAGAGGCTTTGCAGAATCACCGGTATGAACGCTTCCGCAATATGTAAGAAGTTAAATTTTGCACCGGCAAGATTTGTTCTGTCCACTGAGGGGATGTATGGCATTTGGCAAATAAGCTGAAATGAACAGGTTATGGAAAGGCCGCATGGAGGAAGGAGCAGGAATGAAAGGAATGTCTTTGAAAATAGGTGACTTAACACTTAGAAAACCCATTTTCCAGGGAGGAATGGGAGTAGGCATCAGCCTTTCCCGTCTGGCCGGGGCTGTGGCGGCGGAGGGCGGCGCCGGGACGATCTCGGCGGCTCAGATTGGCTTTATGGAGGAAGATTTTGACGAAAATCCTAGGAAGGCCAATCTCCGTGCTATGGGAAAGGAGCTTAAGAAAGCCAGGGAGCTTGCCCGGGGCGGCGTGGTGGGCTTCAATATTATGGTGGCGATGAATCATTACGGAGAGTATGTAAAGGAGGCGGCAAGGCTTGGCGCCGACTTTATTGTATCCGGCGCAGGGCTTCCGGTGAACCTTCCGGCCCTTGTGAAAGGATTTTCCGTTAAGATAGCTCCGATTGTTTCCACGGAAAAATCGGCCCGGGTGATTTTACAGTACTGGGCGAAAAAGTTTAACCGTATTCCTGATTTCCTTGTGATTGAGGGGCCGAAGGCCGGCGGGCATCTGGGCTTTACGAAGGAGCAGCTGCAGGAGTTCGGTCCGGATGCCTATGAGGAGGAAGTGGAAAAGATTCTGGGTCAGGTCCGGGCTTATGAAGCGCGGTTTGAGAAAAAAATCCCGGTGATTCTGGGGGGAGGAATCAGCGGCAGGGAGCAGGCGGATCGGGCCTTTGCCCTTGGAGCGGACGGCGTTCAGGTGGCAAGCAGGTTTGTGACAACGGAGGAATGTGACGCAGATCCGGCATACAAGCGGGCCTATGTAGAGGCGCGGGAGGAAGACATTGTTCTGGTAAAAAGCCCTGTTGGAATGCCGGGACGGGCCATTCACAATTCTTTTTTGGAGCGTGTGGAAAGGGGAGAGCGGGTTGCCCCTCAAAAGTGCCGCGGCTGTCTTGGGAAGTGTAAGCCGTCGGAAATTCCTTACTGCATTACGGAAGCCCTGATTCATGCGGCAAAGGGCGAGGTGGAGGAGGCCCTTATGTTCTGCGGCGCGGATACCTATAAAATTCATGGAATTGAAACAGTGAAGTCGGTAATAAAGGAATTGCTGAATTAGCTTTCCTGTTTTGCAAAAATATGTTATTCTAGTGGCAGGTAAGATTGGCATGTTGCCTGGCTGCTGTTCACTCCATGACCAGTAACACGGGTTTTCAGTTCTCTTTACATATTTACGGCAGGAAGGGCGCGGTGCGGTGGGAAATTTATTTTCGAAAAATTACAATAAGAGAACACGCTTTACCAGAGTGTGCATTGGGGAGGCTATCTTTTCCCTGATGGATAAAAAGGAGTATAAGGACATTAAGATCTCGGATATTGTAAAGAGAGCCGGGGTGTCACGGATGACCTTTTACCATTATTATGAGACGAAGGAGGAGGCTTTGGCGGACTTCTTTCATGAGATTGTGGCCGGGTATATCCGGGAGTGTGTTTCCGAGAAGGAGAGAGTGGGGGAGTTTCGCGGACTGTCCAGTATTGTTCATGCCCTTCAATATTTTGATCGGTATGCCAGTTTTATTTTGAAATTGGTGGACGCCAGGCTTTATTATATTGTGATTGATGCCATGAACGCCTATATGAAGAACCGCATTATGCCCCGCTATAAGATTCCGGTATATGAGCTTTACTTTTACGGAGGCGCGCTGCTGAATGTGTTTATTATGTGGGAGCTGAACGGAAAAAAGGAAACGGCGGAGGAGATCGCCGGGATGGTTGCGGGCAGCCTCAGAGCTTCCGGGAAGTAACCGCAATTTTGATAAAAGGATACAATTGGAATCGGAAAAAAGCAATCAATAAGCCCTGGCAGGATGAAATGGGGCGGAGTGGTTGCTTTTCTTAGTATTGTTCACAAATCCTACATATTTCTCTGCTATACTAACAAAAATAGCTGCAACAAAGAATATAAACCAGGAGGGAATACCTGATGGATAAATTGAAGATTCTGGTGGTAGATGACGAAAGCAGAATGCGTAAGCTGGTGAAGGACTTTCTGGTGAAGCAGAATTATGAAGTTCTGGAGGCGGAAAACGGCGCCGAGGCTTTGGATGTTTTTTTTGAAACGGACGGGATTGCCCTGGTGATTCTGGATGTGATGATGCCGAAGATGGACGGCTGGCAGACTTGTAAGGAGATTCGGGAATATTCCAAGGTGCCGATCATTATGCTCACGGCCAAATCCGACGAGCGGGATGAGCTTCAGGGCTTTGATCTTGGGGTGGACGAGTATATTTCCAAGCCCTTCAGTCCTAAGATTCTGGTCGCCCGGGTGGAGGCGATTTTACGCAGAACGAGCGTAAGGACTGCGGAGGAGACCTTAAGCGCCGGGGGCATTGAGCTGAATAAGGCCGCTCATATGGTTATGTTGGAGGGGGAAGCTCTGGAATTGAGCTTTAAGGAATTTGAGCTTTTGGCTTATTTTATGGAGCATGAGGGAATCGCCCTTTCCAGGGAGAAGATTCTCAACAATGTCTGGAATTATGATTACTTCGGTGATGCCCGGACCATTGATACCCATGTGAAGAAGCTGCGGAGTAAGCTTAAGGACAAGGGGGATTTGATAAAAACGATTTGGGGGATGGGGTACAAGTTTGATACAAGTGATTGTGAGTAACAGGCGTGGCAGCGTTTGAAATCTGCAGCATTGTGAAAAACGGATAGAAGACACCTTTGGAAATTTATTAATAAATTTTCAAGGGTGTTTTTTGATGAAAAACCGGGACAAGCGGTAAATGCGGTACTGATGCGTCATGGAGTTTTCTGTAATGGAATGTTGCAATGAAATTGCTAAAAGCATTGAAAAGTATGCTAAAAGATGATACAATAAGCGGGATGTTTTGTCTGGGTACAAAAGGAGAAAGGAGATTAAAAAATGAGAAATAAAAAATTCTTAAAATTAACAGTTATTATCACTGCTGCGCTGTTATTGGCAGGCTGTACTCGACGAGTAGTATATGATGAGAATGCTTTTGCTGAACGTGAGGCAGAAAGCGCAGATGAGGGTTCAGGCGATTCTGCGGGGTATGAGGTCTTAGCAGATTCTGCGGCGTATGAGGATATTCCGCAGACGCTTACAGAATTGGAGGGATACAGACCTTATATTATCAGATTTCTTTTAAATGGAGAACCTTCGGGAGATTTTGTTCCATATTTTAATGTGGATGGAGAGCTTCTTGGTATGGAGGAGGCTGAGGATATGGGCTATATAAGAAATATCCGGACATACAAGACGGATGGTACTCCCTGCAAGCTGATGACTGTAGTGAATAAAGATAGCGGTACGGTAGAACTTACCCATAACGCTGTATTTGTCTTTTATGTAAAGGAAGGGGCAGAGATGATCATATATCCGGCTTCTTCGGCCGATTTGATGCATTTTTATGGAAATTTGTTTGAATTATACAGTCACTATGGCGCCGCAGAAGTGGAGCAGAAAGGATGGGGCGCCTCTGTTCTTCAATATACACTTGAACCACTCGTTGATTTTAATGACAAAGGAACGGTTAAGCTCCTTGACCTTGAACTGGAGTCTTATCGTACGAAATTGTGGGATGGGAATGATTACACGCTTGAACATTATTTCTATTTTTATCAAAATTTTATAGAGAAAGAAACATCTGCCGGTTCTATGTGAGAGGCGGCGTAAAGCAAATTAACATATATATTGTACAGTAATCTAAACCGGTGTAACATGCTGGGGTTCACTCTGTGACCAGTGACTGTAACATTTCCTGAATGGAAAAATACACCTTCATCTTGGACAAATTCCATGATATAATGATCCAAACAGAGTATCGGTGCGAGGAAAATGTATGAGCGATTTAACATTAAATTATCAAAGTGATTTTAATACCATTCTGAATATGATAGCGGATGCCCGCCAGAAAGCTGCTTATCAGGTGAATGTCACAATGATTGACCTTTATTGGGGGATTGGAGAATTTGTCTCCCATAAGGCTGCACAAGATGGTTGGGGACGCTCTACTGTAAAAGCGCTTTCCGAATATATTCTGTTGCAGGAGCCGGGAATCAGAGGCTATTCCCCGCAGAATATCTGGCGTATGAAGCAGTTCTTTGAAACCTATTGTGACAAACCGGAGTACGGAACTCTGCTAAGGGAGAATACATGGTCAAATAATCTGCATATCATGTCAAAGACAAAATCGGATGCAGAGCGGTTATTCTATTTGAAGCTTGCCTCCCGGGAAAAGTATAAGGCAAAGGAACTGGAACGGCAGATTGACAGCGGATATTACGAGCGTTTGATGCTGTCGGACGGCAAGGCTCCTTCCGCCATATCCCAAGCCGTTTCCACGAGCGTAATCAGGGATATGTATATGCTGGAGTTTTTAGACCTGCCGGAGCCTTATAAGGAATATGATTTAAAAAAGGCCATTTTGAGGAACATGAAAAAATTTCTATTGGAATTTGGCAGAGATTTTATTTTTATGGGGGAAGAATATCATTTACAAGTAGGGAAGAATGATTATTATACGGATTATTCCGATTCTCTGATTATTCCGATTTTAGCATAGAAACCTTGATATTAACAGTCCCCCCATAAGAAAAAATCGGAATAATTCTTAATCCCCTACCTAAGTGATTACTCCTTTGTTATGCTATTAAAATAAACCACAGCAAAGGAGGACATATCCATGTCACTATCAATTGATGAAGCCATCAAAAAAGTGCTTTCCTTTTTGAAAAGTATCCCTATGGCTCCTGCAACAGTAAAGTACTACTCTTGCTGCTGTTCGCATGTCAGGGATTACTGTCAGCGCAATGCCTTACAGGAATTCTCATACAAAGATGCGGCTTCTTTCACAGCAGAACAGCTGAAATTGGCTGAAAATGGTAAATTCGGCAAAATCTATGCACTGATCATGCGGAAAGCCGCTTACTATGTGGCAGATTGTTTCGAAACAGGTACGCTTGAATGGAAACGCAACAGGTATACAATAACGGAACTACCTGAAAATTACCAGCAGATTCTTGGTTCTTTTGAGGAGTCTATTTCCGGAAAACTTGCCGAAGGGTCAGTCTATAACATCATTCATGAAATCCGGAAATTCCTGAAGTATCTTGAGAAAGCAGGCTGCCTCATTATCCAGGATCTGTCAGCTGATATCCTGCGTGCATATGTGATCCAAGAGGCTCCTAAACACATGGGCAATTACGTAAACCTCACATGGCCTCTGAAAAAGTTCCTTGCTTATGTCAAAAAGAGCGGCGTTGCCCTCTCGGGAACATTCGATTTCTTTCTGGCAAACCCGGCACCTGTACATGAGAGGGTGCTTCCGGCATTTGATGATGATGAAACAAAGGCAATACTTGAAAGCATAGATACATCAACAAAACAGGGCAGGCGTGATTATGCGGTGGTAATGCTTGCGCTTGACACCGGCCTTAGATGGTCGGACATTGCCAAGATGCAGCTTTCCGACATTTTATGGGAGAAGCGGGAAATCCGGGTGAAACAGGAAAAGACGGACACTCCACTTACACTTCCGCTGACGCTCCGGGCAGGGACTGCCGTAGCAGACTATATATTAGAGGCCAGGCCGAAATGCAGCAGTCCATATGTTTTTCTCCGCCTCAGAAAACCTTACTCTTCTATGCTTTCATCTGCGTCTCCCACAAAGGACCTCATGGGACGTTACTTCAAGAAAAATGGTATAGAACACCATTTCGGTGATGGAAAGACATTTCACGGGCTCCGCAGGACTATGGGAACCAATCTCGTCAGGAACGGGACCCCGCTGGAAGAGGTGTCACAGATCTTGGGCCACCGCGATATAAATTCGTCCAGGCACTATATATCCCTCCATGATGAAATGCTGGCTGAATGCTGCATGGACATCAGTATGTTCGCTACAGAGAAGGAGGGGCTGCAATGAAAACAAAACAGAAAACATTTGTATTTGCAAGCCTTTTTGCCGATGACATCCAGGGGATGGTGGAATACAAAGCCGCGCTCGGACATAAATGCGAAAGCTATGCCTGGGCCCTGCAGACTTTTGACCGGTACTGCCTGTCCCATCATCCGGATTCCGGCACGCTCACCCAGGAGATCGCTTTTGGCTTCTGTCAGGCCGGGACAGATGGGAAAAACTGCGGATACCGCGCAGGCACAGTCCGGGAATTCGGCCGTTACCTCTCTGCCATAGGGAAAGAGGCATACATCCTTCCCATGAATTTCTTCCCGCAGAAAAAAGCAGACCTTCCCTATATCATGTCAGATAATGAGATCAGGTCATTTTTCGGGGCGGCAGACCGTTATCCTCATGCGGACAACAGCCCCCTGCTCGAATATACGGTTCCGGTAATCTTCAGGCTCCAGTTCGCTACGGGAATGAGGCCGCAGGAAGCAAGGACCCTGAAGCGGGCCGACTTTAATTTTTCGAAAAACATGATATATATAGATGAAGCAAAAGGCCATAGGGACCGCAGGATTTTGACTCTGCCGAATGTGATGGAACTGTGCAGGAAATATGACGCCATAGCAGAATCCCTCCATCCTGACAGGACATATTTCTTCCCGTCCCCTGACGGCAGCCCATACACGCATGGCTGGATGACGGAAAAATTCCACAAATGCTGGGAAAATGCCGGGAACAATACATCTTCCAAAAGCTGTACCCCCTATGATCTCAGACATAATTTCGCAACAAGGACGCTCATGCGCTGGGTGGAGGAAGGAAAGGACCTGAATGCATATGCGCCATACTTAAGCACCTACATGGGGCATGTCACTTTTAACAGCACCTTCTATTACATCCACCTTCTGCCAGAGAAGCTGGGTATCCAGAAGTTCATGGACATCCAGGGGATCATCCCGGAGGTGCCGCATGAAAGCTGATGCCTCAAGGGTTCTGGTCCGCAAACATCTCAGGCCGTATTTTACCGTGTTTCTTCCAAAACAACGCGGCTGCAGTGACAACACCATACAGAGTATACATGACACATGGAACCTGTTCCTCCGTTACCTTTCTGCTGCAAAGGGCATTGACAACAGTCGGCTTGCTTTCTCAGATATCGACCCAGCGGTCGTGACTGGATTTCTTGACCAGATGGAATTCGAGAAAGGCTGGAAACCATCAACAAGGAACCAGCGTCTAAGCTGCCTGAGAACATTTTTCAGATATGCGGCATCCATGGAACCTGTTCTTTATCCTTGTTCGGCAGCACTGGGGGAGATACCCTTGAAAAAGGGGGCTGACCGTTCATATGTCATTGAATTCCTGAGCCCAGAAGAGATGAAATCCCTGCTGGCCGTACCGGATACAAAGACAAGACTCGGAGTGAGGGATCAGTTTTTCATGGCGCTGATGTACGATTCGGCAGCAAGGGACTGCGAGATGCTGGGGCTGAAGCTGGAGGATTTCCATGAAGATAATAATACTGTCTACTTATGGGGCAAAGGCGCAAAGCCCCGGCTTGTTCCTGTTTCAGGGGAAACCACAGCGCTTTTTGTCAACTACCGCAGAAAATTTCATCAGGGTTCAGCCTTACAGGAGCCGTTGTTTTACACGATACATAAAAGGGAGAAGACACCAATGTCGGATGACAATGTTGCCCGCTTCCTCAAAAAATATGCCGATTTAGCGAGAATGGAAAAACCTGACATCCCTGAAAGGATCCATCCCCATATGTTCAGGAAGTCGCGTGCCATGCACCTTTACCGTGCGGGAATGCCGCTGGCCCTTTTAGCGGAATTTCTCGGCCATGAGGATCCAGAAACGACCCGTATCTACGCATATGCTGACACTGAGATGAAACGCAAAGCGATTGAAAAGGCTTCGCAAAATGTTGGGGAAGTCGCCAGCCTCCCCACAGAAAAAGCGTTTTGGGAAGGTGATGACGACATCATCGGGCGACTCTGTAGGGGATACTAATCAAAAAGATTATTCCGATAAAATAGCATAGACAGTTTAATTCATGCAGACTGTATATAGTTTTTTTAGGCGGCCTGTGCTAAAATCGGAATAATCAGAGAATCGGAATAATCATATTTATTCTGAAATCGGAATAATGTGGATCTAATTTTTTTTCATAGAGAACTGCAATGCCTTGTTGCGATTGAGTTGAAAATTGACGACTTCAAACCGGAATATCTTGGAAAAATGCAGTTTTATCTTGAAGCGTTGGATAGAGATGTAAAGAAACCTCATGAAAATCCCAGCGTTGGCATTATTCTTTGCAAGAGTAAGGACGAGGATGTTGTTGAATATGCCCTGAGTCGGAATATGAGTTCAACCATGATTTCCGAATACCGAACAAAACTAATCAGTAAGGAAATCCTGCAAAAGAAGCTTGAGGAATTAACAGAAATAGTAGATGAGGATAAAAGCTCTCAATGACATTGAGAGTTTTCAAAAACTTTTTTATTATAAGTACAAAAATGGCAGGGATTGTGATGAGTTCCCGCCATTTCTATTGCTTGGAGAAACTCAAGTGTTTTTGTAAATAAGCGTAAGAACGTTTGAAATTTATAGCATTGTAAAAAGGATAGAAGACACTTTTGGAAATTTATTAACAAATTTTCAAAGGTGTCTTTTTGGGATAACAGCAAAAAAATAGCAAGACAGGCTGGCGGGAAGTAAAATGGCAAGTGATTTGCTTTAAGCATTGAAAAATATGCTTAAAGATGATATAATGGGCAGGATATCGGTAGGCTTATACAATGCAAGCTTTTCCCATTCGGAAATACCGGAATTTGAATATTACAAACCTTTGAACCAAGAATAAAGGAGATCGATTATGAAAAAGAAAACAGCAGCACTTATGACAGCATTAATCCTTGCAGTAAGTTTATCCGCCTGCGGCAACACCAATAAAGAGGTAAAAACATCATCAGAAAATAAAGAAGAAAACCAAGAAGAGGAATCCGTAGTAGAATCCGAAACAAGTGGCAAATGCGGTAATGACGCAGTATGGAGTTATAAAGACGGAGTTGTTACAATCAAAGGTACAGGAGATGCAGGAGGATACCATTTCACTTTTTATACAAAAACAAATGGTTTAAATGATAAGATAGAAAAGATCATTATAGAAAACGGCATAACTCGTATAGGAGAGTTTACGTTTCAGCATTGCAGTAATCTGAAAGAAGTATCTTTACCCGACACATTAATAAGCATAGGAGAAAATGCATTTTGTGAGTGTAATAGTTTAACTGAAATTACAATCCCAAGCTCTGTAACAAGCATTGAACAAAAAGCCTTTAACAGCTGCAGTAGTTTAAAGCAGATAACAATGTCTGATTCGCTCACAAGTATAGGAAATGAAGCATTTGTTTTTTGCAGCAGCTTACAGGAAATAACAATACCGGATTCCGTAACAAGTATAGGAAACGGAGCGTTTTTATATTGTGATAATTTAAGAAACGTTACATTGTCCGAGTCGATGACAAGTATGGAAGGAATATTCAGAGACTGTAAAAGTCTGGAAGAAATAACAATACCTCATTCAGTAACAAGCATAAGCGGGGCATTTTATAATTGCGATAGTTTAACAGAGGTTATAATACCGGATTCCGTGACAGACATAGGTGATTCCACATTTATTGATTGCGATAATTTAAGAAAAATAACAATACCGGATTCCGTGACAAGTATAGGTGAGAAGGCATTTATGAACTGTAATAATTTAACGGAAATTACAATTCCGGCGTCCGTGACAAAATTGGGAGAGGATGCAATAGACAATAACGGATTTAGAGAAATAATTTTTCTGGGCAGTGCTCCGGCGGGAATAGAGAAAGCAATTACACCTTTTCCCGGAGCATCAATGAATTTAAAAATTTATTATTCTGATGATAGCTTTGATTCTGTTATTCACGGTGATATTGACTGGAATAAGCATGATATTGAATGGATTAAACGATAGAAAACATATAGCTGTTCCATTTGCAGCATAGCAAGAACCGCAGAAACTATATTTTCTAAAAGCATTGAAAACTATGCTTAAAGATGATATAATGAGCAGGATATTTTATATGAGTGTAATATTTATATGAGTGAAAAGCTGAAAGGAGTCAATACAAATGAAGAAGAGGATACTAAGTCTGTTTATAGCACTTATTACGGTTTCACAGTTTACGGCGTGCGGCCTGTTTAGCTGTAAAGAAAGCGGCTGTGATGATGAGGTTTATGAGGATGGATATTGTAAATATCATTATTACATAAATGCGGGAAGCGACATATTGAAAGATATTATTAATTAGCAGTCCGGTAAAGTCGCAAAGACGCACGAGAGGAACTTTCATGAGTGCCCTTTCGAATG
>OFFQ01000267.1_pt1 | contig 47649 bp, 47 predicted proteins | sample 1521411 | NCBI WGS metagenome assembly OFFQ01 (sample SAMEA3504110, study PRJEB24116) | mouse gut metagenome | biome: mouse gut; feature: mouse-associated habitat; material: faeces | place: Denmark | collected 2011 | reverse complement strand
AGGAATATGAAGATCTAACGGGCATCTATCTTGCGGCATCCGGCGTAGAGGGGGTCTGCAGGGCGTTGGAAGAGCTTGGGATGGAGGATAAGGTGAAGGTGATCTCCAATGACCTGACGGCGCGGAATATGAAGTATCTGGAGGAAGGAAAGATCCGTTTCCTCATCGGGCAGGATGGTTACAGGCAGGGGTATGAGCCGGTCATGCTGCTGTTCGAGAAGCTTTTTGACGGGAAAGAGCCTGAGAAAGAATTCGCTTATACGGAGATTGTGATCAAGACCAGGTACAATATAGAACGTGTCTGAAAAGACAGATACGGATGAAACTGGCATAATGAACAAAAATGTTTTGTGAAATTTGTGTAATATACATATTGCGTTCACGTGAACGCAGTGTTAAAATAGCTATATCAAGTAACAGAAAACCATATTACAAAAATAAGAAAGGCGGCAGGCAAGATGTTAAGAGTAGGAGTTATCGGATGCGGAGGAATGGGAAGAGACCATATCAAGAGGATCACAGAGAGGATCCAGGGAGCCGAGGTTGTGGCAGTATCGGACGTATTTGAAGAGGGCGCGAAGAAAGCGGCGGAGATTGCCGAGCTTAAGAGCAGGCTGTCTAATAAGGAGACGGAAAATGAGCTTAAGGAGCAGTCCTTGAAAAAACAGTATGAGGACAGGCTGAAACTCAAGGACGAGCAGATTGAATACTATAAGGATTTTAAGGCGAGGCAGTCTACGAAGATGATTGGGGAGAGCCTTGAGATGCACTGCATGAACCAATTTAACGCGCTTAGGATGACGGCGTTTCCAAATGCGTATTTTGAGAAGGACAATGACGCGCGTACAGGCAGTAAGGGGGACTTTATCTTCCGGGAGGCAGTGGAGGGAGTCGAATTTATCTCTATCATGTTCGAGATGAAAAATGAGATGGACGAGACAGCCACCAAGCATAAGAACGAGGATTTCTTAAAGGAGCTTGACAAGGACAGGAGAGAAAAGAAGTGCGAGTACGCAGTGCTTGTCTCGCTCCTTGAGATTGACAACGAGCTTTATAACAACGGTATTGTGGACGTTTCCTACAAATATGAAAAAATGTATGTCATCCGTCCCCAATTTTTCATTCCCATGATTACCCTGCTGCGCAACGCGGCTCTGAACTCTCTGAAATACCGCCAGGAGCTGGAGCTTGCAAGGCATCAGCAGGTGGACATTCTTCATTTTGAAGAGAATATGAACACATTCAAGGAAGGTTTTGCCAGGAACTATCGGATAGCCAGCGATAAATTTAAGACAGCCATTGAAGAGATAGACAAAACAATCTCCCATCTGCAAAAAACAAAAGAGGCCCTTCTCTCCTCAGAAAATAATCTTCGTCTGGCCAACAATAAGGCCGAGGATTTAAGTATTAAGCGTCTGACAAAGAATGCGCCGTCGGTGAAGGAGATGTTTGAGGAGCTGAAAAAGGAGGGAGAGCCGAAGTGAACCCGTCAAGTATTTTAAAAACCTATTTTGGTTATGATTCCTTTCGAAGCGGACAGGAGGACATTATCCAATCCATTTTGGAAGGAAGGGACGCTCTGGCCGTGATGCCTACCGGCGCCGGAAAGTCTATCTGCTATCAGGTTCCGGCTCTGCTTCTGCCGGGCATTACGCTGGTGATTTCACCCCTCATTTCGTTGATGCAGGATCAAGTAAAATCACTGAATGAAGCCGGGATTCACGCTGCCTTTATTAATTCCTCTTTGACGGAAGTGCAGATTTCAAAGGCGCTTCATATGGCTGCCGGGGGAACGTATAAAATCATCTATGTGGCCCCTGAAAGACTGGAAAGCGCCGGATTTCTGGACTTTGCGCAAGGCGCCTCTATTTCCATGATAACGGTTGACGAGGCACACTGTATCTCTCAGTGGGGACAGGATTTCCGGCCAAGCTATTTAAAGATAGTCGACTTTATTGAGCGCCTTCCCAAGCGGCCGATTGTAAGCGCATTTACCGCAACGGCGACGGAGGAGGTTAAGACTGATATCGAATGTATTCTGAAGCTGCAGGAGCCGAACATCGTTGTCACAGGCTTTGACAGAGAAAATCTCTATTACCGTGTAGAGCATATTTCCGGAAAACACAAGGATGCCTTTGTGACGGACTACATAGAAAAGCACCGGGACGAGAGCGGAATCATTTACTGCGCAACCAGGAAGAATGTGGACACGCTGTATGAAAATCTGTTTAAACAGGGCGTGGCGGTGACCAGGTATCACGCGGGAATTGACAATGAGACGCGCAAGAAAAACCAGGATGATTTCATCTATGACAGAACGCCGATTATCGTAGCCACAAATGCCTTCGGTATGGGAATTGATAAGTCAAATGTCAGATTTGTGATTCATTACAACATGCCTCAGAGCATGGAAAATTACTACCAGGAGGCCGGGCGTGCGGGCCGTGACGGTGAAAATTCCCAGTGTATTCTTCTATTTTCCCCACAGGATGTGATGATCAATAAGTTCCTTCTGGAGAAGAAGGAATTGGAAGGCTCGGATGCGGAGGATATGGAGCTGATCCGTCAGAGGGATGCCCAGAGACTGCGGCTGATGGAGGGCTATTGCAAGTCTACCTCCTGTTTAAGACAGTATATTCTTACCTATTTCGGGGAGAAAATGAATACGCCCTGCGACAATTGCGGAAACTGCCATCGGGAGTATACGGCAGTGGATATGACGGCAGATGCGAAATGGGTGATTAACTGTCTGGCGGAGACAAAAGGGAGATACGGGCAGAGCATTGTAACCGGCACCTTGCTGGGAGCGAACAGGGCGCGGTTAAGAGAGATAGGAGCCACGGCTTACAAATCCTACGGGGCGCTTTCACACCGAAGCGAGCGGGAGGTACGTCTGCTGATCGATCAGATGATTTTGGAGGAATACATTATTCAGACAGACGGGGAATACAGTGTCCTGCGGATGGGCAATATTGCAAGACTTAAAAATGAGGACACGCATGTTGTCATCAGGACCTTTGAGGAAAAGGAAGGGCAGACAAAAATCAAAGGAGGAAAGAAGCGAAGCACAGATGTTCTTACAAGCGCAGGCTACCGGCTGTTTGAGAAGCTCCGGGGGCTTCGGCTGGTAATCGCCAGGGAAGAGGGGATGCCGCCTTATATTATTTTTAATGACAAGACCCTGATTGATATGTGCGCCAAGATACCCAGGGATAAGCAGGAGATGCTCACGGTGTCCGGTGTGGCGGAAAATAAATTTCAAAAATATGGTCAGCGGTTTCTGGATGAGATTGGGGGATTTATCGCAGATAACCCGGGGGCCGTTATCAGTACAAAAATAGAGGATGAGACGGAGGACAACGGCAAAAAGCAGCTAAATGTGGGAGCGGCCTGGAGCGAAGAAGAGGAGGAAAGGCTGTCGAAAGAATATTTGTCCGGGATGAAGATTGCCGAGATTGCCAGAGAGCACGGCAGGACAGGCGGGGCAGTCAGAGCCAGATTAAAGAAACAGGGACTGATTGTGTGAGAGAATGATTTACAAGAAATGCTATACAAGCCGGCCCTTCGTCTGCTATAATAAAGCCGATAAAATTGATTATTTACAAAAAAGATAAGGAGACTATTTCCCATGAAGCAGGACTTAATTGTAATTCTGGATTTGGGCAGTACACAGAATACGGTAATTGCCCGTGAAATTCGTGATCTTGGCGTATACAGTGAGATTCATCCTCATGATATTACAGCGGAGGAGCTGAAAGCATTTGACAATGTGAAGGGTATTGTCTTAAACGGCGGAGAGAACCGCGTCGTGGACGGACAGGCCGTGGAGATCCGCGAGGAGCTTTATGCATTGGGATATCCTATGATTTCCATTGATTATCCTCAGTCAAAATGTGAGAAGCAGTTTGACAAGCTTCCGGGCCGGGAGGAACTGAAGAAATTCATATTTGAGGATTGCAAGGCGGAAGCAAACTGGAATATGAAGAATTTTATTGAGGATCAGTTGGAATTGATTCGTCAGCAGGTTGGGGACAGGAAGGTACTTCTGGCTCTGTCCGGCGGTGTGGATTCCTCTGTGGTGGCCGCTATGCTGATCAAGGCCATTGGACAGCAGCTGGTCTGTGTTCATGTAAATCATGGACTGATGCGCAAAAATGAGTCGGAGAGTGTGGTAAAGGTATTCCGGGATGAACTTCATGCCAATCTGGTTTATGTGGATGCGTCCGAGCGATTTCTCGGTAAGCTGGAACAGGTAGCGGACCCGGAGCAGAAGCGGAAAATCATCGGCGGTGAATTTATCCGCGTGTTTGAGGAAGAGGCAAGGAAGCTTGAGGGAATTGATTTTCTTGGACAGGGGACTATTTATCCCGATATTATTGAGAGCGGTACTAAGACAGCGAAAATGGTAAAGTCTCATCACAATGTGGGCGGACTGCCGGAGGATTTGAAGTTTGAACTGGTGGAGCCTTTGAAGCAGTTATTTAAGGATGAGGTGCGGGCCTGCGGCGTGGAGCTTGGGCTTCCTCATGAGATGGTGTACCGTCAGCCGTTCCCGGGACCGGGGCTGGGCGTGAGATGCCTGGGGGCGATTACCAGGGAGCGCCTGGAGGCTGTCAGGGAGTCGGATGCTATTCTTCGGGAAGAGTTTGCCAAGGCTGGTCTGGATAAGAAGGTGTGGCAGTACTTTACGGTGGTGCCGGACTTTAAGTCTGTGGGAATGAAGAATCATGCAAGGGTGTTTGAGTATATGGTGATTATCCGGGCGATCAATACCATTGACGCTATGACGGCTTCTATCGAGAAGGTGGATTGGGAGGTATTGGAGCGGATTACTAATCGGATCTTGGCAGAGGTGGAGCATGTGAACCGCGTTTGCTATGATATGAGTCCGAAGCCGCCGGCGACTATTGAGTTCGAATAGTCGGAGGTGAGCCGCGGAGCCAGTAAAATCAAGGCTTTGCGGCTTTTTTTCTCTTTTTATTGCATTACGATTGCATTTTTTATTTCACTTCCTTGTGGTAAGCTGCGGTGTGTTGGTTGCTGGTATAGTCTGCAACGCTCTGGGTGGCGGGCGTATACTGAAGCACCCCGGTCAGCTTGTTGGCAACTTCAAGATTGGTGTTGGGATACAGATGACCATAGGTTCCAAGGGTTGTCTGTATTTTTTCATGCCCCAGACGCTCTTTGATCAACAGGGGATTCTCGCCCATGCTGATGAGCAGGGAGGCATGGGAATGCCGTTACGGTATAATAACGACAAACGGAAAAAGCCTTTATTTTCAAGGAGTTTGAGCGTTTGCCGTTATTTATTCAATTCCTTTTCCAAATTGAAATATGACGAGACAATTATCAAAAAAAGGAGGCTGTTTCATTAACGACAAAATTTAATAGCACCAGCGGTCTGGCGTGCTGCTTGACCGCTGATTGCCGTGGGCGTTTCATCTTTTTGGGTGGACTTAGGACTTCAATAAGTATTTTGGTAAATGATTAGATGACTTGGATTCATCAAATTGAATAGAAACTCTTAACATTATAGGCTTTAAACTTCCTGATGTATTTTCTCTCTGAAACTGTTCCATTTTTAAGCTTATTTACATTTTGGAACATTTTCGTTGATTTTACATTGTATTTATAGTATAATTTGTCTGTACCAAAATAGCATTTATGAGGTGAGATGATGAACAGCGATGAATTAGTACCAAAACTAGTACGGGCATGTTTAGATAATGACCGGAGATTGGTTGAAGAAATTTCTACTATGTTGGTTAAGTTATATAAAAAAAAGCAACCTAATATTGCTCAGGAAATTTCTCAATCTTTAACTTACTCCAGAAATGGAGCTTCTGCCATAAGGTCTGCCGATGTACAACCACTTCCAATCGATAGAGAAACTCGTTTTACTCTTTGCAAAGCAGAAGAACCTTTAGAAATTGACCCCCCTATATTATCATCAGAGACCATGGAGGAACTAAACAATTTCATACTCGAAAGGACAGAAATCGAAAAACTACTTATTGAGGATATTACTCCACCAAATAGTTTACTTTTTATTGGTGAACCAGGCGTAGGAAAGACCTATTCTGCAAAATGGCTTTCTTATAAATTAAATCTACCTTTAGTAACAATGGACTTAGCTACTTCTATTTCAAGTTATCTTGGTCGTTCAGGTCAAAATATTAAAAATATTTTTGATTATGCAAAATCATTTCCATCAATTTTACTTTTAGATGAGATTGATGCAATTGCCAAACGTAGAGATGATGCTTCAGATTTAGGAGAATTAAAACGATTAGTCAATGTCTTGCTAAAAGAATTAGAAACGTGGCCAAGTCAAAGCATTATTATTGCAGCAACCAACCATCCTGATTTATTAGACAAAGCCATATGGAGACGTTTTGATCGAACAATCACATTCACAACTCCAGAAACAAGTGAACGCAAATTATTATTACAAAGATACTTAGGCAAGTATTATGATATTCTATCGCCAAAAGTGCTTTCTTTTGCAATACAACAAACGGCTCATATTAGTGCTGCCGATATTTGCAAACTATGTACACACGTCAAAAGAAAGATTGTTTTAGCTGGGAATAATTCCGATTTAATTGTTTTTGAAGAATTTTGCTTAAATTCCTGCGATAGTAAAACACAGAAAATAGAACTTTGCAACTTGCTCCGAGAGACAGACCCGTCTTTGAGCATACGTGATATATCAAAAATAACAAAAATCCCAGCAACATCTGTAAGTCGTTATTTACAGAACGGAGGTATATTAAATGAGTAACAAACATCCTATTTTAGGACGCGGAGAATTATATGTAAAAGATATTGAAAAACGTTACTATGGAGGACCTCAAAAACTCCCCCATTCTTATCATGAAAATAAGATAGCTTTAATCAAGGACATTGCTTCTATTCAAGAAGAAGTTCAAAGGAATGACGAAATTTTTTTACAAGAAAAAGTTGTCTGCATTCGTATGGAACCAAAATTTGAAGCTAAATCTTATTCACCTGATATGATTTTATCGGTGGATGGCATTACTCCTATTGGAGGTCGTAAATATATAATTTCAAAGTCTGAAGAAGGTCTGGTTAAATCGAAATTATATTTTGCAAAAACCAGTGATCGCGGACTAGAAAACCTAAAATACATATTGGAATCTGGACAAAAAGACAACACTGTTACCTGGCAAAATCAAATTTCAACTATTCGGACAATTGATTTACTTGATTCTACAGAAAAAATTTCAGGCTTTTCAGGTACATGGGATAGCGGGTTAGTTGAAATTGTTTTACACCCATTTATATGGGATGACACTTTTGCAATGCAACAATTCTTAACCCTTTTAGATTTACAAACAGATAAATATAAAATATCTGGTTATGAAAATGGCCCTTTGTTCTGTGCTGCCGTATGTAATCATGAAACATTAGAACGATTGGTAAAATTTAACCCCTTAAGAACAGTTCATCCTTTAGGAGAACTTAATATACCCAATATGCGTGGTAACTCTTTTTTTGACGCACCAGTTCCACCATTATATAAAGGGACTCCTCAAATGCGAATAGGCGTTTTTGATGGTGGTGCTGATTCAACATTACCTCATTTAAAAGATTTTGTCACCGCACATGAACTGACACCTATCTCTGGACATCCGGCACTTATTGCACACGGAACTGCTGTTTGTGGTGCTGTTTTATACGGACTGTTGAATTATAAGCCATCAACCGAACAGCTTGAAACACCAATTGTTTCTGTTGACTCATATAGAGTATTACCCCAACAGCAAACGGGAAATCCTATAGAAGATAGCGGGCTATATCCTGCAATCGACCAAATAGAACAAATCGTGCATAATCATACAGAAACTGCATTATATAATTTATCTTTTGGTCCTCGTGGTGCAATTGTAGATGATGACATTAGTCGTTTTACCTATGCATTGGATAGACTTTCCATGCTTCCTCATCACCCACTATTTTGTGTTGCTGTCGGAAATGACGGAGATTTGCCTTATCCTTTTAATAGGATACAGGCTCCTTCAGACTTGGTTAATGGTTTAGGGATTGGTGCTTATACATTTGACAAAAATGGAGAAAAGATAAGAGCTAGTTATAGTTGCATTGGCCCTGGACGTGAGGGATGCAAAGTAAAGCCTGATGTTCTGGAATTTGGCGGATCACCAGAAAATCCAGCTGTTTTAATAAGCACTATACCAAATAAAACAACTGTAGAATGTGGAACCAGTTTTGCCTCCCCTATTGTTACTGGTAAACTAGGAAAAATGATGGCGTTATCCTCTGAAATCTCTCAGCACATGGCTAAAACATTGCTTATTCACACGGCAGAAGATTCAGATGAATATAGCATCGAAGAAATAGGATTCGGATTCTGTATTGATGATGTTACAAATATCCTAAATTGTGAAGATAATAAAGTTGTTGTTTTATATGAAGGAAATATTGCTCCTAAACAAAATATAGAACTCCCTATTCTGCTCCCTGATATAAATGGGCTAAAATGCAATGCCAATATAACATGGACGCTTTCAACTTTATCTGAATTAAACCCAAATGATGTTGATTCTTATACCTGTAACTGTGTAGAAGATTATTTTTACCCGCATGATAAACATTACAATTATTTCAAAAACACAATACATGGCAGAAAGCAAAAAGCAGCCTTTGTGGGAACAGACGCAGAAAAAGAACTATATGATTTAGGATATAGTCGTTCTGATCTACCAATTTCTAAACCGCCAAAGCAATTTTTGAGTGAAGATGAATTACGGTCACAGCATTTAAAATGGGATACTGTGACCAAAAAAACTATTACTATGAGAGCGTCTTCTTTGAGCAATCCTTTCTTCATACTTCATGGAATGAATAGAGATATTGCTGGGACTACACCCATGAAATATTTTGTTGCCATTACAGTAGAGATTCCAAAATATCCTGGAGTTTTATATGACGATATTTTAGCTCAATATCGGAATCTTGTACCAATTAGTATAAAAGTAGAGAATCAGATTTTTGTCGAATTATAAACTGTATAGAAAAGCGCTATAGGCACAAGCTATGGCGTTTTTTAATACATTTAATCTTTATGCTACCTGGATAGTAAAAAAGAAATAACATATATGCTCCATAGCATGTACTTATCCATTAAAATGAATACATGACTTTAAATGAAATCTACTCGCTTACGCTAAGCTGACGACAAAACCATATTCGATAGATATTTGAGTATAATTTAAACCATAAGTACAAGAAAAGCGGTTAAAACACCACAAAATATTAGTGAAATCAAGAGCAAAAAGGTGAAAAAACAGCAAAAAATAGTTGCGTGAGAGTGCCTCAGCGCATGGATTTTGATGCGGTGTACGCCGGCTAATTCCGCAAGTTTTTCCAATGCCCGTGGAAGGGTATGCTTGCTTGTGGGTATGCCGTTGTAGCTTAATACATAGCCGCAGTTTTTCAACACTTTCTTCTGGACTTCCTGCCATGCCTTCAGTTCCCTTATGGTATCAGCGTCAACGTAAATGGTGCGGACGCTCGCCTGCGTTTTCGGTTCCACGGGTTTGAAATCGTCCATTGACTTATAATACATGGTCTTGGTAATGCTCAACAGCCCTGTATCAAAATCAATATCCGACCACAGCAGCGCAGCAGCCTCACCGATCCGCATTCCGGTCATAAACAGCACCCAGAAAGAGATAAAGAGGTAATGCTCATAATAATCGCCCTTGTAGAGCAGGGAGATTACCTTCTGAAATTCTTCCAGCGTCCAGAAATTCACCTGTGTCTTTTTGGATTTGATGTTCCCGATCATCCTTGACGGATTCTTTTTTGCTATCCCCAGAACAATCGCCCGGTCAAAGGCAAGGGAGAGCAGCCCCTGCGCCACATGGATATAGTTTGGGCTGAACTGCTTCGCCAGCTCCAGCTGCCAGCTTTGCACATGGATGGGTTCGATCTCGTCCGTCGCCATTTTGTAGAAATACGCAAAGTGTTTCTGAATAGTGGAATAGCGGTTTAAGTAAGTGCTTTCCTTTACCTGCGTTTTATACCACGGCAGGTAGGTTTCTTCAGTGAATGTCTGAAAAGAAACCATCTTCTTTTTCTCATCCAGTTCCTTGGCGGATGACAGGATTAGCTTGGAATATTCTTCCCTTGCTTCCTTCTTGGTAGCAAAGCCGCTGCGGTATTTCTGGATCTGCTTCCCTGTAATGGGATGGTAGCCTAAATTTGCCCGGAAGTAATAGGTTCCGTTATCTGCTTTCTTAATTGGATCTTTTGTCATGATTTCACTCCTCACATAGATGTGCAAGAAGTACAATCAATTCTGTTTGTCGGGAATTGTAATTCCCAGCAGTTCTTCCACAGCTTCTTTGGGGACCCTGTCCAGTTTCCGTGACTGGTAGTATGTATGTCCCCTCGATACCATAAGTTTTTTCGTTTCCCTTATGATGTCCGCTGCAAAAGACGGTCCATATCCCAGCGCTATCAAATCGCCCTTCGTTACTGTAACCATACGCCTCCTTTCCCAGCCAGGATATGAGAAAACACAATATCTGGCTATAAGTATAACATATCTGAAAATAATGGTGATCAGCTTCTTGCAAAAAATATAGTAAATTTTTGATTGTTACACATACCTTCCCCCACCGTTTCCTGCGCCCTTCCCGACCGCGTTGACTGGCTGCACTGTGTGCAATTATATCCGGACGGATGGCGGACTTATAGCAGTGAGCCATTCACCGGAACCCATATACATGAGGGTGTATGTTCTTCAGTTGTCAAAGAACGGATGCCTGATACAAATGAACTGCTGTAACAGGACAATCTAAAAAAGAAGTACCGGACAGGGAAGCGGATACTTGAAAAAATTTGAAAAAAAGTAAAATAAACTTTGCAGATGGATTTTTCCGCACAAAAACGGAAAGACTGAAAATGGAAGATATAGTATTATTGAGTTGACAGAATACAAGATGTTGTGCTAAGATGATTCCGTAATTGATTTTTATGTGATGCCTGTCAGTAAAGGACGGGAAAACTATGGTGTATCCGGTATGAAAATATCCGGAACATCCACATTTTCCGCAAGCTGCAGGTTCCGGCACAGCCTGTATGGAGGAAGGCCGGGGCATACGCTGTTTAGGATTGTAAGTAGTGTCAGAGGATACCATGTATAAGCATGGCAGTCTTTTGGCACTTTTTTTGTTTCTGCGGTATGTGCATAACAGCCGGGAGCAGAAACAGGTTTGTGGATCACCACACGCAGTAAGGAATGGAAACCCTTTGAGGACCATTCCTTTTTTTGTGCGCAGCAACGAGCCAGTCAGGGATGCCTGCATCCATAGCTGGTAAGAACTTTAGTTCTTTTGTGTCGTATCAGCGAGCAGCTTTGCTGTGAGTGTGCCAGAAATGCCCATAAGGGCTTGCCCGCATAAGCGGCTGGATAAAAAATGCCTCCGGAAGCGGAGAGATAAAAGAAAGGTGGAAAAAAGAATGAGTGAAACAAGAGTATTTGCCGACGGATACTGCGGCGTATTCCAGAATCAGGAGGACTTTCTTAAGTGCCTGAATAACATCGGGAGAAATTCCTTCTGGGAGAGAAAGACTTCCAAGAACCTGCGCCTTGTGGCGATTACCAGCGGGAGTAAGGTGGAGGAAGAACTGAAGCAGATGTATGCGGATGAGGGGCTGGATGAGGACATCATCACGGATACCATCATCAATACGGGGCTGCTTCTGAAAATCAGGAACCAGTATTACCCTGTCAGGGACTGTGCGATCAAGAGCATCCTCGACCGCGCGGGTATTTCCGGTGCGGGGCTGCGCAGGGTGGAAAAGAGCGTGTACGCGCGAATCCTGAACGACTGCTTGAAGGCAGCAAAGGGAGAGGCGCTCCTGCGCATCTCGGAAGGCAAGGTCTCCGCCGTACTGGGAGGCGACTGCCATGACTATGCCGTGCTTGACATGGAGCAGGTATTCCTGCATTCCGTGGACTATCTGACAAAGAATTTCAAAGGATGCAGCTACCTTGCCGGTTTTTATGAGCATGACATGGCATCCGCGCTCTGGGAGCTTTCCGGGGAGGACGGACTGCTGGATGCTTACAAAAAGGAACTGGCGCTGCACGGGAAGACGGCGGAGGAAATGAAGCCCGTTGTCAGGATCACGACCTCGGATACCGGTTCCGGCGGGGCGAATATCTATCCCATGCTGGTATCGGGAAGCGAGAACATCACCATCAACTTAGGCAGCCCCCTGCGGCTCGGACACCGTAACGGCACACGGATTGCGGAATTTGACGCGCACCTGAAGCTGCTGTACGGAAAGTACCAGCTCGCCATCGGGAACCTTGCGAGGCTGTTGGGGATTGAGATCGTGAATCCCATAAACTGCATGAAGGGCGTCATGGATAAACTGGGCATCCCCCGGAAGTATGAAGCTGAGGCGGTGGATCTGTTCGTGGCACAGTATGGGGGAAATCCCTGTACCGCACATGAGATCTATTTCGGTATTTCGGAGATCCTCTACATGCTCGCCTGCGAAGGTGAGGAGGGGAGCCGGATCACACGGATGGAGGAAACCATTGCCAGGGCGTTATCCGTCAACTGGACGGAGTATGACGTTCCGGGTGCTTATAAGTGGTAGAAGGAGGAGAAAGGGATGGACGAATTTCGAAAAGAGGTTATAAGGGAACTGGAGAAAAAACTGGGGGATGGGTATGACATATTTCCCAAAGACAACACAAAAAATAATGGTTTTACAGCGCATGGCATCTTTATCCATAAAAAAGATAATACCATAGGCGCCGTGGCATATCTGGACGGTTATATCATCCTGTACGCCGCGGGGGTGATGACTCCGGAAAATATTGCGGCTGAACTGACACGGCAATGCAGTGGAGAAAGGATTCCGATTCCCCGAAGCGAAATAAATGATCTTGAGGATTTTGACAGGATGCAGGATAAGTTAAGGCTGCGGCTCATAAATCATGCCGCCAATTCCGCAGAACTGGAAAAGATCCCGCACAGGAAATTCCTTGACCTTGCAGTTACATATTATCTGGATATAGACATGGAGCCGGGGGAAGGGAATGGCGCCCTTATCATTCCGAATGGACTGATGGAAATATGGGATGCCACGGAAGAAGATTTATACAGGGCAGGCATGGAAAACCTGCGGAGAAAGGATAAATGCTTTGCCATTGACATGCCCAGTTTTCTCAGGGGAGCTGCCAGTGAGGAAGATGAGGAGGAAATGAGGGCGGTCCTTGACGAAATAGAAAAGGAAGGAGTGCCCAAAGTAGAGATGTATGTGGCATCCAACCAAAAGAATTATTTTGGGGCAGTCTGTATGCTGGACCGCTCTCTTTTACAGCAACTGGCGGATACAAAAGGCTGTGACCTGAATATCTATCCAAGCAGTGTAAAGGAGCTTATCATTATTCCGGTAAAGGATGGAAATGATGACTGCATAAATACGGAGGATGTATGGGAGATCAATATGTGCAATGTCCCGAAGGAAGAACGGCTGTCCAACAGCATCTACCGGTATGACAGGGTAATGCAGGAAGTTTTCATTTATAGAGAAGGAGCGCCGTTGTAATGGCCGTCAAACAAACTGAATAGGGATACGGACAGGAAGAGAAGGGAAAGCGCCTTCTCTTTTTCTGTCCAAAACATACAGCCGCAGCAGGCGGCGGAAAGTGAGGATATTTATGGGACTGGATATGAATTATGAGGCAGAGGTTTTTGTAGATACGGAAAATTTAAGCAGGGAGGACTGGCTTGCCTGCCGCCGCAAAGGGATTGGCGGGAGCGACGCCGCAGCTATCATGGGAATGTCGCCGTTTTGTACGAAGCGTGACCTGTACTATGACAAATGCGGCATACAGGCGGTCATGGACGAAGAGGAAGACAACTGGGTGGCAAAGGAAGTAGGGCACCGGCTGGAGGACCTTGTGGCGGAGATTTTCTCTAAAAAGACAGGTCTGAAGGTTTACCCCGTGCGGAAGATGTTCCGCCACCCGCTCTACCCGTTCATGCTGGCGGATGTGGATTTCTTTATAGATTTCCCCGACGGCAGCAAGGGCATCCTTGAGTGCAAGACCACCAATTACAACTGCCAGAATAAGTGGGCAAATGACTCCACCCCTGTCAATTATGAGTACCAGGGCAGGCACTACATGGCGGTTATGAACATCGATAAGATGTACTTCGCCTGCCTGTACGGGAACAACGAGAACGAGTTCTTTATCCGCTGCATGGAGCGCGACCTTGACATTGAGGAAGACCTGATCGCGGAGGAGGAATTTTTTTGGACAGAGAACGTGGAAAAAGGCGTGGAGCCGCCCTATACGGAAAAGCCAGACCTTGTGCTGGAGAGCATACGGAAACACTGCGGACCGGCGGACAAGGATGCAGACGCGGTAAAACTTGACCGGAAGTACCTTGCCAGTATTGAGAAGTATATGGCATTAAAGGAGCAGAAGGCGCAGCATGAGGGCGAGGCAAAGAAACTGGATGAAAAGATGAAGGAAGCCTATGCGGAGATCGTGGAGAAGATGGGAACAAGCTGTACCGGCGTTTTACGGAACGGCAGTGAGGAATATGTGGTTTCCTATAACCCCGCCTACCGCACGGGCATTGACAAAAAGGGGCTGGAGCGCTTAAAGGTGCAGCACCCGGATGTCTATGATGACTATGTGAATACGACGGAGAGCAGGAGGTTTTCCGTCAAGGTGAAAGGAGCGGCCTGATGAAGAAGAATGACCTTGTATATATCTGTTCTCCGCTGTCGGCACCGACAGAGCAGGGGATACGGAAGAACATGGAGAAAGCGGCGTATTATGCAGGTCTTGTATCCGGCGTTACCGGGTGCAGGGCAATCGCGCCCCACAGCTTCCTTCCGGAATATCTGGATGACAACATCCCGGAGGAGAGGGAAGCGGCGCTTGCCTTCGGGCTTGACCTGCTGAAACTGAGCAAAGCCATCGTTGTGTGCGGCAGCCGGATCAGCAGCGGGATGCGGGGCGAGATCAGACTGGCAGGGGAGCTGGATATCCCTGCCTATGCCCTGGTCGAATCTGCCGGCGGCATTGCACTGGCGAAAATAACGCAGGAGGAGAGAACGGATGAAATGCAGATTTGTAAAAGAAATATTTCACAATAAGGACAATGGGTACTGTATTTTCGTGTACCACACGGAGAGCACGGAAGTCCCGGAAGCGGCAAAAGATCCAAATTATAAAGGAAAGGGCACCCGGTTTACAGCGACGGGTACGGGTCTGCCGGATACGGAGACAACGGAAGCGGAGCTTACAGGAAACTGGGTAAGGAACAAGTATGGACTGCAGTTACAGGTCGAGAGTTATGAGGAAATCTTACCCCAGACAAAGGAAGGGATCAGGGGCTACCTGTCCTCCGGCATGATAAAGGGTATCGGACCGAAGATGGCGGAGCTGATCGTGGAGAAGTTCGGTACAAGAACCTTTGATGTGCTGGACAATTATTCGGACAGCCTGCTGGAGATCAAAGGCATTACCCGCAAAAAGCTGGACGGCATCCTCTTATCCTATCAGGGCAGCCATGCCATGCGCGACCTTGCTGCTTACCTTACGCCTTTTAAGGTGACGCCCAAAAAGATACAGAAAATCTATGAGGAATTTGGAAATGCGGCGCTGGATACCGTAAAGAACCAGCCCTTTGCGCTCTGTAAGATCAGCGGTTTCGGTTTTCTGACCGTGGATGAGATTGCAAAAGCCAATAAGGGAAAGCCTGACGATCCCCTGCGGATCGAGGGCTGTATCTGGTACTGCATGGAACAGGATATGCAGGAAGGAAATCTGTTTCAGGACAAGCAGCAGTTCCAGAGAAAAGTATATGAACAACTGAATAAAGGCTACCAGGGGGAGGCCGTCACGGAGATGGCAGTCTACAAGGTGCTCTACCAACTGGTAAGGGATAAGCGTATGTATTATGAAAGCGGCGCCCTGTATCCCGCGAATATGTACGGCTATGAGTGCGGCGCAGCAAAAAGGCTGGTATCCCTGCTTACGGCTAAGCAGGAGGAACAGGATATTACCTTCCTTCTGGCGGAGGCACAGAAAGAACTTGGCATCAGCCTTTCCCCGAAACAGGAGGAGGGCGTCAGGAAGGCGTTCCGCCATCCGGTCAGCATTATTACCGGAGGACCCGGAACAGGAAAGACCACGGTACAGAAGGTGTTGCTCTATGTCCATGAGAAACTGGGCGGCGGCAGCGTGCTGCTGACAGCGCCCACGGGCAGGGCAAGCCGCAGGATGGCGGAGAGCACGGGATGGCAGGACGCCATGACGATGCACAGCGCGCTTGGGCTTACCAGTGACGAGGACAGTGAAGAATTGGAGGAAATGTTGGAGGCAGACTTCATCATAGCGGACGAGTTTACCATGTCCGATATGAGGCTGTCATACATCTTTTTTGCCCATATCCGGGCGGGGAGCCGTCTGGTGCTAGTGGGGGATGTGGACCAGCTTCCCAGTGTGGGACCCGGCAATGTATTCCGCGAGCTGGTTCAGTGCGGCGTGATCCCGGTCACGGTGCTTGACACGATCTTCCGTCAGGCGGAAGGGAGCCGTATCATTGCCAACGCAAAGCGGATGCAGGAAAATGACGCGGCGCTGGATTACGGTGCAGGCTTTTCCTTTATCCCTGCGGGGAGCGCGGCAGAGGCTGCGGAGAAAGTGCAGGAGCTGTACCGTGCCAGCGTGGATGCGTTTGGCATGGACAAGGTGCAGGTGCTGACGCCCTACCGCAAGACCGGGGAAGCCAGTGTAAATGCGCTGAATGAAAGGTTATGGGAGATGGTGAACCCGAAGGAGGAGGGAAAGCCGGAGATTTATTCCGGGAAACGCACCTTCCGTCTGGGAGACCGGATCATCCATAACAAAAACAAGAACCAGATCAGCAATGGTGACATCGGATACATCAGGGATATTTATATGGATGAAGATGGAACGGAGGTTGCGGAGCTGGAATTTTCGGAAGGACGTTTCGTGAAATACGGGAGTGAGGAACTGGATATGGTGGAACACGCATATGCAACGACCGTCCACAAAAGCCAGGGAAGCGAATACCCGATGGTGATCCTGCCGTGGCTGCCCATGTTTTACAAAATGCTGCGGCGCAATATCTTCTACACCGCAATCACAAGGGCAGGCGTACAGGTCGCCATCATCGGCAGTAAAAGGGCTGTCTGTACCGCCATCCACAATACGGAGTGTGACCAGCGCAATACCCGCCTTGGGGAGCGCGTCATCAGGGAATACAGCCAGGTGCTGGAGGAAAAGGGAAAGCAGCCTGAAAACAGCGGATACCGGCAGGAAGTAATCAATTTATAGGTGGAGGGTTTGTGCCTTACAGGTCAAGCCTGCAGAACTTGAAAGGAGCATAGCAAAAATGGATGATATGGAGAAAAAAACAGAAGAAATGAAAACTGGGGAAGTGGAAATGAACCAGAAGATGACAGAAAGGGCAGACTGGATCGATACGCAGACCTATTGGTATCTGATGCAGCTTCTGGAAATAAGTACGGCTGAGGCAGAAGAAAAGTTCCCGTGGAACATTGCAATTATCAGGGAGGTGTTTGAGGAAGCCGTGACTGTACTCAATAAGCATGGATACAAGGTATGTGATCCGTACATATCCACACCGGAAGTCGGCCGGCAGTACCGCTGCACGCTTTCCGAGTGCGGCTGTGGGAACTGTAACTGTCAGGATGAGTTTATGGAAAAGGAAAGGCTCATTTCCAATATCGAGGATGCCGTTGTGCTTACCGGGCTGAAGATCATAAGCGGCGGAAAAGACAGCATCATCGTCAGGGAGGGCAGCATTGATGCGGATTTTGAGATCCGTGTCAGCCAGCTTGCCGGATAGGGGGCTGCAGTATGGATAAAAGAGACTATAAAAAGGAGTTCTGTACCCTGATGGATCAGTTTGCTTTCCGCTACTCCAGATGGCAGGTATGGAATGATTTCCTGAGCCTGTCTGCGATTTCCTTGGCAAATGTAATACCAACGCCGGAAAAAGAGGAGCGGGAGGAAAAATACCACGCCATCCTAAGCGGCTACCGGGAGGAGGAACGGGAGATTTTCCCGCAGATGTTACACCTTGTAGTGCTGGCATTGAGCGATAACCCGGAGCAGGACTTTCTGGGCAGCCTGTACCATCATCTTGAGCTGCATCAGGAGCAGAAGGGGCAGTTTTTCACGCCCTACCATATCTGTGAATTTATGTCGGAAATACAGTTTACGGATTCAGAAGCGGATGAAATGCTGAAGGAACGGCGCTATATCAGTGTAAACGATCCTGCATGCGGCGCGGGCGCCATGCTGATTGCCTTTGCAAATGTGGCAAGAAAACATGGCATCAATTACCAGAAGCATGTGCTGTTCGTGGCACAGGATATTGACCGCACCGCAGCCATGATGTGCTACATACAGATGTCCCTGCTGGGATGTCCCGCCATCGTGGTGATCGGGGACAGTCTTGCAAAGCCGTTTCCCCATCCGGATAACGAAGTATGGTGTACCCTGTTTTACTATCTGAACCACTGGCGCTTTGCGTCGGGGGAAGCAGGAGAGAGACAGGAAGACAGCGGGGATGCGGAAAAACAGGGAATGGCTGCCGTCACCTTAGAACATCCGCCTGAAAATGTCAGGCTGATAGAAGGAGCGGACGGACAGCTCATGCTGTGTATGGAAACGGCATCATAACAGGTGCTGAAGAAAGGAGCAAAAATGAAGAATGTAGCAGACATCCGGTTTCAACTGGATATATTGCGGCGGGACGGCTATCATGCCGCTGCGCGGATCATCGAATCCTTGCAGGGAACGGTCAGCCGGGAGGCTGAAATGGAATACCTGAAGGAATTTGTCCGGCAGGGCTGTTTTGATGAAGAACTCATTCGTGACCAGCTTCGCTGTCTGTGGACGGCATACTGCCTGCACCACGGGCTTGATGCGGATACATCCGGGTACGACAATGACCTGAAGAAGTTGTGGAACACCATGGCGGAGGATGAACCTGAAACTGCAGATTGGAGCGATTATGACAGCTTTGACAATTTCATGTGCAGGTTTCTTGTGTAAGGTAAATTAAAAAATTTCATAAAAATTCAAGGAAAACAGGGGAAGGCTGGTACTTATTCTATGTACCCCTTCCCGGAAAGGAAGGAGAAAACAAATGGGAGAAACAACAGTAAATGCAGCGTATATGTACGACGAGGTGGAGGAAATCCGCAATCTGAACAAAGTGGAGGGATTTGATCCCAGAAGATACATGAGGATCATCGGGCAGGAAGGCCAGGCAGGAAAGTATTATCTCGACGTGGCGTTCCGTAAGCTCTGGTTCCGGCTGAAGTATCCGGAGGGCAAGATTGTGAAGAAAATCCTGAAGCTGACGGATCAGGTTGCCATTGTGGAGGCACGGATATACCTGCACCGCAATGACCCGGAGGAAAACTTCATCGCAAATGCACTGGCGCAAAAATACAGGACAGAGGACGGACAGTTTGGCAATAAATTTGTGGAACTGGCGGAAACTGCCGCAGTCGGGCGCGCGCTTTCGGATGCAGGCTTCGGGCTGCAGTTTGCAGACAAGGAAGAAGATATTGATCCGGAAGTGACGGAGGCTCCTTTTGAGCCGCAGTTCCTTTCAGGAAGTGGCATTGACGGCGAAGTTTTAGGCGAAATGTTTTCCGGGGAGGATATGGAAAACGGTACTGCGCTTTTGGATGAAAAAATTCCCGGACAGTACGGGATAGAGAATTATATCCCCATGCCGGAAGAAGTGGGACAGGCGATGGGCATGACGCCCGCCATGTCACAGAACAGCGGTATGGCACCGCAGAACCGGCAGAGCCAGCCACAGCAAAACCAGCAGCAGAGGAACGGGGTGCAGCAGAGCCAGCCACGGCAAAACCAGCAGCAGAGTAACCAGCCGCAGCCGAAACCGGCGCAGGCGCCTGCAGCAAAAACAGCGCCGCAGCCCGGAAGACAGGCGGCAAGCAATGCTCCTGCCGGAAAGAATACCCAAGGCGCTGCCAATATCAAAAAGGATATGCCTGTGGAGCAGATCTATTCCATGTTAGACCGTGACAGTGCCGCAGCCGTTGTGATCCCGATGGGCTATAACAAGGGAAAGACACTGGGGCAGGTGGCTGTGGAGAAACCCGCAAACCTGCAGTGGTATGTGGACTCCTATGGCGGACCTGACAACCTCCTGCGTGCGGCGGCAAAGTTTTTGATTGACATGGCATTAGGGCAGGCAAGTTAGATTGAAATTATATCAAAATACAAAAAGGGCAGTGCTTCATCGTGCTGCCCTTAAAAAGAAAGCAGCTTTATAACAGGCTGCGGAAAGGAGGAACGCCATGTATCAGGATTTTCCCTTTACCATCGTGGATGTGGCATACCTCTTGAACCTGCATGTCAGGCATAAAAATACGGCGAGCCTTGATGTGGACTGTCCGTTCTGCGGGGAGAAAAAGGGCAAGCTCAACCTCAACACTAAAAAGAACGTGTTCAAGTGCAACCGGTGCGGGGAAAGTGGCGGCATGCTCTCCCTGTATGGGAGGATATACGGGTTGGATAACCAGACTGCTTATGAGGAGATAAAAGGCGCGCTGGGAAGGAATGAGCAGGCGCCGTCCTATCAGGTAAGGAAACGGGAGATCGTCCCGAAGGAGCCGGAGATCCAAGGCGCCGTGCCTGCCCCGGACCATGTGAGGCACAAGACATACAGTATGTTCTTTTCCATGCTGGTGCTTGCGGATACCCACAGAAAGAACCTGTTAAAGCGCGGGTTCACGGAGCAGCAGATTGAGGAAAACGGCTATAAGAGCACGCCTGTCTTCGGCTATAAAAAGCTGACGGAGAAGCTGCTTTCGGCTGGATGCACCGTAGAGGGGGTTCCGGGGTTTTATCAGGATAAGGACGGGGAGTGGACTATCCACTTTTCCAATAAGTCCTCCGGGTTTCTGGTGCCGGTCCAGAATATGGACGGCTTGATCGTAGGGGCGCAGATCCGGCTGGATCACCCTTATGACGGCAGGAAGTACATCTGGCTCTCCAGCACGAACTATCATATGGGCACATCCTCCGGAAGCCCCGTCCATCTGGCGGGCAGTCCGGGGGAAAAGACCATTTTTATCACGGAAGGGCCGTTAAAGGGCGACCTTGCCCATGCCCTGTCCGGCAGAACCTTCGGCTGTGTGCCGGGAGCGAACCAGTATGCGAACCTGCCCCCGTTCTTACGGGAGATGAAGCAGATGGGTACGCAGTCGGTCTACGAAGCCTATGACATGGACAAACTGTTAAAGACTGCCTGCAGGGGTGATTACAATGAAAAGTGTACCCAGTGTGAAAACTACCAGAAGGACTGGAAACAGCAACATATTTCCTGCGAAAAGAAATGCGTGAAACGCCAGAACATCCAGCGGGGATGCCAGAAGCTCACACAGATCTGCCGGGAACTGGGACTGTCCGTGAAAACTCTCACATGGGATATGGATAATGACGGTGACTGGGCGGAGCATGTAAAAGGTGTGGACGATTACCTGTATGATCTGGAGCAGAAAAAACAGGGACAGATTTGATAAAAAGAAATACGCAGGGCGGACTTCCATACGGGGGTTCGTCCTTTTTTTGCGTAAAGCGTAAGTAAAAAACAATATTTTTGTAAAGTGCTGTTGGCTTTTACTTAAACCGTGCGTATAAAACAGTAAATAAAACATAAAGGAGCTGAAGCTATGATGTATCAGAAAATTATTGTACCGATAGACCACGGGAACAGGAACATGAAGACGGAGCATAAGATATTTACCTCCGGATTTGTGGAGGGGGACTGCAGGCCCGCGCTGGGGGAGTACCTGCATTATGACGGGCGCTACTATGCCCTTGCGGAGCAGAGGATACCTTATATGCGGGACAAGACTGTGGATGACCGTTTCTTCATCCTGACGCTGTTTGCGGTGGCGATGGAAGCGGAAAAGCAGATGTTAAACGCAAAAGACACGCTCCTGCAGGCGGCGCTGCCGGTGGGACTGCCCCCGAAGCATTACGGCGCGCTGTACCGGAAGTTCGAGGATTATTTTAAGAACAGGGGCATCCAGCGGTTTACCTACAAGGGCATTCCCTATCAGGTTGAGATTGTGGAAGCCGCAGCTTTTCCGCAGGATTATGCGGCTGCCATGACTGTCTATCAGAGAATAGCGGAATTTAACAAGGTCATCACGGTAGATATCGGGGGCTTTACGCTGGATTACCTTATGATCCGGGGAGGAAAACCGGACCTGTCTGTCTGTGACTCTCTGGAAAAGGGGGTCATCCGCCTGTATAATGATATTTCTTCCCGTGTCAATTCCGAGCAGGACATCCTGATCGATGATACGGACATTGACCGGATCATCCGGGGAGAGAAGACAGATTTTGTTGAAGATGTGGTCCGTATTGTGGAGGATATGACAAGGACTTTTGTGAATGACATCCTCGGCACGCTCAGGGAGCGGGGGCTTGACTTGAAAGCGGGCTGCGTGGTATTTATCGGCGGCGGCGCCCTGCTGCTTAGAAAATATTTGGAGCAGTCCGGCAAGATTGGACGCTGCATCTTTGTGGAAGACATCTGCGCCAACGCAAAAGGGTATGGTATGCTCTACCAGATCCAGAAGAAGGGTAGATAACCGTATGGGAAAAAAGAACCCGTTTGTGACAACGGTAGGATTTAACAGGCATGATCCCGCCCATGTGGAGGTGGCGCAGTTCCTGAATGGCATGGAGCGGGGGAAGGCACAGTATATCGTGGATGCGGTTATGGCGTACCAGAACGGAGGGCAGGCGGGCGTTTCTGTTTTATCAGGGGCTGGAAGGATAGCAGACTATGAGGCAATCCGGAAGATTGTGCTGCAGGTCATGGAAGAACGGGAAAATGGGGCTTATGGCAGCAATATGGCTGCGGCGGGGGCAATGGAAACGGCTCAACAGGCAGAAACTTTTGGCGAAAATGGATTGACAGGACTGGATGATAATGCGTTAGGCGGTATCTTACAGTCGCTGGAGGCGTTTAAGGGATAGGATGAACGGAAACAGAGAATAATAGCAGCATAAAAGGAAGCCTTTTCCAGTCTTTTATGAATCGGCTTCCTTTTGTTCAAGCAGAGTGTCAGTTGATATGTTAAAATATTTAGCGAGAATAGCAACTTCGTAGTCGGGAACAAAGCGGCTGCCCTGCTCGATGCGCAGGATGGTCAGGTCGCTGCACTCCATGCCGAGCAGCTGGAGCTGGCTTGCGAGCGCGGCTTGGGATAATCCTTTTTCCTGCCGGAGCTGTCTGATTTTGGAACCAATGATGTTTTTGGAGGTTCCGTTCCAGTAAATTTTCATAAATGCATTCCCTTCTAAAGATGAAGTGTATAGAATTGATTTTACCGAAACGGAGTGATAATATACTTCTAAAGATGAAGAACAAGGAAATATAAGGGATCAGCAGTGGGTTGTTGGTACGAAATAATACTGATAATAAAGGAGAGGTATGGCATGAATGATGTATGGTTGAAAATGGCTGAGTTTTTGGGCAGGTTAAACGGAGAGAGCGTCAGCAGGGAAAGTTATGTACGCACTCCAGAATATGAAAAGGCGTTGGAGGCATGGAAAGAAAAAGAACAGGAGTGGGAGGATTTTCTGGAAACTCTTTCCACAGAACAGAGGGAAAAGCTGGAGGAAATCAAAGAATGCCAGGAGGACTTTTCTTCTGCCCAAGAGTTAAGGGCATATATTCAAGGCTATGTGGACTGTGTGCAGGCATTGTATCATATGGGATTATTGAATGAAAATAAGGAATTAAAAATTCATTAAAAACAAAAGATATATTGCCTTTTCAGAGAAAGACATATTATTATAAATAAGGGTAACCCGGTATAAGATATGAAAATGGATGGAAAGGCAGTGAGGCAATGTATAATCCGCAACTGGAGACATTTATCCGCGTGGCAGATGCCGGAAGTTTTAACAAGGCGGCAGAACAGGCATATATTACACCTACGGCGGTTTTGAAACAGATCAATCTGCTGGAGGCAGATTTGGGGGTACAGCTCTTTGAAAGAACCCACAGGGGGCTTTCTCTGACGAAAGCAGGGAGCTCTCTGTATAAAGACACAAAATACATTATCCAGTATTGCAAGGATTCTGTGGTACGAGCGAAAAATGCCATGCAGGAAAACACAGACATCATCCGTATTGGGACATCACCGATGACACCTGCGCAGGTTCTTGTGGAACTTTGGCCACAAATTCATGCGTTGTGTCCAGAGATCAAGTTCCAGCTTGTCCCTTTTGAGAATACTCCGGAAAATGCAAGGGAAATATTGAAGAACCTTGGACAGAATATTGATGTGGTGGCAGGAATTTTTGATGAAACAATGCTGAACCTGCGCCAGTGCGCGGGCTTTGAACTTTTCGAGCAGCCATTATGCTGTGCGGTATCCATTCACCATCGTCTTGCGGATAAGATAAAACTGACGGTTCAGGATTTATATGGGGAGAACCTGCTACTGATGCATCGTGACTGGAGCCATTATGTGGACAGACTTCGGGATGACCTTTGGCAGAACCACAGTAAGATCAGCATCGTGGATTTTGATTTTTACAGTGTGGATGTATTTAACCGCTGTGAGAATGGAAATGATGTGCTGATGGCGGTGCCGGTATGGGATAATGTCCATCCCTTATTAAAGGTAATCCCTGTAGATTGGAGTTATTCTATTCCCTATGGCCTGCTGCATTCCCCGGAACCTTCCGTAACGGTAAAGAAATTCCTCTCGGCATTGCAGAAAGTATTGTAACAGGGTAACAACAGAGTTGTAACCTCAAAGTATAAACTGATTAACCAATCGAGACTTCTTTTGAAGCCTCGATTTTTTTATACTAAAAAAGCAAGGGGGAAAGGCGTGGTTATGAATAATTTTATTTTTGAAAATTCTACAAAGACATATTTTGGAAAAGGCTGTGTGAAAGAATATCTTGCCTGCCTGACCAGACATTATGGAAAAAATGTGATGTTTGCTTATGGTGGAGATTCCATCAGGAATAACGGTATTTATGATGAGATCCGGGAGAGTCTTGCAAAAGCGGAAAAGAATGTGGTTGAATTTTCAGGCATTTATGAAAATCCAACTTATGAAAAAGTGCTGGAGGGCGCGAAGCTGGCAAAGGAAAATGAAATAGATTTTATTCTTGCCGTTGGGGGCGGAAGCGTGACGGACTGCTGTAAAGCCGTTTCTATGGCAGCGGTTTATGGCGGCGATCTTTGGGATGATTTTTTTGCAAGGTATGGAATTATGGAGTTTGATCCGGTTCCAATGGGCGCTGTTGTGACGGAAACGGAAACCGGAAGTGAAATGAACGGAAGGGCAGTCATTACGAACCAGGCGTTGAAAGTCAGGACGGGGAGGGACTATCCCAAGTGTAACCCTAAATTTGCGTTGATCGATCCTGCCTATAGCTGCCATGTTCCCAAAAGGCAGATGGTGTCTGACGGTTTTGATACATTATCCCATATGATGGAGATTTATTTCAGCAAACCAGATGAAGATAATGTTTCCGATGACATTGCGGAGGCGCTGATGAAAAATGTAATCCAGAATTTAAGGACGGCAATCAAAGACCCACAGGATTATAGGGCAAAAAGCAACCTGATGTGGGATGCGGCTATGGCGGAGAACCGTATCCTGAAATTAGGAAAACAGACAGATTTCCAATGCCGTCAGATGGAGCATCAGCTTGCAGCTTATACAAACTGCAACCAGGGGGAAGGGCTTGCAGTCCTGCATCCTGTCTACTATCGTCATATTTATAGAAACGGCTGTCATAAGTTCAGGAGGTTTGCCGTCAATGTATGGGGAATTTCGGACAGGGGCAAGACAGAGGAAGAAACAGCCTGTGAAGGGGTTGAGGCACTGGCTGGATTTATTAAAGAAGTGGGACTTCCCGTTACACTCCGTGATTTAGGGGCAGACGAGAATACGGATTTGAGGCAGATCGCAGATTCCTGCAGTCTTTCTGCCGGCAGTTATAAACAAATGACGCACAAGGAAATCCTTGAAATTTTTCAGGAATGTTATTAAAGGAGGAAAAACAATGAGAAAGAAAATGATGAAGAAAGTAACAGCGGTATTGACGAGCGTAGTTATTGCCATTGGTCTTATGGGGTGCGGCAGCCAGAACAGCGGGAACAATACGCAGCAGGCCCGGCAGGAAAGGGAAGATGTGACGCCGGAAAGTACACAGGAGCCGTCCGCCCCGCTGGAACAGGAAACGGAAAACCAGACGGATGCAGCACAGACTGAGCAGGAAACGGCAGTACAGACAGAACAGCAGTCGGAAAACGATGTGGATACTTCGGCGGAGAATACCGATCAGCCGTCTGCGGAAGGCGGAAAAACGCTGGTTGTTTATTACTCAGCTACAGGAAACACGGAAAGCGTGGCAGGTTATATTGCAGCGGCGACAGACGCCGACATTTTCGTGCTGGAGCCGGTGGAGCCGTATAGCAGTGAGGATCTGAACTGGACGGATGAAAACAGCCGTGTTGTGTATGAGCATGACAATCCGGAAGCAAGAAACGTGGAATTGGTGTCAACGACCGTAAATGACTGGGAATCCTACGACACCGTATTTATCGGTTATCCCATCTGGTGGCACATTGCGGCATGGCCGGTGGACGGGTTTGTTGAGGCAAATGATTTCACCGGGAAGACGGTAATTCCTTTCTGTACCTCATCGAGCTCTGATCTGGGTGAGAGCGGGGAGCTGCTGGCAGAGGCAGCCGGAACAGGGAACTGGCTGGAGGGAGAACGGTTTTCGTCCAGTGCCTCCGAGGAAACGGTCCGGGCATGGGTGGAAGGTCTGGATCTGTAAAAACAGATAAAGGCAGATTGCAGGAAACAGGAACAGTTGGAAGTAATCAATGAAACAGGGAGAATTGTAAATGAATAAAAGATATATTTTTACAGTGCTGCTGGCAGGATTGCTGACAGTATCCGTACTGACAGGCTGTGGTAATGAGGCGGCTGGTACAACGCAGGAAGCAGTAACGGACTCAAAGCAGGAAACGGCCGCAGATGCAGGGCAAAGTACACGGGAAGATGAACCGCAGAATGTATCGGTGGATGCAGAGCAGGAAACATTGATGGAAAAAGAGAATACTGATGATGTACTGATGATTGCACAACAGGGAATGTTCTCTTCCGGCGGCATCGTTACTGAGCCGGTGGAAGGAGAATATGATCCGACATCAAACTGGCTGGATGCAAGCCGTGCAGGGAATACTGCCCATGTAGATCATGCCAATGTATTTTACCAGATACCGGTGAATGATAATGGCAATCCGATTGTTTATCTGCATGGTTATGGGCAGTCCCGTATGGGATGGATGACAACTCCGGACGGGCGTGAAGGATGGTCTGACCTGTTTTTGAAAAAAGGATATGCGGCATTTCTGGTGGATCAGCCGAGACGCGGCGAGGCGGGAGCAGCCTCATCCATGACAACGGACGGATTTCTTGATACATGGGCTGAGGACTCCAAGGAATATAAACCGGGAGACCAGGCGTGGTATACCCACTTCAGAATCGGACGTGTGGCGCCGGAGCGGTATGAGGGCTCTCAGTTTCCGGAAGGGGAGGAGGCACAGGATCAGTTTTTCCGTCAGATGACGCCAAATACCGGAAATTTCGATCAGGCACTGGACGCAGCGGCTCTGGGGGCTGTAATGGAAGATGTGTATGAAATGACGGGCAGCAAGGCAGTCTTTGTGACACATTCACAGGGCGGAGCTGTAGGCTGGGATGTGCCGGTGGAGAATATTTCCGCGATTATAGCCATTGAGCCGGGAGGAACACCAGAGCCGGGTTCAGAGCAGTATCAGAAACTGCTGGAGGCAGAGATTCCCATTACGATTTACTTTGGGGATTATATTGACAATGGACCGGAAGATATTATGTCCACAGGCTTCTGGCAGGCAGTCCGGGACGGTGCCATTCAGTTTGCGGAAAGCTATAACAGTGACGGCGGCGATTGTACCGTAGTTTATCTGCCGGATGAAGGAATTACCGGGAACAGCCATTTTATGTTTCAGGAGCTGAATAACGATGTGATTGCAGACCATATTGCCGCATGGCTTGAGGAAAAAGGACTGCATTAAAACAAAGGGAGCTTTGAGACGGCTTTTATAAGGAGAGACGATCTATGAAAAAAATTGTAGTGTGGTTTTCTGCGGTTTTACTGGTACTCAGTTTGGCGGCATGTGGAAACAGCACGGAATCGGCGGAGAATAACGACACAGAAACGACAAATTCGCAACCGGCTACTGACGGGAGCGGATCTTCCGGACAGGAGGAGAACGTTTCTGTGAATGATGATTCAGAAAAAGAAACAGGCGCTTCACAGGATACTGTCTCTCGGGACAATGGGGAAGCATCCGTGGTATATTTCACATCCGACATATCGCCGGAAGGGTTGATGGCTGTTTACGAGGCTTTGAACTGGGAACCTACTGGAGGCGTTGCGGTCAAGCTGTCAACAGGAGAGCCGCCGGCAAGTAATTATCTCGATCCGGAACTGATTAAGAACCTGATACAGTCCGTGGACGGTACGATTGTGGAGTGCAATACGGCATATGGCGGCTCCCGGACGGAAACGGCCATGCACATGCAGGTAGCGGAGGATCATGGATTTACGGCGATTGCGGATGTGGACATTCTGGATGCGGAGGGTTCCATGGAACTGCCCGTGGAGGGTGGAACGCGCCTTGAAAGCAATCGGGTGGGTTCTCATTTCGCGGATTATGATTCTTATATTATCCTGTCTCACTTCAAGGGGCACGCGATGGCGGGGTTTGGCGGGGCGATTAAGAATATCTCCATCGGGCTTGGTTCCAAAGAAGGGAAATGCCTGATCCATACTGCCGGAGCGAGCAGCAGCAGTCCGTGGGGCGGCGATCAGACCGGTTTTACGGAGTCGATGGCGGAAGCCGGTAAATCCGTATCGGATTATCTGGGATATGGGAACCGGATTATATATATCAGTGTGTTGAACAATATTTCCATTGACTGCGACTGCGACGGAAATCCCGCAAAGCCGGATATTCACGATATTGGGATTGTGGCTTCCTTTGATCCGGTGGCTATCGACCAGGCATGTATTGATCTTGCTTTTGCGGCAGAAGGAAGCAAAACCCTTCAGGACCGGGTGAACAGCAGGGATGGCTTACACACATTGGAGCACGCGGAAGAAATCGGATTGGGAAGCCGCACTTATGAGCTGGTAAATATTGATGAGTAATCAGAACGCTCTGTATGGCATTTTGATACAAGGAAGGTGATCTGCATGGAACTATTTGCCCTCATAAAACGCGAATTTGTTTATATCAGTTATTATTTCATGGTACAGCTCCGTCAGATCGCCTTTTACTGGATTCTGGGTATGATGGTCGGCTCTCTGGTATCTGTTTTTGCAAAAGACGCCATCCATAACTGTTTTGAAAGAATCAGGGACAAAAAATGGGGAGTATTCGGCGTAATCCCGGCAAGCATTTTGGGGATTGCGTCGCCTCTGTGCATGTATGGCACGATTCCTATAGCGGCTTCTTTTTCCAGACATGGGATGCGCCACGACTGGCTGGCGGCTTTTATGATGAGCAGTGTGCTTTTAAACCCGCAGCTTCTTTTTTACAGCACGGCGCTTGGGGGAACGGCCATGGCAGTGCGGCTGGTTTCCTGTACTTTATGTGGGATTTTTGCAGGGCTGGCGGTACATTTTGCCTATGGGAAGAAACCGTTCTTTAACTTTGCGGGATTTGAGCCCCGTGTAAGCCATGACACAGACCCCAATCTTTTTATGCGGTTTTTGAAAAATCTGGGGCGGAATGTCAGGGCGACGGCTCTTTACTTTCTGATTGGTGTGCTGCTTTCTGCATTGTTCCAGAGATATGTCCCGGCAGACGGTTTTGCGGAGCTTTTCGGGAAAAGCAATGAGGGGTTCGGTGTGCTGATGGCGGCGACCATCGGTGTTCCGCTCTATGCCTGTGGGGGCGGGACAATCCCGCTTTTGCAGCAATGGCTGGTCTCCGGAATGAGCATGGGGAGCGCGGCGGCATTTATGATTACCGGGCCTGCCACGAAGATCACAAACCTGGGGGCATTGAAGATCGTGCTTGGAATAAAGCGTTTTGTTCTATATATTGCTTTCGTAATGGTGTTCTCTCTGATAACAGGACTCATTACAAATCTGCTGGTTTAAGGGAGAAGATTGTATGAAAAAAATAAAAAAGAGAACGGTGATTGAGCTGGTGATACTGGTGGTCCTGATCGTATGGGCGTCATGGTATTTGTTCATGGGCAGAAAGATTACAGGAGTAGATGATAATGTGGCTGTCGGAGACGAAGGGACGCATTCGCTGGTCGTTTATTTTTCCAGAGAGGGTGTTATACCGGATGGAATAGATGCCGCCTCCTCCGCTTCGCCCAATTCCAATCAGTACGAGGCTGAAAGCGATACGGAGGCTGCGGCTAAAATGATTGCGCAGCTTACTGGGGCGAATTTATTTCAGATCCGCACGGACAGATATTACCGCAGCGCTTTTTGGGGAACGGCAGCTACCGCATGGATTGAGGAGGCGTTGAATTTAAGACCGGGGCTGGCGGCAAAGCCGGAAAGCCTTGATAAATATGATGTGATCTATATTGGTTATCCTGTCTGGTGGTTTAATGCACCGATGGCGGTCGGGACATTTTTAGAGAGTTATGACCTGACAGGGAAAACAGTGGTTCCCTTTTGTACCAGCACGGATAATGGGATTGATGTAAGCATGGATTATATCCGGGAGGTTTCAGGCAGCGCGACGGTTTTGGACGGATACCGTGCCCATAATTCCGGTTTGGAAGATGTATCAGCATGGCTTGAACGGATTGGCATGTTGGAGCAGACAGACGAACAGCAGGATACAGAAACCGGTCTGACAAAATCAGAAGCGGATATAGCGGATACTGACCCGGAAGTGAGTGAACTTCCCAATGTCACGGAGGGAACAGAAGCTTATCGGGACTTTGTGATTGACAATGTGTACCATTCCGCAGATGCAGGGGATATTCATTACAATGTATATATTCCGGAAAGCTATGATGGCAGTAAGCCCTATGCCTTGTATTTTACGCTGCCCGGTTATGAAGGGCTGTATTTTCAGGGAGTCGCTGCCAATATCGAGTCGGAGGAATTTGGATTTGAGGCACAGAAGTACAATGACGAGATGATTATTGTTGCGCCGCAGCTTAACGACTGGGGAGAAACTTCGGCAGATCAGACGATTGCACTGGTGGAATATTTTCTGCAGCAGTATCACATCGACACATCGAAAGTATATGGGAACGGTTATTCGGGCGGAGGCGAAACCATGTCTATCGTAATGGGAAAGCGTCCTGATCTGTTTACGGCATATCTTCATGTCAGTTCACAGTGGGACGGCGAATACGAGCCTGTTGTGGATAACCGGCTGCCTGTTTATTTTGCCATAGGCAGGAATGATGAGTATTACGGTTCCGCCAAAACGCAGAGAGCGTATGATACGCTTTATGACTTGTATGAGCGGCAGGGATTGTCGAAAGAAGAAATTGACAGCCTGCTTGTGCTGGACATTAAGGAGCATGATTATTTTACCGGGAGGAATGCCCCGAATGAGCATGGCGGAGGAGGACTTTTTGCCTATGATGAGGAGATTATGGGGTGGTTGTTTTCAAAGTGATTGGGATATAACGGGAAAGGAAAGGCGGAGATGACGATGAAACGAAAGAATATTTTGTGTCTGTGCATGACGGCATTATTGATATTAGGCATAGCCGGATGCGGGGCAGAGGGCAAGGATAACAGTACCGGGAGCAGTCCTGTTCAGGAGTCAGGAGAAAGGGAAGTGTCCGGCAGTGAAAATGAAAACGGCGATTCGGGAGCAGGGGAAATCGCTGCGGATAAACAGGGAAGTGCAGATGCAGGCAGTGAATCCCAAGTAGGAAGCTCCAACATATTGATTGCCTATTTTTCCATACCGGAGGATGTGGAAACAACGGATGCGGTTGCCGGAGCCAGTATTGTAGTCAGGGATGGGGAAAAAATGGGCAACACCGAGTATGTGGCAAAAGTAATCCAGCAGACAGTCGGTGGGGATCTGTTTCGTATTGAGACGGTAGAAGAATATCCGCTTGACCATGATCCGCTGGTAGATCAGGCAGCGGGTGAGCAGGATGAGAAGAAACGCCCGGAGCTTTTGAATCATGTGGAGAATTTTGAACAGTACGAAACCATTATTTTAGGGTTTCCGAACTGGTGGGCAGATCTCCCAATGCCGGTCTATACATTTTTGGAAGAATATGATTTTGGTGCAAAGACCATTATCCCCTTTGTGACACATGGCGGCAGCGGTTTTTCGGGAACCATCCGGACTATATCGGAACTGCAGCCTGGCGCCCATGTAAGTGAGAATACCTTGTCCTTATCCAGAAACAGTGTAGCGGACAGCGAGGAAGATGTAGCAGCTTGGGCGGAAAGCCTGGGACTGAACGCGACAGAAATTGCGCCGGACAATAGTGGTGATACAGTGGCAGATGCGGTGGCTGATCCTGTGGACCAGCAGATTTTATACCTTTGGGAAGAAGGCAACATGCCTGCGGTCACAGAGTATACAGAGAACAACGGAAATTATGCGGATGATCCGGATTTCCGTCCTTATATGGTAACATTTCCTGTTCCGGAGGGAACAGAAGTGAAAGGTGCTGTCCTGATCAATGCAGGCGGCGCTTTTCAGTTTAGAAGCGACCAGATGGAGGGAACCCCTGTAGCGCAGGAACTTAGCAGACTGGGGTATCAGAGTTTTGTGGTAAACTACCGCCTGCGCCCTTATACACAGGAGGAAGGAGCATTGGATCTGGCCCGTGCAGTCCGATTTGTCCGTAAATATGCAGATGTCTATGGCATTGATGAAAAGGATATTGCCGTTATGGGTTTTTCGGCAGGCGGTATTCTTGCAGGGGAAATGCTGTTGAATTTTGACAGTATGGTGAACGGAAGTGCCTTGGATGACAGTTATGTTCCGGATGAGCTTGACGGTATATCAGCGGATGCAGGCGCGGACGGCATGATTTATTCCTTTTATGGACGCCTGAGTGTCGCGTCCACTGACACGGACAAATTTGCGTCGTCCAATCTGCCGCCTACCTATTTCTGCTACGGCACCCGTGATCCGTTTGTAGGTGAGTTTGAAGAATGTGTGGAGGCGTTAAAGGAAGCGGGTGTTCCGGTAGAAGTGGATGTGCTGGAAGGCAGACCGCATGGGTACGGCTATACAGAGGGATGGATTCCTGCCTATGATGCGTGGCTGACAGGAATTTTTGAGAACAACTGAGTGTAGATACCTTTAGGTAATAACTTAGAAACCATTCGGAACTTCTGTAAAAGGTGTGGATTGATTAAAATAAAATCATCAAGGCAAAAGCAAAAACACGGTTGCAGAAAATCATGGAGGTTGGCTATGGAATATAGGACACTGGGAAAAGATCTGACAGTATCCGCGGTGGGGCTTGGCTGTATGGGAATGAGCCACGCTTACGGGGCACCGGCAGATAAAAATGAGATGAAAGAACTGATTGCGGAGGCTGTAGATATCGGATATACATTTTTTGATACGGCGGAAGTTTATGGTACGCCGGAAAATCCCCATCACAATGAAGAACTGGTAGGGGAAGCATTGCGGCCGTATCGAAATAAAGTTGTGATAGCGACAAAGTTTGGAATCTATTTTGACATGGAAAGCAAACAGGTAAATAAACCGCTTCTGCCGGATTCCAGACCGGAGGTTATCCGTGTCTCGGTAGAAAATTCCCTAAAGCGGCTGGGAACTGACCATATCGACCTGTACTATCAGAACCGCATTGACCCGTTCGTACCGGTTGAGGAGGTGGCGGGCGTCATGCAGGAGCTGATGCAGGAGGGAAAAATTACGCACTGAGGACTATCGGAAGCTGACGAGGAAACGATACGCCGCGCCCATGCGGTCTGCCCGGTAACGGCGATCCAGAACCGCTATTCCATGATGGCGCGCTGGCATGAAGTGTTATTCCCCGTACTGGAGGAATTAAACATTGGTTATGTGGCATTTTCGCCATTGGCAAATGGATTTTTGTCCGCAAGGTATGGGAAAGAGGCTAAGTTTGACGCGGGTACGGATTACCGGAGCATGATGCCGCAGTTTACGCCGGAAGCTGTGGAACAGAATCAGAAACTGCTGGAGCTGGTCAGAACGGTTGCGGAAGGAAAGCACGCCACGCCCGGTCAGATTGCCCTTGCGTGGATGCTTGGGAAAAAACCATATCTGGTGCCAATCCCCGGAACGAGAAAGTCAGACCGCCTGAAAGAAAATGCGGGGGCATCGGATATTAAGCTGACGGAAAAAGAGATTGCGGTTTTGGATAAACAGCTCGATGCGATGGAAATGTCAGAGGTATTCGGCGGCACCAATGCGAGAAGAATTTCTAAGCGGTCAAAAAACACCCGCTAAGAAATTCTACGGTTCCAAAGGGCGGAACCTACTCACATGGAAGAACGCAAAAACAGCGTTCTTCCCGTATATTGTTATGCTGCTGATGAATATAAAAAGGAGGACATCATAATGAACGAATTTGTTTTCACTTATCCCACAAAAGTATACTTTGGGCAGAACTCTTTGGAAAAGGCGCTTCGGGCGGAGTTAAACAGACATGGAAAGACAGTGATGCTCGCCTATGGCGGCGCTTCCCTGAAGAAGAACGGCATCTATGACAGGGTAAAGGAGCTGCTTGCAAAGGACGGAAAAGAAGTTGTAGATTTTCCGGGCATTATGCCCAACCCTACCTATGCTAAGGTGCAGGAAGGCGCGGCGTTAGCGAAAGAAAAGGGCGTGGATTTTATCCTCGCGGTAGGCGGAGGCTCCGTCATTGACTGCTGTAAGATCATAGCGGCGCAGGCAAAAACAGACAAGGACATCTGGGAAATGGAGTTTTCGGAGGGTAAATTTCCGACGGAGTATCTGCCGATGGGGGCGGTGGTTACCGCTTCCGGCACAGGAGCCGAACAGAACTGCGGCGCAGTTATTACCAATGAGGAAAAAGGGATCAAAACCGGTGTGTTCGGCGCATATGCTTCTTTTGCGGTGCTTGATCCGGAACTGACGGCTTCCGTTCCCGCCATGCAGGTGATCTCCGGCGCTTTCGATACGTTGAGCCATGCGATGGAAACGTATCTTGGCAATTCCGATCAGGACAATGTTTCTGATGACTTGGCGCTGGCGGTCATGCGCAATACTGTGGTCAATATGCGCCGTCTGTATGCGGATGTAAATGATATGCAGGCGAGAAGCAATCTGATGTGGGACTCGGCTATGGCGGAGAACGGGATTCTGAAAGTCGGCAGGGTTACGGACTTTCAGGCGCATCAGATTGAGCACCAGCTTGGAGCGTTTACGGACTGCAATCACGGACAGGGACTTGCAGTGATCCATCCCGCTTATTACAGGCATATTCTAAAGGATGCAGAAGAAAAATTTGAACGGTTTGCAAAAGCTGTATTTGGAAAAGATACAGCAGAGGAGGGAGTACAGGCACTCAGCGATTTCATAAAAGAGTGCGGACTTCCGACCAAAATGGGCGAACTGAGGTCAAAGGTGGAGATCACGCCGGAAGTGCTGCGCAAGGTGGCTGATACCTGCAACATTATCAAATGCAATCCCCGTGAGCTTGGCAGGGATGAGGTGTATGAGATTTTGATGGAGTGTATGTAACAAAATTGAACAAGTTCGATTGTGAGATTTGCTATGTAATCTCGGTTAAAAAGTATAAAAAAGGAGAAGTCGATAATGAGTGAACAGAAATATGTGAAACTAAATAACGGTGTGGAAATGCCCGTAACAGGCATCGGAACTTTCCTATTAAGCCCGGATGAAGCGGAGGCTTCCGTATTAAGCGCGCTGCAGGGTGGTTATCGTCTGATTGATACGGCAAATGCCTATGTGAATGAGAAGGCTGTGGGCAGGGCTATGAAAAAGTCCGGCGTGCCCAGAGAGGAAATCTTTCTGGAAACTAAGATTTGGCCGGCGTTCTATGAGCAGGAGGACGCAGTGGAAAAAACGCTTCAAAGGCTGGATACCGATTACATTGACCTGCTTTTGATCCACCAGCCTGCGGGCAATTATCTGGCGGGCTACCGGCTGATGGAGAAGGCTTATAAAGAGGGAAAGGTGAAAGCCATCGGACTGTCCAATTTCAACAAAGAGCAGATTCAGGAAATCCTGAATATCTGTGAAGTAAAGCCTGCCATCCTGCAGACGGAAGTGCATCCTTATTTTCAGGAGAAGGAACTGAAAGCGTTTCTGAATAAGGAGGGCATGGTAATTCAGGCGTGGTATCCGCTCGGACATGGCGACAAGGCATTGACCAGCGAGCCGGTATTCACAAAACTGGCTGAAAAATATGGAAAGAGCAATGAGCAGGTTATTCTGCGCTGGCATATTCAGGCGGGCAATATTGTGATTCCCGGTTCCAAGAACCCGGATCATATCCGCGATAATTTTGACCTGTTTGATTTTGCACTGACGGACGAGGAGATGGCACAGGTGGCGGCTGTTGATAAGAATAAGAGATATTATACGAGTACGCCCCAGATGCTTGAAGGGTATGTGAAGATGGTGCCGGATGTAGACGGGCAGAAATAAGTATTTGTACCGTAAGTTGTAACGGGGAGAGGCTATGGTAAAAAAGATTTTGATATTTTTTTCAATGGGATTATTAGCACTTGGCATGGCAGGATGTTCTTCATCCGGTCATGCCGGTTCAGCTTCCGTGCAGACGGGACCGGCGGAGGAACTGCCGGAGCAGGAGATCATGTGCGCCATCCGCATAAGGTTGGGAGATGCGGTTTTAGACGGCGTATTATATGATAATCCGACAGCACAGGGGTTTGCCGAAATGCTCCCGGTCACAACAGAAACATGGCATGCCGCGCCGGGGTTTGCGAGGGCTTTTGACCTGCCGGCGCAGATTGCCGAGAAAGGTGAACCGGGATACGGATATGAACCTGGTTCGCTGGCCTATTGGGATGAAGGACCGTCCATTGCGATGATTTACGAGGCAAGCCGCAGGGAAACGGTGGTGCCTGTTGTACCAATCGGGAAGATGACATCAGATGCTTCCATGCTTGAGGAATATGAAGATATCATTACCATTGAGCTTGTGGAAGATGAGGAGTCGCTGTCCGGGACTGGCGGTACGTTGACGGAAAACAGCGGTGGAATGACAGAGAACGGGGGTGTGGCAGGAGGGAATGAGACTGTGTTTACGGCGGATACAAAGGTGTGGGATGTGATCCATGATCCGGTGTTTGGGGATTATGGACGACTAATCTTTCCTGCCGACAGATCGATCAGTGACAGCCTGACCTTGGGGGATGTGGGAAATATCCTCACATGGTATTCCTATGTCAGTCCCGAGAGGACGGTTGAGATAGCAAATTATCTGAGAGAACAGGCGGCATTGGGAGAACAGATTTTTTATGACATTTACACGGAGGAGGAAAAGGCGGCGGACCCGGCGAAAGAGGATACCGGTTTGTTCTTTTTCCGTGGAACGCCCGGTGAAAAATTTGCCGTTACCAATGCGGGCGGCGGATTTGTTTATGTGGCTGCCATGCACGACAGCTTTCCCCATGCGCTGGAGTTGTCGAAAAAGGGCTATAATGCCTTTGCGCTCATCTATCGCCCAGGCGCGCAGACGGCCTGCGAGGATCTGGCGAGGGCAATCGCTTTTATCCATGAAAATGCGGAAGAATTGGGAGTGGACGTGTCCGATTATTCCCTTTGGGGCGGCTCTGCGGGCGCGCGCATGGCGGCATGGCTTGGAAGCTATGGAACCGCTGCTTTCGGAGAGGCGGATTATCCGAGACCGAGCGCCGTCATCATGCAGTATACGGGTTTGTCAGAGGTGACAGGAGCAGAACCGCCTACTTATGCGTGTGTCGGTACGAGTGACGGGATTGCTTATTACGGGACTATGGAAGAACGGATCAGGCGGATACAGGCGCAGGGGACGAATGCTGAGATAGAGGTTTTTGAGGGACTGCCACATGGATTCGGACTGGGAGAGGGAACCGTGGCAGAAGGCTGGTTTGACAGTGCGGTTCGGTTTTGGGAAGACAATATGGAGAAATAACGAGGAAAATACCCGTTGTAGCATTACGGCATTTTTGCAGGAGGAGAAGCATGAAAGACAAAGTTATCGAACAGTCACAAAAATTTTGGCAGTCATTAGAGAAGGCGGATTCCAAAGGAATGCGCGAAGTCTGTGATCCGGACTGCTGGTTTGTCCACATTGGCATGAGCTGCGGTTTGGATGAAGAAATGGAGGCTTTTGATAAAAAGATTTTCCTGCCTACCCAAATTGATATTCACGGGCAGGAAGTCAGAGAATGGGGCGATACCTCTGTCTGCATGACAGATGTGGATTACAGTCTGCTTTTGGGCGGTAAAGAGACTACCCACCATTTTATGACCACGGAGGTTTACCAAAACCGGAACGGGGAATGGAAACTGATCCAGTTTACCTTTACCGCACTGGTAAACTGATTCTGTATTTTCCGCATGCAGAACATAAGGGACTCTCTAAACAAGAATCATATGACAGGAGGAAAATATCATGGAATTTTTAACACTGAACACAGGAACAAAAATGCCGCTTGAGGGATTTGGCGTATTCCAGATTCCGGATGCGGCACAGTGTGAACAGGTTGTTTATGACGCGATAAAGACCGGTTACAGGCTGCTCGATACGGCGGCGTCCTACATGAATGAAGAGGCAGTCGGCAAAGGTGTAAAAAGGGCGCTTGCGGACGGACTGGCTACAAGGGAAGAACTTTTTATCACCACAAAGGTATGGGTACAGGATGCAAAAAGCGAAGAAACGGCATATGAGGCTGTCAAGTCATCCTTAGCAAAGCTGGATATGTCCTATGTTGACCTCATCCTGCTGCATCAGCCTATGGGAGATTATTTTGCTGCGTACCGTGGGATTGAGAAGGCCTATAAGGAGGGACTGGTAAAGGCTGTCGGCGTGGCAAACTTTTATCCGGCAATCCTTGCCAACCTTTGTGAAAACGTAGATGTGATTCCTGCCGTCAATCAGGTAGAGCTACATCCGTTCTTTGTGCAGGCAAAAGCCCTTGAAAATATGAAAGCATATGGCGTGGCGCCGCAGGCATGGGGACCGCTGGCGGAGGGCAGGCATGGCATCTTTACCGATCCGGAACTTGTGGAGATTGGGAAAAAATACGGCAAGAGTGCGGCGCAGGTCGTTTTGAAATGGAATGTACAGCGCGGCGTGTCCGTTATTCCCAAATCAGTGCATGTGGAAAGGATGGAGCAGAATATCGACATTTGGGATTTTACGCTTACGGATGACGAGATGACGAAGATTGCGGCAAAGGACCTGGGACACAGTGAGATTGTCAACCACGATGCCCCGGCGTTTGTCAAAATGCTCTGCGGAAGGAACATTCACTGAGCCAAAGGGCGCTTTAGGAAAATACAGATGTGGACGCAAGACATTGGCACAATGTTCTGCGAACTGAAACAGGAAAGCATGAAGAAATATTAAAAAGGGAAAGGCGGTAGGAATTTATGGCAAAAAAGCAGACAGCAGGAAGGGACAGACTGGGAGATTTGGCACCTAAATTTGCGGAATTAAATGATGATATTTTATTTGGGGAGGTATGGTCGAGGGAGGAACAGCTTTCAGCAAGGGACCGGAGTATGATCACTATTGCGGCGCTCTTTTCAGCAGGATTGTACCCGCAGTTAAAATCCCATCTGGTACTTGGAAAGGAACATGGAATTACAAAGGAAGAAGCGGTGGAAATCGTGACACAACTTGCGTTTTACTGCGGCTGGCCGAAAGCATGGAGTACATTTCCAATGATTCAGGAAGTATATGGAACAGAAGATTAATCCCGAGGAGAGCAGACTCTGCTGGCAACATTCGGTAGAAAGGGTCAGTTAGGAATATCTGGCGAAAGAAGATGAGCGAAGCTGTGAAAAACTGACGGAACAATATGGATCAGTTATAAACTTAAGGTATAAACTGATGAACAAATCGAGACTTCTTATGAGGTCTCGATTTTTCTATAATAAAGGAAAGAATTTTTTAGAAAGGAATGTTGAGGATGGAGAATAGAAAGAAATTAGGGGCAATTTTAATCGGTGTGGTTCTTGCATTACAAACAGCAGGCTGTGGAAAGACGGAACCGCCTGTAAACGGCGGCAGTGCGCAGAACGATATTCCTGCCTCTGAGGAAACGGGTCAGAGCAGTGTGGGAGCTCAAGGGAATACTTCTGGAAAAATATCCGATGAAGACCTGCAACAAAGTTAAATGACCGATGCAGAAAATACAGAGAACACAGGTGAAAGCAAAGTTTTGGTTGCTTATTTTACCGCAGGTGAGAACAGTGACGTGGACGTGGTTTCCTCCGCAAGCGTGACGACAGTGGATGGGGAGGCAAAAGGCCGTCTTCGGGCAGTGGCAGATATGATTCAGGCTCAGACGGGCGGGACACTTTTTTCCATACAGACATCCGTGGATTATCCCGGAGACGGCGGTGCGTTAATAGATTATGCTGCAGAAGAACAGGAGGAAGACGCGCGGCCGGAGCTGACGAGCCATATAGAAAATCCGGACGATTATGATGTTATTTTTGTCGGATACCCTACATGGTGGTATGACATGCCGCAGGCTCTATACAGTTTTTTTGATGAATATGATTTTTCGGGGAAAACGATCATTCCTTTTAATGTGCATAACGGAAGCCGCTTTTCGGGGACCATTGAAACCATTCAGGATCTGGAGCCGGATGCGGAAGTGATCACAGACGGTTTTACCGTCAGCGAAAGAGATGTGGCAGGAGCTGCCGGTGATGTGGCGGACTGGCTCGGAGGATTAGGATATTAGCAGGGGGTAATTCGCATGAAACGCAGGATGAGCCGGATACTGGCACTGACATTGGCTGTATTGTGTACGGCATGTTCCGGGAGGCAGACAGAAACAGAATACAGAGACAGCACAGTTATTTCAGCAGAGACAGAAAATGCGGATACTGTAAAGGAAGAAACTACAGGATCAGAGGGGGACGTGGTCCCTATGAATAAACAGACGGGTTCGGGGCAAATACCGGAAGAACTGGAGCAGATACCAGAGGAATATTTTGGAGCGGCATCAGAGCAGGGGACAGTGGAGCGATTAGAATACCAGACATGGGAATCCATGAGTTATGAAGCTCAGACCACTCAGCTCACAAAAACGGCATATGTATATCTGCCATATGGCTATTCGGGAGAACAGCAATACAATGTGCTTTACCTGATGCACGGAGGATGGAGCAATGAGGAGACATATCTTGGCACGCCGGAAAATCCGCATGAATTGAAAAATGTACTCGACCATGCCATACAGGACGGGAGAATGACGCCGGTAATCGTGGTATGCCCGACCTATAACAATACGAGTCCGGAGGACAGTGCGGATTATGGTCTGGCGCTGCGGCTGACGGACAATTATCACAACGAACTGATGAATGACCTGATTCCGGCTGTGGAGGGAAAGTATCGTACCTACGCAGAGGGGACTTCTTGGCAGGAACTGACGGAAAGCCGCAGCCACCGTGCTTTTGCCGGATTTTCCATGGGTTCGGTCACTACATGGCATACGTTCCAATACTGCATGGACTATTTTCGGTATTTCCTGCCATCCAGCGGCAATCTGACCTCTGACGGGGCGTATATGGAGCGGCTGGTGACGGAAGCGGGATATGGCTCTGAGGATTTCTTTATTTATGCCATGTCCGGTACAGAGGACTTTGCTTATGCGGCATTTACCAATCAGATTCAGGCAATGATAAATGCGCCTGGCGGTATTTTTGTTGATGCGGATAATGAAAGGGCGGGTAATTTGGCATACCGGGTGCAGGAGGGAAATGCGCATGATGGGAATGCCGCCCTGCAGTATATTTATAACGGTTTGATCTGGCTGTGGGCAGAGGAAAAGTAGGCGCTCGTCTATTGCAGGTTATAGTAATTCAAATCATATACAAAGAAAATGGAGGAAGACAGGATGAAAATTTTATTTATTAACGGAAGCCCGAATAAGAAAGGAAATACGGCTGCACTGGCGGAAGCGCTTTTGGCAGGGAAAAAGTATGAAACCTTAAATCTGACAGATTACCGGATTGGAAGCTATGGACAGACGTTTGAGGACGACCAGCTTGTGGAGGTTATCGCAAAGATGAAAGAAGCGGAAGTGGTCGTGGTCGGTTCGCCGCTGTACTGGCACAATATCTGCGGTTCCGTGCGCAATGTGCTGGATCGTTTTTATGGTCTGGTGGAAAACGGTGCGTTTTCAGGGAGAAAATTATATTTTCTGTTTCAAGGCGCAGCTCCTGAAAAATGGATGCTGGAGGCGGGCGAGTATACCATGAACCGTTTTGCAAAGCTCTATGGTTTTGAATATGCGGGAATGGCAACGAATAAAAATGAGGCGGAAAAACTTGGGAAAGGTATCTGAGGAGGAAAAAGCTGAATGGAAAGACCGTGTGTAATCTGCCATATTTTAAGTTCCTTAGACGGAAAGATAACAGGGCCGTTTATGGGGACGGAAGCAGCAGGAGTCCTTGGTGCAGAGTATGGGAGATACCGGACAGAGATGAATGCGAGAGCGTTACTGTATGGAACCACTACAACAAAGGAATTTACCGGTTTCCGAAAGCCTGTATTGGAAAAAACGGAGGAAGTGCCGGAAGGAGATTTTGTGGCGGATGACAGGGCAGACCTGTATTTTGTTTCAGTGGATGTGGACGGTGAAATCGGATGGGAATCGGGGATATTTTGCAATAAAGGGAGAGCGCCGGCTCATGTGATAGAGGTTTTGACGGCTTCCACTCCGGCAGCTTATAAAGCCTGTCTGCGGAAAACAGGAGTTTCCTATATTATTGCAGGTGAAAAGGAACTGGACTGTGAGGCGGCAATGAAAAAGCTGTATCAACTTTTTCACATCGAAAAGCTGCTGATCTGTGGGGGAGGTATCGTGAACTGGAGTTTTCTTCAGGCTGGTATGGTCGATGAACTCAGCCTGTTTTTGGCGCCGGTAACGGATGGCGGCTGCGGTACGGCATCTTTATTTACACAGATTCAGTCCTTTACGGAAGGCGAACCGGTAGAGTTCCTATTAAGGGAAACAGAGCAGATAGGGGACGGGGGGCTACGCCTGAATTATCAGCCCCAAAACAGAAAGATATAAAAATGATAGGAGGAGAAGCAATGAAGGTACTTTTAGCAAATGGCAGTCCCCATAAGGAAGGCTGTACTTATACGGCGCTTTGCGAGGTGGCAGATACCTTGAATAAAGAGGGTATTGAGACGGAAATTTTCTGGATTGGCAATAAACCCATAGGGGGATGTATTGCCTGTCTGAAATGCGGGGAAAAGGGCTGCTGTGTTTTTGACGACGCAGTAAACTGTTTCCGGGAGAAAGCGTATGGGGCGGACGGATTTGTGTTTGGAAGCCCTGTCCACTATGCAGGCGCAACCGGAAATATGACAGCTTTTATGGACTGACTGTTCTACTCTGAACTGCGTGGAAACGGGAATAAGGCGTTTTACATGAAACCTGCAGCGGCAGTCGTTTCCGCACGCAGGGCCGGTACAACGGTGACATTTGACCAGCTAAATAAATATTTTACCATTCAGGAAATGCCTGTGGTATCTTCCCGCTACTGGAACATGATCCACGGTGCAAATGCAGAGCAGGCAAGACAGGATGCGGAGGGACTATATACCATGCGGGTTCTGGGCAGGAATATGGCGTATATGCTGCGCTGTAAAGAGGTGGCGCGCAAGGTTGGTGTAGAACTGCCGGAACAGGAAACGCCTGTATTTACAAATTTTATCCGTTAGAAATGCGAGGGAACCGGAATGAAACCGAAGATGATTTTAAAACTGGCAGTTGATATTGGAATGACGGCGGCGCTGCTGTTACTCATGGCATATGAGCTGGTCGGACAGGCAGCCCATGAATGGATCGGCATTGGAATGTTTGTCCTTTTTGTCATCCACCATATCTTAAACGGCAGCTGGATCAGAAACCTTCTAAGAGGGAGATACAATCCTGTGCGCATCATGCAGACAGGACTTGTATTATTGATACTTTGCGCAATGGCCGGCTTAATGGTAAGCGGAATTATCCTGTCCCGTCATGCGCTGTCTTTTCTTCCCATAAAAGGCGGGCGTTCTTTTGCGAGGAATCTGCATATGCTTTCCGCTTATTGGGGATTTGTACTGATGTCCGTTCATCTTGGGTTTCATTGGAGCATGATGATGGGAATGGCAAAGAAGTTTTTCCCGAAACCGTCTGCAGTACGGAAGTGGGTGCTGCGCATTCTGGCACTGGTGATTGCAGGATATGGCGTATACGCTTTTATAAGGAGAGACATCGGAATTTATATGCTGCTCAGGAGCCATTTTGTCTTTTTCGATTATGAGGAACCACTGGTATTTTTCTACCTGGATTATATTGCGGTTATGGGACTGTTTATATGGATTGGGAATTATGTCTGTGTGGGCCTAAGAATGATTGGCAAGGGGCGGAATGAGAAATGAAGAAAATCAACATTTGTTGCATGATGTGTATGCTGATGTTGGGTATCGGCGGATGTTCATGGAAACAAAATCAGGATATGGCGGAGCATTCGGAGTCTTTTTTTGCAATGGATACATACATGACTTTTACGGCATACGGGACGGATGCAGAGCCGGCTATCCTTGCAGCGGAAGACAAAATAAGGGAGCTGGAGGAATTATGGTCTGTTACAGATAAAAACAGTGATGTCTATGCGGTCAATCACAGCAGCGGGCAGACTGTAACGGTGGACTGGAAGACTGCGGAACTGCTTTCTTATGCGTTAGATATGGCAGAGGAAACAAACGGAGCTTTGGAACCAACGATTTACCCGGTTCTGACTGCATGGGGATTTACAACAGGAGAGAACCGTGTCCCGGCAGAGACAGAACTGGCGGAACTTTTAGAAAAAGTCGGTTACGATAAAGTTGAATTGAATAATGACCAAATTCAAATGGAACCCGGTGGTATGATTGATCTGGGTGCCGTGGGGAAAGGATATGCAGGGGATGAAGCGGCACAAATTTTGCGTGAACGTGGTATTACCGCTGCATTGCTTGACATAGGGGGAAATATTCAGGCAATCGGGACAAAGCCGGATGGGAGTGACTGGCGTGTCGGATTGAAAGATCCCTTTTCGGGTGGCGTACTTGGAATCATTCAGGTTTCAGACGTGGCGGTGGTTACTTCCGGAAATTATGAGCGTTTTTTCATTGGAGAGGATGGAAAAGTGTATGGGCATATTATTGATCCGGCAACAGGGCATCCGGTGGAAAACGGCATTGCTTCGGTATCAGTCATCGCCAGTGAAGGGAAATTGTGTGATGCGCTTTCTACTGCGCTTTTTGTCATGGGATTGGAAAATGCACAGGATTACTGGAGACAGCACCGGAATTATGAAATGATCCTGATTATGGAAGATGGAGATATATATCTGACAGAGGGTATAAGGGACAGTTTTTCCTTAAATAGTGAATATAGAAATATGAAAATCAATGTCATCGACTGATGGAAGGAGGAGCAGTAAGTGATTTACAGGGATTTTGGAAAGACAGGGCTAAGGGTAAGCGCTATCGGCATGGGCTGCGAATATGTGTGGACAGCAGATGAGAAACAGATTTTTGATCTGGTGCGTGCTGCCGTGGATGCGGGAATCAATTACTTCGATTTGTTTGTAGGGACTCCCACAACGAGGGAATATTACGGAAAGGCATTGAAGGGAGTCCGGGATAAGATATGCCTGGCCGGGCATCTGGGATGTGCCGATAAAGACGGACAGTATGTAAAAACAAGGGATGAAGCGCTTTGCAAAGATTTTCTGCGGCAGTTTTATGAAAAGCTGGATACAGACTACATAGACGTTCTGTTTCTGCATAACTGTGATGATGAAGCAGATCTGAATGAAATACTAAATGGCTGGATGTATGCCTATGCCAAAGAGTTAAAAGATACCGGGCGCGTGGGATTTATCGGTCTTAGCAGCCATAACACGAAGATTGCACTGAATGCGGTAAAGAGCGGAAAGATTGATGTGCTGATGTTTCCGGTCAATCCACTGTTTAATCTTCTTCCGCAGGATACGGCGGATGCAAGGATGAAGGGCCGGGAGGTAAAATCCATGACAGAGGAGGAAAAGGCGGCATATCCATCAAAGCAGGAACTTTATGAACTTTGTGGGAAACAGGGCGTACCGATTGTGGCCATGAAACCATTTGCAGCGGGTAATATTCTCAAAAACCATGAAGAAGGGAGACTGAAAGGCTTATTAAGCCTTACGCCTGTCCAGTGTATCAGCTATGTCCTTTCGTTCCCGCAGGTGGCTTGTCCCGTTCCGGGATTTGCAAACGTAGATGAGTTGAATCAGTCATTGGCATATCTGACAGCGAGCGGGGAGGAAAAGGATTTCAGCGAAATTCAGGAAAGTCTGGTGGGGCAGTTCGCAAACCAGTGCATGTACTGTAATCATTGTCAGCCATGCCCTAAAAAGATTGACATTGCTGAAGTGACGAAACTGGCTGACATGGCGGAAAAAGAGATGACAGATGAATTGAGGGAACGGTATGCAGCGCTATTGGTGACAGGAGAGGACTGCGTTCACTGCGGCTCCTGCACGAGAAGGTGTCCTTTTGGTATTGATGCATCGGAGAACATGCGGAGGGCACAGAGGATTTTTGGATGTTGAGGCGGCTAAATCCTGCATTTATATGACGGAGGACAATGGATGAAATTTATAAAAAAACTGATGTATATTATCCTGGTTTTACTTGCACTTGGCTGTGCATTTGTCCTTGTCTGTTCATTTAATCCGGATATTACAAAAAAAGTTGCAGCACTGCTATATGTTTTTTTCGATGGATAATTTAAAGAAGAAACACAAAACACAGTTTTACATACCGTTCAAACCGCCATTTTAGAGAGTTGCGGGGACGGGGCTATACTTTATGGACGAAGCCACGCCGCATCTGCATATAGATTTTATCCCCTATACGACTGGAAGCAAAAGAGGGCTAGAAACAAGAGTGTCCTTAAAAAAGGCACTGGCGGAACTTGGCTTTAAAGGCGGCACAAGGAGCGAAACGGAACGTAACCAGTGGGTAGCGGCAGAGAAAGAACGGCTTGCGGAGATTATGTTACAGTATGGTATTGAGTGGGAGAAAAAGGGTACACATGAAAAGCATTTATCTGTTTTGGATTTTGAGAAGCAGGAGCGGCAGAAAGAAGTTGCGGAACTGGAACAGACAATCTCCGGCAGTAAAGAGCAATTATCCTCTATTCTTCATCAGCAGATAACGGCAGGACAGGAAACGGAGCAGATACGG
>OFFQ01000232.1_pt1 | contig 51731 bp, 58 predicted proteins | sample 1521411 | NCBI WGS metagenome assembly OFFQ01 (sample SAMEA3504110, study PRJEB24116) | mouse gut metagenome | biome: mouse gut; feature: mouse-associated habitat; material: faeces | place: Denmark | collected 2011 | reverse complement strand
CATATTAGGAGCCTTCTTCGTGTTGCGGATGAAAATGCACGCTATTGGTATATGATTTGCCTGACTGGAAAATTGAGCATCAAGGAGATGGCATACTATGCAGGAATATATAAAGAACAGGGTACATGAATTGTACTGGAATGATGATATAAACTGCGCAAGGACAGCAATCATTTGTCTGAGTGAATTATTTGAAACCATGATTGAACCACAGGTGATTTGGTCTGCGGTTGGATTGCATGGTGCAGGCGGGTATAGGGCGCAATGTGGTTTAGTGGAAGGAACGCTTATGTTTATAGGAATTTATCTCCATGCGCTGGGAAAAACAGAAACTGAAATTGTATCTGTCTGTTATGATTTTGCGTCTGCTTTTGACAGTACATTTGGTTCATTAAGATGTTTTGAATTACGCCCTACAGGTTTTTCAGAAAGCGACCCGCCCCATATGTGTGAAAATCTGACTTGTAAGGGTATTGAATTTTCATACCGGTATATTTTAAAAATCACTAAGAAGTAAACATGAGGAAAAACCAATGATTAATATTCGTAAATTAGAAGCAGAATTATGGGAATCAGCTGACCTGCTTCGTGCAGGTTCAAAGCTAACATCCAACCAGTACTGTATGCCGGTACTTGGCTTGATTTTTCTGCGTTATGCATATAGCCGATTTAGAATGGTAGAGGCGGAAATTCTCAAAAATCGTCCGTCTCGTGGCGGCAGAGTAATGCCGGTAGAAGCAAGTGACTTTGCAGCTAAAAGTGCACTGTTTCTTCCAAAAGAAGCACAGTACGATTATTTATTAAATCTTCCGGACGATATTGCATCTGCAAGGTTAGTGAATCGAGACGGACAGACAATGACCAGCCTTGGTGAAGTAGTTAATAACGCAATGGCACTGATAGAAGAACAAAGCGACCAGCTTACAGGTGTATTGCCTAAAAGTTATACTGATTTTTCGGACGAGCTTTTATCAGAGCTTCTTCGTATTTTTAATAACAGTGCGCTTGATGAAGTTGGCGGCGATATTATTGGGCGTATCTATGAATACTTTCTCAATAAATTTGCTAAAAATATTGCATCGGATGATGGCGTCTTCTTTACACCAAAATCTTTGGTAAAAATGATTGTAAATATTATCGAACCCCAAAGCGGTATTTTGCTTGATCCTGCTTGTGGCTCAGGTGGTATGTTCATTCAGTCCGGTGACTTTGTAAATCAGTCCGGTATGAATGCAAATAGTGCAATGACATTTTATGGACAGGAAAAGGTGGAATATAATGCGCAGCTGTGCTTGATGAATATGGCTGTTCATGGTCTTACCGGTGTTATTAAATCGGGAGACGAAGCGAACAGTTTCTATCACGATGCTCACAACCTTGACGGCTGCTGTGACTATGTAATGGCAAATCCGCCCTTTAATGTAGACAAAGTGAAAGCAGAGTCTTGTGAAAGTGCAAAGCGTCTGCCCTTTGGTATGTCAAGTGTTAATAAAAATAAAGAAGTGGGAAACGGAAACTATTTGTGGATTTCGTACTTCTACAGCTATTTGAACGAAAAGGGTCGTGCCGGTTTTGTCATGGCTTCGTCTGCAACGGACAGCCAGGGCAAAGACAAAGATATTCGTCAAAAATTAGTCGAGACAGGCCATGTAGACGTAATGATTAGCGTGGGAAATAACTTCTTCTACACAAAATCTCTGCCTTGCTCTCTGTGGTTCTTTGATAAAAATAAAAACGAAGCAATCAAGGATAAAGTTCTGTTTATTGACGCCAGAAATTATTATACAGTTGTTGACCGTACATTGAATGAATGGTCAGAATGGCAGCTTAAAAATTTAAATGCTATTGTATGGCTTTATCGTGGTGAAACAGAAAAATACACAGCATTACTGAATGAATATAGAACTATATTAGGAAATGGCAATTTTGAAGATATTCTTGATCAATTGAAAGATGAGTTGAAAGACCTGCAGAAGCGCTCAAAAACTGAAGTTGAACACGCAGGGAGAGGTGATAAAAAACGTATTCAGGCTGAATATGATGAAATGATTGCCGGTAAGAATGAAGAAGTCACTGTTGCAAAGGAAGCAAACTGGCTGTATGAAAAATTTGGCGATGGTGAATATAAAAATATTCTTGGTCTTTGCAAGGTGGCTTATAGAACAGATGCTGCAAAGGGTGAAGATAAAGATGGAATTAGCATTGAAGAAAAAGGCTGGTCTCTGACACCGGGAGCCTATGTTGGCGTTGCACCTGCGGAGGATGACGGCGTAGATTTTGAAGAGCGGATGGCTGAAATTCATCGTGAGCTTTTATCTCTGCAGGCAGAATCTAATGAATTGATGGAAACTATCTCTAAGAATATGAAGGAGATGGGGGTATGAGTTGGGAAAAAATGAAACTAAACGATGTATGTATTTCTATTTCCGATGGAGATCATCAACCGCCTCCTAAAGCTAATAAGGGAGTTCCCTTTGTGACGATTTCTAATATTACTTATACAAACCAATTTGATTTTTCGAATACGATGTTTGTTCCTCAAGAGTATTATGATGGTTTGGATTCTAAAAGAAAAGCTCAAGAGGGTGATGTTTTATATTCGGTTGTTGGTTCATTCGGAATACCTGTATATATTAAAAATAATACCCCGTTTGTTTTTCAGCGACATATAGCAATCCTTAGACCGAATGTGTATAAAATAGCACCTCAATTTCTGTATTACACAATGCTTAATAGGGATTTTTATTTGAAGGCAGACGCTGCAGCGATAGGTGCAGCACAACGTACTGTAAGCCTTACCGCATTGAGAAATATGGAAATTGAAATCCCACATATTGAAACTCAAAAAAAGATAGCTAAAATACTGTCCTCTTATGACAATTTGATTGATAATAATCAAAAGCAAATCAAACTCCTCGAAGAAGCAGCACAGCGTCTCTATAAAGAATGGTTTGTAGATTTGCGTTTTCCGGGATATGAAGATGTGAAGATTGTTGATGGTGTGCCGGAGGGGTGGAGGAAAGGTAGAGCTGACAGCTTTTTTAATATTACTATCGGAAAAACGCCTCCACGTGCAGAAAAACAATGGTTTGTAAAAGGAGATGCCGGAGTACCTTGGTTATCTATTTCAGATATGGGAAACGCTAGAATATATGCGTTTGCTACAAGTGAAGCTTTAACGCAAGAAGCAATAAAAAAGCATAATATGAAGATAGTGCCTTCTGGGACGATATTTGTAAGCTTTAAACTAACAGTGGGTCGTGTTTCTATTGCGGCTACTGATATGTGTACTAATGAAGCTATAGCGCACTTTTATATAGAAAACGATTTACAGCAAGCGTACACATTTTGTTATTTGAATAATTTTAAATACGATTCGTTAGGAAATACTTCTTCAATTTCCAAAGCTGTAAATTCAAAAATTATAAAAGCTATGCCGTTTGTGATGCCAGACAAAGCAACTATTTTGGCGTTTTCAAAACTGGTTGTCCCTATTTTAAATGAAATTAAAAATAAACAGGCTACTTGTATCAAGTTGGCAGAAGCACGTGACCGTTTACTGCCAAAACTGATGTGTGGGGAAATTGAGGTTTAAGCAATGAATAAGATTGATATTTTAAATAGAGATAAATTCGTGGATGATCTTTTACGAGTAATGGAAAATATCTCTGAGAATAAAGCGTCTACTTGTTTTGCATTAAATGGTGCATGGGGAAGTGGTAAAAGCTTTGTATTGGATATGTTTGAAGCAAAATTGGGTCAAATTCAATCTGAAGAAACTTTTACAGATAAATATTTTATTATTCGATACGATAGTTGGCAATATGATTATTATGAAGAACCGCTTGTTGCAATTGTGGCAACAATGATTTCTACGATTGAGGAAAAAACAAAATTATTTCCGGATTGTAAAGAAAAACGAGAAATACTTGGTATGCTGAAAGCGGCGGGGGTTTCATTGCTTTCTCTTGGAAATGCAGTTGTAAAAGAAAAAACAGGAATGGACTTTCAGAAAGCATATGAAACTGTTTTAAAAGGTGAAAAAGATGGTGCAGAGGCTTATGAAAAAATACATGAGTATGATGTTTATTTTGGTTTCAATAAAGTAATGGATGAATTAATTGCACTTTTGCAAGAGTTGGCAGAAAAGTATACAGTTGTAATTATTGTGGATGAACTTGATAGATGTTTACCTGAATATGCTATAAAAATATTGGAAAGGCTTCATCATTTAACAGAAAATAATAACAACACAATAATGATTATTGCAATTGATAAAAAACAATTAATGTCCAGTGTGAAGCAGATTTTTGGCTTTGAAAGCCCGGAAAAGTATCTTGAAAAGTTTTTTAACTTTGAAATAAAGCTTGATTATGGAATACCTTCTGAAAAAATAGTGGAGAAATATGCCTCATACATAGATTTGTTTGATAAAGAAATTTTTCCATTTGATGATTCGATAGAGGAATGCTTGCAAAATATTTTGAAAGATATAGGTATACGAAAACAGGAACAGATTATCAAAAAGGTGATGTTAACTCACAAATTACTGTACATAGATAAAAAAGACTATTCTTTTATGTGCATGGAGCTGATAATTGCAGTTATGTTGTTTATATATAATGAAGATGCGAAATTTCTTGAAAAAACAGTAGATATGAGTAATTTGGAAAGTGCATTTACATCATCTAAAGGAAAAAATCAACCAACGTTTTCGACTTTTTTTATAGAAAAATTTGAACAAATATCTTTTAGTCGTCATCATAGATTTTCTGATGAACCGCTATGTTATATTTTGCCGAGTAAAGTTAGTTTATATGGTGCCATAATTTTTACATGGTATTGGATGCATGGAAAGAATAAAAATACTGTAATTCAGCATACAAAGGGAGATTCATATGAGGTCATTTCTCATAATTATGAAGAATTGAAAAAATTTGTTGAGACTATAAGCATGATGAGATAAAAAGGAGATGGTGGTATGAGCTACGATTATTCCGAAAATATACTCGTTCAAGAAAGTGCCGGTAATCTGCTCCGTGATGAACTGGGCTGGGATGTCCGGTTCGCTTACAATACGGAAGTTTTAGGGAAAAACGGTACTTTCGGTAGAGAAAGCTATAAAGAAATATTGTTACTTCGTTATTTCCATGAGGCACTGAAGACGCTGAATCCGTGGATGAATGAAGGTCAGATTGCCGAAGCGCAGAAAGCATTGGAAAACAGACTTTCTACATCCTCCCCTTTACAGGTGAATGAAGAAAAATATTTCCTTATTCGTGACGGCATTCCGGTTACGGTAAAGAAGCCTAATGGACAGACAGAAACGAAGAAAGCGGCTGTAATTGACTTTCAAAATCCGGATAACAACTATTTCCTTGCTGTTAAAGAATTGAAAATTCACGGTGCTTTATATCGTCGCAGAACAGATATTGTGGGTTTTGTGAATGGCATTCCATTGCTTTTTGTGGAACTGAAAAAGAATACGGTTGATGTCCGGAACGCATATGATGATAACTATACGGATTATCAGGATACCATCCCTCATCTGTTCTATTATAATGCGTTTCTTATGCTGTCTAACGGTACGGAGGCAAAGATTGGTACTCTTGGAAGTAAATATGAGTTTTTCCATGAGTGGAAGCGTCTTGCAGAAAAGGAACAGGGGAGTGTAGCTCTTGAAACAATGCTTCGTGGTATTTGCAAGAAAGAGAACTTCCTTGATTTGTTTGAAAACTTTATTCTATATAACCATTCCGGCGGACATACAGCTAAAATTCTTGCCTGTAACCATCAGTATCTCGGTGTAAATGAGGCAATAAAAGCGTATGCCGCAAGGAAACTGAATGATGGTAAGCTGGGGGTATTTTGGCATACACAAGGCTCAGGCAAGAGTTATTCTATGGTGTTCCTTGCGCAGAAAGTGCGCAGAAAATTCGAAGGTTCTCCAACGTTTGTGATTCTTACTGACCGTGAAGAATTGAACTCCCAGATTAGCGATACGTTTGAAAACTGCGGCTTGCTTGGTAAGACAAAAGCAGCAAAGTTTATTGCCGCAAGCGGGGATGACCTTGTGCGGAAACTGAAAGGCAATCCAAGCTTTATCTTTACGCTTATTCAGAAGTTTAACAAACCAAGTGCAGAACCGATTTATCCGGACCACGATATTATCATTATGTCTGATGAAGCTCACCGCAGTCAGTATGGCATCTTTGCAGATAATATGATGAAATTACTGCCTACTGCAGCACGTATCGGATTTACCGGAACGCCGTTATTGTCCGGTGACAATATTACCGCTCGTACATTTGGCGGCTATGTATCTGTTTATGATTTCAAAAGAGCGGTAGACGATGGGTCTACGGTTCCGCTGTATTATGAAAATCGTGGCGAAAAGATTGCGGACTTACATAACCCGAAAATTACGGAACAGATTCTGGATGCCATTGAAAATGCGGATCTTGATGTAGACCAGCAGGATAAATTGGAAGCGGAATTTGCGAAAGAGATACATCTGCTGACAGCAGAGCCGAGATTAAAATCTATTGCCCGTGATTTTGTAAATCATTATTCTGATTTGTGGACGAGCGGAAAGGCTATGTTTGTCTGTCTGAATAAGGTTACCTGTGTCCGTATGTATAATTATGTGCAGGAATACTGGAAAGAAGAAATAGGGAAGCTGAAAGCGAAAATAAAAACAGCCACCAGGCAGGAAGCACAGGAACTTAAACGTAGGTTGAAGTGGATGCAGGAAACAGAAATGGCTGTAGTTATCAGCCAGGAGCAGAATGAAATCCAAACTTTTAAAAAGTGGGATTTAGATATTAAATATCACAGAGCAAAGATGGAAAAGCGTGAACTGGATAAAGAATTTAAAGACTCCAAAAATCCGCTTCGTGTGGTTTTCGTCTGCGCCATGTGGCTCACCGGATTCGATGTAAAGTGTTTGTCCTGCTTATATCTGGACAAGCCATTGAAGGCACATACACTGATGCAGACAATCGCTCGTGCAAATCGTGTCAGTGAAGGCAAGAGCAACGGTTTGATCATTGACTATATAGGTATCGTAAAGGCACTCAGAAAAGCATTAGCGGATTATACAGCCAATGTTGGCGGAAATGGCGGAACAGATCCTACGATAGACAAAGATGAACTGATAGCTCGTATCATTGAAACTATCGCAAAAGCAAAAGCATTTTTGTCAGAAAATGATTTTAATCTGCAGATGTTGATTGATGCCTGTGATTTCATGAAGTTGTCCTATCTGCAGGAAGCTGCGAATGCTGTTTGCGGAACGATTGAAGATAAGAAAACTTTTACTACCTATGCGTCAGAGCTGAATCGACTTATGAAATATATTGACCGTAATGATATTACGGACCATACCCGCAAGGAATATGAAGCAATAGCAGCTATTTATGCAGAACTGCAGAAAAAGCGTAAGCATGTTAACACAACAGATTTGATGGTGCAGATCAATACAATTATCAGTTCATATATTGAAATTCAGCATACGCCGACGATGATACGTGAAGAACCGCGCCGTTTTGATATCAGCGCTATTGATTTTGATTTGCTTCGCAGAGAGTTTGCAAAGGTTAAGAAAAAGAATCTGGTATTAATGGATTTGGAAGAACTTATCCGGAAGAAATTGGATAAGATGCTGTTTGCCAATTCGGAGCGTATCAATTATTATGAACGATACCAGCAGATTATTGACGATTACAACAGTGAACAGGACAGGGCAACTATCGAAAAGACCTTCATGGATTTGATGGATCTGGCAAATAGTATGAACCAGGAAGAACAGCGATATGTTCGTGAAGGTTTTGCCAGTGATGAGGAACTTTCACTCTACGATATGCTGTTCCGAGAGGATTTGAGCAAGAACGATATCAAGAAATTGAAAGAGGTTGCAGCTACATTGCTTCAGAAAATCAAAACAAAGATTTCGGAATTGGATCATTGGACAGATAAACAGGAAACGAAAGCGGCCGTAGATAATCTGATTCGTGATACTCTTTGGGCACAACTGCCGGAATGTTATGACGAAGTAAGTATTTCGGTGTACCGTCAACAGATTTATGAGTATGTTTATACACGATATAAAGAGGCTGCGTAGAAGGATTTGTTGGTCATGGTAAAATGCTTATAAATCCAATGTTTTTGGTATCTCTTACTTAATTTTACCAATGATTTACCAATATTTCTGGAGAGTCAGACTTGCAATTAAGAAGGATGCTCCGATTTGATGTAAATATATAGATTGGAGAAAAAGATGAATAATAATGAAACTGTTTGGCTTAATAGAAATCAACTGTCAGAACTGTTTGAACGCGACATAAAAACAATCGGTAAGCATATTAATAATGCTCTAAAAGAAGAGTTATCCGGGCAAAATACAGTTGTCGCAAAATTTGCGACAACTGCTTCCGATGGAAAAAAATACATGGTAGAGCGCTATAATTTAGATGCTATTATTTCTATTGGTTATCGAGTGAAATCAAAACGGGGCATTGAATTTAGACGTTGGGCAAATTGTGATATAAAATATATGTATTTCTGATACCACAGTTAGGCCAAGAAAAGACAGATATCTGTCTTTCGTGATCGCATGGAAATATTATCACACGGAGGACTTCCAAATGGAATGGCGATAGAAGACTTCTATGAAGGAATCAGTCATCCAAGAAACTCTACATTGATGAGAGTCTTTTTGAATATGGGGCTGACAGAACATACTGGTCACGGTGTTCCGACTATTATTAAGAAATATGGCAAGGAAATCTTTGAAATAACTGATAATTATGTAAAGTGTAAGATACCTTTTGATAAAAGGGTATTGGAATTAAGCAACAAAAATGTCGGTTTGAATGTCGGTTTGAATAAAACGGAAAAGGCTGTCTTGAGATTGCTAATTGAAGATTCAGATAGAACTGCCGATGTGATTGCGGCAGAGATAGGAGTTACAAAACGTACGATTGAGCGGACTTTTGTTAGTCTCCAGAAAAAAGGAAAAATAGAACGTATAGGATCTAAGCGTGATGGAATGTGGGGTGTTATTCAATAATGTCGTTCATGGTCTACAGTATTAGGAAAGCAAGTTCCTGCTGTTCTGGCGCGCGGTTGTCTTTCTCATGGAATGAGCCAGAATTTTCAGTCTGTTTTACCCATTTGTCAAACAGGGAATGGACAAAATTCCAAACTTTTTAGATGGAGATTGGGCGGTGGAGTGAAGAATTAGAACAGGGTATAACATTTAAAAACATTCTATCAATATTAGAATTAGTACTACATTGTTTTAGAGCATAGGTTTGTGCTAAAATACCAGAGTAGTAAAAAACCCAAATTCTTACTATGTTCTTACTACGTTTCACGGCTTCAACTTGCCGCATTTTGCCCTGTTTTGCTCATTCTGTGATTTTTTTAACAATATTCATCAGAAAAATAAACCTCGCAAAACGTGCCAAAACATGGAGAATCAACACAATTTAGGAGGAATTTTTATTATGATTAAGATACTTTTCGTGTGTCATGGTAATATTTGCCGCAGTCCAATGTCTCAATTCGTCATGCAGGATCTCGTAAACAAAAAGAACCTTACCTCCCACTTCTACATCGACTCCGCCGCCACCAGCACCGAGGAGCTTGGCAACGGCGTCCACTATGGAACGAGAGGAAAGCTAAAGGAAATGGGCATCCCTGTGCTGAACCACCGGGCCACACAGCTTAAACGTTCTGACTATGATCAATACGATTACATCATCGGAATGGATCAGTGGAATCAAAAAAACATGCTGCGAATCTTGGGAAAAGATCCCGAAAATAAAGTATCTCTGCTCCTGGATTTCACAGCGCACCCCCGTGATATTGCGGATCCCTGGTATACAGGAAATTTTGATGTAACATATGATGACGTACTGGAAGGCTGTGAAGCACTCCTTGCCCATATTCTGCAGGAGGACAGCGACCGGCTTTATTAAGCATATTTCCCAACACAAAGGCTGTAGAAAAATAAGACAAAAGGTTTTTAAATCCACAAGCAAAACCCCAAAGGATATAAAAACCAGAAATCATATTTTCCTACGGCCTTATTCGTTAATATCCTAACACAATCCTTTCCCCCGAAATTTATGAACATTTATTAAGATTCTATTAATACTATTGACACCACTATATTATACATTGTATAGTATAAACATCCTATAATACTATATAACATATAATATTATATTTCATTTCATTAAACATGGAGTTAATAAGAACCCATAAGATATACCTTACCGTACAAACCCACCCGCCCAAAGGCACATATAAGAAAGAAGTACCCGTAAGGTATAAAAATCAGGATAAGGAGAGAGCTACATGGTATTTAACACAGGAGCGGCCCTCCTGGATGCAATCGTACTGGCCGTAGTATCCAACGACGCGGAAGGAACCTACGGTTACAAGATCACCCAGGATGTACGCCAGGCTATCGAGATATCCGAATCCACCTTATATCCGGTACTGCGCCGGCTCCAAAAGGACGGCTGCCTGGAAACCTACGACATGGAATACGGAGGCAGAAACCGCAGATACTACCGGATCACAGAGGCAGGATCGGCACAGCTGAATCTGTACAAGACAGAGTGGAAGCAGTATTCCACCAAAATTTCGAAACTATTTGCGGGGAGAGGTGTGTAATGAATCGGAAGGAATTTATGGAAAGGCTTGAACGTCTGCTGTGGAATATCTCAGACAGCGAGCGGGAGGAAGCCTTACAGTACTACAACGACTACTTCGATGACGCAGGAGAGGAAAATGAGGCAAAGGTCATCGAAGAACTGGGAAGCCCCAATCAGGTAGCCCAGAAAATCAAAGCCGGATGCTCCGACCAGACATCCGAGTATTCGGAACAGGGCTATGAAGACACCCGTTTCCGGACAGCTCAGGAAGTAATATCCAAAGAGGAAGCACAGCGGGAGCAGGCAAATGAAGGAAGCCGCGGAGCAGGCAGAAAACCAGGAAGAAATTCCGAAGCAGATACCTGGAAAATCATAGCAATCATTCTGCTGTGTATACTGGCCTCTCCAATCATCCTGCCCATAGGAGGCGCCATATTTGCCGTCATAGCCGCCGTGGTTTTCGGAATCGGGGGCGTATGCATCGGAATTGTTGCGGCAGGTTTTGCAATCCTCATAACCGGCATCATTTTAATCGGAACCGGAATAGCCGAAATCTTTGTGACGCCGGCCGTAGGTCTGGCCCTGACGGGAGTGGGCTGTCTCATCTTTGCACTGGGAATCATGCTGTCACTCTTCACCATCTGGTGCTGCATAAAAATATTACCGTGGCTGATCCGGGGAATCGTAGGATTAGTCAGCTATCCCTTTCGAAAGGCAGGTGCAAATAAATGAAATCATTAACAAAATTTTGCCTTATAGTGGCATCCATCTTTGTAGTATTGGGAATCGTGGGAGTAGTAGCCGGCGTAAGCCTGGGCGCAAGACCCGGCCAGTTTTTGAGAATGGTTCACTATCATAACGATGTGCTGCCCTGGAATTATCGTTACTGGAATTTCTGGGATGACTGGGATGTGGCAGACGATGTAAATGATCTGCAGGAAGATTTGCGGGATGAAATGGGAGACTGGAAAGACGACTTGCAGGATGAAATGGATGACTGGAGTGAAGATCTGCAGGACGAAATGGACGACTGGCGTGACGATGTTACGGACTGGAAAAATGATATGGACGAGTGGGGCAATATGCCGAGCATAGACGAGGAAGAGGAGGCGGCCGGAGAAGGCATGTACGCAGATCAGGGAACCTTTGGAGGAACACACACGGAAAAGCTGAAACTGGATTTGGATCGAAGCACCGTAAAAATTTTCACCCACGACGGTGAGGGAATCCGGATAAAAACCCAGAATACCGAAGATTATTTCAAAATCATTGAAAACGGAGATACCCTTCTTCTGGAAGATCACCGCGGCTGCCGCCGCAAAAATGCCCTTCACCTGGAGCTTTATCTGCCTGAACGCACATTGGAAAAAATCGAACTGAGCCTGGGTGTGAGCAAGCTTCAGATAGAAACCCTCCGGGCAGAAAAACTGGAATTGAATCTGGGTACAGGAGAGGCATGGCTCAATACCGCAGAAACGGAAAAAGCTGATATAGGACTGGGAGCCGGCGAACTGAAACTGGACAATTTGGAAGCAGAAAAGGCATATCTGCAGGTGGGAACCGGAGTGTTAGGCGTGAAACATTTCGCAGGCGGCGATCTGGAACTGGAATGCGGCGTCGGCGCCCTAGACATTAACGTACAGGGGGAAGAGAGCGACTACAACTACATTTTAAGCTGCGGAATCGGAACCATCAATCTGAACGGCCGCAAATATTCCGGCCTGGGCCGGGAAGAAACCCTCAACAAAGGCGCATCCAAAAAAATAAGCATGGAATGCGGAATTGGTGATATCAGCCTGAAAATGACAGAAGAGTAGTAAAAAGCACAAAATAAATTTAACAGAACCGGAAAACAGCAAAACTAAAATGGAGAGCAGATAAATATGGAAGAAAAGAGATTAATCAGATCAAGAACCAACAAAATGATTTGCGGCGTATGCGGAGGAATCGGCGAATATTTTCACATCGACCCCACCGTTATCCGCCTCATATGGGTCATCCTGACCATCGGCGGCTTCGGAAGCGGACTCATAGCCTACATTGTAGCAGCCGTCATCATACCCGAAGAATTTTAAACCAAAAAAGCAAAGAGCCAAATAAGGGAGCTTTCAGCCAAAGAAAGCCCCCTTATTTCTCATAAATACCCCCTTTTATATTGGAATGAGAAAACATTTCTTTTCCCACTTACTCACATGTTTCTAAATATTCGGACAGCAGAACAGAAGACGGATTCAATCGTAAAGCCCTGCTGTATTCCGAGCCATCTTCGTCAGGCGGCGCCTGTTCCACATTAATAACCACACGCTCACGTTCTTTTCCGGTTCCAAAAAGCCCCGAACGATCAAGCCTTTTCATTGCTTCCTCCAGAGAATCAATCCGTACACCCCACTCAATATCATAAAGTTCATCCACAGATAATCCATCCGCTCTTTTATCCAGCAATTCACTTACCTCGCCAAAAAATTCGTCATATCCATAAACAGCATAGGGAGAATCTGCGCTGTCCCATTTCCACCACCACTTATCTTCATCCGATATTTGCTGTTCGATAATTGATTTTTCGAAAGCTTCGTAAGACCATGCTGAAATATATGGATGCAAGCCTTCATCAAATATAAGCGCATAGAAATAAAAATGTTCTTTGGTTGTTTCTTTCAAAGACAGAAACGCTGCTCCGGCAGCTTTTACAGTAGGCGAACAGCAACCTGAACTTTACTGCGCAAAGTCTTGCGCCATACATACAAGTTTGCTATACTAGATAATCATGAAGCCGGTCAGCAAGGAATAAACCAAGCCAAAAGTATCAAAATATAAGCTTCGGAATCCAGGCCGGCATCACGACAATCCAAAATGAAAGAGGTGGTAAAATGGTAGAACTAGATCAGTTTAAGTACACCTTAAACAACTATCAGGGACCATTAGTAGAATTGAGGGATTCACTTTGACCTGGCTGACAAGGCAAAGCGAATCGAAGAATTAGAACGTGAAATGGAAGCCCCCGGCTACTGGGACAACACCGAAAAATCCCAGGAAGGCATGCGGGAGCTTAAAAATCTGAAAGACGAGTCCGAAGACTACGAAAACCTGCGTCAGCAATACGAGGACATCGAAACCCTCATTGAAATGGGCTACGAAGAAAGCGACGCATCCCTCATCCCGGAGATACAGGGCGAACTGGACGCCTTCGTAAACAAACTGGAGTCCATGAAAATCAAAACCCTCCTGTCCGGAGAATACGACAGCAACAACGCCATCCTGAAGCTAAACGCAGGAGCCGGCGGAACCGAAAGCTGCGACTGGGCCGGCATGCTCTACCGCATGTACACCCGATGGGCCGAGCGCAAAGGCTTCACCATAGAAGTCCTGGACTATCTGGACGGCGACGAAGCAGGCATCAAATCCGTAACCTTCCAGGTCAACGGCGAAAACGCCTACGGCTACCTGAAATCCGAAAAAGGCGTCCACCGCCTGGTACGCATTTCACCCTTCAACGCCCAGGGCAAGCGCCAGACCTCCTTCGTATCCCTGGACGTCATGCCCGACATCGAAGACGAGATCGACCTGGACATCAGAGACGAAGACCTGCGCATCGACACCTACCGATCCAGCGGCGCCGGCGGTCAGCACATCAACAAAACCTCCTCCGCCATCCGGATCACCCATCTGCCCACCGGAATCGTAGTCCAGTGCCAAAACGAGCGATCCCAGTTCCAGAACAAAGACAAAGCCATGCAAATGCTAAAAGCCAAGCTCTATCTCCTGGAACAACAAAAAAACGCCGAAAAACTCTCCGGCATCCGCGGCGAGGTCAAAGAAATAGGCTGGGGCAACCAAATCCGATCCTACGTCATGCAGCCCTACACAATGGTCAAGGACCACCGCACCAACGCCGAAATCAGCAACACCGGCAGCGTCCTGGACGGCAACCTGGACCCATTCATCAACGCCTACCTAAAATGGCTGACCACAGGCCCGGAAGAAGAATAACCCAACAACAAAACACCTAACCACCAGAGATTTATTATCAAAGGGTGTTTATACAACCAAACCTTATTTAAAAATCAAAACTAAAGCTCCCACTTCCCAATTTATTCAAAACATTCAAAGTCAGGGAATGGAGCGAATACGGAAACATTCTGTAAAGAAAAATCCGCAATTTTTATTGTTCTTCCGGAGGAAGATAATACAAAGTATTTTATGGTGTCACTGTTTCTGCAGCAGCTGTATCGTGAAATGCTGACCATCGCTGACGAGCATGGTGGGAAGCTGCCGAACCGTGTAATGATGTTTGCGGATGAGATTGGTACGATCCCTAAAATTGAATCAATGGAGATGATGTTCTCTGCAGGACGTTCTAGACAGATCAGTATGATTCCCATTATCCAGGGCTTTGCACAGCTGGAAAAGAACTATGGAAAGGAAGGCTCCAGCATCATCATCGATAACTGTCAGGACATTCTGTTTGGCGGATTTGCACCGAATTCGGAAAGTGCGGAGATTTTATCGAAAGCACTTGGAAACCGGACTGTTCTGTCCGGTTCCATCTCCAGAGGAAAGAACGATCCGAGCCAGAGCCTGCAGATGATGAGCCGTCCTCTGATGTCACCGGACGAATTGAAAACACTTCCAAAAGGACATTTTATCCTTGCAAAAACGGGAAACTGTCCTATGCAGACCCGGCTTCCCCTGTTTCTTAAATGGGGGATTCAGTTTGGCGATGCGTATGAGGTGCCGGAGCAGGCTGCCAGAAGTGTGAAGTATGCAGATCGCTTTGAACTGGAACAGGAGATTGTGCGGCGCAGAGATGCAGAAGATGATGAATGGGAAGAACCGCCAATGTCTGATGCCGGTGAAACACGCAAGGGCGGTCAGCAACAGTCACAAGCGCAGACGGCGAAAGAACACAGCAGCATACCAAGACGTCCTCCGCTGCGAACCGATTAGGAGGTGATCCAGGTATGGGGTATTTTTCTAACATCTACAAAGCAGAACTGCCCCATCGTGCCAAAACCGTGTATATGTATTTGAAAGACCGGAGCAATGCACAGGGACAATGCTATCCAGCGATTGGTACCATCGCAAAGGAACTACATCTGTCCCGGCGCACGGTGGAACGTGCGATTCAGGATTTGATTACAGCCGGACTCTTAAAGAAAGAACAACGTTGGCGGGAGAACGGCGGCAGGAGCAGTCTGCTGTTTACTCTGACAGACTGTAATTAAAAAGTATCGCCACCAAGGGGAGCATCTGTCCTCTTGGTGGCGTATGGATTATGTCACTGCGGCGTATCCAGAAGGGATCACCTGAAGAAATCCTAATAGACAGAGAAAAAGAACCACCTTCCGTGAAAGGTGGCAGTCTCTTATCTGTTGTTCAGCATCTCCTGAATTGCTGCGCGGATAACAGATTTATCACGGTCGTTCAGTCGCATATACTGACGCAAAAGCTGTTGATCCTCGCTGTCTATGTGCTGAATCTGTGGATGAAGGATAGCATCGCCAGGGATGTTTAAGGTGTCAACAAGACGCAAAAGAATATCGATGCTTGGACGCTTTTCCTCGTTCTCTAAAGCCATAAGGAAGCGGGCGGTAGTTCCCACTTTTTCCGCAACCTCTTCCTGTGTTCGATTTGCATCTACACGGTATTTTTTGAAGATAGGCCCCATGTAGGAAATATCCATTTTTTCTGTTTCAGCCACTATCAGTTCACCTCCAATACCATTTTACAGTTCAGGTATCGAGGCGTGAACGTTCTGCGAGTTCGTGAATAACACGAAATATGAAAAAAGGTGCCATATAAAGTAACACCATATTTAACAAATGTAAGAAAATAAAAAGACAACTTTGCTATTCTGATTTTACAGAAGCAAAGTTGTCTTTTTTATTTATGCATGAGTTTAAAAAAAGAATTTCAGATCTTCTTCTACTGTGCTAATTCCCGCAATACCAAAGTTCTCTACCAAAACTTTTGCCACATTGGGGCTGAGGAATGCCGGGAGAGTGGGACCGAGATGGATATTCTTCACGCCAAGATACAGAAGCGCCAGCAGAACGATGACAGCCTTCTGCTCATACCACGCAATGTTGTAGGCGATGGGCAGGTCGTTGATATCGTCCAGACCGAAAACTTCCTTGAGCTTCAAAGCAATGACAGCCAGAGAATACGAATCGTTGCACTGCCCGGCGTCCAGAACACGAGGAATGCCGTTGATGTCGCCCAAAGGCAGTTTGTTGTACTTGTATTTCGCACATCCGGCTGTCAAGATCACAGCATCTTTCGGCAGTGCCTTGGCAAATTCGGTATAGTATTCCCGGCTCTTGGCACGGCCGTCACAGCCCGCCATCACAACGAACTTTTTGATCGCGCCGCTTTTTACCGCATCGACCACCTGATCCGCCAGAGCCAGAACCTGCGCGTGTGCAAATCCGCCGATCAGCTCTCCTGTTTCAATTTCAGTAGGTGCAGCGCATCTTTTTGCGTGTTCAATGATAACGGAAAAATCCTTCTGCTCCCCGATTTCTCCTGGGATATGGGTACATCCCGGATATCCTGCTGCGCCAGTAGTGTAGAGTCTGTCTTTGTAGCTGTCTTTAGGAGGCACGATGCAGTTGGTCGTCATCAGGATAGGACCGTTGAAGGATTCAAATTCCTCCTTCTGCTTCCACCACGCATTGCCGTAGTTGCCGATAAAGTTGGGATACTTTTTGAATGCCGGGTAATAGTGGGCAGGGAGCATCTCGGAATGGGTATAAACATCCACGCCGGTTCCCTGTGTCTGCTCCAGCAGCATTTCCAAATCCCGCAGGTCGTGACCGGAAACCAGAATACCGGGATTTGTCCCAACGCCAATATTTACCTTCGTAATTTCGGGATTTCCATAGGCTTCCGTGTTGGCCTTGTCCAGCAGAGCCATACCGGATACGCCGTGTTTTCCGGTTTCCATTGTCAGAGCAATCAATTCTTCTACGCTGAGATTGTCATCCAGTGTAGCTGCCAGCGCCCGCTGAAGGAAGGCATCGACCTCCTCATCATCCTTCAGTAGAACGTTTGCGTGTTTGGAGTATGCGGACAATCCCTTCAGACCGTAGGTAATCAGTTCTCGCAGAGAACGGATATCCTCGTTTTCAGTAGAAAGAACACCGACAGTTGCGGCTTTTTCTTCCCAATTGCCAGAGCCATTCCATTTTGCCGCTTCGGGCAGACCGGAAGGATCGGCAATCTGCGCCAACAGCACATCTTTTTCAGTCAGTGTGGCACGGATTCTTGCCTCAATGCTCTCTTTGTCAAAATTTGCATTGGTGATGGTGGTGAACAGATTCAGGGTAATCAAGTGATTGATTTCCGCAGATACCTGCTTCCCTTCCTGACGCAGTGCAGTTGTAACAGCTGAAATCCCTTTTGTGACATAGACCAGCAGATCCTGCATAGCTGCCACATCAGGCTTCTTCCCGCATACACCGGACATGGTGCAACCTTTGCACCCGGCGGTTTCCTGACACTGATAGCAAAACATTTTTTGTTCCATAATAGACCTCCTAAAAACTTTTAAAATTTGAAATGATGTAGTTACTTTTCAATCAAAAAAGTATATAGATGCGCTTGAATTAATCTTCCCAAGCGATTGCAGACACAGGACACGAATCAATTGCATCCTGCACGGCGCTTTGATTGTCATCGTTTGCTGGTTGGTATGCTTCCGCCTTCTCGTGCTCATTCATACGAAAAACTTCGTCGCAGATCCCACAGCAAAGCCCGCAGCCAATGCAGAGATTCTGATCTACTTTTATTTTCATAAAATCACCTCCCTCTGTCAATTTTACGTTTGATTAAAATACAACGACCAAAAGCATCTTGAACGCTTCCTGTCCATATACCGCGTGAGGGTGTCCAGCTGGCATGACGATGGATTCTCCTTCATGCAACAGATATTCTGTGCCGTCAATGGTGATTTTTCCAACGCCGTCCAGACAGGTTACGAAAGCGTCGCCGCCCGATTCATGGGTGCTGATTTCCTCGCCCTTTGCGAATGAGAACAGGGTAATACTTACTGCCGGATTTTGCGCCAGCGTCTTGCTGACTACCTGCCCCTCCTGATAGGAGATCTGCTCCTTCAGCGTCAGAACCTCGGCTTGCGCAATGTTTTTCATTTTTTTACTCATAACAGTCACCTCCTGCAATATAATTTGTTTTTGTCTGTCGGATATATTCCAAAAACTGAAGAACCGAATCAGAGGTTATTCCAGAATCTTTCCATCAATCGAGATAGTGACCACCTGCCAGGGAATGAATTTTCCGCTTGCCTGCAATGCTTTTTTAGCAGCTAACTCCAGTCCGCCGCAGCAGGGAACTTCCATCCGCACAATGGTCACGCTCTGGATATTGTTGTTTTGGATAATCTGCGTCAGCTTTTCGCTGTAATCCACGTTGTCCAGCTTGGGGCAGCCAATCAGCGTAACCTTCCCACGCATAAAATCCTCGTGCATTCTGGCATAGGCATATGCGCTGCAATCTGCCGCAATCAGCAACTTGGCTCCTTCAAAATAGGGGGCACCTACTGGGACCAGCTTAATTTGGCAGGGCCACTGCCTCAGCTGTGACTCAGCCTGCATCGGGGCAGAAGGAGCAGATTCCTGCGAATGCTGGATTCGCTGCATTCGGCTGCCCGGGCAACCCGCATGAACACCAACGGAAGGAGAATTCATTCTGTTCTTTTTTCTCATATTTTCCTGCACAGCCTTTTCGTCATAGGCAGCAGCTTCCCGTTCCACAAAGGAAATCGCACCGGTGGGGCAGGTGGGCAGGCAATCGCCCAGACCATCGCAATAATCGTCCCGCAGGAGTTTTGCCTTCCCGTTTACCATGCCGATAGCCCCTTCATGGCAGGCTTCGGCGCAGGCCCCACATCCATTGCACTTTTCTTCGTCTATCTGAATAATTTTCCGAATCATGTTTGCTTCATCCTTTCTCTTGCGTTTCTGGATTTAGTATACTATAATATGAAATGAAAGTCTGTTGTTATAACAACAAGGAGTGAAAAATATGAATTTATCCAATACACAACTGTTTCGAGGACTGGAAGAAGCAGAGATTACATCTCTTTTGGGTTGCCTGAATGCCACAACGCGTAGTTTTCAAAAAGGAGAGGTAATCCTTTCAGAAGGAAACATCACGGAAAATATCGGGATCTTGCTGTCCGGCCTGGCGGTGATCTCCTGCAACGATATCTGGGGCAATACCAGTATTTTGGGTCATGTTGCGCCCGGCTCTGTATTCGCCGAGGTGTATGCCTGCATTCCGGGGGAGCCGATGTTGGTTACGGTGTCCGCTGCGGAGGATACATCCATATTGTTTATGAATGTGGGGCGTGTCCTGGCTACTTGTACCAATGCCTGTCCATTCCACACAAGACTTGTCCGAAATCTGCTGACTGTCTGCGCTCACAGAAACCTTCAGCTTTCTCAAAGAATCCAGCATACCAGTTCCAAATCCATTCGGGGGCGGTTGATGTCCTATTTTTCGGAATGCGCCAAACGCGCCGGGAGCAATTCTTTCCTGATCCCCTACAACCGCCAACAGTTAGCTGATTATCTGAATGTGGACCGCAGTACCATGTGTAACGAGCTTTCAAAAATGCAAAAAGACGGAATTATTGAGTACAGCAAGAATCAATTTTTATTAAAAGATAGCTTGATGTTTCAATAGAGAGTATGAGTGATTCATTGTATGTTTTCTGATGATCTATTTTATCAAAAAAATACTTTTAAGTGTCCTTCAAAAATCTCTCAAGCTGTTATATATCAATATGTTATACCTTTCCAATACATGGGAGTTATAACTTCTGCAATCTCTGGCAGAGTGACATCCCGCAAGGCCCATCGTTTGAACTCCTCAAAACCAGTACGGTCTACAATGTAGCCAATATGCTCTTTTCCGCCGGGAGCATTGAGGTCGATGTACTCCTTCACATAGTCGTAGGTATTGAGAATTATTTTGATAATACTGTCTTCGTCCACCCACTTGATGAAATCTTCACCCAGACGCGGGTTCTTTTTTCCAGTTCTACCCAGCAAAGTAAGTCTATAGTATTTCTTTTCACTACGAGTCCATGCAGCATTCGGACAGGCCAAAACACATTCTCCACAGCCAATGCATCGCCGCTCATCTCGTTGAGGACGGAAGTTGACTGGCTTCAGAGCCTCAACAGATTTCTTTTTGCAGGCTTTTACACAGGCCCCGCAGCTAACACAACGATCAGACTCAAGATGAGGTACTGTCATACCCATGATGCCAAAGTCATGCATACGTACTTTGGCACAATCATTGGGGCAACCAGTCAGAGCAATCTTAAAGTGGAGATCGTTGGGGAAAACAGCTTTTTCAATACGCTGGGCAAGCGCAGTGGTATCATAACAGGCGAATGGACAGACACGGTTGCCCACGCAAGCGGTGATATTTCGGGTTCCAGCAGCAGGATAGCCGCAGCCCACTTCATCCTGATTGATCTCCAAACCGTCAATCAGGCTTTGAAGGGCAGCATTAACCTCTGGCATCTTTTCAAAAGGAATACCAGGAATCTCAAATCCCTGTCGGCTGGTAATATGAACTGTGCCATTTCCGAAAGTTTCTGCAATATGCTGAATTTGGCTCAGATATTTGGCATCCAGATGACCACCGGGAACACGGATTCTGGAAGCAGTCATACCACGTTCTTTAGTGACACGAAACGCATTCTTTTTTAGTATTTTTGTGTTGATATCCATGTTACCCCTCCTTAATCCACTAAAAATTTCCCTTTGGTATAGTTAAATACTGGACCGTCCAGGCAAACATAGGTGTCCCCAATCTTACAGTGACCGCACTTGCCCAGACCGCAGCACATTTTCCGTTCCTGAGAAATCCAGACATTTTCTTCTGGAAGTCCAATATCCAGTAATCCCTGCACGGAAAAGCGCATCATGGCAGGAGGCCCTACTACAACAGCCACTGTGTTCTGCACATTATCCAGTTTGATTTGAGGGATGTACTGAGTAACAAGGCCCACATGACAGGCAACATCCTCTTCTGCACAATCTACCGTAAGGATGATATCCATGTTTTTTTTCCAGAGCTTCAGATCGTTGCGGAAAAGAATGTCATGCGACGTTTTGAAGCCTGCAATCAGAGTCATATGCCCCCGCTGCTCTGGATGATTGAAAAAGTAATCCACCACTCCTCGAACAGGCGATAGACCAGTTCCGCCAGCCATGACGATGATGTCCTTACCTGCATAGTCTGATACATCGAATCCATTCCCATAGGGACCACGCAGCAAAAGAGTATCACCCACATAATGTTCAAAAACTTCATTGGTAACCTTGCCCACTCGACGAATGGTTAGATCTACGAAGTTGTCTCCAATACCACTGACTGATATAGGAGCTTCTCCATATTTAGGAATCGACACTTCAAAAAACTGTCCCGGCTTAACATCTCCTTGAAACTCCATACGGAACGTATACTCAATTTTTGTGTGCCGAATTACTTCCAAAATTTTGGATGGGAAAGGAATATAATCATTTTTCATCATTGTTCAGTCACCTCCGTCATAGCACTCTGCAATTTGTTGATGCAACCTGAAAATGAGATATACTCCGGACAGATATCGTCGCATCGTCCGCAACCCACACACATGTGATAGCCATTGCGTTGTTTGTAGTCCAGTACCTTGTGCAGTACCTTGAACCGCATCCGTTCTCCGTTTTTTTTCCGATAACTGCCGCCACCGGCCACATCGGTAAAGCCATCTACCATACAGGAGGCCCAGATACGACGGCGCTCTCCAACCTTGCCATTCTCACTATAAAAGAGATCCTGCATAGTAAAGCAGGTACAGGTAGGACAGACAAAATTGCAACGTCCACAGTTGATGCAGCGGCTATTGTATTCCTCCCACATAGTACTTTTGGCCACCTCTGCGGTCAGATTTTCAGGGACTTGAACTGTAACTTGGTTTTCAGTGACATGAGCAGGGATGACTTCCTGCTGTTCACATCCAGCTTGTACTAACTGTTTCACCCATGCCTCATCCTTACAGTCCACCAGATAGGTGCCGTCAGGCTGGCGGTCGATGCTCATATCATATTTAGTGCTTACATTGGTTCCCATACTGACGCAGAAGCAATTTTCAAAGGAATGTTCACAGCCCATCAGCACAATCTTAATGTTATCCCGCAGATGCTGATAGTAATAATCTGCTGGACCGTTGTGTAGGTACATATCGTCCAGCCGCTTAAGAGCATATAGGTCGCAGCTACGCAAGAAAATGACTGCGCCTTTTTGGGGAAAATCGGCTTCTTTGGTTTGCCCTTCCGTAAAGAAGAACAGGGTTTGAGAAACGGGTGTCAGCACTTCCTTGAAGGAATAATCAGATTTTTTGTCGAACACGATTTCGTCAGCATGTTCAATTTTTCCATAACGGATACAATCTGTATCAGAAAAGCGTCCGCCGCCAGAAAAGTTGCGGGGAGCATAGATATGGTAATTTGTTTGCCATGTCTGAAATAATACATTCAGTTGCATATCAGTAATATGAAAGCCCATATATTTTCCTCCTTATACTTAAATAACTACATGATGACTATAAGGAGTGTAACACAAACAAAGAAGAATCCATGTTGCGTGTGCAACATGGATTCTTCTTTGTTTGATGCTGTAGATTATTTAATGGGGAGCTTGTAGTATTCAATTATAACAGTTGGAATGTGTTTTTTTCATAAGAAATCAGTCCATCCTTTTGCATATAAGATAGTTCTCGAGTTAACGCGCTGCGGTCGGCACATAGATATTTAGCCAATTCAAGTCGACTTAAGGGGATGGTAAATTGCCTGCTATCTTGATCAAGGGCTTGTTGCTGTAAATATGTAAGAATTTTTTCTCGTAGAGTTTTTTTCGAGATTACTTCAATTTTGTGCATCAGCTGAACATTTTTGTCTCCTATCAGTTGAACCATATTTTCAATCAACCGATGATGAAAGGTACAGCTCATTTTACATGAGTGAATAATTTTATGGAAAGGTAAAAATAGAACTGTACAGGGTGCAGCTACGAAAAAACTAACATGTGCATCTAAATGGCTTCCACAAGAAAAAGATTCCCCAAAAAGCTCACCATCTTTCATTGCTACAAGGAGTGTCTGGTAGCCTTCTGAATCTTCCTTAACCATATGGACGATGCCAGACAATATAATGCCAACACTTCGAACCTCATTACTTTCCAGAAGGATAATTTCATCTTTTTGATAATTTTTTTGGAAGCTTCCCGAACAATTCAACATGGCTGGAAGATCCTCTTCACAAATACCATTGAAGATTGGGAGCGAAGCAAGTTGTTTGAAATTAAGTTGCATATTGTCTCTCCTTTCTTCTGAGATAAAGTATAGCATTTTGTGGTAGGTGTTGCAAGCGCAACACAGAACTGATGAAAAATGCTTTATTCTTATAAAGAGATATAAAAATTTTTCAAGAAAGGATACTTGTCAACGTGATTAATAATGAAACCCATCTTTTATACAGTGTATTGTGCTATGAAGAAGGACATTGTAGACGTACGCAACATATCCTTAAGGTTTATGCATTAGCCAAGCTGTTTGGTGAGCAAGAAAAAATCTCTGTTGAAGATCAGCAAATTTTGCAAGCAGCAGCCATTTTACATGATGTGGCAATTAAATATTGCAAAGAACATTATAACGGGGATGCCAGTCAGAACAATCAGAAACAGGTGGTATCTATCCTTGTGACTCGCTTTTTAGAATCGGCCAATTATCTTCCGTCGTATGTTCCGAAAATCATTGAACTGGTGAATTGCCATCATGATTATGACAAGCCCAAAAATAAACTATTGCAACTTTTGATGGAAGCCGATCTAATTGTAAACTGCTATGAAAACCGGCCAGATTATAAAAAAGCAGAGTATATAAAGAAAATTTTTCAAACAGATGGAGGAAAGGAACTGATGGCACTTTGTTTGAAAAAAGAAATGGAATAGGAGGGTATTATGTATCAGGAAAATATAATTGATATGTTAATGCGGAAGATGATTCATTTTAACCAGAATGATCCACAACGCATTCATCATTTGATAAAAGTTCACAGTTTTGCACAGATGATTGGTCGTATGGAACAGTTGGATGGGCATAGTCAGTTTTTGACCGAATGCGCCGCATTGGTTCATGATATTGGTATTCGGCCGGCAGAAGAAAAGTATGGGATGTCCAGTGGGAGATTACAGGAGCAAGAAGGTCCTTTTTATGCCCGCAAAATGTTGGGAGAGCTGGGATTTGAGGAAGCAGACATCAATCGAATCTGCTATTTAGTAGGACACCATCATACCTACGCAGATATAGATGGTATTGACTATCAGATTCTTGTGGAAGCAGATTTTTTGGTAAATTTTTATGAAGATAATCTGGGAAAAAACATAATAGAAACCACATTACAGAAGATTTTTCAAACAGAGTCAGGAAAAACACTGTGCAGACTTTGTTATTTCGGTCACTGAGGAAATATGGCTATGGCAGATAAAAAGCAAACTCAAATTTTATTGATCAATGATATGGCAGGTTATGGCAAGGTCGCCTTATCTGTCATGATTCCTGTTTTATCTCACTTGAAATTTGAAACTTTCAATTTGCCTACTGCACTTGTTTCAAACACTCTGGATTATGGTCAGTTTGATATTCTGGATACAACAGAATATATGGAAAATACGCTTCTGGTATGGAAGAAACTCATGTTTTCTTTCGACGCAATCTGTACCGGATTTATTGTGTCGGAAAGGCAGTCATCTCTTGTATATGAATACTGTAAGGAACAACAAAAATCAGGTACTTCGATTTTTGTTGATCCAATTATGGGAGATGACGGAAAACGATACAATGGTGTAACAAATCAAGTAGTCGCTTACATGAAACGGTTGTGTTCTATTGCAGATGTGATTGTCCCCAATATTACGGAGGCGTGCTTTTTATCCGAATACACAGTTAAACACACTTACTCTGAACCGGAAATTGAAGTAATCGCAAATCGACTACATACGCTTGGTGCCAAATCCGTTGTGATTACAAGCGCAAATATCAATGGAAGAATGTTTACTGTTGTAAAAAGTTCTCCGAAAAATTCGTGTATCTTGCTTCCTTATGAAGAAATACCGGTGCGTTTTCCAGGTACAGGGGATATTTTTATGGCGATTGTAGTAGGGCATTATTTAAAATCAGGCCAGATTTTAGAGAGCGTACAAAGTGCAATGAGACAACTCGAAAAAATTATTTATGCTAATCTACATGATACTGACAAATACAAGGGAATTCCCATTGAACAATTTTTGGAGGAAATTAACGATGAAAAAGCCTAAAATTAAAATCAGTTTAATAGATCAAAAGGGACATATGGGGTGCCATCGTGGTCATCGAATTGGAGATACCTTTGACTTTGATACCGAAAGAGGCGCTCTCTGCCCAATGGCCATGCACGTGGCTTTCCCTTACATTGACATTCTGCGGTATGGGGGAAAACTCCCCAGCCAACCAGATGGCTCCATTGTATTCTGCTGTCCAGATGTGGATGTAATCAATGTATTTAAAATTGAAGTAGAGGAGGAAAAGAACTGAAATGAATCCTTATATCAAACAAGCAAATCAGCAGTTTGTTCCTGTATATAATCGTTATCCCATTGTATGGGATCATGGCGAAGGTATGTACCTTTATGATACAGAGGGAAAACGGTATTTGGATTTCGGGTCTGGAATCGGTGTGTGTGCTTTGGGATATCACGATCAGAATTACACACGTACACTGCAAGAACAGATGGAGAAGCTGCTACACACCTCTAATCTTTTTTATAATGTTCCTGCGATTGAAGCTGCAAAGCTGTTCAATCAGGCATCTGGCATGGAGCAGGTGTTTTTCACCAATTCTGGAACGGAAGCAATCGAAGGTGCGGTTAAAATTGCTAAGAAATATCATTTTTTGAAGCATAATAATCATAATGGAGAGATCATTGCCATGAAAAAATCCTTTCACGGCAGATCTATGGGGGCGTTATCCATAACAGGGAAAGCAACCTATCAGGAACCTTTTGCTCCTATGCTTGCTCATGTTAAATTTGCCGATTTCAATGATCTGGACAGCGTTAAACGCTTGATTACAAAAAATACCTGTGCAATTTTTATGGAAACAGTACAAGGTGAGAGCGGAATTTATCCTACCACTGAGTACTTTATCAAAGGAGTCCGAAAGCTTTGCGATGAGAACAAAATTTTGATGGTTTTGGATGAGATTCAATGTGGTATGGGCAGAAGCGGAAATATGTTTGCGTATCAGCTGTACGACGTTGCTCCCGACATTGTGGTTTCGGCAAAGGCTTTGGGATGCGGAATTCCGGTAGGTGCAATTGGAACCAGAGGGGCAGCAACCGGTGTATTGTGTGCAGGAGATCATGGCACAACTTACGGCTCCAATCCTCTGGCCGCTGCAGCCGTTACTGCTGTATTCCAGCTTTATCAACAGTATAACATATTGGCGAATGTCAGGGCTATGACGACCTATTTAGATAAGGCATTGTCCGAATTGGCCGCTCAAAAAGTTGTGATCAAAGAGGTGCGCGGACTGGGGCTTATGAAAGGAATTGAACTGTCTGTACTTGCCGCATACTATATAAATGCTTTACAAGAAGCGGGAATTATCGTAATTCCTTCAGGTTCACATGTGATTCGCCTGTTGCCTCCGTTGATTTTAGAGAAAGAGCATATTGATGCGTTACTGTATGTGCTTAAGAAAATATTATAACTAGAGTACATATATGCTGAATCAACGTGAATTCCAATAATGAGCGATATTTTGATAATTCGGCACAAAAGGAGGGATAGCTGTGAAGAAAATTGAAATTATTTCCAGAATTACCGAGGATAGCGGAGCAACAACTGAGAATCCGTTGATGGTTTGGCATGATGATGGTGACCATGAACGTTATCCGTTCCTATCTTCTACACTGACATACCCAGGGTTGGAAATTAGATTACATCAGCGGCGGGTACTACGTAATGGTAAGGATGTGAAACTATCAAGATATGAATACGGAGTTCTGGTATTTCTGGCGCAACGACCTGGTTGGTTATGTAGCAAAGAGCAAATTTTTGAAAATGTATGGCATGAGGATAGTGAAAGCTCTTTGGTAGCAATCGCTAATACGATTAGTAGAATTCGGCAAAAAATTGAACCGGATAAGGAACATCCCATTTATATACAAACGGTTTCCAGCTTAGGGTATATCTTTGCTGTCAAACCATTATAGAAAAACAGTCATGGTGTCTTGACATGACTGTTTTTTGCAAAAAAACTGAAAATTAGTATGTCATTACAGCAGTTTTACAGAGAAATTCGATAGCTACCTGTTATAATGAATAAGAAAAGCTAACGAAGCCCGTCAAAAAAAACGGTATCTTGACGGGCTATAAAGACACGCCCATACCTGTTCCCCTTCAAGCTCCGTTTGTAAACGGTAGATAGGTTCTTTCCAAACTTAGTTGATTTTATTTTTTGAAAGCAATATAATGTAACTAAGATTATAGAAAAGGGCGTGGCTATATGGATGAATTTATCAAACTTCTCAACAAAGACTATGAATTAGTGCATTATCAGATGAAAGACAAGGCAATTATTTTCCATATCCAATCCGGCAGGAAAGAGCTGACATGTCCGTTCTGCGGTTCAAAGTCCATGCGCACCCATTCTGTATATGAAAGGAAAATTCAGGATCTCCCGCTCCAAGAGAAAAAGGTTATTTTATTGGTAACTACACGGAAGATGTTTTGTGACAACCCGGAGTGCAGGCATACGACATTTGCTGAGATACATCCTTTTGCAGCGCCGAAGGCCCAGAAGACAGACTGTCTGGTTAAAAATATCCTCCATACTTCAGCACAATTAAGTTCCCTGAACGCGTCAAAGCTTTTAAAAAGCGGCCATATCACAGTATGTAAAAGCAGTATTTGCAGCCTGCTTAAAAAAAATGCCAGTAATTGTGGATAAGTCTTCTATTACAAAAGTTTGTGTGGATGATTTTGCTCTCAGGAAAAGGTTCTCCTATGGAACGGTCATGGTTGACCTTGAGAGCCATCGGATCATTGACCTGATCCCTTCCAGGGAAACGGCTGATGTCGCCAGCTGGCTTGCGACATTCCCTAATATCCAAGTCATATCAAGGGATGGGGCAGCCACTTATTCTTCAGCAGCAACGGACTCACATCCTGATGCAATCCAAGTTAGCGACCGCTTCCATTTAATAAAAGGGATTTCAGAAGCTATAAATAAATATATCATCCGGGAATTCCCTGCCAGGATAGAAATCCCACTGACGGAGGAGATTTCAGAGGAAAGGAAAGCCCTGTACAATACTGCGAACCGGCCGCTACGGATCCGCTTTGTCCACCAAAAAAAGAAAGAAGGGCTGACCGTATCCGATATTGCACTGTTGATGCATTCGTGCCCTACAACAATCCGGAAATACCTTGCCATACCGGAAAATGAAATCCCGGAAAGCAGGGCAATCTCCCGGGAACGGCAGCACCAGCTGGCAGTGCAGCAGAAGCAGCGCGAGGTTGACGAAGCCAGGAAACTGGCGAAGGCTGGATATCCAATCGAACAGATTGCCACCATGATGCACCATACACGCAAAACAATCCAGAACTACCTGAATCCTGGCTATTCTGTTACAAATGGCCATTATAATGGAAGGATTCCGGGCAAGCTGGCACCCTATGAGAAAGAAGTCATAGAACTAAGGAGCCAAGGGCTTACATATCCAAAGATCCATAACATCCTTTGTGGAAAAGGATATACTGGAAGTGTCGCTTCCCTCCGGATGTTCATGCAAAAAGAGAGGATGCGGATGCAGGAACAGGAAGAACAAAACAAGCCCCAGTCGGAATTTATCCAAAGAAAGTCGTTATGCCAGCTCATTTATAGGAAATTGGAAGATGTTGCAACAATCACAGCAGACCAATATGGGCAGGCTTTAGAAAAATATCCATTATTAAGCCAGCTATATACCCTGGTGAAGGAATTCCATACAGTAATGTTTTCGCAAAAACCCGAAAAGCTGGATATATGGATAAAATCCGCCCAAAAATATGACATACCTGAACTGCAGTCATTTATTGAAGGCGTCTGCAATGATATAGAAGCTGTCAAAAATGGGATCGCCCACTCCTACAATAATGGTTTAGCAGAAGGCAGCGTAAATAAGATCAAGGTTATAAAACGGATCATGTATGGCAGGAACAGTTTTACGTTACTAAAATCAAAAGTATTATTCCATGAACTTTTCGACGCTGAATTCAACTAAGTTTGGAAAGAACCTATCTACCGTTTACCTCCGTTTGAGCAAGGAGGGGTGTTTTTATGTGTTGGGAAACTATGCTGCTGATCCGAAGCAGCACTATTTATTGAAACCGGATATCTGTGTAATGGTGATCGCTTAAAAAAAGCGACTCCCTGCAATTGGGATATTCCGGACAACAAGAGGAACAATTAGAACATGAAAAATACGAATTAAGCGTCTGTGTAGACTTTTATGTCTATGCAGGCGCTTTTTTGCGTTCCGGCAGAACTTTATGCCGCTGCCGGAGTCCGCCGCTTGTCCTTCGTTTTCGCATGAATTCGAAAAGGAGGACAAGCCTATGGCAAAGCCATATAAAATCCCGGACTTCAGAAAATTATATCCGGAAGCCAGCGAAGAAGTAATTGCTGTTTTAAGAACGACAGAACGGAAAATGCAGTATCAGGAGTATGACTTGAAAACAGAAAGAACCATAATCGACCATAAAACGCAGACCGTTCAGCGAAGGGCGGACACCTGATATCGGAAATGGCTGCATCCGCCCTTCGCTCCATTCCCGTCCGCCATAGAAAAAAATAAAAAATCCCCTTCATTCCCACTTGCAATCCCCCCCAATTTATGATAATATGTCCCTTGTTGAATCCATCACAGAAAAACAAATGTTTTCAACACACGCACACGGAGGGCAAAAAGATGTCAGAAAAAACAAAATATTTCGTAGTAAGTCAAAAAGCCGTACCAGAAGTCTTGCTAAAAGTCGTAGAAGCCAAACGCCTCCTGGATTCTTCAAAATCCATCACGATCCAGGAAGCCACCGAGCGCGTAGGCATCAGCCGCAGCTCCTTCTACAAATACAAGGACGACATCTCCCCCTTCCACGACAACTCCAAGGGAAAAAGCATCACCTTCGTTCTCCAGATGGAAGATCAGCCGGGCCTGTTATCCTTAGTCCTGAAAACCATAGCCGACTACAGAGGCAACGTCCTCACCATCCATCAGACCATTCCCATCAACGGAGTAGCCTCCCTCACCCTCACCGTAGATCTGCTGCCCATCACCAAGGACGTATCCGCCATGATAGAGCAGATAGAGAGCCAGGAAGGTATCCACTATCTAAAAATACTGGCAAAGGAGTAAGCGAAAATGGTACAAATAGCAGTTATGGGCTACGGAACCGTAGGGTCCGGAGTCGTAGAAGTATTAAACACCAACCAGGCAAGCATCAACCGCAGAGCCGGCGACGAGATCAACATCAAATACGTACTGGATCTCCGCGAATTTCCCGGCGACCCGGTAGAATCCAAGCTGATACACGACTTCGAAACAATTGTAAACGATCCCGAGATCCGCATCGTCGTCGAAGTCATGGGCGGCGTAGAGCCGGCATACACCTTCACCAAGCGCTGTCTGGAAGCAGGAAAAAGCGTCTGCACCTCCAACAAAGAACTGGTAGCCCGACACGGAGCCGAGCTTCTTGAGATAGCCAGGGAACGGGAGCTTAACTACTTATTCGAGGCCAGTGTAGGCGGCGGAATCCCCATTATCCGCCCGTTAAACTCCTCCCTGACCGCAGACGAGATCATAGAAATAACAGGAATCCTCAACGGAACTACCAACTACATCCTAAGCCAGATGACCCACGAGGGCATCGACTTCGACACCGCTTTAAAGGAAGCCCAGGAAAAAGGCTACGCAGAGCGCAACCCCGAAGCCGACGTAGAGGGCTACGACGCCTGCCGCAAGATCGCCATCCTCACTTCCTTAGCCAGCGGCTGCCAGGCAGACTACGAGGACATTTATACGGAAGGAATCACAAAGGTAACGGCCGAGGACATCAAATATGCCCGGAAAATGGGCCGCGCAATCAAGCTGTTAGCCACCAGTAAAAAGGAAAACGGCCGCTTCTTCGCAATGGTAGCCCCCTTCCTCATCAGTGAGCTTCACCCCCTGTACAGCGTCAACGACGTATTTAACGCCATTTTCGCCAAAGGAAACGTACTGGGAGACGTGATGTTCTACGGGAGCGGCGCCGGAAAACTGCCGACGGCCAGTGCGGTAGTAGCCGATGTGGTAGACGCAGCCAAGCATTTGCATCGGAACATAATGACCTTCTGGAGCAGTCAGAAGCTGGAGCTGACTGACCTAAGCGACGCCAAACGCCGTTTCTTCGTCCGGGTTAAGGGAAATAAAAAGACAGATGCGATCAAAATGGCTGAAATCTTCGGACCTATCGAGGTGGTGACAGCAGATATAGCCGGTGAATTTGGCTTTATCACAGGAGAATACACAGAGGCGGAATATAAGGAACGGGCAGCCAAAACAGACGCCGTGATCCATATGATCCGCGTGGAAGGATAGAAGGCTATGAAGTACGTAATCATTCTGGGTGACGGCATGGCAGACGAACCCATAGAAGAACTGGGAGGAAAAACCCCTCTGGAATATGCAAAGACCCCCGTAATGGACGACCTGGCGGGCCGTTCGGAGGTGGGCCTGGCCTGCACCATTCCCGAGGGCATGAAGCCCGGAAGCGACACCGCCAACCTTGCGGTTCTGGGCTACAATCCAAGACAGTATTACACAGGACGTTCCCCGTTGGAAGCCTTAAGCATCGGCGTGGACATGAAGGAGGACGACATCGCCCTTCGGACCAACCTTGTCACATTATCCGAGGAGGAAGAGTCCTATGAGGACAAACGGATTCTCGATCACAGCTCCGACGAGATAAGCACCAAGGATGCGGCAGTCCTTCTTGATGCGGTCCGCAGGGAACTGGAAGACGATATTTACCATTTCTACGCAGGAACAAGCTACCGCCATCTGCTCATCTGGTCAAAGGGCAGCGTCGCGGAGCTGACGCCGCCCCACGACGTACTGGGACAAAGGGCAGGCGATCACCTGCCGGCGGACGAGAAGCTTCGGGCCATGCAGATAAAAAGCTATGAAATCCTCTCAAAGCACCCAATCAACCTGGAACGGAAGGCAAAGGGCCTGAATCCGGCCAATTCCTGTTGGTTCTGGGGAGCCGGAACACGCCCGAGCCTGTCCTCCTTTGAGGGAAAATACCACAAAAAAGGCGCGATGATATCCGCCGTGGATCTGCTCAAGGGAATCGCCGTGGGAACAGGAATGACCAATATCTGTGTGGAGGGAGCCAACGGCGGCCTTCACACCAATTATGAAGGAAAGGCTCAGGCCGCCGCAGATGCGCTTTTGAAGGACGGATTTGATTTTGTATATGTTCATGTAGAGGCTCCGGACGAGATGGGGCACCAGGGCAGCCTGGAAAAGAAGGTACGGGCCATCGAATACCTGGATGAGCGGGTGATACGTCCCATCCGGGAGGCTCTTGATGCGGCAGGGGAACCTTACCGGCTTCTGGTGCTTCCGGATCACCCAACCCCCATCCGGGTACGGACCCATACAAGCGACCCCGTCCCCTACCTTCTGTATAACAGCGAAAAAGAGCTTCGCAGGATTGGTGCATATAATGAAAGAGAAGCAGAGGAAAGCGGCGTCGTAGTGGAGCAGGGATACGAGCTGATTCGGAAATTGTTCGGAGAATGATACCTGGTAAACTGATAAATATATAACGAGGAGAAAAAGCAATGCTGATAGTGAAAAAATTTGGAGGCACCTCCGTAGGCGACAAGGAGAGAATATTCAACGTAGCCAGACGGTGTGCCGAGGAGTACAGAAAGGGAAATGACATCATTGTAGTTCTTTCCGCTATGGGCAAATCCACGGACGAGCTGATAGCCCTGGCACAGACCATCAATCCCAATCCCCCCAAGCGGGAGCTTGACATGCTGCTGACCACAGGAGAACAGGTGTCCACAGCGCTGATGGCTATGGCCTTTGATACGATGGACGTGCCGGCAGTATCCTTAAACGCCTTTCAGGTAGCCATGCATACCACCCGTGTTCACGGCAATGCCAGATTAAAGCGCATCGACACCGACCGCATTATGCACGAACTGGAGCACCGGAGAATCGTCATCGTCACAGGCTTCCAGGGCGTGAACAAATACGACAACTACACCACCCTGGGACGGGGAGGCTCCGACACCACGGCCGTAGCTCTGGCAGCAGCCCTTCATGCGGACGCCTGCGAAATCTACACCGATGTGGACGGCGTGTACACAGCAGACCCGCGCTACGTGCCCAAGGCAAGGAAGCTTGAGGAGATCACCTACGACGAGATGCTCGACCTGGCAACTTTAGGCGCAGGCGTGCTTCACAACCGTTCGGTAGAAATGGCAAAAAAATACGGCGTACAGCTTGTGGTACGCTCCAGTCTGAATGATCACGAAGGGACAATTGTTAAGGAGGAAACAAACGTGGAGAGAATGTTAATCAGTGGAGTAGCACTGGACAGAAATACAGCCAGAATTTCCGTAATCGGATTAAAGGATCAGCCGGGAATGGCATTTAAGCTTTTCAATATGCTTGCAAAGGAAAATATCAATGTGGATGTGATTCTGCAGTCCATCGGCCGTGAAAACAGTAAGGACATTTCCTTTACCGTATCCAGGGACGAGGCGGACGAGGCAGTCAGGATTCTGGAGGGCAACTTAAACCGGGTAGGAGGCAAGAGCATTTCCTGCAATAAGGAGGTGGCGAAGGTGTCCATCGTAGGCGCCGGCATGATGTCCAACCCCGGCGTAGCGGCCAAGATGTTCGAGGCGCTCTACAACCAGAATATCAACATCAACATGATCTCCACTTCCGAGATCCGCGTAACCGTGCTGATTCATGAGAGAGACGCGGAGCGCGCGGCCAATGCGGTACATGATGCGTTCGGCCTGGAAGAGTAACTAATAGCTCAGGCCTAACAATCACACAACAATCGAAATCTGCGGTTCCTCCGGAAGCTTCTGCTTACTGACCTCCATATAGAACTGACTCATCGTCGTATGGAAATAAGGCTTCACCCACAAAAGCGCCACACCGGAGGTTCCGCCAATCAAGAGCACATAAGGAAGAAAGCTGAGCCACAGCTTAAACAGCCGCAGATAATTGCCTTTCATAAGCCGGCGGCTGCTCATCAGAGCTTCACGGGCAGAAATATACGGCTGATCCAGAAGAACAAAGCAGGCCAGGCCATAAGGAAGGGATGCCAAAAGAGCTGGCAGAATCCCGGCCAGAATCAGCAGGCATACGGGCAGAAGCGCCTTAATCAGCGCAAGAGGCTCCGGATTGATCGGAAGCTTCCGGATCTCCAGGATAGCCGGAACAAACCACACCAGAGCCAGAAGATACCGGAATGCATAGACAAGAATAAAGGTATCCGGCTGCTTTCCGAAAGCATAAAAAAGCGCAGGTCTGGTTTCCGCTTCCTTCCGGCTTAAAATGTAGACATAACGAATCAGCCCAACTTCAAGAAGCGAGCCCAAAAGTGCCATAATCACCCACAGAATATAATAAAAAGCAATACCGGCGGGCTTTTCCGTAGTCCCCAGTCCCGAATACTGCAAAATCAGGGTGACAAAAAAGGAATACATCATCAGGGAACAGGCCGTATTGGCGGCGAAGAAATATTTTCCTTCTAATACACAGCGTGCGCGGCGTTTTAACTCTCTGGATGGAATCGTCATAGTCCGCTGCCTCCTGTCTGCAGGCTGTCCTTATAATTCTGCATCAGCTCATTTAACATCTTCTGCATTGCAGCCGGATCATCCAGGATATCAGCCCCGAATTTCTGTGTCAGAAACTGCTGCATATAAAGAACGGCGATGGAAAGCAGTACGGCAATTACAATGGCAAAGGCGGAAGCAATAAAGCCCGCGATAGCCTTATCCGGCATCCGAAAGCCGCTTCCTCTGGAGAGAATGGCAAAGAGAATGCTCAGGCTGCCGCAGAAAAGTGCATAAACCGGTATTAAAAATGAAAGTCCAATGGCAGTCACACCTAAGAAGAAGGACGCAGTAGCCATTGGATTTTGTTTTGTCCGCTGTAACGGTTCCATGGTAAACCTCCCATATCTGTACTTTGCCGTATCAGGAACGAACCGATTCCGGGCACGGCAAAAAAATTTCCTGCAAATTCTCTCTTATCATAGCACAGCTTCCCCGGAAAAACAAATGCTTCTTGCGAAGGCTCCCTATTTTGTTTATAATAGGAATATTGAGAAAATACCTGAAAGTATCATACATAGAGGGCAAAGGAGTTCATATATGGATATTCTGAAAAAATTAACGGAAGAACTGGGCGTGCAGAGGTGGCAGACCGAGGCGGCCGTGAAGCTGATTGACGAGGGCAACACCATCCCCTTTATTTCCAGATACCGAAAGGAGGCTACCGGCTCTTTAAACGACGAGGTCCTGCGCAATCTCAACGAGCGTCTTACCTATCTCCGCAATCTGGAGGAGAAAAAGGAGCAGGTTCTTAGCAGCATCCGGGAACAGGGAAAACTGACGGAAGAGCTGGAGCAGCAGATTTTGGCAGCGGAAACTTTAGTTGTGGTGGACGATCTGTATCGTCCCTACCGTCCCAAGCGGCGTACCCGCGCCACCATTGCCAAGGAAAAAGGACTTGACGGCCTGGCGGATCTGATTCGCCTTCAGATGACAAGCCGCCCGCTTACCGAGGAGGCGGCAGCCTATGTATCGGAGGAAAAGGGCGTACTGACTCCGGAGGAAGCCATCCAGGGAGCCGGGGATATTCTGGCAGAAGCCATTTCCGACGAGGCCGATTACCGTATCTATATCAGGAAGCTCACCTTTGATGAGGGAACTTTAACCTCTGCGGCCAAGGATGAAAAGGCTGAGAGCGTCTACGAGATGTATTACAGCTTTGGGGAGCCGGTGAAGAAACTGGCAGGACACCGGATTCTGGCTTTAAACCGCGGCGAGGCGGAAAAGATTCTCACGGTAAAAATTGAGGCTCCGGAGGAGCGCATCCTGCGTTATCTGGAGAAAAAAGTAATTGTAAGGGAGAATCCCCACACAACGCCTGTTCTCAAGGCGGTCATAGAGGACAGCTACAAGCGTCTTATTGCCCCGGCCATCGAGCGGGAGCTTCGAAACGAACTGACGGAGAAGGCTGAAGACGGAGCGATTAAGGTATTCGGCAAGAATCTGGAGCAGCTTTTGATGCAGCCTCCCATCGTGGGGCAGGTGGTCCTTGGATGGGACCCGGCTTTTCGTACCGGCTGCAAGCTGGCGGTGGTAGATGCCACGGGAAAGGTTCTGGATACGGTGGTGATTTACCCCACGGCGCCCCAGAACAAGGTGGCGGAAGCAAAAGCAGTCTTAAAGAAATTAATTTCCAAGTACAATATCACTCTGATTTCCGTAGGCAATGGCACTGCTTCAAGAGAATCGGAAATGGTTATCGTGGATCTGCTGAAAGAGCTTCCGGTAAGAGTTCAGTACATAATCGTCAATGAGGCCGGCGCCTCCGTCTATTCTGCAAGCAAGCTGGCCACGGAGGAATTTCCTAATTTTGATGTAGGACAGAGAAGCGCGGCATCCATTGCAAGACGTCTTCAGGATCCTTTGGCGGAGCTGGTTAAGATCGATCCAAAGTCTATTGGTGTCGGACAATATCAGCATGATATGAATCAAAAGAAGCTCAGCGAAGCTCTGGCCGGCGTGGTAGAGGACTGCGTAAATAAGGTAGGCGTGGATCTGAACACAGCCTCCGCCTCCCTGTTGGAATACATTTCCGGTATCAGTAAGACCCTGGCGAAGAATATTGTTCTTTACCGGGAGGCCAACGGCCGTTTTACGGACCGCCGCCAGCTTTTAAAGGTGGCAAAATTAGGCCCCAAGGCGTTTGAACAGTGCGCGGGCTTTATGCGCATCACCGGAGGAAGCAATCCGCTGGATGCAACCAGCGTGCATCCGGAATCCTACGAGGCTGCCGGGAAGCTGCTTGCCTCTATGGGTTACGGCGACGAGGATTTGCGGAAGGGAGGGCTTGCCGGGTTGACAAAGCAGGTAAAGAATGTGAAGAAGCTATCTGACAGCCTTGGTATCGGTGAGATCACTTTGCAGGATATTGTAAAGGAACTGGAAAAACCGGCCCGTGATCCCAGAGACGAGATGCCGAAGCCCATTCTGCGTACCGATGTATTGGAAATGAAGGATTTGACACCGGGTATGGTTCTTAAGGGAACGGTCCGCAATGTCATTGATTTCGGCGTTTTTGTGGATATCGGCGTACACCAGGACGGCTTGGTGCATATCTCACAGATTACGGATAAAAAGTTTATCAAGCATCCCCTGGAGGTTCTTAGCGTAGGGGATGTGGTGGAAGTAAAGGTTATGAGTGTGGACCTTCAGAAGAAGCGGATTGCGCTGACGATGAAGGGGCTGGGGCAATGATGGATACACGCAATGATGGAAGCCCAAGATAAAGAAGGGGCCGGCTATGAGCTTTTTACAGATTGTATCTACAAATTTTTTGAGCACAGCAATTTCAATCCTATTCCTCTTTTGGATGTCCGGCATTCTGCTTGGCCGGATTCCAAACAGGGGGATAAAGCACGTCATAACAAGCATTCTGTTCACTTTATTTCTGACGGCGCTGCTTTCTACCGTTGCAGCGGTCTGCTACCGGACAGGTATCTGGCGTCTGCCTTATAGCATCGGCAAACTTGCATGGAGGTACTTTGATCTTATATGTGCGGCGCTGCTGCTGTGCCTGGTACACAGAGCATCCTTTCGGGATTGCTGCCTGAGTGTTATGATGATTGAGATTTTAGGATCTTACGGAGATTTGCTTTCGAATTTATATCTGTATGGGAGACTTTTTGATCTCAGAGTTGTGTCGGAGCGTAGAGAGTATTTGTTCTGGATGTTTGGCATAAGGCCGCTCTGCTTTCTGCTCTGCGGCTTGGTGATTGTGAAGCTTGGTTTGGGAAAAATCTACCGTCAGTGGCTGGAGCAGGAGAAGATTCATAGAGGGACTCTTATTTTCCTGGGACTCTACCCGGTCTACAGTGAGGCTTTGGATCATGTGGTAAATGATCCGGAGAAAAGCCGGGCATATTTTCTGCTCCCTCTGGTTATGCTTTTGGTGATTCATATGATTTTCGTTTACGTAGGGCGGGACTGGCAGCAGAAGCAGTACATTCTGGCTCAGCAGACCAACTTAAGGCAGCAGACGATTTACATAGAAAAAATGGAACACATCCAGGCGGAGCTTCGCCGGTTCCGCCATGATTTTAAAAATATGATGGCAGGCATGTATCTTCAGGCGAGGGAGGGGGATTTGGATGCGGTCCAGTCTTTTATCCAGGAAATGACGGAGGACTTTGATCGTCAGGTGGGCGAACAGGTCCGCCTTATGAATCAGCTTGCCAATGTACATATGGCAGAGATCAAGGGACTGCTTCTGGAAAAGCTGGCATGGATGCAGAAGGAGGAGATACATTGCGATCTGGAAGTACTGCACCCCTTTGAGGGAACCCGAATGCGCAGCACGGATCTCTGTCGGTGCCTGGGGATTCTCATGGACAATGCGGCGGATGAGGTCCGGGGAAAAGAGGATGCAAGGATTCACCTGATGATCAGCAGTCAGAATGGGTGCACTACCTTTCGGGTCAAAAATACCCTGTACGGGAAAGTGGACTTTCAGAGGCTTGGCACGGCCGGGTATACCACCAAAGGCGAGGGCCGCGGAATCGGATTGGAAAGTTATCGGAAGATACTGGGCCGATATGATTTTGTGTTTCCTTTTACGGCCATTCAGGATGGGTATTTTGTGCAGGAGTTGTTAATTCAGGAGGTTTAAAGCTATATGATGCCGGTTTACATATGTGAGGACGAAGAAAAGATCCGGGATGCGGAACGCAGCTGGCTGGAAAAGCAGATTCTGATTGAGGGGTTGGACATGGAAATAGCTCTGTGTACCGGAAGTCCGGAGGAGCTTTTGCATCACTTATCTGAGGAACCAAGACAGGGAATCTATTTTTTGGATGTGGACCTTAAAGGCTCTTTCATGGATGGTTTCCGTCTGGGTCAGGAGATTCGCAAAAGAGATGCCAGAGGCTTTCTTATCTATGTAACGGCCTTTCAGGATTTGGCCTTTGAAACTTTCCGTTACCACCTGGAGGCTTTGGACTATATTTGTAAGAAGGAGCCGGAGAAGATGTACGCGGGGATTTCGCATTGTCTGAAGGTGATAGCAGAGCGCGTCAGCCGGGAACAGGGTGAGCAGCAGGAGTATTTTACCGTCAAGACCCTGGATATAGTGCGGCATATCCCTTTGAAGGAAATTATGTACTTTGCCACCTCCGGCCGCACTCATCGGATTGAGCTACACGCCAGGCAGGAGCGTCTGGACTTTATCGGAAGCATCCAGGAATTGGAGGAAAAGCTGGCGCCGCAGTTTATCCGGATACACCGCGCCTATCTGGTGCGGGAGGATCAGATTGCCCGGATAGATCTGAAAGCAAAGGAAGTTGAATTAAAAAACAAAGAGCGGTGTCCTTTTTCCAGAAATATGAGACAGCGGCTCCTTGACAGTTTTCAGTTCAGGCAGTAAAAGGAACCGTTCGGGCATTTTTCCCCCTTCTAAAATCAGCAGATGATAAAATAAAACCATAGGTGCAGGACAAATACCTTCCCATCGGAAGTTTTGTAACTGCCCTATGGTTTTAATGATTATATAAAGGAAAGAAGTGGTGTAAAATGACAGAAACAGCAAAATCCAAAAAACAGTTCCTGATCTTTCTCCTGATCGCCTACGGACTCACCTATGTGATGGGGATTCTTACCTGGTACGGGAGCACGATTCCGGTGGACGTGAGTGCATTTCCAAGCGCCCAGATGTTCTATCCGGCAGCCGGCGTTATGCTGGCCTATCTGCTGACGGAAGGAAAGGACAGTCTGGTTCCCAAATGGTTTTATCTCTGTTTCTTACTGGTAACTCTTATAATGATAGCCCTCTGCGTGGTGTCCGTCGCAATGCCGGAACAGACCGTAACCCTTATGGAACAGCCGGTTTCTTTGTGGGCAGTACTCTCCCAGTATCTGAGCATAGCAGGAAGTATCTTCTGCTGGATCGCATTGCTGCTGTCGGGAAAGAAGAGAAGGGCGGCCTATGGCCTGGGATGGAAGAGATGGAAAGCCTCTCTTTTTTGTATCCTTGTATTTTTTCTGCTCTATTTTGGGCGTGCCGCGGCAGCTTATGTGATGGAGGGAACGCCGGGAGCTATGGCGGATATTCTGAAAGATCCGGCCGCATGGTATTATATACTGTTTACCCCGGTAAATTTCCTGCTTGCTTTTGCGCCGTTTTTTGGAGAGGAATACGGGTGGCGCTATTACCTGCAGCCATTGCTTCAGAAGCGGTTCGGTATGCGTACCGGCGTGCTGATTTTGGGGGCGGCCTGGGGCGTGTGGCATGTGTTCCTTGACTTTTTCTTCTACACAACGCCGGATCGGGGGGTGATTATGCTTATATCCCAGATGATCACCTGTGTTACCCTGGGTATCTTTTTTGCCTGGGCTTATCTGAAAACAAACAATATCTGGGTGCCTGTGATTATGCATTTTCTGAACAATAATCTGATCCTGGTAATTGCCAATGATTATTCCGCCGATGTGATTGAAAATCAGCAAGTAACATGGGGCATGATTCCTTCGGCGCTGCTTTTGAATGGAGTTGTGTTCGGACTGTTTTTGCTGTCTAAGGAGTTTCGGAGCGGCAAGCAATAAACCCAAGCAATAAAGACACATGCGAGGGCCAAAAAGCTATAGATTTTTTTGATGCGCTGTGCTATAATACCCTCAGCCGGCAGAGACAGAATCTCTGCCGGCTGAGGGTAATTTTTAAGCAGCCATACCCATTGCAAAAGGATAAAGAATAATATGCAAAATAGGTTTTCATGCGTCAAGTGTTCAGCGGATGGGGAGTTGCCGCCGAAACGAAAAGCCGGCAGAGGATGCAAGTCTTACGATATGATTACCGCACCCGTTGCAACAATATAAGATCGCATCTCATATTGTGAAGGGATATTTCGTCATATGTTCTGTCACACTATGGAGGTGCTTTTTTGATCCGCAGATAATGGAACGGATACAAAAGAAGCAGTCTCCGGTAGTTATGTACGGCCGTATTTTGCAGGCGTGTATTTCAAGTCTGAAAAGTAGGGGCAAATCAAAGAGAGGAGGCTCTTTTTTATGATGGATTACGAGAAGATAAAAGCCGGTGTCAAACTGATGCTTGAGGGAATCGGAGAGGATGTGAACCGGGAAGGATTATTGGAGACACCGGATCGAATAGCACGGATGTGCGCCGAGATTTACGGGGGCCTTTATGAGGACCCGGCTATACATCTGAAGAAACAATTCACGGCAGGGCGCAATGATATGGTGGTGGAGAAGGATATTACGTTCTATTCCACCTGCGAACACCACCTGCTGCCCTTCTACGGGAAGGCACATATCGGTTATCTTCCCAACGGCAAGGTGGTGGGTCTGAGCAAGCTTGCCAGAACCGTAGACGTATTTGCAAGAAGACCCCAGATCCAGGAGAAAATGACAGCCCAGATAGCGGAGGCGCTGGAGGAGAGCTTGAAGCCCCAGGGTGTGATAGTGATGATTGAAGCCGAGCACACCTGTATGACGATGCGCGGAATCAAAAAGCCGGGAAGCAAGACTGTGACCTTAGTCGCTACCGGAGTATTCCAGGATAACGCAGAGCTTCAGAACCGTTTTCTGGCACTGGTGCGGCAGTCATGAACCGCGTAAATGCCGTCTGGCGGCATAAGACCTATCAGAGCTGTCTTGCGAAGCTGCGGGACTGGGAGGAAAAGCGGGAATTTTGCCGCCATACGCCGGAGCATTTTCTTGATGTGGCCCGGCTCACCTGGATTCTGGCTTTAGAAGCGGGGATTGCGGCTGACAAAGAGATTGTTTACGCGGCGGGGCTGCTTCACGATATCGGCCGTTTCCGCCAGTATGAAGAGGGGATACCTCATGAGCAGGCAAGCGCTGAACTGGCAGAGCAGATTTTAAAAGACTGCGGATTTGAGGAACAGGAGCAGGAGGAGATATTGAGGCTGATAAGGGAGCATCGGACCGCGGGACAGGCGGAAGATCTGGCCGGATTGTTTTACCGGGCCGACAAACTGTCCCGGAGCTGCTTTTCCTGTCCGGCAAGGGAGAAGTGCGACTGGCCGGAGGAGAAAAAGAACTTGGAGATCCGCATTTGACGGAAGAATGGAAGGGAACCTATCTATGAAAATTGGAAATAAAAGCTTTGACACTGCAGAACATACTTATATTATGGGAATCCTCAATGTAACGCCGGATTCCTTTTCCGACGGCGGCAAATGGAATACGCCGGATGAAGCCCTGGGCCGGGCGGAGCAGATGGTGAAGGACGGAGCAGATATTGTGGATATCGGCGGAGAATCCACACGGCCTGGTCATGAGCAGATTACGGAGGAAGAGGAGATTCAGCGGGTAGTTCCTGTGATAGAGGCGGTGAAGGCGCGGATTGATGTGCCTGTTTCCGTAGACACCTACAAGTCTCGGGTTGCAGAGGCGGCGCTCAAGGCAGGGGCTGATCTGGTTAACGATATCTGGGGACTGAAGTATGATTCCAGAATGGCGGCTCTGATAGCGGAGACAGGAGCGGCCTGCTGTCTGATGCACAATAAGGAAAAGGCCGAGTATGAGGAGTTTTACCAGGACATGCTGCGCGAGACGGAGGCATGTGTTAAGATTGCCAGAGAAGCGGGGATTCCTGACAACAAAATCATTCTCGACCCGGGAATCGGCTTTGGAAAAACCTACGAAATGAATCTGGAAACTTTGCACTATATGGAGCGCTTTCATACCTTTGGTTATCCGATGCTCCTTGGAACCTCAAGAAAATCTGTTATCGGCCTGACTCTGAATCTGCCGGCGGATCAGAGGGAAGAGGGAACTTTGGTGACGACCGTAATGGCGGTTATGAAAAAATATGCCTTTGTGCGCGTCCACGATGTAAAGGCCAATAAGCGGGCAATTCAGATGGCGGAGGCAATACTGCGGACAGGAACAGAGGAGAGTTTTAGCAGGTGAAAAACTAACAGGAGGCACATATGGAACAAAGGGATCGGATACACATAAAAAATCTGGAGATTTTCGCAAAGCACGGCGTATTCCCGGAGGAGAATGTTCTGGGGCAGAAGTTTATCGTCTCGGCAGTGCTTTATACCTCTACGCGGGAAGCCGGGCAAACCGATGATCTGACAAAATCCATCCATTACGGAGAGGTCAGCCATTTTATACGCCGTTTTCTGGAGGATCACACCTATCAGCTTCTTGAAACCGTGGCGGAAAGGCTGGCAGAAGAGCTGCTTCTTAAGACAGAACGCCTGGAAGGTGTGCGGCTGGAGATCAAAAAGCCTTGGGCGCCCGTGGGTCTGCCCCTGGAGACGGTCTCCGTAGAGATAGAACGAAGCTGGCACACAGCTTATATAGCTCTTGGCTCCAATATGGGAGATAAGAGGGCGTATCTGGATCTTGGCGTGGAAGGATTGCGCCGCACAAAGGGATGTCAGATTTCGGCGGTATCCGATTATCTGGCCACAGAGCCTTACGGGGTCACGGATCAAGATGAATTTTTAAACGGAGCTATGAAAATCCGTACCCTTCTGACGCCTTTTGAGCTTCTTAAGCGCCTCCATGAGATCGAGCAGGAGGCCGGGCGCGAGCGGATCATCCGATGGGGGCCGCGGACACTGGATCTGGACATTCTGCTATATGATGATTTGATTCTGGATGATGAGGAGCTTCATATCCCTCATATCGAGATGTATAAGAGGGATTTTGTACTTAAGCCTCTTTGTCAGATAGCGCCCTATGTCCGCCATCCCATGTATAACCGGACTGTTCAGGAGCTTTTGGAGGCTTTGGAAGAATAAGGTGCTGCGCCGGAAAAGGAGAAGATGATGAAAGTATTATTGCAGCTTTATATGGCATGGTTTAAAATGGGCCTGTTTACTTTTGGAGGGGGATATGCCATGCTTCCCATGATACAGCGGGAGGTCATTGAAAAATATCACTGGGCTACGGAGGATGAGATCATGGACTACTATGCCATCGGACAATGTACCCCCGGAATCATTGCAGTAAATACGGCTACCTTTGTGGGGTATTACCAGAAAGGAATCCTGGGGGGGATTATGGCTACTCTCGGCGTGGTCAGCCCTTCCATTATTATCATTGGGCTGATCGCCTCTCTGATTTCCAATTTTGCGGAGCTGGAGGTTGTGCAGCACGCACTAATGGGAATCAATGTAGCTGTGTGTATGCTGATGATTCAGGTCATCGCCAATCTGTGGAAAAAAAGTATTAAAAACATAGCGGCATTCTGTGTATTTGCTGCGGCATTGCTGCTGTCACTCTTTACCGGTATATCGACAGTGTGGTTAGTGATACTTGCAGGCGTCCTTGGCATATTGTTGAGCAAAGCGGGGTGGATGAAGCATGAGTAACCTGTGGCTGTTAATTCTGGAATTTATGAAAACGGGCCTTTTTGCCGTGGGAGGCGGCCTTGCAACCATTCCGTTTCTCAACGAAATGGGTGTAAAATACGGCTGGTTCACTACGGATACCCTGTCAACTATGATAGCGGTTTCGGAATCCACACCGGGACCTATCGGAATCAATATGGCGACCTATGTAGGCTATACCGTTGCCGGTCCGGCGGGAGCCGTACTTGCCACCTTAAGTATCGTTGCTCCAAGCATAGTGGTTATCTGCATCATAGCCAATTACTTTCAGAAATTTAAAAATGCCAGGATTGTTCAGATGATATTTGCAGGCTTAAAGCCCGCTGTTGTAGCTTTTATTGGCGCCGCCTGCCTGAATCTGTTTATTTCAACCCTGCTGTATACAAAAAAGGGGATTAGCGGAGGAATTGCGGAGTTTTTTAACTGGAAATGCATCATTCTGTTAGTGGTTTTACTGGCACTTAAGCAGAAATTCCCCAAGGTGCATCCTATTGCATTTATTGTGGCGGCAGCGGCAGTGGGAATAGTCTTTTCTTTTTAAAAAGGTAAGAAGCGGCCGAAGGGAATTGACTTTGGAAAAGGGCAGCCGCAGCCTTATTGCAAAAGGGATATGTTTATGATATAACTTTAAAGACAAAGCAGATTTGGAATATGGAGAAAACAAGGAATGGTCCTATGATTATAGAAACATTTTCAGAACAGGAAACGAGAGCCTTCGGAGAGCGTCTGGGCGCTCAGGCAAAGCCGGGAAGCATCTACACGCTGACCGGTGACCTTGGGGTGGGCAAAACCGTATTTACCCAGGGCTTTGCAAGAGGATTGGGCGTGGAGGAGCCTGTGAACAGCCCTACCTTCACCATTGTCCAGGAGTATGGGGAGGGCAGGCTTCCCTTCTACCATTTTGATGTGTACCGCATCGGAAATGTGGACGAAATGGAGGAGATCGGCTATGAGGACTACTTTTGCGGCGGCGGGGTCTGCCTGATAGAGTGGGCCAATCTCATAGAGGAGATTTTGCCGGAGGAGCGGTTTGCCATTACCATAGAGAAGGACTTAAATCAAGGCTTTGATTACCGGAAAATTATTGTAGAGGAACGATTATGAAGGTTTTAGCGTTGGACAGCTCCGGCCTGGTGGCTTCGGTAGCCGTTGTGGAGGACGACGGAACAGGCAGCAGCCTGCTTGCGGAATACACAGTTAATTACAAAAAGACACATTCCCAAACTCTGCTTCCCATGCTGGATGAGATTGTGTCCATGATAGAGCTTGAACTGGACACCCTGGATGCTATTGCGGTGGCAGCAGGGCCAGGCTCCTTTACAGGTCTGCGGATTGGATCGGCCACGGCAAAGGGCCTGGGTCTTGCCCTTAACAAACCGCTGGTGCATATTCCTACGGTGGATGCGCTGGCTTACAATCTTTACGGAACAGATCGAATTATTTGTCCCCTGATGGACGCCAGAAGAAACCAGGTGTATACGGGAATCTATGAATTTCAAAACAACCGCCTGCATATTCTGGAGCCTCAGGCAGCGGTCAGTATTCAGACGATAGCGGAAAAGCTCTGCGCACTGGGACGGGAGGTTATCTTCCTGGGAGACGGGGTGCCGGTATATCGTCATCAACTGACAGAGATATTGATGGCGGGACAGCAGTTTTCCTTTGCACCGGCCCATGTAAGCCGTCAGCGTGCGGGCGCCGTAGGAATGTTAGCGGTGCAGTATATCCGGGAAGGGAAGATTGAGACTGCGACGGAGCACACTCCCGATTATCTGCGTCTGCCCCAGGCGGAACGGGAGCGGGCGGAAAAGGAAGCAAAGAGCCATGTGTAAGCTGAATATCCGACGGATGGAGGAAGGGGATCTCGATCAGGTATGCGCCATAGAAGAGGAGACTTTTTCCATGCCCTGGTCCAGAAAATCCTTTCAGGATACCATTTCCTATTATCATACCTTGTTTCTGGTGGCGGAGCTTGACGGGGAGATTGCAGGCTACTGCGGCTGCTATCAAAGTCTGGAGGAAGCGGAGATTACCAACATAGCGGTAAGGCGTCAGCTTCGGGGGCATGGAATCGGAAGAAGGCTTCTTATGGAGCTGATGCGTCTTGGAAAGGAGCAGGGAGCATTTGCCTACACTCTGGAGGTGAGGGTGAGCAACCAGGCGGCTATCCATTTATATGAAAGCCTGGGCTTTGTATCCTTTGGGATTCGGAAAAACTTTTATGAAAAGCCCAGGGAAGACGCTATGATTATGTGGCGTCATTGGGAAGCATAAGGAAACTTATGGTTGTAAGCAATTTCCACTATCTGTACATGTATTTCTTATGTAAAATAGAATTGCAGCAGACAAAATATACATTTGAAATCTCTTGTGTACCCGGTACAAAGGTTGCATTGAGAAGCCGGGAATGAAGAGCTACAGGCAGTACGCAGAACAGATAGGGAGGACAGGCAGTATGCGTGAGTACAAAAAGGAAGAGACAAAGGCTTCGGAGCACATTATTTGCAACGGATGCGGCAAGGTGATTGCTGTAAAGCATGGAATGCCTATGGAAGGGGTACTCCGGGTGAGGCAGGTGTGGGAGTATATGTCCGGCAAGGACGGACAGGTGGACAGCTTTGATCTGTGCGAGGAATGTTATGACCGGATGACGAAGCAGTTCCGGATTCCGCCCGCCACATCCGAAGTGATTGAGTTTGTTTAAAAAATAAGGGGCTGCCGGAAAACGGCCCCGTACATAGAGAATAACCTGTCTTGTTCCATGACGCCGTTCTCTTGTGATTTTATACGAATAAGCGTTTAAATATGGAAAATATGGAGATTAGAGATGTTAGATGTATGTTTGCTGGGAAGCGGGGGAATGATGCCGCTTCCGTACCGCTGGCTCACAGCGCTGATGACGAGATATAACGGAAGCAGCCTTTTAATTGACTGCGGGGAGGGCACCCAGATTGCCATAAAGGAAAAGGGCTGGAGCTTTAAGCCCATTGATATTATCTGCTTTACTCATTTTCACGGGGATCACATCAGCGGACTTCCGGGGCTTCTGCTGACTATGGGAAATGCGGAGCGCACGGAGCCTTTGACCCTGATTGGACCGAAGGGTCTGGAGCGGGTGGTAAACGCCCTGCGGGTGATTGCGCCGGAGCTGCCGTTTCCTATAGAATTTATAGAACTGACTCAGGCGGAGGAGGAGCTGTGCCTGGGCGGTTACCGTATCAAGGCTTTTCGGGTGAATCACAACATCACCTGCTACGGTTATTCCCTGGAAATCGACCGTGCCGGAAAATTCCAGGTAGAACAGGCAGTTGAGCGTCAGATCCCCAAGCATTTCTGGAGCAAGCTTCAGAAGGGAGAGATTATCACCACGGAGGAGGGCATTACCTATATGCCGGATATGGTGATGGGTGCCCCGAGAAAGGGAATCAAGGTGGTGTACTGTACCGATACCCGCCCCACAGCTTCCATCGGGGCAAATGCGAAGCACGCGGATCTCTTTATCTGCGAGGGCATGTACGGAGAAAAGGGAAAGGAAGCCAAGGCCGCGGCTTATAAGCATATGACCTTTTATGAAGCGGCAAAGCTGGCCCGGGACGCAGAGGTGAAGGCCCTCTGGCTAACCCATTACAGTCCTTCGCTCAACCGGCCGGAGGAATATATGGACGAGGTGCGCCGGATTTTTCCCCAAGCTGAGGCGGGGAAGGACCGGAAGTCCATAGAACTGGATTTTGAAGAAGAATAAAGATAACAGTGATGATTCATATCCTCTTTGCATAAGCAGACCGGACGATAAAGGAGGAAGCCTGCGAAGGGCGGAATGGAGACTGAGATGAGTGAACAAAAAGATATTTATATTCTGGCAATTGAAAGCTCCTGTGACGAGACGGCCGCTTCTGTGGTGAAGAACGGCCGCTGTGTGCTGTCCAACGTGATTTCTTCCCAGATTGAGCTGCACAAGCTCTATGGAGGCGTGGTGCCGGAGATTGCTTCGAGAAAGCATATCGAGAAAATCAATCAGGTGATTGAGGAGGCTCTTTCCCGGGCGGAGCTTACTTTGGATGATATGGACGCCGTCGGCGTGACTTATGGTCCGGGGCTGGTGGGAGCGCTTCTTGTAGGAGTGGCGGAGGCCAAGGCGATTAGCTATGCGAAAAAGCTTCCGCTTGTAGGCGTGCACCACATCGAAGGTCATATTTCCGCCAATTATATCGAAAATCCCGATCTGGAGCCTCCCTTTATCTGCTTGGTAGTGTCCGGGGGACATACCCATTTGGTGAGAGTGAAGGATTACGGCGAGTATGAGATTTTGGGACGGACACGTGATGATGCGGCCGGGGAAGCTTTTGATAAGGTGGCGCGGGCTATCGGCCTTGGTTATCCGGGCGGACCGAAGATTGATAAGCTTTCCAAGGAAGGCAATCCGGAGGCGATTGCATTTCCCAGGGCGAAGATAGCGGATTCTCCCTATGATTTCAGCTTCAGCGGTGTGAAGTCAGCGGTACTCAATTATCTGAACAGCTGTCAGATGAAGGGGGAGGCGGTAAACCGCGCGGATGTGGCGGCCTCCTTTCAGAAGGCGGTCTGTGATGTGCTGGTGGAGCATGCGATGATGGCGATGAAAGAGCTTGGGGGCAGTAAGCTGGCGATTGCCGGCGGAGTGGCGTCCAATTCAACCCTTCGGGCGGCCTTTGCCAAAGCCTGTGAGAAGGAGGGGATTCGTTTTTTTTATCCTTCACCGATTCTGTGTACGGATAATGCGGCTATGATTGGGGCGGCAGCTTACTACGAATATCGGAAAGGGGTACGGCATGGGCTGGATCTCAATGCGGTGCCGAATCTGAAATTGGGGGAGCGGTAAGTATGGGCAAGCGAGGGAAACACTGTACGGCGATTGTTTTAGCGGCGGGCCAGGGCAGGCGCATGGGAGGAAATGTTTCTAAGCAGTATTTGGAGCTTGCGGGAAAGCCGATTATTTATTATACTTTGGAGGCTTTTCAAAATTCTCCTCTGATTGACAGCATCGTTCTGGTAACGGGGCCGGAACAGATGGCTTGGTGCAAGGAGGAATTAGTACATAAATACAATCTGACGAAGGTCGATACCATCACCACGGGCGGCTCCGAGCGTTATATTTCGGTTTGGAACGGCCTGCAGGTGATTGAGGACGATATGACCCAGGCGGAGCGGGAGGGGATTGTATTTATCCATGACGGAGTGAGGCCCTTTATAGATGAGGGGATCTTATCCCGGACTATGGAGGCGGCTTACCTTTATGGGGCCTGCGCTGCGGCTATGCCGGTGAAGGAAACCATCAAGATAGCGGATGAGAATGGATTTGTGGAGAGCACCCCGGCCCGAAATCGGGTGTGGGGGATTCAGACGCCTCAGGTGTTTGACTTTCGGCTTGCTTATGGAGCTTATGAGGCAGCTATGGAGAGCGGCCGCACGGATATGACGGATGATGCTATGATTGTGGAGAGCTTTACGGATGTGAAGGTGAAGCTGGTGGAAGGGTCTTATGAGAATATTAAGATTACGACGCCGGAGGATTTGGAGATTGCGGAGGTGTTTTTGCGAAAACGGAAAAAACTTAAAAAAGCTTAAAAAAGCTGTTGACACAGCAAAATAAAGGTGCTACAATACTAATCGTCGCCACGCAAAGGCGGTACAAAAGTCAGAGTGTGGAGAGGTATCGAAGTGGTCATAACGAGGCGGTCTTGAAAACCGTTTGTCCGAAAGGGCGCATGGGTTCGAATCCCATCCTCTCCGTTTATTACCACTAAAAAATACAATTCGATTTTGAAAAATCGAGCATCTTGGAGAAGTACCCAAGCTGGCCGAAGGGGCTCCCCTGGAAAGGGAGTAGGTCGTTAATAGCGGCGCGAGGGTTCAAATCCCTCCTTCTCCGTTAAGCTTAAAATTTATTGTTGACAAGCTTTGGTAATTGTGATAATATGTTTAAGCTGACCTGTTGGACAAACAGGAGCAAGCGAACCTTGATAACTAAACAGTGTAAAACCTTGAAAATTCTGAAAGAGAATCATGGATAAAGGTTTTGGTTTCTAAGGAATCAAAGCAATTATCATTCAAGAACAGCTTAGAGATAAGCGACCTAAAAACAGTAAGAACGGGAAGAATAGCTAGTAGTTGTTCTGACCAAAGATTAAACACTTAAACATGAGAGTTTGATCCTGGCTCAGGATGAACGCTGGCGGCGTGCTTAACACATGCAA
>OFFQ01000209.1_pt1 | contig 55538 bp, 41 predicted proteins | sample 1521411 | NCBI WGS metagenome assembly OFFQ01 (sample SAMEA3504110, study PRJEB24116) | mouse gut metagenome | biome: mouse gut; feature: mouse-associated habitat; material: faeces | place: Denmark | collected 2011 | reverse complement strand
TACCCCCACATTGCCTGTTTTTCTTTCAGAAAAACAGGAAGATACGTTTTATAGGTAATTGATTATCAACCTCTTTCTATAGCTAAGCAATTTTCTTTGATTTCAAAAACAGAACAGCCGCGAGCTTACTCTTTTTTTGCAGGCAGAGTATGTACAAGCACAGTATTAAGACAAGTTAAAAAATCTCCCATACAATTAAATTGTAGGGAATAATATACATTTAAACCCTCTTTTCGCTGCGCAATAAGCCCTGCATCTTTTAATTTCTGTAAACTTTTGGAAATATGGGGCTGCTCATAGCCCAGTTCCTGCACAATTTCGCAGACACATTTTTCTCCGCTGCTCAGAAAATCAAGAATTTCAAGACGAACAGGATTTGCCAATGCTTTGAATATGTGCACTTTTTTTTCATAGAAAAATTTTTTATCCATATATACTCCATTGGGCTTGACAATATGCCGATTGTGGAATATTTATCAACTATATTCCAATAATGGCATATAATAGTCTCGCTGTCAATTCGTTCTCTATACAGCTTAGGAGGAAATATGTTTTCAAAGGTTGCTGACCGGCTCGTTTACGGCATACTTGCCTTCTCCCCGGAAAATGCTTTCGGCTCTGCCCTGCATTTTTTTGTCTACGATGTGTTAAAAATCCTTTTTCTTTTATCGGTGATAATTTTCTCGATTTCTTTTTTACGAACCTATCTTCAGGCTCAAAAAGTCAAAGCGTATATCGAAAAACTGCCTAAACTGCCGGCACATTTTCTTGCGGCTCTTTTTGGGGCGGTAACGCCCTTTTGCTCCTGTTCATCGGTTCCTATTTTTATCGGCTTTATGGAAGCCAAAATCCCCTTTGGCATTGCCATGAGTTTTTTAATTACTTCACCCCTGATCAATGAAATTGCCCTGCTTGTCCTTGCAGGTGTCTTAGGCATAAAAATAACCTGTATCTATCTTGTCACAGGCATCAGCATTGGTATGTTCGGCGGCTTTATCCTTGAAAAACTCGGCTGCGCACAGTATTTACAGGATTATTTGCGTCTTAACACGCTGCAGTTTGCTGCCCGCTCCTGTTCCTGTGCTTCTGCACCGAAAGAAACCATCCTTTTAACAATGCGCATAAAAAGTGCATGGGCAAATACAAGGGAATTAATCCGCAAAATTTGGCTTTTTATTTTGTTCGGAATAGGCATAGGTGCGTTTTTGCACGGCTATGTCCCCAAGGAATTTTTTATGGAACACATGCAGGCAGAGAATATTTTTGCCGTACCCTTGGCTGTGATTGCGGGTATACCGCTTTATTCGGACGCCACAACCATAATCCCCATTGCAGAAGTTCTCATCCAAAAAGGTTCTGCCATCGGCACGGTTTTGGTTTTCATGATGGCTGTTGTGGGTCTGTCCTTACCGGAAATGGTTATCTTGGCAAAGGTGATGAAGAAAGAGCTCATCATCCGCTATCTGCTTTTTATGGCCTGCAGTTTTATTCTCGTGGGATATTTTTACAACAGTATTTTATAGTTCAGCCTTTTCCATAAAAAAATCCCTTGAAAAGCAGCTGCTTTCCAAGGGAATATGGAACAGTACGAAAAGCGTTAAATCAATTTCATATCCTGCATGGTCTTTTTCAAAAGGGCAAAGGTTGATTCCTGCATATTGCAAAGAGGCAGGCGCAGCTCATCGCTCATTTTCCCCATGAGGGAAAGGGCAGTTTTTACGGGAATGGGATTTGTTTCCACAAACATGGCTCTGTTAAGGGGCTCCAGATAAAAATGCAGCCGCCTTGCTTCTTTGACGTCACCCCGAGCCCATGCATCACAAAGTTCATGGACTTTTTTCGGCATGACATTGGAAGTAACGGAAATTGTCCCCTTGCCTCCGAGAGCCAGCGTTGCAAAAACAGTAGAGTCTTCACCTGAAAGCATAATAAAATTCTCATCTGTTTTTTCCAAAATATTGGAAACTTGTATCAGGTTTCCGGTTGCTTCCTTGACGCCTATCATCTCCGGAATTTGGTGATACAAGCGTGCCATGGTATCGGCAGTAATATTGGAACCGGTACGTCCGGGCACATTATAAACAACAAAAGGAAAAGAAACTTCCTTGCTGATAGCACGGTAATGCCGGAAAATACCTTCCTGCGTGGGCTTATTATAATAGGGGCTGATTAAGAGTGCATAATCAGCACCGGCCTGTTTTGCAAACCGGGTTAAGCGTATGGCTTCAACCGTATTATTGGAACCGCATCCCGCGATAACAGGCACGCGTTTTTTGGTTTGGTCAATACAAATTTTAATTGCCCGTTCGTGTTCTTCATGGCTCAGTGTTGCAGATTCGCCGGTTGTTCCGCAGGGAGCAAGCCCGTCAATACCTTGCTCGATTTGCCATTCTATAAATTCCCGATATGCTTCTTCATCAATTTGCCCGTTTTTGAATGGCAAAACTAATGCAGAAATAGCCCCTTTCAACATAAAAACTCCTTATTGCTGTAATGCAGTTACAATATGAGGATACACCATTGCATACACCGTTTCAAGGGAGCCCTGCACCCCTGCTCCGGCTGCATTTTTGTGTCCCCCCCCATTAAACTGCGCCAAAATACTCCGCACATCATCATCCCCGGAGGAACGCATACTTATTTTGATAAAAGACGAACCGTTTTTTATTTCTTCCCGCAGAAGAAGAGTCATGCGAACACCCTGAACTTTGCGCATTTGCTCCACAAATCCTTCCAAATCTTCCTTCGTCGCCCCAAATTCCGCAAAAAGTTTTTGCGGAACAGCCACAGAGGCAAGCTGATTATTGACAGAAAATTGTACCATGCTCAAAAGTTTGCCCCAAAAATGCAATTTTTGCACAGACCATGTATTATCGAGAGCCTCGCGGAGAGGAGCAATGGCAAGGGGCGTTTCCATGAGTTTGGCAAGGCACTCTATGCAGGCAAGGCTTGTATTGCCAAAGGAAAAATTCCCCGTATCGGAAGAAAGGGCGACATACAAAGCCTTTGCCGCTTCGGCAACGGTTTTATCTGTTTCCGCATACACAATCTGCGCAGCCATTTGCCCCGTTGCCGCCATGGTATGGTCAACCCAGTTATACTCCGTTGCAATGGTATTGTTCCCCACATGGTGGTCTATGCAAAGGCTTTTTTTCCCCTGCACATACTGCGCAAAAGAATCGCCAAAACGGTGCAGTTCCCCGGCGTCAAGCATGACCACAAGCAAATCGGGAAAAGAAGCAGAAAAAGGAATTTCTGCAATATTGCTCACATAGGGGCAGGGCAAGGGCAAAAACGAAAAGTGGCGCGGAAACGGACTTTCATTATAAATACAGACATTTTTCCCTAAGGTTTCCCGTAAAAACCACGCTAAACCAAGGGCAGAGCCAATGGCATCGCCGTCCGGATTAACATGCATGGCAAGAACAATATGTTGATATTGTTTGAGAATTTCAAGACATTTTTGTGCTTCGGGTTGTATCTGCATTCCGTATCCTGCGGCAATCTTCATCGGCAAAGCGTTAACCGGCTAAAATTTGCTGTGCTTCATCTCTAAATTTTAAAATTGTTTCCAGATGTTGTTCCGCATCATCCAAATTTCCGGCACGCAAGTGTTCCGTCAACTCGCAAAGCACGGTATAAAGGGGACCGGCTGCTAAATTTCCGGCAACCCCTTTCAGGGTGTGACAAGCTTCAAAAGATGCTTTGCAGTCCCCATTTTTAATATTTTCTTTAAGTCGCTCAAAGGAATCATCAGCTAAAAACATATTAAAACAAGTACAATATAATTCCTTATCATTGACAAAACGTTCTAAGGCTTCATCAATATTACAGCCCCAGTTTCTTAACTGATTAATCATGTACTCACCTATTCATTTAATAGATATGAAGTGTTTTCTCCTTGGAATGCAGCGTGTTCGCATGCTATTTTTGCTTTCTTCATAGCTATCGTATATGTATTTTGTTCTTTCAGCATTATACAGCCAATATTGCCGATAACTTTACCTGAGAAATCTCTTTTATTATATTCATTCATGGCACTGCAAATTTCGCCTGCCCGCTGCCGTACGGTATTTTCATCGGCAACACTCTGCACAAGCACGGCAAAATCCAATTCATTGATTTTAGCCACAATATCATCATTTCTAAAGAACTCTCGCAAAATATTTGACATAGCGACAACAGAGTAATTGGAAGATTTCTTCGGGCAGGTCGATGCCGCAAATTCTTTTGACAAACTGATATAGAACAATGCCCCCTGTCCGCCTTCAAACACTTCAAAATAATCGGTTAAAATTCTTTCAAAAGTATTTTCGGTGTACAGACCTGTTTCAATATCCCGTTTTAAATAGAAATCTCCAACATCAAGATGATGAAGCCAATCCCCCAGATCTTCCACATAACAAAAAGCTGAAACCGCTTCGGTTTCGGGATGCTTTGCCAAACTTAAATTAAAGCATGCCCATTTGAAATCCTTTCCTGCCAAATAGCGGAATTCAAAGCTGATTTTCTTCTTTTGTGCAACTAAAAGATTAAGGGAATAGATACTCATAAGCTGCAGGAAACGTTCCTTTTCATCGGGATGAACAAGGGTATTGCCGATACGGGCAAAAAATTCATCCACGGAATGTTCTTTCATATAACCTATTCTGCCCAGCAAATACCGTGAATGGCGCAAAACTTTCTTGGTATCGAGCTCAATTTCGATATACGGCATATGGGTTGCAATAATGCTGTTTCTGAAATCAATTTTCCCGCTCATAAATTTCTTTACTGATAACCTTATGGGTTTCATTCTTGCAGTAAACAACACCCAGTTTGGGTTCATTTTCAAGGAATAAAAGCTTATATTTTAATTCATACCACGTACGGCTGGAAGCTTGGCGGATAACAGAAGCCAGAATCGGCTTTTCCTGTTCTTTTCCTGCAAACATATCAGCAAACATGGCAAGCAGTTCTTCTTTTTGCTCAAAAGGAAGCTCATAATTTTCTTTTATTTCATGCTGATAATCAAAAATCTGCTTACTCAAACCTAAGGAATTTCCCAAAATGGAGTTGAAACGAATCTTTTTATCAATAAAATTCACATCAATAATGGAAGACTGGCTGAATTCCAGCACAGCGTTCATGCGGTCTTCCTGCAGTTCACAGATAAGCTCCTTATTTTTAAACTCTGTGACATTGCGCAGCTGCATGATAAACACTTTACTGTTAAAGGTTTGCTGCAAATAGCTAATCCTTGCCCTGTTCCAGAAAATCATATGCGTTTTGGGTGATTTTACCCGTACAACAAACTCAATCCAATTCTTATTCTCATCCAATCCTTTGAGTTCCTGCAAAACCTTTTCTCTGTCTTCAGGAACAATAAAATCCAGAGCATGACATGTGGTCGTAATAAATTCCTGACTGTTTTCAATGATTTCATCATAGAAATGGCTGTTTACCCGCAAAATTTCCAGATTTTCCCCTCTCAGTTCAATAATCGCCAATGCAGAGGTAAATAAATTGAAAATTTGGTTAAACGTTGAATTGCCGCTGCATAAACCTTTTATGGCAAGCGCCTTATCATCTTTGCGGTTTTTTTCGGGAACAGTAAAACTTACATTATTCACGCGGGTTTCATATTCTTCAATGGGAAACGGCTTTGAGAAAAAGAATCCTTGTCCGTTATAACAGCCGATGCTGCGCAGATACTCAACCTGTTCAAGGGTTTCAACGCCCTCTGCGATAACAGGCAAATTGAGCCATTTTGCCATATACACGATAAAATGAATGATATTTTTGGACTTGACGTCAGTTTCGCTAAAGTTTTTCAAAAAGCGCATATCTATTTTCAAAAGGTCAACAGGCACTTCGCTGAGCATATTCAGGGAAGAATAGCCGGTGCCGAAATCGTCCATGGAAACAGAAAAGCCAAGTTCACGCAATTTATTGATAACGAGGATTAATTGTTCGGAATCCTGTGTATAGGATGTTTCCGTGATTTCAAATTCAATCAGGCTATGGTCGATATTATTTCTGGTCATGACCTCGACAATGAATTCGCACAAATCAGGTTTATAAATATCAGCACGGGAAAGATTAACGCTGAAAGGAACAACCGGAATATTTTTGTCCAGCAGGGAACGGAGCGTTTTGCAAACTTCTTCAAAAATAAACATGTCAAGTTCAATGATAAAGCCGTTCTTCTCAAAAACAGGGATAAATTTAATCGGCGGAATAAGCCCCTTGACCGGATGTTTCCAGCGAACCAAGGTTTCAACGCCGATAGTGCTGAAGGTGTTTAAATCAAATTTGGGCTGAATATACACAACAAACTGCCCTTCACGCAGGGCTGTATTCATTTCATTGACAATTTGCTGTTCTTCCACAAATTTTTCATGCAGGCTGCCGTTATAGTATTCGATAAAGCTGTCGTATTTGCCCACGATATTTTTGAGTGCAAGATTTGCCCTGTCGCACATGACAGAGACACTCATAACGGTATCTTCAATGATGAAAACACCAAAATTAATTTTTAATTTCAAGCTGATAGGGAAATCTTCCAAAAAAGACATCATATAATTGGCAAAGCGAAGTTCCTCAGCCTTATCATGGGGCATGCACACACAGTAGCAGTCCGCATTCAGCCTTGCGGCAATATAATTGGCATTTTGTGAAAAACTGCGTACAGAATCAGCCAGATAAATAAGAAGTTCGTCACCTTTTTGTTCCCCGAAAAAGTCGTTCACAACCTTGAACCGTTCGATATCAAAATAAATAATGGAATAGGTTGTGTCTTTATCTTCCGTAATAAGGGCATTCACCTTTTCGTAGAAGGTTTCTTTATTATAGAGTTTTGTAAGATAGTCGCGTTCGGAGGTATTTTTCAAAATTGCGTTTTCACGCATGGCAAAGGTATTGATAAGACGCTGTAAAATAATGGTAGGATGATAGGGCTTGGTAATAAAATCCGTAGCTCCCATTTTCAGGGCTTTGAGCTCAGAATCTTTGCCCTCTGCCTGAGAAGCGACAATAACGGGAATTTCTGAAAAAGGAGAATGTTTAATTTTTTCTAAAAATGCGTAGCCGTCCATAACAGGCATAATCAAATCAAGTAAAACCGCCTGAATGGACTCTTTTTCCCTTTCAAGGATACGCCATGCTTCCAATCCGTTTTCGGCTTGCAGCACAGTGTAACGATTTTCCAAAATTTTCGTCAACAACATTCTGTTGATAGATTGGTCATCAACAACTATGATTTTATACTTCTTCATCTTACTACCATTTAAAAATCTAGATTGACCGATGTTAGCACTTTTTTTTGGGGTAAACAACATTTTTAATCTCAAAAAATTTTTTTTCTTTTTCTTTTTTCACTTTTTACTGTACAAAAAGTTCAAAAATAGCTATTTTCATCCGAGAGAGAAAGGAGTTTTTGCATGAATGAAGGAATAAAGAAAACTTCATCCGATACCACGAACGAAAATACGTCCTCTTTTTTTGACGAAATTATTATTATTTCCGACAATAAAGACAGTATTCCCGCGGAAGCGGACGCTGCGGATACAGCCGTTATTCCTTTTCCCGCTCCGGAACATGCTCTCTATTATATACTCGCCCAAAAAGAAAAAAATATTAGTTATTCTGCACTGATTTTATGCGAATATGCATTGGGTGACTTTGATGCGGCCTTATTGATTTCCCTTTTGCGCCTGCACCCTTTAGGCGCACTTTTTCCTGTCGGCGTTCTTTTTAATGCTCCGAAAACTGACGCCGACAATACGTTTATCGACAAAGAAAAAAAGAACCTTAAGGTTTTGGGAGCTTCTTTTTTCCTTGTCCGTCCTTTTTCTTTTCAAAACGTGAACCTTCTTGCCCGTGAAATTTTTATCCAAAATAAAAATGCTGCAGATAAATATTACAATAACTTGCAGGCGCTTGAAAATGCACCGGAGCAAAAACGCAGCCTTTTTATAAGCAACTGGGAACAAAAGCTTAATAATTTTGAAAAAGCCTTTGTCCGTTTTTTCTATACGCCCGATGAAAATGCCAATTTTGAAGAACTCTTTGAAACAGGAGAACAAAAATACGGCGACAGGCTTTTCCATCAGGCAACAACTTGCTTTGAACGTTCCACAAATTTTGAAACTCCCCGAAAATCCGATTCTTTTGTCTATCTGTATACCATTGAAAAAGAACAGGGCTACCCTGAAAAAGGAAAAGTTTATCTGGAACGGGCAGTGACGCTCTTTATTGAAAATGAAGAATGGGAAAAAGTGACCCATTATGCTGAAATTTTTTCCGAGGATTTTCCGGAAGAACAAAATCCGCTCCTGCCTGCACTGCAAAAAAACTTTGCCCATACCAATTACGGCATGGTGAATAAACTTCTTGAAATAGCCAAATCCATTTTGCCTGCAAAGGAAATTGCAGACTTTATGGTGCAAATGAACGGTTCCAAAAAATTCCCGCCTGTCATTGCAGATTATTTGGATACTCACAAGGATTTACAGCAGGTTATCTTCACGTCCGGCATGAAAAATATTGTTCTTGACGGCGATGATTACCGCAGGGAACAAGAACGTATCAGAGCAATTACCTATTTGGAAAAGCAGCGTCTTGCCAGACTGCGCGGAGAAAAAGCCCCTGCTTCCGGCATCAGTAAAGCAGCTTCTTCTGCCGGAACGGGCGCAGCAGCGGAAACGGGCGGCAGTACTGCCAAAAATGCCAAACTTGCTGACAATACCAAAACAGCTGCCAATGCTCAGTCTGACGGAAGGAGCAGTGAACGGAGCGAGCTTTTGGATTCTCTTTCTTTAACCCCTCCTTCAAATAACAAAAAAGAAAGCAAAGAAAGTGCAAAAGAAGATGAAGAAAGCACAAAAGAAAATGCAGGAAAAAAGGCAAACAATACTGCAAAAGAAAATCGGCAAACGACCACTCTCCACCATGTGGAAGATATGCCCACAGTCATGCTGGATGCAAGCGGCAGTTTGCTGGGTGATATGATAAACATGGTAAAATACACCAGAAAACTGTATAAAAAGAAATAAGATGTTAAAAAGACCTGAACTACTCATCCCGGCAGGGGGTCCGGAACAATTGGAAGCCGCCCTGCTTTACGGGGCAGACGCTGTTTATTTAAGCGGCAATGAGCTTTCTTTGCGTGCAAAATGCGACGGGTTCAGCATGGAAGAACTCAAAAAAGGCGTGGAAAAAGCCCATGCCGCCCATGCAAAAATATATTATTGCCTCAATGCCATGCCCTATAACCGGCAATTAGACGATGTAACCGCCATGCTCAAAAGCCTGCCCGATACAGGCATTGACGCCCTTATTATTGCCGATCCCGGGGTTTTATGGCTGGCTAAAAAACATTGCCCCCATATGGAAATCCACCTTTCCACCCAAGCCCACTCTGTCAATTCTGCTGCTGTGGAATTTTGGAGAGAAATTGGGGTGCAGCGGATTAACCTTGCCCGCGAACTGGGAAAAGAAGATATTACAGCCATTATCAAGCAATTTCCTGATATGGAATTTGAAATTTTTGTCCACGGAGCCATGTGCCTTGCTCTTTCCGGGCACTGCCTCATGTCTGCATGGGTCAACAAACGCCCTGCCAACTTGGGACAATGCACACAGCCTTGCCGTTTTGAATACAGAGGAAGAAGATTTAACGAAATCTCCCTTACTGTTGAAGAAAAACTCCGTCAGGGAGAAGACTGCTGGGATATTGAACAGGGTTCGCAGTTCAGCGCAATTTTTGCCCCCTCTGATTTATGCCTTGTGCCCTTTATGGACGAACTTGTTGCCATGCAGCCCGCCTCCCTCAAAATAGAAGGGCGCACGAAAAGCCCTTCCTATGTGGCGCAGGTCACGGATGTTTACAGGACAGCCCTTGATATTGCCTGCATCAAACAGGGCATTGCCCCAAAATTCATGCCCAAACGGCAGGATATTGACAAAGAAGATTTTATGCTCGAGCTTTTTAATAGCTCAGGCAAAAATCCCCGTCCTCTTTCCACAGGCTTTTATCTTCCGGAACGCATTGACAGAAAAGCTCCGGAAAATTACGTGCCCCGCCCCATTGTGGCAAAGCTTGACAAACAGATTAAACCCGATTTTTATGAAGTCGATGTCAGAAGCACATGGAACAGCACAAAAGACGCCTTTTTACTTTTGCCCTCCATGGAAAGACTTTGCCTCAAAAACGGGCTTTACACCCTCTATACCCACGCCCAAAATGAAGCTCAAACCCTGCACCCCGGGCTCAAAGGCTTTATCAAACTCTCCGAAGAAATTGAAGGGTTGCCTTCTTCCCTGCCTGAAAATATTTTCATTCGCGCATAAGGAAATTTTATGAAGCCCACAGCCAATATTTTTGCAGGCGTTAATGGAGCCGGAAAAACGACCTTATACTTCAATACCTTGGAAAATATGATAAATCTGGGGTATAGGATTAATATTGATGAAATTACGCAAAGTATTGGCGACTGGAGAGATAAAAGCACACAGATACGAGCTGCCCGCATTGCTATCAAAATGCGGAAAATGTATATTCAAAACCGCGACAGTTTTAACTTGGAAACAACACTATGCGGCAATGCTGTTTTGAATTTGTTTAAAGAACTGAAAGAAAAAAATTATACAATCGTCCTTTACTATATTGCTCTTGACAGTGTTGAAACAGCAAAAGAAAGGGTTTTGATACGGGTAAATAAGGGAGGACACGGCATTGACCCCGCAATTATCCAAAAAAGATTTTATGAAAGTCAAAACAATTTATTAAAAGTCATGCCCGTCTGCGATGAAATTTATTTCTACGATAACAGCAGATACTTTGTCAAAGCGGCAGAAATAAAAAATCATGCCGTACAGATTTTTGAAGACATCGGGTATATGACACGCATACTGAAAAAATGACGGGAAGCACAGTTCAAGCGTCCTGCAAAAGCGTACAGTGCTTTCCGAAGCATTTGCGGTTGATATAAGGAATGAAAAACGGCTTCCCTGTTCGGTATCGGAACAGGGGGTGGCTTGTTTTTCTTTCAGAAAAACAAGCCGTTATTTTTTGTACATGGAAGGATAAAATTTATTTCAACTGTTTTTATAACAGCGCTTAAAGTGAAATGACAGTACTCTTCTCTGCATGCCATGGGGAAACACCTTGGTTAAACTAACGCTTCCTCTTCAGGTACAGCTTTCAAATTCCCCTTTTCCTAAAATTCCTGCCGACTTTCCTTGACGAAGTGCCACATTCCAGAGTAAATTAAAAGAACTCCATATAAAAATATGTTTTTCACATATAACACAGCGAGGGCGTATGTTAACAGTACAAAATTATATGACAGACAGTGTTTATACGATTAAGCCTACAGACACTTTGTACGATGTCAAACAACTCATGGAAGTTGCCCAAATTCGTCATGCACCCGTTGTCAATTCGGACGGACGCTTTTGCGGTCTTGTGACCCACCGGGATTTGCTCAATCACATGATTTCCGAGCTTGCAGACATTGACGAACAAACCAAAAAAGAAATCAACCAAGCCATATTGGTCAAAGATATCATGCAGGAAAATGTCATGTGTGCAACACCTGACCTTTCTATTGTGGAAGCAGGAAAAATACTTCTGGATTTGAAATACGGCTGTCTGCCCATTGTGGTAGGTGATATTTTAGTTGGAATTTTGACTGAAGCGGATTTTATCAAAATAGCCCTTTCTTTCCTCGATAAAGCGGAGGACGAAAACAGCTATGCTTAAATCAAAATTAAGCACCTTAATTGCCCTGATTGCCCTCAGTATTACAGCTCTTTTCGGCTATCTCTTTCTCAAGGATCTGCAGGGTCCAAGCGTCAGTTTTACTGTTGACGGAAAGGAACTTGTCCAAAAAATAGGTCCTCGCAAGGAAATCAAAGTCCTTGCAGGCGATACTTCCGGGGTGAGAAAGATAAAAATTTCTGTCCGCCGCGGAAGCAAAACCCTTGGGCTTTATGAAAAAACGTTTTCCGATACGCCAAAATCCGCTGAATATGCCTTTACGCTGGAAGATGCAAAACTTCCTGAAGGGGGCTTTACCTTGGTTGTGACCGCCCATGATGCTTCCTTCGCCGGTTTCAACAAAGGCAACGGCTCCACCAAAGAACTGCAGCTTGTCATGGATAACAAGCAGCCCCGCATTGTTGTGGAAACAACGCCCCCTGCCATTCACCGCGGCGGCTCTGCGCTTATTGTATATACAGCCTCGGAAGAGCTCAAAAAAACAGGTGTTTATGTCAACGACATTTTCTTTCCCGCCTTTCCCCAGAAGAAAAATACCTATGCCTGCCTTTTCGCTTTTCCCGAATCTTTGCCGAGCTCCGAATATTTCCCGCAGATTATGGCGGAAGACAGTGCGGGAAACATTACGGAAAGCCGTTTAATTGTCAATGCTGTCAATAAAAATTTCCCCGGTGACAAGGTAAAAATCACCGACACATTTTTAACCCTGAAAGCCGAAGAGCTGGAAAAAATTGTTCCCTATAAGGACACTTCCCTTGAGCGTTATTTGGAGGCAAACGGCAGCGTGCGGATAGAAAATGACAGGCTTATCCAGACTGTCTGCCTTGAAAAAAGCACTGCCAAAGCGGTATGGGAAAACGATTTTAAAATACTGCCCCGTTCTGCGGTCAAAGCTGAATTTGGTGACAGAAGAACCTATTACCTCAATGACAAGAAAATAGATAAGCAGGTGCATTTAGGCTATGACTTTGCCTCCGTGGCAAAGGATACTATCCCTGCCGGCAATACCGGCACTGTTGTTTTTGCCGGCTACAACGGCATTTACGGCAATATGGTTATTCTTGAACACGGGCTCGGACTTAATTCCATTTATTCCCACATGTCAGAAATCCATGTAAAAGAAGGGGATACCGTGGAAAAAGGACAACCCCTCGGACTGACGGGCACAACGGGGCTCGCCGTGGGCGACCATGTGCATTTTGGCGTGTATGTCGGGGGTATAGCCGTACAGCCCAAGGAATGGATCGACCCCAAATGGGTGCGCAACAATATCAGCACACGGCTTGCAAAAGCGAACTAATATTTTACATCCGATACTTTTGTATTGATAAAACAAGGAGTTTTTCATGGCACATAAAGGACCACACGTTTCTATTTCTGCTGCCTTTGTGGTAAACCGAATTTTACGCATTAATCTGGACGAATTTGAAAGCTGGCCTGCAGCCGTGCAGCAGCTTGCAAGCCAAATCGCAGAAGAATTATTCCTTGTTGCCTACAATCCTTTTATTTCGGCGCAAACTGTTAAAAACAGCGTGGACGAACGCTTTGAACGGGAATCCCACGCGCTGGCTCACGTCTATGTGACGGCTATCAGCGAAGGCATGACCATGTTCTGGAGTGCCCATGATGCAGAAGTAAGCTTCCGCAAAGAACTGGTGGAACGCCTCAGCGAGTTCATGCCCAAAGAATGTGTGATTACCCGCCCGGGAGCCCTTGTTGAAACCAGTACGGACGCAACCGACCTGCGTATGGAATTGCCTCTTCTCGTGGTTGAACCCGATAATATTGAGCATATTGTTAAACTGGTGCATCTTGCCAATGAAATGAAATTTGCCCTTATCCCAAGGGGAGGCGGCTCCGGCATGACAGGCGGCGCCGTGCCTGCACGCAAGCGTAGTGTCATTGTGAATATGACAAGGCTTACCAAAACGGAAGTGGATGTACAGAATAAAACCATACTTTGCGAAGCAGGGGTTATCACACAGGACGCCATTGATAAGGCTGCTGAATATAAACTGCTCTTTACTGTTGACCCTGCGTCAAAAACAGCCTCTTCCATCGGCGGAAATATTGCCGAAAACTCCGGCGGACCGTTCTGCTTTGAATACGGCACAACCCTCGACAATCTTCTTTCATGGCGCATGGTCACCCCAACAGGAGAACTTATCCGCATTGAAAGGATTTGCCACCCTCACCATAAAATTCTGGAAACAGAAACCGCAACCTTTGAAGTGCGTGATGATGACACCGGCGGACTAAGAAGTGTTGTGGAACTGCGGGGAGATGAAATCCGTCTGCCCGGGCTTGGCAAGGACGTAACCAATAAAGTGCTGGGGGGCTTGCCCGGCATGCAAAAAGAGGGTGTAGACGGACTGATTATAGACGCTGTCTTTACCCTGCACGATCAGCCCAAATACTCACGCGTGCTTGCTTTGGAATTTTTTGGACGGAGCATGAAACCCGCTGCCGAGCTTATCAATAAAATTGTCGAGCTGCGCAATAGAATACGCAACGAAGGCGACTATGTACGGGTTTCCGCCTTAGAAGAATTTAACGTTAAATACGTCCAAGCTATTGAATATAAAAGAAAATCTCCACGCCATGAAGGGGATCCCATTTCTGTTATCATTGTGCAGGTGGACGGCAATGACGAAATCCTGCTGGATGAAAGTGTCAAGGAAATCCTTGCCCTTGTGGGTGATAATCCCTATATCTATGCAGCGCTTGCCAAGGATAAAAAGGAAAGTGAGCTTTTCTGGGAAGACAGGCACAAACTCTCTGCCATTGCAAAACGCACGTCCGGTTTTAAAATGAACGAAGACGTTGTTATCCCTATGCCAAAAATTCCTGATTTTGCACATTTTCTGGAATTATTAAACCTTGAAATGGCAGGTAAAGCCTACCGTTATGCCCTGCAGGAAGTGGGACGTCTGCAGGGTTTCCCCATGCAGGATTCCGAATTTAACAAAGAATTTTCCTATGCTTCAAAAATTGCCAGTGCCGAAGACAGTATTTTTGAAAAAAGTGAAATTGAAATCAGCGATGATGAACTGATTATGCGGGCAACGCTTTTTGTGGACTCTTTAGGGGAAAGCAATCCCCGCCTGCGGGAAAAAATACAGGCTATTTCCCAATACATGCGGAAAAGCCGTATCATTATCGCAAGCCACATGCACGCCGGTGACGGCAACTGCCACGTCAATATCCCTGTCAACTCCAATGACCCCCACATGATGGAAAACGCGGAAGAAGCCGTCCTCAAAGTTATGGAAAAAGCTAAGGAAATGGGCGGAGCAGTTTCCGGAGAACACGGTATTGGCATTACCAAAATCAATTTCTTGGAACGCAGTAAAATCAAAGCCCTGCGTGCGTTTAAAGAACGGGTTGACCCGCGGGAAATTTTAAACCCGGGCAAACTTGTTCAGCAGGAATTGCCTGTCCGTCCCTTCACGTTCTCTTTCAACCGTTTGATTGAAGATATCAGGCAAAGCGGTCTGGCGGATAAGGAGCGTTTTATCGAACTTTTGAGCACGGTGCAGGCATGCACCCGCTGCGGAAAGTGCAAACAAGTCTGCCCCATGGTCTACCCCGAACGTTCCTACCAGTACCACCCCCGCAACAAAAATATGATTTTGGGAGCAATTACCGAAGCCATTTATTACACACAGGCGACAAAGGGGAAAATTGAAAACAGCCTTTTGGAAGAACTGCGTTTCATGGTGGAACACTGCACAGGCTGCGGACGGTGTACCTCTGTCTGCCCTGTAAAAATTGAATCCGCTAAAGTTGCTCTTGCCATGCTGGCTTTCCTCAAAGAAGAAGGCATGGGCGGGCACCCCATTAAAAGTTCTGTGCTGAACTGGCTTTCTGCCAATCCGCAAACCCGTATCCCCACCATGGCGAAGGCAGCTGCCCTTGGACAGAAAATGGGCAATACGGTGCTTGGTTTTGTGCCCAAAATGTGGCGTGACCGCTTTGAAAGTCCGCTTTTCTCCGGCAAAGGTCCAAACCTTGGCATGCACAGCATGTATAATGAACTGAACCTTGAAAAAGGCGGTTATTTTGTCCCCAAACAAAAATTTGAGGAATTAAAACAGTCAGAGAACGGCATTGAAGCGGTGCTTTACTTCCCGGGCTGCGGCGGATCCCTTTTCTACCGCAAAATCGGGCTTGCCACCCTCAATTTGCTGACACAGGCAAATATCCCTGTCATTGTGCCCGAACAACACCTTTGCTGCGGCTACCCGCTCCTTTCTTCAGGCGCTGACGGCAACTACAAAGAAAATCTTGCAAAAAATCAGGAATATCTTGAAAATCTCATCCGTGCTGCCGAAGCAAGAGGGCTGCATATCCGCTATTTGATTACGGCATGCGGATCCTGCCGCGATTCTTTGCAGCGCTATGAGCTCACAGACGCAAAGGGAGAGCGTCTCACCCAAAAGGACTTTATCCAATTTATCAGTGAACAGGACCATAATCTTACTATAGACGCGAAAAAAGACGTTGTGTACCACGGCTCCTGCCACCCTGAATGGTCAGGTATTAAGGCGGTCAAAGGGGGACTTATGGCGTCCCGAGCCATTGAAAAAATCAGCGGCTCCAACCTCACTGTCAGTGCCGGCTGCTGCGGTGAGTCCGGAACAGGTGCCTATTCTTCTCCCGGCATTTATAATGCCCTGCGGGAAAGAAAGAAAAACCGCCTGATTAACCTTTTGCCCAACTATATGGAAGATACCCCTCTTATTGTGGGCTGTCCTTCCTGTAAAATCGGTATCAGCCGTACCCTTTTGAAAATCAAGGAAGACGGATATACCGAACTATCTAAGCACCCGGTTCTGCACAGCGCCGAATGGCTTTCCGAATTGATTTTTGGCGAACAATGGCTGCATAATTTCAAAAAAGAATCCGCTAAAATAGACAGTTCAACAGGTTTCAGAATTATTGAGCCCATGCAAAAACAGGAAACGAAGGCAAATACAAAACATCAGTAATACGCGTAAGCAAAAATAAAAATAACGAGAAGCCCTGCACACAGCAGGGCTTTTTCATAAAATTTTCCTAACGCATTTCCTGTAAATATAAATTGTTATACAGAGGAAAAACTATCGCCCCGCCGTCCATTTGCGTTCTTGCTCTTTCTTCGCCAACGCAAATGAATTTGTCGCCTTCCGGGGCTGTAACCGCTCCTGTACGTTCTCTGCAAAGTTTTTAAGCTTAATAATACAGCATAGCTGCAATGGGTTACGGAAACGCCCTAAAAAAATTTGTCATAGAATTTGGAGTAGTAAAGCAGTTTTTCGTCCAAACCTGTTATACCCTCTGTTTCGGAAAAACTTTTTTCTTCGCTGAATATGCTGATACCCAAACCAAACCGGCTGCTGTCCCATTTTGCCCCTGCTGCCTGCAAAATAGTCGGAGCGATATCCATGGGATTGATTTTTTGTGCCAATTTGCTTTGCGGAATTTGCGGTACATTCTTTCCTGCAAAAAGATTAAACAGGGAGCGTTTTCTGTTGGCAGCCAAGGTTTTACCCATGGGTGTGTGGTCGCCGAAAATCAAAAGCGTCACATTATCCTGTTCAATATAGGGCTCCATTTTTACGAGAAAATCATAGAGCATTTCATCAGCATCCAGCCAGCTGTCGCGGATATCGCCGTATTTTCGCTTTTCTTCAGAACAATAGCCCGGAAAATGCGTATCTATTGTCTGCATAAAAAGGACAAAGGGAGCTTTTTGTTTCCGCATTTCCAGATATTTTTGATACAATTCATCATAAAGAAAAAAATCACGGACGCCCCATTCCGATTGATTTTGTTCGTTTATTTTCCCCTGTTCGGCAAAATACTCTCTGTCATAAATGTCAAAACAGCCTCTTTTGAATAAATATCTCATGCCTGCGAAATCGGCAGATGAGCCCATGAACAAGCTCAATGCATAGCCATTTTCCCGCATGATATCAAAAATACTTTCCGCATGAGGCAAGAAACTTTCTGTCAAATATTTATTTTTATCCACCCCATAGGGCAATTTGAGCGGAAGCCCGAAAAACCATGAAGTCAATGCCCCGATGGTCCATGTCGTGCCTTTGCAGTTTATCATCTGTCCGTGATGCTGATAGCGGGGATATAAGCTCTCTAAGTGAGGGATATAGCAATTGCTGTCATCTTCAGAAGCCCGCAGCTTCGTGCCGAAGGACTCCAGCATGATAATAATCAAATTATTTTTTGTTTCAAAGACAACATCTTCAGAAGCGGGCACAGCATAGTTATGCAAAATAAAATCATTTTCCTCGCTGTATTCCGCATGCTGCATTTTAAAAAGCTCCGCAAAGGAAAAGGTCGTGTAAATATTACAGCAGAGACAGACAAAGGAAAAAGAAACCAGCCCGGACAAAAATACATCTGCTTTTCGGGAACAAAAAACACGCCGCTTATAAAAGAGATAAAACCAAAGAAGGATTAAAAGGCAGCAAAGCCCCATCCATAAGAAAAAATGCAGGGTGATATGCGGATCGAAACCGGTGAGTGCATGGGCTTTTTCAATATGCCAAAGGATTTGTAAAATATGAATTTCACCGAAGGTGAGCACTATCCACTGCCGTATGCAAAACAAAATGAGGCACAAAAGCCCAAGGACAAAAAAGATACTTTTTGCTTTATTTTTCAACATATTCTGCGTACCGCCGCAACCCAAAATCCATAAAACATATGTTGATAAATTTATATTTTAAAATATGCATTAAAATTTACGCTTGAAAAGTTTTTCTAAATCACTCTCTGCAAAATGGATAACGCTGGGTCGTCCATGGGGGCAGTTATCCGGCTCTTCCGTAGCAAGCCACTGCAAAATAAGTTTTACGGCTGACGCCGTATCAAGGGGAGTACCTGCTTTTATTGCGCACTTGCAGGCATGACGCACCCAAATGCTGTCAAGATTATCCAATTTTTCAGCCAAAATTTCTTTGAGAAAGCCCATGGCGGTCACTCTGTCATAGCACATGGGAATGGCTGTCACCTGCAAAACAAGTCCCCGCTCTTTGGGCGCCCCTTGGCCATGTTCTTTTGGCTGCAGGGAAAATCCCAGCTGTTCCAAGGTCTCTTTGACAGAAAAATAACGAGCCTCTTCACTGGCATGCACAGCAAGTTCCAAGGGACATAAAAGGTTTTGGCTCCGGATTTTCCCTTTTTTCATTTCTTCATACAAAATACGTTCATGCACGGCATGCTGATCGAGAATGAGCAAATTATCCCCATCTTTTTTCAAAAGAAGATAGGTTTCCGCCACCTGCCCCATATACTCCAGCCCATAGGGCAAACTATTCGGTCTGACGTGCGCACTTTCCTGACGGGCATTGAAATCCTGAGAAAGCGGAGCAGCTGCCTGCGGCGGTTCTGCAATACTTTGATACTGCACAGGTTTTGCAAAAGGTTCTGTATCCAGCATATCGTCAAAGGACGTTTTTTCCAAAGAAGTATCCTTTGGTAAAGAATTGTTTGAAACCGTGCAGGCTTGTTCATTCTTTTCAAAAGACGTCCGCTTCTCCGTTTCCCGTACAGGCATGCCGCTTGTGAAATATGCTGCCGCCACAGTGTCATAGCTGTTTTTTATGTCCTTATCCTTGACAAAGCTTAAACGGCTTTCATAATCAGCCTTACCCCAAAACCCCTGCGGCTTTGGCTGTACCTGCTCTTTTGCTTCTGCAGGTTCGGTATATAAATCCCCAAATTTCGCTTCTGTAAGCGGACTTCTCTGCGCCTCTTCCTGTAAGTATTTGACACTGAAATAATCGGGACAAGCGGCAAGAGCCTGTTCCACAGCCTTTGCAGTCAATGCAAATAACGCCTTTTCATCACGAAAACGCACTTCGCTTTTTGCAGGGTGCACATTGACATCCACTTCCCGCGGGTCAAGCTCTAAAAACAACAAACACTGCGGGTAATCACGGGTGGTTATTTTCCCTGCATACGCCTGCCGTATGGCTTTGAGCATGAGCTTGTCATTGACCGCCCTGCCATTGACGTACAATAACATCCTGTCAGCCCTGGGCTGTACGGAGCGGGGATTGGAAATAAAACCGCTAAGACGCATGCCGTGGGCAGTATAGTCAACAGAAACAAGAGCTTCAATGATGGCACTTGACCAGATTTTTGCCAATTTGTCTTTTTTACTTTCATGGCTGAAAAATTCCATGACAGTGCGGGAACCGGAAACGATGCTCATGGTGACATTCTCAGCCCCAAGCGCCAAACGCACAAAAAGTTCTGTGGCTCGCTTAAGTTCCGTAGCAGGATTTTTCAAAAATTTCAAACGGGCAGGGATATTAAAAAATAAATCACGGACTTCGATGAGCGTACCCTGCCGCAGACTGGCAGGAGAGCTTTCTTTGATATCGCCAAAATTCACCAATAATTCATTGGCTGTACTTTCGTCTTTGGTTTTGGAAACAATGCGGAAACGGGAAACGGATGCAATGCTGGGCAGTGCTTCTCCCCTGAAACCATAGGAAGAAATGGCAGATAAATCCGCAGCAGTCTGCAGTTTGCTGGTGGCATGGCGGGTGACGGCAAGTTCCAATTCCTCCTTGGGAATACCTGTGCCGTTATCTTCAACAAGGATAAGCCCCTGCCCGCCGTCTTCCATGGTAACGCGGATTTCGGAAGCATGGGCGTCAAGAGCATTTTCAACAAGTTCTTTTACCACACTGGCAGGACGCTCCACCACTTCGCCCGCAGCGATTTGGTTGCGCAGTTCTGCCGGTAAAAGATGGATTTTTGCTCGTGCCATATTATCGTTTCAATATTTTTGCATTCATACGTTTTTCTAAAAGGCGAAGAACATAGGAAAGGCTCAGCGTTAAACACAAATATAAAATCGCAACGGCAAGCCAAATTTCAAAGGCTCTGAAATTAATGGCAATAATTTCCTGTCCGCGGCGAGTGAGCTCTGCCACACCGATAACAACAAGAAGGGAGGTATCTTTCAAAGAAATAATAAACTGATTGCCAAGAGGAGGTATCATTCTTCTAAAGGCTTGCGGCCAAATAACATAGAGCATGGTTTGGAATTTATTGAGCCCGGTTGAGCGGGCAGCCTCTTCCTGTCCGTGGTGTATGGAAATAATGGCTCCGCGCACAATTTCCGCAATATACGCGCCCGCATTGACGCCAATGGCAACAATCCCCGCCGTGACAGGGGGGATACGAACGCCTAAGGCAAGGGGAAGCCCGAAATACAAAAACATAACCTGCACAATAAGCGGCGTTCCGCGGATAGTTTCAATATAGGCAGTGGCAATGAGCTTTAAAAATTTATTATGACCGCAATTGATAAGACCTGTAACAATCCCTAAAACAAGTCCTAATGCCAAACCTGCAATAGTAATTAAAATAGTATATTCCAGACCGCCGATAAGAAGCGGAAAAGAATCAAGCATCACTTGAGGGTGAAATTGAAAAGCCATAGTTACCTTATTAAATAAACCAAGTCTGTGACCTTAGCCACAGACTTGGAACAGATTTACTCTTGAGGTTCAGAGCCAAACCATTTTACATAAAGGGCTTTATAGGAACCGTCTTCTGCCATGGAATCAAGAGCGGCATTGATTTTTTCCACTAATTCGCTGCCTTGAGGGAAAGCAATGCCATAGGATTGACCCTGATAGAGAGGACCGACAACAGTAACGGCACCATTGGAAGCTTTGGACAAATCTTTCAAAATTTGTTCGTCAAAGAAAACAGCATCAACACCCTTTGCCATGAGTTCAAAAAGCAAATTGTCATTGTTGGGGAAGAGTTTTACTTCTTTAGCCTTTGTAAAGCTTGTGCGGAGGTATTCGGCGGAAGAAGTTGCGGTTTTGGTGGCAATAACTTTGCCTGCCAAATCATCAAGGCTTTTTACCTTGTCGGCATCTTCAACACGAACAGCAATCATAAGACCTGTATTATAATACGGCTTTGTGAAATCAACAACTGCTTTGCGTTCTTCAGAAATGGTAATGCCGGCAATGGCGGCGTCAATATTTTTTGTCTGCAGAGCAGGAATAATGCCGTTGAAATCCATGGGCTGGAATTTATATTGGAGATCGGCGCGCTTTGCAAGTTCCTGCCAAAGCTCAATGTCGAAACCTGTATAGTTGCCGCTGTCATCACGGAATTCAAAAGGTTTAAAGTTGGTGTCATGGGCAACAATCAGTTCTGCTGCACTGGCAGAAAAACTCAAGCCAAGAACAAGGGCAAATGCACTTAAAATTTTTGTCAGCTTTTTCATAGCAACTCCTTAAAAATAAAAAGCTCCACAAGGAAAGCTTTTGTCTATTGACGAAAATAGTATACACAAATTTCAAATTAATGCAAACGAGAAAATACTATAATATTTCAGTCAGATAGAAACTATTTTCTTCTTTTTCTCCATACCTTTAAAAGAAAAAAGCAGAATAACTGCAGCTTACAGCAGTTTTAATTTTTTCAGATAGCGGTTGACGATAAGATTGGCAATATTTTGATGAACTTTTTGCTTGCCGCCTTCCACAAGCACAGTCCGAAGCTTTGTATCATGCAGAACTTTCCGCATGCATTTGCAAAGAGATGACGCATCATCATGGGGATAGAGCAGGGCACAGTCCACAGAATCAGAAAGCACAAACTTGGTATGGGATGTCAGATCAGAGGCAATCAGCACTTTTTTATCATTCCATGCCCCGTGAATCATGGCGTAATCTCCCTCTCCCTCGGAAGAGGCACAAAGCACGCAGTCAGCAAGGGCATAAAAAGGTTCAAAATATTTTTTATCCAATAAAACCAAGTTGTCGGTAATGCCCATTTCCTCTGCCATAACAAGGGAGTCAGAAATTTCCTCACTTTTTTCAAGGCAGACAAAGAAATAAAATAAACCGGAGTCTTCCTCTTCATTGATTTGCCTGATGGCTTGAAAAACAATTTCTCTATCCACCGCATGTTCGCAGTAGCTATGGAAAAAATAAACAAATCTGTGTTCGTCTTTTTTAAAAAACGTTTTTTTGCGGATGGGCTCTATGGTTGTAAAGGAAAAAGGAAAATACGGCAAAATTTCAATAGTATTCTGCAGGGTATAGGTTTTTCCCAAAAAATGACAGAGAGCCGGAGACGTACAAAAAAATGCATCGAATTTATTTTTTGTCAGGGCTGTCAAATAGGGATATTCTTTCTTTTTAATGATTTTTACTTCGCCGTCCGTAAGGACACGTTCATGCCAATCCCCCACAATTTTAATGGCAGGAAAACTTTTTTTAAGGCGCAGAGCAAGACGCAGGGCTTTTTCATCAAAAACATGGATATGGGAAACAGAATGGTTTTTGAGGTATTTTTTTACAATAAAATATTGTATCAGCCCGCTTGCATGTATTTCGAAAAAAGGAACAAACTGAGTGCTTGCAAAACCTGCATTGCCTGAATTTTCAAGGCACATAAAGAGATAGTCCACGTCCCTTTGCTTCAAAGAAACGAGCAGGTTTTGTGATTGTTTATGAATACAATCCTGAGTGCTGATAAATAAAATTGCCATAGAATTTCCTTCGTCTCCGTTTCAATTTATGACAAAGTTTTTGCTTGTGTCAATACGAAACAGACAAATTTTTATGAATTTAAAACTTGAAAAAGACAAAAAATAAGGTTAAAAAAATTTATCTTCTTTACCCGGGATTTTTATGCGAAGCACGTTTTTTTCTTGTCTTTTTCTCAGTCCTTTTCTCGTTTTTCTGCCTTTTTCCGGCTCCCCTTTCGGTGCTGTTTGCCATGCGGAACAAAGCGACATGCCTGTGCCCTTTGCAGCGCTTAATCAGGAAAATGCCGTCAATATCGAATTTTTGAAACTTTATACGGAAAATCCGCAAAACGCGGCTATCCCTGCCGATATTCTTGCCATTTTACAAAATCAGGAAAGTCTGGAACCGCCTACCATTGTCCGCAAAGCGCATTCTTCACGTTTGCAGGACACACTTTTTCAAGGTTCTGTCCTGCAAAATACAGCCATTTCTCATCCCCGTTTACCGCCTCATGCTTCCCCTCATCTTCCTCTTATCAATGAAATCGCAAAGGACCCCAAACTGCTGCAGCAAATACCACTGGATGAATTAAACAAGCTTATTGCAGACAGCACGGATACAAATGCAGGAACTATGCTCGGTCTGCAAAATTCCAAAGAAAACCTCATATCTTCCCCTGCTGTTTCCCCCCTTCTTTCTGCACAAAAAAATATGCTTTCCCCTGCTTTGCCCCAAATTTCCAATTTGCAAAATTTCCGGCTCGTAGCGGCAAAACAGCAGGTAACGGACGCCGGTCCCAATACGGGTGAAAGTTCCTCTGCCAAACAAAAACCGCTCAAAAATAATGAAAACTCCTCTGTCAGGAGTGCTCTTGCAGATATCAAAATTGACGAGCTGGAAAAAAAGCTTGCACAAGGCGATACGGAAGCCCCCTTTACTTTGGCTTATGCTTATTTTCATGGCACAGCAGGACAAAAAAATCCAAAACGTGCCTTCAGCCTCATGGAAGAACTTGCCCAAAAAGGCAATACCCGTGCCATGGTGGAGCTCGGCAGAATGTATGAAGCCGACAGCCCTGATACCAATATGATACGGGCTGCCAATTATTATAAACAGGCAATGGAAAAGGGTGATTTGAACGGCAATTATCACTTGGGCATGCTTTATTATAAAGGCAAATTCGGACAGGGAGAGGAAGCCCTGAAATATGCATTTTATACATTTAAAGAGGCTGCGGATAAAAATCATGCCCCTTCCATGTATGAGCTTGGCTCCATGTATGAAAAAGGCGCAGGCTTTCCCAAGGATATGGGGCAGGCTGTTCAGTTATACCGAAAATCTGCACACGCAGGCTATGCTCCTTCCCAGATGCAGGTGGGACTGCTCTATGAAAACGGCATTCTCGTGCCTAAAAACGAAACTTTGGCGGCAGCATGGTATACCAAGGCAGCCGAACAGAGATTTCCTCCCGCTGAATATCTTTTAGCCGGCATGTACAGGCAGGGTCTGGGCATTCCCAAAAATTTGAAGCAGGCTCAGCTTCTTTATGAACGGGCAGCCCAAACGGGACTTGTGGACGCCCAGTACGATTTAGGCATTTTTTATTTGTTAAAATCAGAATTCCAAGATTACCAAAAAGCAGAATACTGGCTCCAAAAAGCTGCCGATCAAAATGACATGCAAGCCCGTGAAATGCTTTTGCAAGTACAACAAAAAACAGCAAACCCCAAAAAATAGGTGCACATGTATTATCCATTAATGAGTAAAGCCCTTGACGTAGGCTGAAGCGCGAAAACGGCTCCGGAGGTTCTGGACAAGCTTTTGCATTTTCTGCCTCAGCAGCAATCCCCTCATGTGCTTTCCGACCCCGAGCATAATGAGGACGCTTTTGTTGTGTCTTTGCCCATGGATAATGACGGTACGGGAAAAAGTACGGATAAACACAATGATTTTGCACTGGTACAAAGTCTTGATATCATTGCACCTCTCGGCAATAATCCCCGCCTTTACGGGCAAAGTGCCGCCTGCAACGCCCTTTCCGATATTTATGCCATGGGCGGCACTGCCTACACCGCCATGAATATTTTATCCTTTTCATCCTGCGATACGCCCCTTGAAGTCATACAGGAAATTTTGCAGGGCGCCTATGATAAAATTAAAGAGGCAGGAGCCGTTGCCTGCGGCGGGCATACCATGGAAAGCAAGGAACTGCGCTTTGGGCTTTCCGTAACAGGACTGGTACCCAAAAACCATTTCAGCCAAAACAAAAATCTCCATACAGGCGATATCCTTATTTTGACAAAACCTCTGGGCACGGGTGTTTTGAGCACGGGGATACGGGGCAAATGGGAGCATGCCGAGCAGGCGGAAGAGGAGCTTTTTTCCTATACTACACGGCTCAATGCCCATGCTGCAAAAATTATTCAGGAATTTCATCTTGAGGCAAGCACGGACATTACCGGTTTCGGGCTGATTGGGCACAGTCTTGAAATGGCAAAAGCATCGCAAAAAACGGTTGTTCTCGAACAGGCAAAAATTCCCTTTATGAACTATGTACTGGAATATGCCCAAAACGGGCTTATCCCCAAACGCTGTTATGACAACAAACGCTTTGCCTCCGCCTTTGTGCATATTGGCGAAAACGTGCCTGAACTTGTCGCTGTCCTTTGTCATGACCCCCAGACTTCCGGGGGAATTTTGCTGGCTGTTCCTCCCCGAAATGCGGAAAAGGTGACAAAGGCTCTGTGTGATTGCGGCGAGAAGGCATATTCCATCGGCTTTGTCACGGAACTGCAGAAACAGCATGCGCAGCAACCCCATTTTCTTTCTCTTGTGTAGGAAACGGGGACAGAAGAACAGAGGCTTATATGGCTGGTATGAATTTTTCTTTGCAGCGCTGTATTCCCCATTTTGCACTGATTATCGGCATGACGGCATGGGCGAGCTCCTTTATCGGGCTGAAATTTGCCCTTTCTGTCTATAGTCCCTTTGAAGTCATTGCCGGGCGTATGTTTGTTGCAAGTGTCATTTGCCTGCCTTTTCTCAGACAATTTTTTCGCTTCCTTAAAGACAGAAAAAAAGCCCTTATTTTACTGGCAGGGGTTTTGAGCGAACCTTGCTGTTATTTTCTTTTTGAAACATCTGCCCTGCGTTATACCTCCTCAGCACAGGCAGGCATGGTGCTTGCTATCATGCCCCTTTGTGTGGGCTTTTGCGCATGGCTCCTGCTCAGGGAAAAACAAAGCCTCTATGCATGGCTGGGGTTTATCCTTGCATTTTTTGGGGTTTTCTGGCTTTCTTTCAGCGGAGAAACAAGCCAATCCGTTCCCAATCCCTTTTTAGGCAATATGCTGGAGCTGGGAGCTGTTTTTTGCGGAGTGGGCTATACCCTTTCCTGCCGCAGCTTGACAGCAAGCATGAGCCCATGGCTTTTTACTGCTGCCCAAAGCTTTGGCGGCTTACTCTTTTACCTGCCGCTAAACTTACTTCCGCTGGAATTTGACCCTGTTGTACTGAATGTGGAAATCCCCGGCTGGCTTCCCTTTGTTTCCATTATTTATTTAGGGCTCATTGTCAGCCTGCTGGGTTACGGATTTTATAATTACGGAGTTTCCAAACTTTCTGCAACGGAAGCTGCTGCCTATATCAATCTTATCCCTGTGATTACCCTCATTATTGGAGTGCTTTTCCTTGAAGAAAGCCTTTCTGCCACCCAATATTTTGCGTCCTTTGCCATTTTGGGCGGTATGCTTCTCAGCCAATATAAACCAAAGAAAAAGGATTTTGCATGAGCAATTTTATCGCGGGCATGCCCGCATCAACGGAACGGACACTTGGTTCCAGCCTTGCAGAAGATTCTGCTAAAAATGCCCTTTTTGATTTTTACCGCATGAGTGCCTGTATCAGCCACGAACTGGGTATTATTCTGCCTCAGCTCAAAATGCGGCTTGCTGTTGCAGAATCCTGCACCAGCGGACTTTTAGCCGCAGCCATTACCCAAATAAGCGGCGCCAGCAATTGGTTTGAGGGCGGAATTTTGTCCTACAGCAACGAAATTAAACACAACCTTTTGGGAGTGGAGGAAAAAGTCCTCAAAACCTTTGGGGCTGTCAGCGCTCCCACTGTCTGCCAAATGGCAGGCGGGGTATGTTCTGTCACCAAAAGCCATTTTGGTCTGTCCGTTTCCGGCATTGCGGGACCAAACGGCGGAAGCGGGGAAAAACCCGTTGGCACTGTCTTTATCGGACTTTCCCTGCCCAAAAACTTTGCAGGTCTGCGCACAAAAATCAAACTCAAAAAGGGACAGGCATTCAAAAACGGCATGGAAGAAAACTGGCTCAAATCCTGTCAGCTCATGAAGCATGTTTATCTGAAACAGGAAAGCAAAACCGTTGTGCTGGGTGCCTTCGAAACCAAAGCACGCCATTTTCTTTTTGACGGCGACAGAGAAAGCATACGCCAAAGTGCCGTCCTCATGGCTCTCTATTTTGCCTATGAAAATCTGATTAATTAACGCTTTGTTATAGAAAGCGGTTGATAATCAATCATCTATAAAACATATGTCCTGTTTTTCTGAAAGAAAAACAGGCAATGTGGGGGTATGGGGGAGCGGTAGCCGTTAGCGAGTGAACGAGCTCTGCGGATAGCGACAGCAGAGATAATCATTTCCCCCATAAAAATAAAATTTTATAATTATCTTTTATAGTTATAAAATCAACCGGATATTAAAACAAAGCATTAATTAAAAATATTCCGGAAATTCATCAAATAAAAACTCTCTTCCTCAGCGTTCAAAAGCAATTCTCTCTTATAACGAATTGCCTTTCCTCATTTCTTTTCCCGCTCTTTTTTGTTTTGCTCTGCTTTTTCCGCATGGCAGGTAATAATGCCGTCAGCAAACGATTTGCAGCAGCCATTACAGGATATGCATGCTGCAGGGCTTGTATCTTTTTTCCAGCGCAAAGGCAGATCCGGTTCGCGCACCAGCGGACGCCCAAAAGAGACAGCGGCAATTTTTGTTTCCGCAAGAGCCTTTTCCACCATTGCAGGACTGCGGTATCCGCAAACACTTATCACGGGTATGCTTACTTCAGCCGCAGTCAGTGACGCAAAAGGCAAAAAGGTAGCCTCTGTATTTTCACGAATAACAGGAGAAAAAGAAGCTGAAGAACCGTCCAAGACCATACCCGCGGAAACTTCAATAAAATCAAGACCTCGCTTTTCCAATTCCCTGCAGACATAAAGGCTTTCTTCCGGCAGTATGGAATTTTCTTTCAAATCACTGAAGGGAAATTTTATGCCGATTGCAAAATCTTTACCTGCCGCTTCACGCATTGCACCATAAATTTCAAAAACAAAGCGTGCCCTGTTTTCAATTTTCCCGCCGTACTCGTCTGTACGTTTGTTGGTTGACGGAGAAAGAAAAGAATTTAATAAAAAACCATGGGCAGCATGGATTTGAACCCCGTCTGCGCCTGCTTGCCGGCAACGCACGGCAGAACGGGCATAATCGGTCACAAGCTTTTGCAGTTCTTCCTTTGTGGCTTCATGATACAGGCAGTCATCGCCCATTTGCACGTCTGATACAGAAAATCTGTCATAGCCTTCTGCTTTGCCTGTTTTTGCTCCGCAGTGCTGCAGCTGCACAAAAAGTTTTGCCCCCTCTTTATGCACAATTGCCGCAAGCTTCTGCATGTCCTGCACATAGGTTTCATATTCTGTATGCACCATAACGGGAGCATTGCAAGCTTTTGCACGCACCCCCTGCATGCCCGTAATAATGAGCCCTGCCCCGCCTTTGGCAAGAGTCTCATAGTGTTCAACGATTTTGGGTGAAATACGTCCGTTTTCCGCCCCGTTTTCAAACATGGCACTTGCCGCAAGGCGATTGGGAATGGTGAGTTTTCCAATCTGAAATGAACTGTACATGCTGTTTTGCATTTTACTTCTCCTTTTTATTGTATATACATCAAAATAATTAAAAAATATTATCAGTTCCATTCCTATAAATTTTGCAAAAGCAAAAGCAAATTTTCCAAAGCTTGGACATTTTCTTTGCCGATTTTTGCTTCAAATTGTTTTTGGGCTGTATTCCATAATTGCCGAGCCTGGAAATAAACCCGCTCCCCTTTGAGGCTGAGTACAAGCACACTGTCCCTTGCCCCGGCACTTTTTTTATCTTCAATATATTCAGCCTGCAAGAGTGGTTTTAAGCTTCTGGCAAGAGTGGAACGGTCAAGCAAAGCTGCCTCGGACAATTCCCGTACATTGCAGCCGCTGTTATGATGCACAGCATACAGCAAAGAATACTGCCGAGCTGTCAGCCCGCAGGGCATAAGCACCGCATCATAAAAATGGATAACATTTTCTGCACTGCGCCGCATTTTCAGACAATGACACGACGTATTATCAATCCGTTTTCCCATATCTTCCTCATTTGTTGCATATACAACATATAGGATAACAATATCCCTGTCAACTCTTCCATTCATTATTTAATTATTGCGAATTATACTGCAAATCGGAATTGTCAAAAAGCATAAAGACATAATCGCTGCAGTCCTCGTCCATAACGGTTTTGTGCAGAAAAGACGTTGAAAAAGATCAAGGAGAAAACATTTTCGAGCGTTTTCTCCTTGAGAAGTTCAAAACTTATGAAAAAAATTTAATGCACAGTATTATTTATAAAAAGGATAGACAGCCTGCATACGTTTATGGGCATTTTCCACACGTTTTGCAAGTTCCTTTTTGTATTTTGCAAAATCTTTGATTGGACGGGCTGCAACCCCGGAATCCATGGCAGCCTTAGCCACAGCAAGAGTTTCCCATTCCAAAATACGCGGATCAAGCGGTTTGGGAAGAATATAATCAAAACCAAACCGAAAATCCTTGCCTTTATAGGCTTTTTTCACTTCTTCAGGAATATGCTTTTCCTTGGCTAAATCAGCAAGGGCATAGGCAGCAGCAATTTTCATGGCTTCGTTAATTTCCGTTGCTCCCACGTCCAGTGCCCCCCTAAAAAGGAAAGGAAAACCTGATACATTATTGATTTGATTAGGATAATCACTTCTGCCTGTACCAATGATACAATCAGGCACAGCTTTTTTTGCTTCTTCATAGGTGATTTCCGGTTCCGGGTTAGCGCAGGCAAAAATAAGAGGCTGCGGGTTCATGGTTTTGAGCATTTCTCCATTAATCACGCCTTTGCGGGAAAGCCCCAGAAAAACATCGGCACCGCGCATGGCTTCCGCCATGGTGCAGGCTTCTTTTTGGGCATAACGTTTTTTGTATTTATTTAAATCTGTTCTGCCTTGGTGGATAAGTCCTTTGGAGTCAAACATAAAAATATTTTTCCGTTTGACGCCAAGGGTAACGTAGAAATTGGCACAGGCTATTGCTGCTGCCCCGGCTCCTGAAATAACAATTTTGCAGGCGGAAATCTTCCTTTTGGTCAAGGTACAGGCATTGATTAAACCTGCTCCGGAAATAACCGCCGTTCCGTGCTGGTCGTCATGGAACACAGGGATATTCATTTCTTTTTTGAGCCGTTCTTCAATGTAAAAACATTCAGGTGCCTTGATATCTTCTAAATTAATGCCCCCAAAGGTCGGTTCCAGCGCTTTGACAATCCGGCAAATTTTTTTGGGGTCTTTTTCAGCAAGTTCAATGTCAAAAACATCAATATCGGCAAACATTTTAAATAAAAGCCCCTTGCCTTCCATAACAGGCTTTGCGGCCTTTGCCCCGATATTGCCCAGTCCAAGCACTGCCGTACCATTGGAAACAACCGCCACAAGGTTTGCTCGTCCGGTATATTCGTCAACAGCCGTTTCATCTTCATAAATTTTCATGCAGGGAACAGCAACTCCCGGAGAATAGGCAACAGACAAATCTTTTTGGGTTTCACACTGCACAGTGGGAATAACCTCCAGCTTGCCTTTGCGCGGTGAGCTGTGATAGGCAAGCGCTTCTTTATCAGTATAGAGAGCCATAGAAATTTTCCTTTCTTTTTTGTTTTTTCTTTAATGGTACGTTTTATTGTTTGCGAAGGTTCTCCCTTCTTGTATTTTTTTATGGAACGCGGCTGCCGATACTCCCCGGCACTTGTTTTATTTCACAAAAACAAGACTTCTGTTTTGTAAAAAAAAGTATTCATACCGCTTTTTGCTGCTAAACAAATTTTATTTACCTGAAGGGTATAAATTTTTTTTGCCCGCACATCTCTTTAAAACAAAAAATTTTCCTTGATAAAAAAAGTGGCAAAGCGTTTGCCTTGCCACAAAAAGAATTATTGATGCATAAAAAATTATGCTTCTGTAATAGTAATAGCGTCATGTTCGCAAACGCCCGTGCAAGATTCACAGCCAAGGCATTCGTCAGGATTTTTTGGTTCGCTTTTGCCGTCAACCATTTCGTAAATGCTTACTGGGCAAATATCAACACATTCTCCGCAACCTACGCATTTATCAGTATCAACACTAACACTGTAACCCATAATATTCCTCCAAGGGGGCAGCCATTGCTACCATAAAAAGTTTACCACCAAGTGGTAATTAATCCAATAGCTCGCAAATCGTTCTCTGTCAAGTATTATCGTCAGATTATATTTAAAATTTTTTGTTATTTTTCTGCCAAGTCCATGAAACGGGCAATATTTTGTGCGGTTTCCCGTATGTATTCTTCATCGGTCAGCAAATCTTTTCTTTCCCGAGCAATAATGGTATGCGGTCTGTTCTGCAGAGATTCTTTAGGAACAACACCGAATTCAGGCGGGAAGGTATTTTCAAAATACATTTCCTGAAAACCTGCAAATTTAAGGGCATGGGCAGTAGCGTCCAGCACAGCAAATTCATGGGTAATTTTACCCTGCTCCTTTGCTTCCACCAAGCCGGCAAGACATTCCCCGCCCTGTGTACAGGCAATATGTCCATGCATATTTGCAATAATCATGGCATTCATAATAGCCTGCTCCGTCACCTGAATAACATTGAAATCTCCGCCCAAAGCTTCATATTCCGCAGCAAGCTTCTGCACACGGGGGAAAGAAACAGGATTGCCAATCATGGCTGCCTGCGCAACACTGGGTTTTACCTGCACGGGATGATAGACACGGGCTTCCTTTGTCTGGTGGTAATACTGATAAACAGGATCGGCATGGTGGGACTGTACGCCAAAAAGACGGGGAAGTTCCTCAATAATACCCAGTTTTTTCATTTTGATAAAACCGGACATAATCGCCGTTATGTTGCCGGCATTGCCGACAGGCACAAAAAGGGCTTTATTGCTCATATCCCAGCGGTATTCTTGTGCCACTTCATAAGCATAGGATTCCTGTCCCAAAATACGCCAGCTGTTTTTGGAATTGAGCAAAGCAACGCGGTAATGAGAGGCAAGGTATTCCACAACTTTCATACAGTCATCAAAAACACCGGGGATTTGCAGAACCGTTGCTCCGCTTCCAAGAGGCTGAGACAGCTGCTGCGGAGTCACTTTCCCCTCAGGCAAAAGCACTACGGTTTTGATAGGCTCACCCACATAGGCACCGTAGAGGGCGGCGGCGGCGGAAGTATCCCCTGTGGAGGCACAAATAGTCAAAATATTGCTCCAGCCGTGTTTGCGCACCATGGCTTTTAAATAGCTGAAAGCCCCTGCCATACCCCTGTCTTTAAAAGAAGCAGAGGGATTTTGCCCTTCATGCTTGAAGGCAAAATCAATGCCGAGCTTTTCCCGCAGTGCCTTGGAAGCTGTGATAACGGGACTGTGCCCGTCGCCAAGATAAATAATATCTTCTTCTTCCAAAACAGGAGCCATAAATTCATAATAGCGGAAAATCCCTTTCAAAGCCTGACAGTTGGTAGCACGGCGCTCATCAAAAATTTCCTGCCACTTTTTGCCGGAAATCTTTTTATGCTCCTCAAATTCTTTATCGTTTAATAAAAGCACCCCCCCGCAGTTTGGGCAGGTGTACAAAAGCTCGTCAATGCTGTGATGAGCATTGCATTTTGTACAAATATATTCCATTTCATGACGGACAGCAGGAAAAGAAGACATAGTTACTCCCAAAAAATAATTTGATAGTATTTTTTATACAAAAAATAAACACTATTTGTTCAAGCTAGTATTAATTCCTTGTCTCTGTCAATACAAGACAATTTTTTATAATTTATATTTACAATATATTGAAATAAAAAGTATTTTAATTATTTCATTATGTTGTCATGGTTATAGGGAAATATTCCCAAAGCTTTTTTAAAGGGAAAAACTATAGTTTCTTCTAACTTAACGCCCTGCAAAAAATATTCTCTATAAAAATGAAAAATAGAAAATAAGAAAATTCAAATTGCTGCAAAAATCAAATCTTGCCGGCAAAGTGAAACTTGCTGATAAGAATATTGCTCTATGACTAACGTGCAATATTCTTATTTTTTTGGCTCTATCTTTGGGCAAAAGCGGTTATGCTCACACGCACTGCAAAAGGTTTGCGGACATGCGGGCATTATAGTTGCGTAGCAGCAAAGATAAAGTTTTTCCTTGCATAAAAATTCTCGACAGTTATCGGAAATTCCCCGAACAGCTTTTTGAAAAAGGTACAAAAAAAGCACCGATTGCTCGGTGCTTTTTTGTTTTTATAAGGGGTTTTATACTTTTATAACAGGTTATGATAAACCGTTTTTGGAGGCGTATCTTAGTACATGCCGCCCATGCCGCCCATGCCGCCCATTGGAGGCATAGCAGGAGCTTCTTCTTTCTTTGGAGCTTCAGCAATGGCACAATCGGTGGTCAGGAGAAGTCCGGCAACAGAAGCTGCGTGCTGTAAAGCAAAACGGGTTACTTGTTTTGGATCGATAACACCGGCTTTCAAGAGGTCTTCATATTCGCCAGTTGCAGCGTTGAAGCCAAAGCCGTCTTTGCCGCCGCGTACTTTTTCAACAACGACAGAACCTTCAAAACCTGCGTTGGCAGCGATTTGACGGAGAGGTTCTTCGATAGCACGGCGGATAATGTTAACGCCTGCCATTTCGTCATCGTCAACAACTTTGAGGTCGTCAAGAGCTTTGCTTGCACGGATAAGAGCAGTGCCGCCGCCGGGAACGATACCTTCAGCAACAGCTGCACGGGTAGCGTTCAAAGCGTCTTCTACGCGGTCTTTCTTTTCTTTCATTTCAACTTCGGTAGCAGCACCGACATGGATGACAGCAACACCGCCAACGAGTTTAGCAAGACGTTCTTGGAGTTTTTCACGGTCATAATCGGAAGAAGATTCTTCGATTTGAGCACGGATTTGTTTTACGCGGGCTTTGATGTCTTCGCTCTTGCCGTGACCGTCAACAATAACAGTATTGTCTTTGTCAATGCGGACGCTCTTACAGGAGCCAAGGTCAGCAACGGTCATATTTTCAAGTTTGATACCCATTTCTTCGGCAACAACGGTACCGCCGGTAAGAACAGCGATATCTTGGAGCATTGCTTTGCGGCGATCACCAAAACCCGGAGCTTTTACGGCGGCAACCTGAATGGTTCCGCGCAAGCGGTTTACAACGAGGGTTGCAAGAGCTTCGCCTTCGATATCTTCAGCAATGATAAGAAGAGGACGGTTCATTTTTGCAACGCTTTCAAGCACAGGGAGCATTTCCTTCATGCTGGTGATTTTCTTTTCTTGAAGAAGAATATACGGATTTTCCAGTTCACAGACGAGTTTTTCGGTATCGGTTACGAAGTAAGGGGAGAGGTAACCGCGGTCAAACTGCATACCTTCAACGGTATCGAGGGTTGTTTCAAGCCCTTTTGCTTCTTCAACAGTGATAACGCCTTCTTTGCCCACTTTGCCCATAGCTTCGGCGATGATATTGCCGATTGTTGTGTCAGAGTTAGCAGAAATAGTACCTACTTGAGCAATTTCTTTTTGGTCGCGGGTAGGTTTCGCGATATTGCCAAGTTCAGCGGTTACAGCTTCAACAGCTTTATCGATACCGCGTTTGATTGGCATTGGGTTACGACCGGCGGCAACAAGCTTTACACCTTCATGATAAATAGCCTGAGCCAAAATGGTTGCAGTGGTTGTACCGTCACCGGCTGCTTCGTTGGTTTTGGAAGCAACGTCACGAACAAGCTGTGCGCCCATGTTTTCAAATTTATCTTCCAATTCGATTTCTTTGGCAACAGTTACGCCGTCTTTGGTGATAGCAGGAGCGCCATAGGATTTTTCAATAAGAACGTTGCGGCCTTTGGGTCCCAAGGTTACTTTCACGGCATTGGCAAGTTTGTCAACACCTGCGGATAAACGTTCACGAGCTTTTGCGTCAAAAAGGATTTCTTTTGCAGACATTATATTAATCTCCTAAAATTTTTACTCGATATATTATGAAAGAACAGCAAGGATATCTTCTTCTTTGAGAACAAGGTATTCTTCGCCTTCGTATTTTAATTCGGTACCAACATATTTTCCAAAAAGAACAATGTCGCCTTCTTTTACTTCAAGAGGAACACGTTTGCCGTCTGCCAAAACTCTGCCGGAACCAACGGCAACAACTTTTGCCTGAGAAGGTTTTTCTTTTGCAGATTCAGGAATGAAAAGACCTCCGGCGGTTTTTTCTTCGCTGTCTAAGCGTTTTACGAGCACACGGTCATTAAGGGGTTTAAAACTCATGGAAACTATCCTCCAACAAGAATATTTTTATTTTTAGGGTTAGGTCACACGGAGTGACAAGACATAAATAAATCTTTTTTTGCGCTTGAAAAGGGGTAAAAGCATATTTTTTTTAAAATTTTTTTTTAATCCTGTTAATTCCATAGGATAAGATATTAACTTTTTTTTAATTTTTTTTATTCCTTTGCAAAAAACAAAAAATTGGTTATAGTTTTCACCTGTATGACAAAAATTATTTGCAAACAAATTCTTGTTTTTTGTACCGCTTTTGTTCTCTTTGCAATTATTGCAAACGGAATACACTTTCTTTTAATGGACAGTTTGTTTGCTTTTTTTGAATACCCCAATTTTCCGCCCACACTGACAAATCCTTTATACGTGCTGTTTCCTGTGGTATTTGCCTGTTTTTCCGTGCCTGCCGTTATACTTTTGAGCCTGCAAAATCGGTTTTCTCTGAAAAAACGTTTCTTACTTTTGCTGGAAAGCCATGGGTTTTTCTTTTTTTGGCAGGTTCTTTTTTGGGCTCTCTTTTGTGCTTTTACCCTGTATTATGCTCATATCCTGCTGCAGGCAGTCCTTGGCTATACACAGGGAGTTGACGCCAGCCTCACCAGTATTTATATGCCCCTTGTGCTGACCAAGCTCATGCCTGTTTTGGCTGTTCTTTTTTTCTGGATTTCTGTGCGCACAAGCCTTTTTCTTATTAAAGACGAAGAAACAAAACAGGAAAACAATGTAACCTTTTCCTTTACTGCTAAAGAGCTGGAAAGAGCATTTAATATCATGGACTGCGGCAATGCTTTTTTGCTTGCAGGTGTTGTTGCCATGTTTCTGCCCCTTGATTTTGCCGGTTTGAATATAGCTGATTATATGCCCAAACTTTGTTCCGATCCCCTGATCATCCTTGCCTGCTCATTCCAGTACTGCCTTGTGCACTGGTACAGAACAGAAAAGCGAAAAAGCCTGCTTTTCTTGGGCATACTCGCACAATTCATGCTGCTCGGCGTCAATCTTTTGCATGAAAATGTGCTTTATCAACTTGTTTTTCTTGCTTATTTCATAAGCCAACTCTATGCATACGTTCTTTTTCTCCGCCATGGCAAAGGATTTTTCACAGCTTCATAAAAAGTATCAGATATGCTCAAACAATCTCCTCAGCAATATATATTTTCCTATCAGGGGCAAAAAATCCCGTATACGGTAGTGTTTGACCGTTTCAAAACTATCCGTTTGCGCATGAAAGAAATGCTCGAAATCAAAATGCCTCGGCACACGCCCCTTGCTTATGCTGAAAAAAGCATACAAAAACACATAGGCTGGATTTCCGCTCAGCAGGAACAGATGGAAAAACGGTTTGCGGACAAAACCAATTCCCCTTTACCCTTTGCGCAGGAGCTTTTTATTTTTGGCAAAGCGTTTTCCGTTCACAGGCAGACCGGTCTTTGCACCCGCAGGGAAAAACTCCTTTTTTCTGCTCAAAACACCTATTTCAATCCAGAACGGATTTTTTTGCATGCCCTGCCTGTTTTGCAAACCGCCCACCCCGATATGAGCCTGACCAACGGCGAAATTTTTGTACAATGCAAAAGCGAGCAAGACTGCAAAAAGAAACTCACTGTCTGGCGGAAAAGGACGGCTCAAAACTTTTTATCCTTTTATTATCAATCCCTGTGGCAGGTTTTTCAAGAAAAAACAGCCCGCTTTTGTCTGCAGCATGCCATAAAAACTCCGTATCACCAAACGTGCCCGCAGCTGAATTTCCGTTCCTGCAAGCGCTGTTTTGGTTCCTGCAAAATTTCCTCTCAAAGCAGGGACGCACGCATTATGCTTTCCACCCGCCTTATGGGCTTGCCTTTGGAGTATGTTGAATTTGTGATACTGCATGAATTTTGCCATTTGCTTTACCCCAATCATTCGCCCTCTTTTTATGCACTTTTCGACCTTGTCCTGCCCCGTCACCGCATTATGAAAGCCGCCATAAATTCTTGGAGCAAGACGCATATTTCTTTTTAGTTTTGACTATTTTTTTCTTTTGCCGTACACTCCCTTTCAAAAGAACTTGCAAGGAGTCTGTATGGCAAAGAAAATTCTTATTATCGGTGCCGTTGCTCTTGGCACAAAAGCTGCCACCCGCTGCAAACGGCTCAATCCGGATACAGAAATTACCATTATTGATCAGGGACAATTTATTTCCTATGGCGGCTGCGGCATGCCTTTTTATATTTCTTCCGAAGTGGACAATATTAATGAACTGCGTGCGACCAGTGCAAATGTTATCCGTGACCCGCATTTTTTCCGCCATGTCAAAGAAATCGACCATGTCAAAATCAGAACAAAAGCCATTGAAATAAATCCGCAGGAAAAATACGTGCTGACGGAAAATCTTGACACAGGCGAAAAAGAAAAGCTTTTTTATGACGAACTCGTGCTGGGTATGGGAAGTCATGCCATTGTTCCTCATATTAAAGGGGTCGACCTTGGCAATGTCACCACCATTGCCGGGCTTGAGGACGCGGAAAAAATCCGTAAACACTGCGAAAGCGGCATACACCACATGGTGATTATCGGGGCAAGCTTCACAGCCATTGAAATTGCCGTGGGACTAGCTGAAATTTGGAATATCCCCTGTACGCTGATTAAACGTTCCAAACGCATGCTCCCCAACCTTGTTTCCGGCACCATTTCCGACATGATTAAAAATGATCTGAAAGAAGCAGGCATAAAAGTCATTTCCGAAGAAGATATTTTGGAATTCACAGGCGATGAAAACGGAAATGTCTGCGAAGTTGTCACCAGCAAACACCGTCTCAAAGCCGATCATGTCGTACTTGCCATGGGCGTCAAAGCAAATTACGAACTGGCAGAAAAAGCCGGGCTTAAATGCAATCCCAAATACGGCGTCTGCGTCAATGAATATTTACAGACTTCCGATCCGCATATTTATGCAGGCGGCGATGTCATTGCCATTAAAAATCTAATTACGGGACAGGAAATGCACCTGCCCATGGGTTCCCTTGCCAACAGACAGGGACGTATTATCGGCACCAATATCGCAGGCGGAAACCCGCAGACAGGTCCGGAAACCTTCCCGGGCGTTGTGGGCACATGGTGCATGAAAATGCATAAGGGCACCGTATCCGGTACGGGGCTCAACGAAGATATGGCAAAAAAAGCCGGCTTTGACGTTATGAGCATCAATATGGAACAGCTGGACAGAGCCCATTTTTATCCCGAAAAAAATATGATGACCTTAGAAGTGGTGGTAGAAAAGAAAACCCGCCGAATCTTAGGCATGCAGGGCTATTGTGCCGACGGCATGGCAGTCAAAGCCCGTATCGACAGCATGGCGACCATGCTCCAGTTTGGCAAACCCACTTTACATGACCTTTCCATTGCCGAAGTTTCCTATTCTCCGCCTCTTGCCTCTGCCATGGATGTTTTCAATACCGCAGGCAATGTTGCGGATAATATTGTCAGCGGACTGGGTGAATTTATTAAACCGGAAGAGTTTGACGAACTTTTTGCCAACCGGGAAAGCAATAATTATATCTTCGTTGACACACGGGCAGGACAGGCTCCCCTTGAAATTGCAAAGAGATACCCTGATTACTGGATCAATATGCCTTTGGAAACGTTTTCGGACAATATCGATAAAATTCCGCAGGATAAAAATATTGCCTTTATTTGTAATTCCGGCACACGCGCCTATGAATGCCTGCTGAAATTCAAACACAGCGGCAGACATGCGGTGAACTCCTCCGGCGGTATGCAGGCAATGAAAAAACGCGGCAAAAAATATTAAAGAAAGGGCAGCCAATCTGCCCTTTTTCATATATATTCTTTTAGAGCATTTCCGTTAACATCAAGAATAAAAATTTACGCTGTATTTGAAGCCGTTATTTCCTTCATGAACAGAAAATTGCCGGAACCGTACAAACTAAAATCATAGACAAGGCAATTCTTTCTTACACATGCATGCATTACTTTTTCTTTGAATACGAAAAGGGGTATAAGAAGCGCATGCATAAAAGGTTTTTCAATAAAAATTCTATCTTCTTTGAATAACAGAACTTTTCCCTTTTTCCAAGAGTTTAATTGTGCATTATTTTTTTGTCAGGGGATTTTTTTACATACTTTTTTCTGCTTTTAAAAATTTCTTTTTTAACATTAATGAAAAAAAATAAAATTTTATATTTTTCCATTAACATACCGACATAATTATACTTACCCTCAGCATACTCCTCTCTTTTTTTTCTGAAGCCTTGACAAAAATGCAACGGATGGGTACGAAGAAGTATTGTAGTTAAAAAACTAAATCGTTAGCATTAAGGAGATTGCTTATGTCGACGGCCCAAAACCAAGCAAGTCTTGTTGAGGTTTACAAAGAAAAAGCTATTGCAACAGCCTGTCAGATTGCAGAGTTTAATTCTTTTGAAGATGCTATTCCTCATCTCTTGTCACTCATGGAACAAAAAAGTCCCTGCCAGCTCATGTATGAGGAAGATGTTGAAAAAGGTCCCAATGGTCCTTACGGCTGTCCCACTCGTGTTCAAAAAGTTATTGCTGCTCCGGAAATCGGCGAATATTATGAACCTCTGAAAAAAGCTTTTGAAGAAAAAGGCTACAAGGTTATCAATAATAATCTTCGCCATTATGTTGCAGGTATTGACATGGGTGTTGCCCTTGCCAAAAAAGGTATTGCCCAAAGCGGCACATGTATGGTGAATGCCAACAATGAAGATACCCGCCTTGCAACCATGATCTGTGAGCTTTCCGTTCTTGTTTTGAAAAAATCACAAATTATGCCTACTGTTGTTTCCATGGCTGATGCACTTCGTGAAGAAATGGGTTTAAATCCTACAAACTTTATATCCTTTGTTTCCGGACCAAGCCGTACTGCTGACATTGAACGTGTCGGTGCGGTTGGCGTACACGGACCGCTTGAAATGCATATTGTTTTGCTTGAGGGATAATAAGGAGGGAGCACATGAAAGACAGCGTAAAAACCGCAAATGATTACAAACATGAAATAGACGAAGCGCTCAACGATAAGTTTTTAAGAAAAACGCTTGATAAATTCGCCATTGATTACCGCATCAGCCGTGAAGCGGTTTTCAGCGAAATTGACGGAAAAGAAATTATCAAACAAGTTGCAGACGCAAAAGATGATGCCTGCCAGCATATAGAAGAATTATACGCCAAGTTCAAAGAAGAAGCAGAAAAACGCGGCGTTATCGTTCACCGTGCAAAAGACGCAAAAGAAGCCAATGAAATCATTGCCGGAATTGCCAAAAAACACGGTGCGAAGAAAATTATCAAATCCAAATCCATGACTGCGGAAGAAACCCATTTAAACCACAGACTGGAAGAAGATAACTGTGAAATTACGGAAACCGACCTTGGCGAATGGCTTATCCAGCTCCGCCATGAAGGTCCCTCTCACATGGTTATGCCTGCCATCCACCTTTCCCGCTATCAGGTTGCTGACGATTTGACCAATGTTACCGGTGAAAAATACGATCCTGAAGATATCCAGCGTCTTGTAAAAGTTGCCCGTGTGGAACTTCGCAGCAAATTCATCGAAGGCGAAATCGGTATTTCCGGTGCCAACTTCTGTATTGCGGAAAACGGTACCTTCGGTATTGCCACCAACGAAGGCAACGCCAGAATGGTGACCACCCTGCCGAAAGTGCATATTGCTCTTGCTGGTCTTGATAAGCTTATCCCTGACTTTGAAACAGCCCTGACAGCTTTGACCGTTCTGCCCCGTAACGCAACCAGCCAGCGTATTACTTCTTACGTCAGCTTTATTAACGGTGCCGGCGAATGTCAAATCGGCGAAAACAATAAAAAAGAACTGCACATTGTCTTCTTAGACAACGGCAGAACGGAAATCGCCAAAGATCCGCTCTTTAAGCAAGTATTCCGCTGTGTACGCTGCGGCGCCTGCGCAAACGTTTGCCCCGTATTCAGAATGGTCGGCGGACACAAAATGGGTCATATTTATATTGGCGCTATTGGTCTTATCCTTACCTACTTCTTCCACGGCAAAGACAAAGCTGCCATTTTATCCCAAAACTGCATAGGCTGTGAAGCATGTAAGGATATTTGTGCCGGCGGCATTGATTTACCGCGTCTTATCTCTGAAATCCGCAACAAGACTGCCGATGAAGTGGGCCGCCCCATGCAGATTGCTTTTGTGGGCAAGGTCATGAAAAACAGAAAACTGTTCCACAGACTGCTTAAATTTGCCCGTTTCTCTCAAAAGCCTGTGAAGACACAAGATGGCTTTATCCGCCACTTGCCGGACGCTCTTTTTGGAAAACATCAGTTTAAGTCCCTGCCTAGCCTTGCTAATCAGGCATTCCGCGAAATGTATCAAGATTACGCATATAAGCTGGAAAATCCGAAAATGCGCGTAGCCCTCTTTGCCGGCTGTGCCCAAGACTTTATTTTCCCAGAACACTTGATCGCCTTCATGAAGCTGATGAAAGCAAATAACGTCCAAGTGGAATTCCCAGAAGAACAAACCTGCTGCGGTCTGCCTCTGCAAATGCTTGCGCTGAAAGAAGTTGCCGTGGATATTGCACACCAAAACGTCAAAGCCATTGACGCTTCCAAGTACGATTATATCGTTACCCTCTGTGCAAGCTGTGCTTCCCACTTGAGCCATAATTATGAACATCTCATCGGCAGTGAAAGTGCGGAATTTTCTTCCAAGGTAAAGGACTTCTCCTCTTTCATGAATGACATTGTCAAGATTGATCCGGAATTATACAAAAAGACAGCAGAAAAAGTTACCTTGCACATTCCTTGTCACCAAGCAAGAAGCCTTGGCGTTATGGAACAGCCAAGAAACCTTATTGCTCAGGTTGCCGAATATACACCTTCCAAGGAAGAAGCCAGCTGTTGCGGCTTTGGTGGTACATATTCCGCTAAATTCCCAGAAATTTCCAAGGAATTACTTGGAAATAAACTCCGCCGCATAGAAGAATCTCAAGCGGAACGTATCGTAACCGACTGCCCCGGCTGTGTCATGCAGATCCGCGGCGGTTTACATAAAACAGGAAGCAGTGTGAAAGCCGGTCACATTGCCGAGCTTTTAGCTGACAATTTAAAATAACTTTGGGAGGTAGTATATGAGTTTTGGATTTTATGCCGTTATAGCATTCATTCCTATTCTTGTTGCTCTTGTGTTAATGGTCGGATTGCGCTGGCCTTCTACCCGTGCAATGCCTTTGGCGTGGATAACCGCCGCAATTTTAGCTTTTGTTGTATGGAAACTTGACCCTCTGCGTATTGCTGCGCTTTCCGTCCAAGGCTTCATTACCGCATTAGGTGTTCTTATTATTGTTTTTGGTGCTTTGCTCATTTACTATACCCTGCAGGCAAGTGGTGCAATGGAAACAATCCAAGCAGGTATGCAGAAAATTACTCCTGACCGCCGTTTGCAAGCTATCATCATCGGCTTCATGTTTGGAGCATTCATTGAAGGTGCCGCCGGTTTCGGTACTCCTGCAGCGCTTGCAGCTCCGCTTTTGATGGGCTTGGGTTTCCCTCCCCTTTGTGCAGCTATTATCTGTCTCGTCTTTAACAGTGTTCCTGTTACCTTTGGCGCTGTTGGTACTCCTGTTCTCCAAGGCTTCAAATCAATTCAGGATATTGCTTTTGAAGCGCTGAAAGCAATTGATCCGAACGCTGTTCCTGCTGATATTTACACGCATATCGGTGAATATGTAACCATTATGCACCTTCCTATGCTTATCCTCCTGCCTATCGGTATGCTCGGCTTTATGACCCGCTTCTTTGGCAAGAACAAGAGCTGGGCTGAAGGCTTTGCCGTATGGAAATACTGCATCATGGCTTCTATCTGCTTCGGTGTTCCTTACCTTGTTGTCGCATGGACAGTCGGACCTGAAATTCCTTCCCTTATCGGCGGTCTTGTCGGTCTCGGTCTTTTGGTCTACCTCACCAAGAAGGGCGTCTGCGTTCCTAAGGACGTATGGACATTTGAAACCAAAGATAAGTGGAACCCGGAATGGTCAGGTTCCATTGCAACTGAAGACATACAGGAATTCAAGGAACACATGAGCCAAGTTAAGGCTTGGATGCCTTATATCCTCTGCGGTTTAATCCTTGTTATTACCCGTATTCCTCAATTCGGTCTCAAGGCTATCATCACCGACCCGATGTTCAATATCGGTCTCAGCAACATCTTTGGTGTCGAAGGTGTAAGTTCTTACATTGCCATTCTTAACCTCCCCGGTACCATTCCTTTCATCCTTGTCGCTGTCATTACCATTTTCATCCATGGCATGACCAAGGACGATGAAATCGGTTCCAACAAGGTCAGCCGTGCATGGGGTACTGCTTTTGCAAAGATGAAGGCTCCTACCATTGCTTTGCTCTCTGCCGTTGCTCTTGTTTCCATTTTCCGCGGAACGGACGCAACTACCGTTGAATCTCTTATTTACCACGGACGCGGCGTTTCCATGCCTCTTGCCATGGCTATCACCATTTCAGAACTTACCGGTGAATCATGGGCATTGCTCGCTTCCTACATCGGTGGTTTAGGTGCATTTATTACCGGTTCAAATACCGTATCCGACATGTTGTTCTGTAACTTCCAATGGGACGTTGCACAAACTCTTAACTACGGCTACTGGCAAAGTATTGTTATTGCAGCAGCCCAAGCTGTTGGTGGTGCTATGGGTAACATGGTCTGCGTACACAACGTTGTATCAGTCTGTGCCGTGCTTGGTATGATCGGTCACGAAGGTGCTATTATCCGTAAGACCTTCTGGCCCTTCCTTATCTACGGTATCCCCGTCGGTATTATTGCCTACGCACTTGTTATGTAAAAGAAGAATCATACGCTAAAAAAGCCCTCAGCCGAGGGCTTTTTTTTATCATGCATTCATTGCAGTGGGACAATGATCTCAGAACAATGCTTTCAAAAAAAACAAATATACGATTTAAATTCATGTGTTATATGAGAAAAACAAACAAAGCGGAAAAAATTTTTGACTGCTTTTCCCCTTTCAGCCGATAAAATTGACGTATGCCCATATTTCATATAGATATTAACACGGCAGAGAACACTATGAAAAAAAATAAAAGTATAAAAAGAATATTGCCCAATTTAGTCTCCATGATGATTATCCTTTTTTTTATTTGGATTTTCCCTGTGAATTTTTATATTCAGCGCAGTATGCTGCATGAAGGACAGCGAATCAATACCATTGAAATGTTTGCGCAGCTGGAACAGCTTATTGCCGCCAATGCGGAAAAATTACAAATTGAAGAAGCACAATTTAAAAAAGATTGTATCCGGATAGCCCAAAAGCTTGCCTATCACATGAAGCAAATAGGAAAAAGCTATTTGGATGCTGCCCAAAGCCGAGAACTGGCTGAAAAACTCAATGTCGACGAAATCCATTTCTTTTCTCCCGAAGGTACCGTTATTTCCGGAACACATCCGCAATTCTACGGCTATACGTTTCATTCCGGTCAGCATCTGAAATTTTTTGAGCCCATGCTCCATGACCGCTCTTTGCAGCTTTGTCAGGATATTGTCACCAATACGGCAGAGGGTAAAGAAATGCAATATGCCGCCGTATGGATTGAAGACGGAAGCGGAATTGTGCAAATTGGCTTGGAGCCGCGCAGTTTGCAGCAGAAAAAGGATGATTTCAATTTAAAAAATATTATTGACGGAATGCCTTTCGATATCTATGGCTTTTTACATGTTATCGATAAAAAAACGCATACCATTGTGGCATCGACTGTGAAAAATACCGCAGACTGGGCAGTTTTTGAAAAAGAGGAGCTGCCCTACAGTGCGGAAGTATCCGAAACCTTCCATCGCTATTACAACGGAACAAGATATTGCATGTATACAAAGGAATACCAAGGGTATGTTTTTGTCCGTATGTATGATTCCATGGGATTTATCCATACCTTGTTCAAATCATTAGGGCTGGTGATGATTGCCTTTATTTTATTGGGCGCAGTTGCCATTATTTTTGTTTTGCGCTGGTATATTCAGAAAAAACTGAGCAATAATCTCGCTAAAATTGTTGGAGAATTACAGAAGATTGAGCAGGGCTCCCTTGATGATATCCGAATTAAAACAGGAATTACGGAATTTGAAGAATTATTATTTTATATCAACCAAATATTAAATTCCCTTCGATTAAAGCAAAAGCATTTCATGCATGTCTTAAATAAAAGTGAAATCCCCGTGGGCGTTTATGAGAAAAATTCTTTTTGTCGCCAAACATTTTTTAATGAACGGCTTTTGGAAATTTTGGACATTGAAGAAGAGAATACCCTCTCTCATGAGGAGCTGACGGCGCTGATTGAGGAAAAATTTTCAGAAATTAAAAATAATCTTCTGAGTGAAAATGATAAAATTTACAAATACAGTTCCGGCACAGAAAAATATCTGCAATGTGAAAAGGTTGTCGATGAACAAAGTGTTTCCTATTATCTTGTTGATATTACGGACTTCTGGGGAGAAGCATATCACATAAAACAGCAAAGCCAGTTAGATGTGCTGACCTCGTTATACAACAAGAGAGGTTTTTACGCACACTTATATTCTTTATACGAAAAGCCGGAACAATTAGGATTTGCAGCTATGATTGTCATTGACGCAGACGGATTGAAATCAATCAACGATACCTACGGACACCAGATGGGGGACTCTTACCTAAGAGCTATAGCTGATGCGATAAAGAAGATAAGCGGCAAAAATGCCGTTGTCGCTAGAGAAGGCGGTGACGAATTTTCCGTTTTCCTGTATGGCTTTGAAAGTAAAGAAGAATTGGAACATGTCATCAGGCAGATGAAAGAAATACGCGGACAAGTCTTTAAACAGGAAAAAAGCCATGCCCATACCCTGCAGTTTTCCATGGGATATGCGCTTTCTCCCGATGAGGGGACTGATTTCCGCGCTTTAATCCGCATTGCCGATGAGCGCATGTATCAGAACAAAAAAATACGAAAAACGCACGGATAAGCGTTTGCCTTTTTGCCATGCAGTTATGTCGCTTCTCGAAGTGAATACGCAAAGAAAACTTCTTCAAAAAAACAAAAAATAAAAAATCACCGCGACCAATGCCATGGAAAGGGCTCGGGAAAACTGGTTAAAGCACAGCAGCTTGACCGCAAAATACGGGGGATAATAGCTTGCGTAGGCAGGAAGCTGATGGCGTATGCCCCGCATGGGAGTGGACAGGACATTGCCTATCAAAAGAGCAAGGACAACTTCATTGGCAGAAAGCAGTCCCGCCTGATAGACAGTTCCGCCTGCAACCAGCGATGCTCTCAGTTCCGCCGCCATATAGAGGACAATGATACTCAAGCTTTCCGGTTTCAAAAAATCAAAGCCAAGGGAGTTGACAAGCCAGTCTTCAAGGCTTTTAAAACAGCCGAAATACTGCAGATAAAACATGAGGAAATAAACAGGGATACCGATAAACAAAAGCCGCGGCAAACGTTTTGCAAAACGCTTGCTGCCAATCTGCAAAGCCTGCTGCCAAAGCCTTTTTTCCGGAATTTTTTGTCCTATGCTTGTTTGCACAAATTCACAAGGAGGCAAAAGAATACGCCCCACCCATATTGTCGCCGCAGTGCGGAAAAGCGCCGTCACAAAAGAAATACAGGTATAAATAACAGCCGCCTGCCCCAAAATGGGAAAAGACATAAAAAAGAACATGGGAATATGGGTCAGCGTTGAAGGCAGGCTATTAAATAAATTGGAAATAATAACTTCTTTTTCCGTGATTTTTTTACTTTGCAAAGCTTCCCCCAGCATGGCATTGGCAGAAGCAGGGGAAAAAAGCGCCAACGCAAAGCTCGTGACTGAAACGGCATTTAAATGCGCGTATTTGACAAGGGGACTGGTCAATTTGGCAATATACTGCGTTAAATTGAGCGCTTCCAGAAAAGACGCAAAAAATAAGCCCACAGCAAGCCCTGTAAACAGGTTGAGCAGCGGTTTGAGCGGCGGCAAAAAAGACAATATTTCAGGCATAATTGTATTTCCGTACTGTTTTCATGCTGTTTGTATCATATTCGGCTAAGAATTTTTTTTACATACTTTTTTCGGCATTGCAAGCGTATGCAAAGCAATTTTTTTCAAACGCCGATAACGAGTTTACGAGCTTTCAGCAGTTCGGCATCATATTTCCCGCATAAAAAAATGCATTGTCATAGTATACGGTCGATTTTATCATGGGCAGCTTTAATTACAAAAACTTACCCTTACTCTTTTTTATGGGGAAAATGATGAGCTCTGCTGTCGCTATCCGCAGAGCTCGTTAACCCGCTAACGGCTGCCGCTCCCCCAATCCCCCGCAAAGCCCTGTCATGGACGTTGTCCATAAAAGGGAATTAATTTGATGTTAACAGGAATTGCTCCGGAGCTTCTCCTGATAACATTCAGAATGTTTTATCATAAAGATTAAAAAGTTTTGTAAAGGGGTGCAGGGGGAGAAACTTTTGTAAAAGTTTTCCCCTTGAAAAATACGAACCGTACGCTGAATCAAAAAGACGCTAATGAGCCTGACCCCAGTTTTTGCCCACTCCGTAATCCACAAGCAGGGGAACGGAAAGGCGTTTGCCAAGGGGGGCTATATTCATCATAATTTCTGCCACCCGCTTGCCTGCATGCTCGGCGTATGCTTCAGGCACTTCCAAAATCAATTCGTCATGGATTTGCAAAAGAAGACGGGCATTCCATTCTTTAAGCTGTTTATCCTTATGCACGGCAAGCATGGCAAGCTTGATAATATCCGCCGCACTGCCTTGAATAAGGGTATTGATGGACTGGCGTTCCGCCATGGCACGTGCCTGATGATTATTGGACATGATATCCGGCAAAGAGCGCTGCCTGCCCGCAATGGTTACCACATAGGCATGCTCGCGGGCAAAGTTCTCCACTTTTTCGTAAAATTCCTTAATCGTCCGGAAACGTTCAAAATACACTTCCATAAAGCGCTTTGCCTGCTGCATGGTAATATGCAAATCCTGTGAAAGCTTACGCTGCCCCATGCCATACAGCAAACCGAAATTAATGGTTTTGGCATGACGGCGCATATCCGCTGTGACCGCCTCAAGGGAGCAGTCATATAAAAGAGAGGCGGTGCGGGCATGGATATCTTCATTATTGAGAAAAGCCGTGCGCAGCGTCATATCCCCGGAACAATGGGCAAGCACGCGAAGCTCTACCTGAGAATAGTCCGCAGAAACAAGCAAATTGCCTTCCTGTGCAACAAAACATTGCCGCATTCTTTGCCCCAGCTCCCCGCGCACGGGAATATTCTGCAAATTGGGATTGCTGGAAGATAAACGTCCTGTGCCTGTGCCTGTCTGGTTGAAGCTGGTATGTATCCTGCTGTCCGCCCCTGTTTGCTTCGGAAGCGGCTCAAGGTAGGTGGAGCGGAGCTTTTCCAGCTTTCTGTATTCCTGCAGGGCTTCAATCACAGGGTGTGATCCTGCCAGTTTTTCCAGCACGTCCTGCGACGTGGAGGCTTGCCCGCCCTTTGTGGATTTTGCCATGGGCAAATCAAGCTTTTTGAATAAAATATCGCTCAATTGCTTGCCGGAACGGATATTAAAATTGGTGCCTGCTATGGCATAAATTTTATTGGTGAGGGCGTCCAGCTCGTCCCGCACTTCTTCCAAAAATTCAAAGAGTGCCCCGATATTGACCTGTATGCCAGCCCGTTCCATGGCAAAAAGCACGGAAATAAGCGGCATTTCCAACTCTGCCATGAGCTCAAGCAGGGAACGTCCTTCCATTTGCCGGACATCGTGCTCAAAAAGCGAGAGCGCCACCGTTGCAGGATTTTCCATGGATAAGCCCATTTCCACGGCATGGCGGCGGGCAAGGCTGAGCCATGTGTAATTTTTTTCATCGGGAGAAAGCAGCCACGCAGAAATGCTCAAGTCAAAAAAATGGTTTTTCTCTGCAAAATGCTCCCACAAAAGCGGATAAGTGTGAAACAGATTTTTTATATCGCAAGAAACAATAAGCTCTGCTTCCTGTAAAAGCGGCATGAGATCAGACAGTTCCCCTGCAAAATAATAGTCGGCACGCTCCGCATAGGGCAGGGCAAAAGGCTCGGAAGCGGCACGGGGCTTTTTCCCGCAGGACAGCGTGTCGGGAGAAATAAGGGAAATAAGGCTTGACTGCTCTTGTTTGGATTTTTTTGTCTTTTCCTTTTTGTCTGCATTTTTTATGCGCTGCAAATTTGCGGGCATGGAACAAAGAGCAAGATAAAAACCGTGCTTTTCCGTGTCAGGAACAAGGGCAAGGCATTTATGTTCCGCTGCGGGCAGGGCATCGGTATCCAGAAGCTTCGGCTTCGGAGTCGGCTTTTCTTCCTTTTCTTCGCCCTGTCCCTCTTGTCCCGCCTGCTCGCTCAGGGAAAAGAGAGAGCCCTGCAAAGAACTGTCCTTTGCAATAGTAATAATTTTCTTTTTCACCAAGGTTTCAAAATCCTTGGATAGGGATTTTAAATCATACTCACTGAAAAAGCCTAAGACTTCCCGCTCATTGGCAGGCTGTATCTGCATTTCCTGTAAAGCAAGCCGGCAGCAGTCCGTATGCAGGGTTGTCAGTTTGCGGTACAAAAACATGGCGTCAAGATTGCCTTCCATTTTCTTCTTTATGGGAGCAGGCAAATCCTCAAACTGTTCCCTGATACGCTCAAGACTGGGGAAATCCTGAAAAAGTTTTATGGCGGTCTTTTCGCCGATACCCTTGACGCCCGGGATATTATCACTGCTGTCCCCAATCAGTGCCTGCACATCAGCCCACTGCGCCGGACGGAGCCCTGTTTCTTCCATAAAGGACTGCATGGTGACAATTTTTTCATCCTTGGAGGCGGGATCCCACATGACGACATTTTCATTGAGGCATTGCTTCAAATCCTTGTCCATACCGATGATAACCACGGGACGCTCGGCAGAATACTTTTTCGCAAGGCTCGCAATATAATCATCGGCTTCGGCATTTTCCGAAACCTCCACCCGCACGCCAAGCCGCGTCAGCATGGTTTTCGTGGGCTCAAACTGCAGCTTTAATCCCTCCGGAGCAGGCGGACGGTTTGCCTTGTACTCCGCATACAACTCATGCCGAAAATGTGAGCCCTGCCCGTCCAGCACAAAGAGGAAATAGCGAGGATTTTCTTCACGTAAAATTTTAAACACGGTCTTGCCCACAATGTGGATGGAACCGGTCGGAAAAGAATCGGAACGCGCCATGCGCTGATTGGCAAAAAACCCCCGGAAAATAAAGGCATTGCCGTCCATAATATAAAGCGGTTCTTCTTTAAAGCCGAATTTCTCACGTAAAGACATACTTCAATCCTTTGCTGCACTCTATGACAACGATAGAGAAGAATAACAAGAAACGCTAAAAATTTCAAGCTGCGGAAAGGGAGAAAAACTGCTGGAAAAAGAGCAGCCGGCATTTGGACATATCAAAAGCTCCGACAACTCATCGTAGTATTTCCCTCCCCAATATACCTTGCCAAGCCATGCAAAAGTTTTTTGTGCTTCTGCGGACAGCCGATAACAAGTATGTACATAAAATCTTGCGGTTTTTCATTCTATAATGGAATAAATTTTTGAGGATATGCCGGAAGCTGTAACAAACTTTATATCGCAGCATATAAGTAAGCATATTTTTATATTGCTATATTTTTTATTTTATTATATTTTATATAAAAACAGGAGTAACTATATGAATAAAATTATAGAAAATTTTTTGGAAATTCATAAACAGGAATATGATATCAATTCGTTAACACCAAGCGCTGTTTTTGAACATTTTATTAACAAGTGCATTATTAATAAATATTCAAATGAACGTTTTAATCCAGATGATATTATACTTGATGAGGGGACATTCGGTATTGACGGAATAGCCATCTGTGTTAATGATACTGTCATAACGACAATTGAAGAGTTTGAAGCTATTAACGCTGAATCAAAAAAATTAGATGTAAAGTTCATTTTTATTCAATCTAAAACAAGTACAGCCATTGATTCAAAGGAAATAGGAAATTTTTTTGACGGAGTAAAATTTTTCTTTGAAAATAATATGCAAGCCTTTCAAAAAGACGAAAAAGTTCTCAATTTAAAAGAAATTAAAGATAAAATTTATTCCAACAGCTTAAAAATGAATACTCCGCCTGTTCTTGATTTATTTTATGTTTACTGCGGAAAACTTGACGATAGTAATCATTTTATAATGAACTACTCTTCCCAAAAAAGAAAAGAGCTGGAAACAACACAGAATTTTTCATCAGTTAACTTTTATATCTATGATTCTGAAAAAATTATTACTTCTTATAAGGAACTCAAAAAGAAAATCAGTCGTTCCATCTCTATGGAAAAAAAGATAGCTTTCCCGCCTATTGAAAAAGTCACGCAAGCCTTTCTCGGACTTGTAAAATGTAAGGATTTCATCCATATTTTGACCGACAGTGACGGAAATATGCTCACTAATATTTTTGAAGACAATGTACGGGACTTTCAAGGCTATAATACCGTCAATACCGAAATTCAGGAAACCATTAAAAACCCCAAAGATCAGGATCGTTTTGGACTGCTGAACAACGGTATCACCATTGTTGCTAAAGATATGAAAGTGGTAGGTGATAATTTAGATATTTACGATTATCAAATTGTTAACGGCTGCCAAACAAGTTATGTTTTATTTGACAATAGAAACGAATTGTCTGACAAGTCATATTTAATGGTAAAAATTATAGAGGTAGCTGATGAAGAAGTTTCTGATAAAGTTATCTATACCACCAACCGCCAAACTGAAGTAAAATCCGAAGCCTTCATTGCCACGAAACCTTTTCATAAACGACTGCAGGATTATTATAATGCCATTGAAAACGAATATCGCCTGCACTATGAGCGCAGATCCAAACAATATGATTTAAATGACGATATAAATAAAGATAAGGTTGTGACTTTAACTTGCCAGATTTATTCTTATATTGCTATGTTTTTTAATGAACCGCACAGCACGCACCGCTACTATGGAGAATTATTAAGAGCATATAAAAATCGTCTCTTTTTGGAAAATGATTGTCTGGATTTATATTTTTGTTCTGCTTATTTCAGCTTGTATGTCGATAAAATGTTCAGGGCAGGCAAACTGGATAAGAAGTACAAAAAATTTAAATATCATTTGATTTGTGCAATGAGAATTTTAATCACGAACAATTCAATGATTATCAAACCAAATAAAGAACAGAAAAAAATCAGTGAAAAACTTTGGACAGTCATCAAGAATTCATCAATGATGTCCCAGTATTTTACCCATGCACTGGATTTTTTAAAAAAAGCACAAGCGCAATGTCAAAACATTCAGTACTCTGAACAGCATCGTCAGAAAGAGTTTACTTATGCCATGATTGACCTTATCGAACAACATATTAAAATTGTAAAAGAAAATAAATTTCTCCAGAAAGGTCAACAGGTAAGATGTAAAATCACAAATATAAGAAAATACTCTGCCGATGTTGAAATTGATACACAAGATGAACGCAACAGAGGATCAATCCATATATCAAAGATTAAAAGAAAATATATAGAAGATATCGGTAAAGAATTAAAAATTGGCGAAATCCATACCGCTCAGATTATCAATGATGATTATTATGAAAAAAAATGGGGTTGGGAATTAAGCTTAATTTTTGATAATAATTAAGGCAATGCTCCTGAAAACGTTCAAGGGGAAACTTTTTCACGCCTGCTGTTACGGCAAAGAAAATTACAGATAACGGCAGCAGAGATAAAAGTTTTCCCCTTTAAAATTATCCTTTTTGAAATATTCATACCGAGGGATTTCCCCCCTTATTCCTCTGCCTTTTGTTTTGCTCCATTTCTTTTTTGCGTTATGCAATACGCAAGTATCATTCCCAAAATACAAGGTATAATCCATACAAAACCGACATCGGCTAAAGGAATTATTTTCAAAAAGCCGGAAACTGCCGTAAGCCCGAAAGTGTCAGCCAATACTTCGACAGTAATTGTAACAAGCGTTGCATAGGCTGCAGTTCTGTAGACCAAAACATTTTTTACGCCAAAAATATTGAGAAGAATAAGAATAATTGTGACAGGGTATAGGATACACAAAACAGGGACGGAAAGTTTTATAATAAAATCAACTCCGCCCAATGCCATGACACCGGAAAAGAGGGAGATAACAAAAGCCCATAAATTATAACGGATACGCGTGAGCCGTGAAAACCAGTCAGCGGAAATGGCAACAAGCCCGACTGCCGTTGTAAAGCATGCGGCGGCAACGCAAATGCCAAAAGCAATTTTTCCGGCTGAACCGAGCGTCACCTCAGCAAGATATAACGCTGAGCTTGTGGTTTCAAATGTTCCCGCACCGCTTATTTTCGAACCTAAAAACATAAGCGAGAAATAAATAAGCCCAAGTCCTGCCGCCGCAATAAACGCTGAACCTGCAAGAAAATATCTCTGTTCTCTTTCGTCCGTAATTCCTTTTCCTTCAAGACCTTTTACAATTATCACCCCGAACAAAACAGAAGCAAGCGCGTCCATTGTCTGATAGCCGTTGACAAAACCCTGTGAAAAAACTTCCGTAACCTGCTTATCAACAGCCGTCCCTATGTCGCCCGTTATGCCTAAAACAGCGATAGCAGCTAAAATAACAAGAAGAACCGGAGTTATAAATTTTCCTATAATATCGGTAATTTTTGACTGCTTGATAACCACCCAAAACGTTACTCCAAAAAATAAAACAGAGGATATGACTGACAATAAAAACGGGTCAGTGTTCGGAAATGACGGAAGAATCCCCATCTCAAAGGTTGTAGAGCCGGTTCTCGGTATGGCAAACAAAGGTCCGATGACAAGAACAAGAGTTGTACAATAAATCGTATTAAATCGGGAAGATATTTTTACGGAAAAATCTTCAAGCCGTCCTACTTTTGTGAATGCCAAAACGCCCAGCAGCGGAAGCCCTACGCCTGTTAATAAAAACCCTATCCCGGCTAAAAACCAGTCTTCCCCCATAGCAATCCCCAGTGAGGGAGGAAAAATCAGGTTGCCCGCGCCAAAAAACATGGCAAATAAAGCAAATCCCAAAATGACGGCTTCTTTTTTTCTGTCCATGAAAATCCCCCTTTGCCGGACTTGTAAGTTTGCCTAACAACAGGAGAATTCCTCATAACCAGACAGTATCGCCTTTTTGCTTCGTTAATCCATAGTTACCGGATGTTGTTAGCAAATGAAATTTAATCAAAGATAATAACCTGTGTCAATGAATATTTAGGCTTTGTCATAAAAAGACTGATTTTCAATCAAAAGCACCAACCGGGAGGAAATGACAATATAAAATTTGCATAATATATTAAAATAAATAATATTTATTTTTATACCGTGAGAAAATGCCCCCCCAAAATACCCCATTTTTTGTTTTGTAAAAAATTTTTTTAGATAGTATCGTCAATTGACTTTTAATTTTTTTAAAACTCTGTTATTCTCCTAAAAAAAGGAGAGAAATATGAACTACACACATCGTCGTCATGATATATCTGACAGA
>OFFQ01000206.1_pt1 | contig 55862 bp, 51 predicted proteins | sample 1521411 | NCBI WGS metagenome assembly OFFQ01 (sample SAMEA3504110, study PRJEB24116) | mouse gut metagenome | biome: mouse gut; feature: mouse-associated habitat; material: faeces | place: Denmark | collected 2011 | reverse complement strand
TAATATAAAAGTGATTCTACAACATTAAAATCTTCTTCATCATCTATATCATAACTATACTTTTTATCCATAATATATGCATAACTTTTTTCACCAAACATATTAAAATTGTTTGATAATTTATTAGTTCTAAAAATATAAACAGCACCATTTAATATATAAGCACTAGGCAAATCCTGTCTTCGTTTATTTAAATACTCTGACTTTATAAAATTATGTAAAGATAATGTATTAATATCCAATGTGTTTACCCATGCAATAGAATGAGAAAAAGGAGTAACACTTATTACACTATCTGCATCTTTTGAATTAAAAAGACTATAGGCTTCGACAATATGCTGAGAAGTCCGAAGCGGAGAAGTAGGTTGCAATAAAATAACAATATCATATTGATGAGGCAATCTTCCAAGAACCTCTAAAATCACTGACAAAGAGCTAGCTGTGTCAGAAGCCGTTTTAGACGAACGCAAAAAAGGAACAGAAGCTCCATAATCTTTAGCAATAGTGGCATACTTCTCACTATCTGTAGAAACTATAATATCAGAAAAAATATTACTTTCTTGAGCACATTCTATTGAGTATGCCAACAAGGGTTTACCAGCTAATAATTTTATATTTTTATCTAAAACACCTTTACTGCCACAACGAGCAGGAATTATAGCAAGAATTTTATCATTCATATTTGCCCTCGCACATTTTATCTATAACAATTTTTAATATATTTTCCTTAAGGTGTGTCATCATTATGAGCACAACATATTGAAATTATTAGTAAAATTAAGAAAACATAAAATAAATTTATATAATAAAATCAATAAGTTATAAATAAATGACGACACTGTCTAGGAATATAACAACATTTTATTATTACGTTAATAGCAATCTCTATAAAGATTTGTCAAGTCAACTACGAAATTTCATATGCTGAATTGTCAAGCCAAGTGCGACACTTCGTATAGAAAGACTTGCCAAGGGGTTTTCCAGTTTAGGCATTTTCTGGGACGATTATTTATAAACTCCAGTTTTTGCCTAAGTTCCTGTTGTGTTACTTTTGCCAAATCGATTTTCTTGGGGTAAAACTCTCTAAGTAAACTATTCCCGTTTTCATTGCTTCTACGCTGCCATGGGGCATACGCATTGGCGAAGAAAAAGCCTATCTCTAACTTTTCCTTTACGCTGGCATGGCAAGCAAACTCTTACCTCTATCACTTGTTGCTGATTTGAAAGCTCCTTTTGGGAGTGCTTTATGAAGCCTGCTGATAGCCTGTTCCATGGTGTCTGCTGTTCTGTCTTTGCCAACAACCGCCGTATATAATCGAGATTTTCTCTTAATGAACGTGCTGAACACTCCTTTACTTTCACCTCGGCTTGACACCATACTGTCAAGTACCCAATGCCCAAATTCTGTGCGGTTATTGGCTTGTTCTGAACGTTCCGAAATGGAAACTCCATTAGAAAAAATTCCTCGTTTATCAGCTCTCTTGCGTTTTCTGCCTTTATGCCGCAGCAACGCTAAATTGTCTGTGTTAATTTTGCCTGCATAAATCCAACGATATATGCTTTTAAAGCTGACAACACCTTTCAATACCGTGTTGGAAATTTGCTCAGGTGACCATGTTTCCTGCAGCTTCTTCTCAATAATTGTAATGGGTTTTGCAGATAACTTTGTTCTTGTTGAAGGCTTTGTCCGCCTTTGGCTTGCTGCTTCATCGGCTGCCATTGCATAATAATCATTACTATTTCGCTTGAGTTCTCTGGCAATAGTTGAATGATGCCGCTCCATTAGAGTTGCGATTTCTCTGGTACTCATTCTAGGGGCTAAAAATCCCTCCAGCTTTCCTCGTTCAATTAGGCTAAGAGCATATAGCTCAACGGTAAACCTCCCGTAAAATTTTGTGGCAAACTAATTCTACACGAAGTTTTATTGTTGGGCTACTTCTTTATCCACCCCTGTCGCACTTCAGTTTACAATTAATAATATAAAAATACATAATTGAAGTATGTCAATATGAGATTTTGATTGACAATTCAGCATATTTGCATTAAAATTTATATATGCTATTACATCGAGAGAAAATCATGAATAATAATATATTTAAATATCATTGGTATTCATTATTAAAAAATAATAAAAAAAAAGAAAAGTATTATGATAGGATTGTTGTCGATTATGACTATATTCTAAATTTTTTTGATAAAAAAGCAAAATTGGATCTTACGGACATTGAAAAGCTTGCTGAACGTCCTTTTCGTTTTTACACCTCAGAATTATTTTATTTTACTGACTGTTATGGTAATAACTACACATTAAAGAAATATTTGACTTTGCCCAACTCCTATCAATTTAAACTTGTAATCCAACATGCTACAAATTTTAGAGACAGAAAAGTTGATCAAGAATTTGATCAAAATTTACCCATTATTTTAACTAACTCAACACTTACAAAAAAACTCTTAAGTAAATATGCACCTCAAGCAGAATTAATTCCTATTTCTTACCCTTTTCTTTATGCTTCTGATTATTTTTCTAAGGAAAAATTTTTAAAAGAAAAACAAAGATTGGGGAAAAATTTATTATTTTTTCCTATTCACTCAGATTGTAATTTATCTATTTCATTCAATTTGCAATATCTACTTGAAAAACTAGAAAAAATCAAAGAGGATTATCATTTTGATTCAATAACTATTTGTTGTTATTGGCTAGATATACTTAATAATAGTATTCATCAAATTTGTAAGAATTTTTCTCATAATTACAATATAGTTTGTGCAGGACATCTTATGGATATAAATTTTTTACCAAGATTAAAAACAATTATCAATTTATCTGACTTAGTAGTTTCTAACTTTCCTGGTTCATATTTATTCTATTCGATGGCACTTAATAAACCTTTTTATCTTATGGAGGACGATAGTATCCAAAACACAATAAAACCAGGGAATGAACATGTTAAAGAATTTCAGGATTGGAAAGAAAAACTTTTTTCCCTACCTGAAGTAAAAGAATTTTTTGAGGTATTGAACGAACCACGATTAACAGCCAGTGACAAACAAATTGAGCTTAGAGATCGTTATTGTGGCTTGGATTCCTTCAAAAACCCACAGGAACTGAGAGAAATTATTGACTATTCAGAAGAATTATATAAAAATGGAAATTATAAAAAATATGCACTTCCAACTGAAATATATTGGTAAGAATAAATAACACAAGAAATTTTTGGAAATAAACCATTAATAATAAAATCCCTTATAAAGGATTTAAATATTACGCTCCAAAATGACTTAGTTAAGGATGGTATTTTTTCTTTGGAATTTCTGCTTCGCACTTACAAAGATAAACTAAACATAAGGTGATATTAATGCTAAAACTTTTTAAGAAAAAAGAACCAAAAGTTATTCCAAGCACTGAGGCTTTTGCATGTCAAGCATTTGAAAATGAAGCGTATAAAGCTTTGGAAATAAATTATGACAATTTTTTTGAAAAGTGTTTAATAAATTTTGATAAGCAAGAAGAATATACGCTAAAAGATATCAAACGAATATCATTTGAATTATCAAATATCTGCAACTATTCCTATATACATAAGAAATGTCCTTTATCTTTAGTAAAAGACAAAAAAGTGCTCTCTTCCCAAATAATATACAAATGCATTGATGAATTGGCAACTATTAATTTTGATGGGGTTGTAGCTTTTCATCGCTATAACGAACCGCTTATTGACCCCCGGCTTTGCCAATTTATTGAATATACAAATAAGAAACTGCCGCTTGCCAAAATCCTTATTTTAACGAATGGTTTTTATTTATCGGAAGAAATTGTAAAGCATTTTGAAGAGTATAAAATTTGGTGTATCTGTGTTTCAGCTTATTTCAAAAGTGAATATGAGAGAATATCAAAAATAGAGACAAATATTCCATTAAGAGTTTTCTATTCAATTTTAGATGACAGGGAATCAATTTATGATGATACCCCAAAAAACTGTAATACACCTTGTATCTCACCCCTTTCTGATTTAACAGTAACTTGTGAAGGTACTGTTGGGCTTTGCTGCCTCGATTGGAAAAACAGGTTTACTTTTGGCAAGTTACATGAGAAATCAATTTCGGAGATAATTGATTCAGATTATTTTCAAGCTACTTGCCTTGATTTACAAAAAGGGAATAGAAAGCTTTTAATTTGCAAAAATTGCGACTGGATAAGATAAAATGAAAAATAGAGAATTAGCAAAAATTAAAAAATTTATTACGGAAGAAAGAGAAATCTTTTTTAAAATTGCATGTAATTATATTTCGAATGAAAGCATAATCTTAGATGTGGGTTCCGGAGACGGTCATTTTGCAAAATGCATTAACAGAAGTGATGTATATATGGTAGACGGAAATATTGAATCTGTAAACAACCTAAAAAAACAGTATAAAAATGTATTTCATAGTACTCTGCCAGAGCTGCCGTTTACGGATAAGCAATTTAATGTAATCCACTGCTCTCATGTTATTGAGCATTTATCTCCAGAAAATTTATATCTTACCCTCAAAGAGTTTGATAGATGTTTAAATGATAATGGCTATTTAATTATCAGTGCCCCTTTACTGTGGAATGAATTTTATGATGATTTGTCACATTTAAAACCTTATAACCCAAAAGTATTTGAAAAATATTTTACTTGGAATAATCCCAGTTGCTGCACCCGCTCTCTTATCAGCAGTAATTATACAGTAAAAGAAAAAATTTTCAGATACTCTTTGGTTGAATTGCATAGTGATGTAGTGAATACTTCTTCCCCATTTTTAAATTCAATTTTTCATTATTATTACAAAGCGGTAAAAAAATTAGGATTTAGAAGTTTAGAAAAGAGTGGTTTTACACTTGTTTTGCAAAAAGGAAATTGAATTTGAACCACATCCATGTTTCCGTTATTATTCCTGCTTATAACAGAGAAAAAACGATTAAATACTGCTTAGACTCCGTACTTGGTCAGTCATATCCTTATTTTGAAGTTATTATTGTTGACGATGCCTCCTCAGACAATACAGTTAATATAATCAAAAGTTATCAAGACGAACGGATAAAGCTGATTGAACAAAAAGAAAATAGGGGCGCGCAGCATTGCCGAAATGTTGGGATAAAAAATGCCCAATATGATTGGATAGCTTTTTTAGACAGCGATGATACATGGAATAACGATAAATTAGCAAAGCAAATTGAAGAGCTGAAAAAATGGAATACTCCCTATATTGTTATTCATTCTGATGCACTTCTTATTGATACTATTAACAAGGAAGAAAAAATTTTTGGCATTTCCCGCACAGAAGGTGAAAATGTCTATCCTCTTCTTTTAACCCGTCCTGCACCGATGTTTCAGGCAATATTAACGTCAAAACAAGCTTTGCATGAAATTGGATACTTGGATGAAAATGTACCATCATACCAAGAATGGGATACTTCCATACGGCTGGCAAAAATTTGCCGTTTTATTCAGCTACCTTCTCCAACGTTCAGTTATTATTACCACACCGGTGAAACTATCAGCAAAAATAAATTGCGGGATCTTCAAGGCTATGATTACATTATGACTAAATTTAAGGCTGATATTTTTAAATACCATGGAAAAAGACAATGGAAACAACATCTGTTAATCCAATACGATAAGTGTATGAATTGGAAAATGTACAAGGAAGCATTCCATTATCTCAACCTATATCCTCTTTGCAGTAAAAAGATTGAACTTTATTATGAATTTTTCAAAGACTGCATAAAAAATAGGTAATAAACTTCATAACAGTTGCTAAGACTAGAGCATTTCCGGTAAATCTTGCAAAGAAATTTTATAATATATTCATTTTTAGCCTTTAATCTTTTTAAATCTATAATAAGTTTGAAATAGAAAATTAGAAATGGATATTGTTATGAAATATACATCACCAGAGACCAGGAAAATAGCTATCACTGCTGCTATTAATCAAAGTTTATCTCCGGAAGAAGCTGCTGAAGTTTTTGGAGTTAACCTTTCAACTATTTACAGGTGGGTTTCAACTTATAAAAAAAGCGGAAGGTATGAAGTAAGGCATTCTGCTGGGAGACCTTGTAAATTTACTCAGGAACATAAAGAAAAATTACGCAAACTTATTGAAGAAAATAATGACCGCACATTAAAAGAGTTAGTGGAACTTTTAGATAATATTGTTCAAAAATCAGTTATAAGTAAACAACTTATAAAAATGGGTTATTCCTATAAAAAAACTCTAAAGGCAGCAGAACAAAATCGTCCTGATGTCCTTACAGCCAGAACAAAATGGCTTTTTAGACAAGATTTTCTTTCAACGAACAAAATCGTCTGCTCCGATGAATCATCAGCAAAAACGAATATGACCCGTCTTTATGGTCGTTCAGTAACAAATCAAAGATGTTACGGAAGTGCCCCTGATGGAAGATGGAAAACCACAACCATGCTTTCTTCTTTGAAAAGTAATGGAGAAACACAATGCATAGTTTATGAGGGAGGAACAACCAAGGAACTTTTTGAAGCATATATATCACAACAACTTTGTCCCACCTTAACAGCTGGTGATGTTGTAATTATGGATAATTTGTCTGCTCACAAAAGCCCACGTATTACAAAATCTATTGAAGAGCGCGGAGCCCATGTTTTATATCTACCGCCTTATAGCCCTGATTTAAATCCTATTGAGAAAATGTGGAGTAAAATAAAATCAATCTTGCGACACTTTGAGGCTCGCACGCATGAAGAATTAATTAAAGCTATAAAAATAGCTCTTGAAAAAATTACACCTCTTGATGCAAAAAACTGGTTTAAATCTTGTGGGTATTATTCTTAATGTTACAAGGAACTGCTCTATCAAGAAAAAGAATAAAAAAAACTTCCCAAAAACGGGAAGCTTAAAACTATATTTCCAAAAAAAACATACGCGTACCATGCCATAATAATGCCATGGTACTCTTCAAAATTTCAGCAGAAATTTTTATTGAAAATTTTTACCGTACGGTATGGATCTGCACAACAAACCGGAGCAATTCCTGTTAACACCAAGAATATTAATTCCCTGTTATGGGCAACGTCCATAACAGACTTTGAGGGGGATAGGGGGAGCGGCAGCCGTTAGCGAGTTAACGTGCTCTACGGATAGCGACAGCAGAGATAATCATTTCCCCCAAAGAAAAAAAATTACGAATAGTATGCGGAAACGCTCTATTGCATAAAGGGAATAACTTTTGCCCTTGGCGCTGTCATTTTTGCAGGTTCCAAATCCACATCAGGCTCTGCCGTAAAATTGCAATGGGGGCAAATCCACTGTGTTTTAGGTGTAAACTCATCTTTTTTTTGGATATTCATGCGGATTAAATCACCATTGGCATGGTAACATTTGGGGCAAAAAGGTCCTTGCTTTTCACCTCCTGAAATAAGCCAATAGGCGTCACCGTCAAAAATAATATTTTGCGAAATGCTTAAAACCTCTTCTAAATCATGCAGTTGGACTTTGAGTTTAGAATTATCCTGAGAAAGTTCCAAATACAGTTTCTGCAAAGAACGCAGTTCTGCAACAGCCTCCTCAAGCTTTCCCTGTGATAATAAAGTTTCAACTTCATAAAAGCGATAGTATTCTATCATGGCACTGACCTTTATAGGTTAAACTTTAGTATAATAAATTTTATATCGGTATTTGTTATAAAAAGTTTAGGGTTAATTTTATTTTTTTATGTTTTTATTTCTCTCTTATTTTTTCCACGTTCCATAAGGACTTTGCACCAGTGACGAGTTGAAATATTTTGAAATTTTGCTCACCTCTTCGCCAACCCATTCAGGCAGTGCTACGCGCTCCTCTTCAGAGGCAAGTTCCACTTCCGCCACAACAAGTCCTGCATTGGCGCCTAAAAATTCATCAATTTCCCAGACATGCCCGCACTCATTAAAAGTATAACGGTTTTTTTCAAGAATTTCCTCCGGTGCAAGAGAATCAAGAAGGGCATTGGCGTCCTGCAGGGGAATTTCATATTCAAATTCCTGTCTGGAAATGGGTCCCACTTTTATTTTTATGGTAATGAAACCTTTATTGCCTGCCACACGGATACGCGCCGTCCTATCCACAGTACGGGCAATATAGCCTTGACGATAGAAAGCAGGTTCTGCCTTTCCCCGCCATGCATCACTTTTCACCAAAAATTTACGCTCAATTTCCTTATGCATACCAACTCCTGCAAATCCTATGCGCCAAAACTATTCGTCATCTTCGACTTTCCGTTTTTTTTCTGCACCATCAATTGAAGCTCGGAATTTTTTTACTTTTTCAACCCGTTCTTTTTGCTGCTTTTCACGGGCGCTTTTTGCTTTTTCAATCATTTCTTTTCGTTTTCTTTCAAAAATAACTGTTGTTTTCAGGGAAGCCAAACCAAGGGACAGCATTAATACAATGCTGATAGTTACCTTGAGCAGCGTCCAAAAATTGGATTTAATAATGCCCTGCATTTGGGCAAGCCCAATTTCCGCCCCAAAAAAGATACTGACAAAAATACCGATTATTCCAATGGGCAGGAAAATAAATGTCAATCTGAAAAAGGTGCGCATGGTTAAAAGGAAGAACAGGGTAATATCACGAACAAGCTGTAATAATTTGAGTTTTTTCTCAAGCTGTGCAACTTGACTTTCAAGGGTGACCAGATTTTCCCGTGCATCTTTAAAAATCTTTGGACTGGTAAAATCGGAACCAAAAGCCCAGTTTAAAATTTTTGCACAGTTATTAAATGTTTGGTTAAAATTTGTCAGTGTTTTTTGCAAAGCAAACCAGCTCATTTCATCGCGGATAAACTCCAGTTTAAACAAACAGCGTTCATAACTGGTTTTCATTCTGCTGATTTCACCGTTAATGGCTTCCATAATTTCCGCTTCAAGCACGGGACGCTGTTTTACGACCTCTAAAAACAACAGATAGTTTTTAATTTCACCGTGTTTCAATAAACTGTTGACTTTTGCCGTCTGCTCTGCAATGGGGTTATCATCGCCTTTAAACCATTCATTGATGATAATCTGTAACTCTTCAAGACCTGCTCTTTCAATCAGAAATCGATTATAGGCTTCTTTCCACATACGCTGCAAAGACATCACCAAATGCATTTGCCCGCGGAAAAGTTCCGGATCAACGATAACTTTGTGGAAATAATGAGGATTTTTATTGATAATTTCAACGAACTCTTTGGACGTTTTTTCCGCAAAGCCCCGTTTCATTTCACAGACTAAAATACGATAATGGGGATCTTCCCAGTTTGGCATAAGACGCATAACGTGGCTGTAAATATCAATAGCTTCCGTCAAACGCCCCTGAACTTCCCTTGCCCGCGCAATGAGAAATTTCAGCCATGCCTGATGCAGGGTAATGGTACAAAGTTTATCCGCATCTGTCCAAAGCTGGACAGCTTTGTCGAGATCTCCTTTTTCCATGACCACATAGCCCAAAAGGCAATGCAGCTGCCAGTTTTTAGGGTCATTATGCACAAGCTGCAGACATTCCCGCTCAAAAGCATGGCTGTCCTGCTGGGAACATTTTATAAAACGCTGCAAAAGAACATGGATAGGATCAGAGGCATGGTCATGCGGAAACGGCGGATCTGCGTCAATATCACGGCTTGTTATCCGCCAGATACGGCAAATATTAGGCAGCTGGATAACATGGTTAATGGCAAAAATAGCTTTGAGAATTTGCCCGGCTGTCCGGTTTTCCTCAATAAATTCAAAATATGCTTTGACGCCGTCCTGATTAATACGGGCGTCAATATCCCGAAAGACATTATTAATATCTGACAAATCAATATTTTTTAACTTTTCAAAGTAAAAGGCTCCGACAGGTGCGATATCTTTGCTCGGACATTCATGGGCAGTGTGATTGGACGCACCGCAATAAAAACAAGGAGTTTTGTTGGGCACAAGGGTTTCCGGCAGCAGCACCGTAAAAGGATTGGTATCAATATTTTGATTTTTTGCTATCAGGGTACAAAAGGAAGCAAAGGTTGTCTTGGCGCTGGAATAAAGGATATCCTTAATAATAAAATCATTTCCCAAAATAAAGGCGTTTTTATAGCTTAAATACGGAATATCAGGACAAAGTTCCGTCCAGTCAACATTTATTTTATAGGGAAGTTCCGGGGTAAAGTTGAGGTTGTTCTTATCCACAACAACAGTCAGACAAGGCCAGTACTCATCGGAATGTTGTTCGCGCATGGTTTCGATAATGGAAAGAACAGCACGCATCCATTCACGAAAAACCATTAAATTATCCAAAGGGATAATTAAATAATTGTCCTGTAAAGAATATTTAAGCTTATGCTCACGGATAAAAGCTTCCAGATAATGGAATGTCCGCTGCCAGCCCCGCTGAAACTGCTTATCAATAGGATTTCCCAAAGGATGAACAAAAGCATACCAGCCCTGTTCGACGGAAAAAGGCAAGCGCCGTTCTGCGGTTATCATTTTCCACGCGACATTGCTTTGCTGGTCCAGCCCGTTCATTTCATAAACGCTGATACCCGGGATACTTGCCGCCATGGAGCTATAGGTCGGATGAATATAGATATAGCTCCGTGAATTGGAAATTTCTGTTTTTAAATGGCGGTATTCATGGGAAACTTCAATAATTTTTGTCTGGTTGGCGTCAACATTCAATTCCCCGGGGAACGTATAGGCAGTAATACCTATACTGAATTGTTTTCCCCAAAGGTCTAATTTAGCCAAACTGTTTACGGCAACATCCGCGTTAAAGAAAAACCACAGGGATTGGTTCATTAACGTCGTAATATTAAGAGCACCGGCATCAAGCAAAATATCAATCGCATTTTTGGGCTGATTTGTCTGTCCCCAGACAATCCAAACACAAACACCCTGCGATGAAAGCATTGTTTTATTAATAATCGGCTGGCTGTCTAAAATATTTTTTATTTCTAACATGGTACTCTCAATACATCTTTTTCACTACTTATCTTATCGGAACAAAGAAAAAAGTTAATATATTGAAAAAAAATTTAAGCCCGTGCAAGGGCTTAAATGAAAAATATTATAAAGGGCAAGAGCCGTAATTTTCCTGATACCGTGTCCTGAAACTTTCAAGAGTAAAAGAATGTTCCTGCGTTCCATACTGTTCAATACAAAAAGCAGAACAAATACTGCCAAGTTTCAGGCTGGCTGCAATATCCAAGCCCATAGTCAACCCTTTCAGCATGCCTGCACGCATGGAATCCCCTGCCCCCGTGGGGTCAGCCAAGCCCTTGATTTTCGGTGCAGGAATACAAATATCCTCTCTGCCTTTTTGTGAAATTTGGCAGCCTCCCTCTCCAAGGGTGGTGACAACATAGTGCGCAAGATTGAGCAGTTCGGCTTTGGAAGCGCCTGTCAATTCGGAAATAAGGGCAATTTCATAATCATTGCCAATCAGTATTTCTGCCCCGTCTATGCAGGCAAGGTGATTTTCCCTGCTGACAGCGGGAATTTGCTGTCCCGGGTCATAGATATAAGGAATTTTTCTTTCTTTAAAAAGACGGGGAAAACGCGCCATATCTTCCACATTGGCAGGTGAAATAATACCATAATCCCCTGTTTTTACGGCATCCAAAGAGGCTGCCTCACAGGGGGTATTCATGGCGGCAGGGCTAAAGCAATTAATCAAATTCCCTTTAGAATCCGCAACAACATAGCCGCAAGCAGTAAGTTCCTTTTCAAGCACGCGCACACCGTCAAGATGAATGTGCATATCCTGCAGTTTCTTTTGGTAGGCTGTCGTAAAATCATATCCCACCGTGGTATACAAAAAGGGCTGCTCGCCAAGCATGGCAAGATTATACGCAACATTGGCGCCCGTTCCGCCCTGTTTTTCTTCAATTCTGTCAATAAGCATCAAAATGCTGAGTGTTTTATAGGTATCTTTATCTTTTAACAATAAACTATTAATGTCACCTTTATAAGACATAATTCTGTCAAATGCGACAGACCCCACAATATGAATACTCATGCTATTCCTCTTTTTTATCAATATGTTCAGCCGTTTCCCGTATCCAATTTAAAAAATCCGGACTGCTCTCGGTTATGGCAAAAGATACTATACAGGGAATTTCGTAACTATGCAATGTTTTTACCAGTTCTTCAATTTTTGCAAAATTGTCTTTCGTGCTTTGCATGACAAGGGCATATTCTTCTTCCTCACAGATTTTATCCTGCCACCAATACAGGCTTTCAAGGGGAAACATATTTGCCCCGGCTATGTATTTCTTCTGCAGCAATGCCTTGGCTATACGTTTTGCCTCTTCCTTTGTTTTTGTCGTCACATAGTAAAATTGCGGCATAAATTTTTCCTTTTATTTTATCCGTAAATAAAGTAAACTGGCATCATCTTAAAAAAGCAGAAACAAAAAGAGTTAACAGCACAGAATTGGAGTATATTATGCTAAAATACACAAAATTTCAAGAAGTCATGCAAGATATAAAAAATGCCAAGCCCATTGATTTACGCATTGATAACGCCCAAATTGCCGATGTCTTCAGCGGTAATTTTTTCTCCGGTTCCCTTTGTGTGCATAAGGGGCTTATTGTAGGGTTCAGCAAAACCATGCAGGCGGAACATGTCATTGACGCAAAAAAGGCATGGCTTTTACCTACTTTTTTTGACGCCCATGTGCATATTGAATCTTCCATGCTCAGCCCGGAAAAATTTGCAAAATTGGTTATTCCTTTCGGCACGGGAACAGTCATTGCCGATCCCCACGAAATAGCCAACGTCAAAGGTTTGGACGGCATACGCTTCATGCTGGAAAACGCTAAAGACAGCCTGCTCGATGTAAAAATTATGCTTCCTTCCTGTGTGCCTGCCCTGCCCTTTGAGTGTGCCGGTGCAGCACTTTCCGCCCTTGATCTTGCCGAATTAATCCAAGAAGAAAATGTGCTGGGACTTGGGGAAATGATGAACGTTCCCGGCGTGCTGATGCAGGATGAAAAAGTCCTTGAAAAACTTGCCCTTGCATATAAATATAATAAAATTATTGACGGGCATGCTCCCATGGTTCATGGCGATGATCTCGACATGTACAGATTTGCAGGTGTTACCACTGACCATGAATGTACCACGGTGGAAGAAGCAAAAGAAAGAATACGCCGCGGCATGTATGTTCTGCTGCGCGAAGGCTCCGCTGCCCATGATTTAGTCAATCTCCTGCCCGCGGTCAACAGCCATACGCTCCAAAACTGCCTTTTCTGCACTGACGACAAACAATGCACAGACATTATGCAGCGGGGACATATCAACAATTCTGTACGCCTTGCCATTGAACACGGGATTGAACCTATTGACGCAGTCCGCATGGCTACAATCAATACCGCCCGTGCCTATGGGCTTACCCATAAAGGCGCCATTGCCCCGGGTATGGAAGCGAGTTTTATGCTTGTTGATGATATTAAACAATGCAATCCGCATGCTGTGTATATTCAGGGCACGCTCGTGGCTGAAAACGGAACCTATATTGCCGCTGTCAATAAAAGCTATAATGCAAAGCTCGAACAATTGACGGACTCTGTCCAAAACAGTATGCATCCGGAATTGCCAAAGGATCTGACCTTGCCTGTTCCTACGAAAAAAGCCCGCGTTATCCGCCTTTTGCCCCATTCACTGCTCACAAAATGCGAAATTATGGATATTGGCGTTGATGAGGAAGGCAATTTTGATTTTGCAAAGAACAAGGGACTGCTCAAGCTTGCTGTGGTGGAACGCCATAAAAAAACAGGCAAAATGGGCTTGGGACTGCTCCATTCCGAATACGGGCTGAGAAACGGCGCCATTGCAACAAGTATTTCCCACGACAGCCATAATATTGTGGCGGCAGGCGATAACGATAACGATATACTCCTTGCCCTTGCACACGTGGAGAAAATGAACGGCGGCATTGCCATGTTCAGCTACGGAGAACTGCTTGCAGAACTTGCCTTGCCTGTGGCAGGGCTTATGAGCATGCAGGAGCCAAAAACCGTTATTACGGATTTGCAAAAACTCTATGACACGGCAAAGGAACATTATCACATCTGGGATAAAGCTGACGCGTTTATGTCTTTAAGTTTTCTGGCTTTACCCGTAATTCCTGACTTGAAACTGACCCCGCAGGGACTTTTCGATGTAACGACATTCCAGTTTACGGACATTGCAGTGCAGGAATAAAGTTTTTCTTATGCACAGGACGTGCGAAGGACTCGCACGTCCTGTGCTAAATATGGGACAAGTCCCTTTGCTTATCTTTATAAAGCTTGCTTAACCAATCAATAAGTTCCTGTTCCACATTGGCACTGCCGTCACTCAAAGCATCAAATGCTTCCAGCACGGTTGACCCTTTGGCAAGTTTTCCCATATCTGCCGGAATTTCATATCTTCCGCCGCCGCCGTGGCTGACAAAAGGAACAATGGTTTTGCCTTCAAAATTATGCGCTGATAAAAAGGTCTTGACAGCAGGAGCCATATGATACCACCATGCAGGCGTACCGACAAAAATAATGTCATAGCCGGAAATATCGCCGTTATTTTTGAGTGCAGGCATGACATTGTTTTCATGCTGTTTTTTGGCAACGCCGTAAGCGGTTTCCTGATAATCGTCAGGATAGGGCTCTGCCGTTTCAATTTTGAACATATCACCGCCAATTTGGCTTTGAATAAGTTTTGCAAGATGTTCCGTATTGCCGCTCCATGAGAAATAGGCTATCAATATTTTTTTGCCTGCAAGATTGTCATTTTGTACTGCTACTGCCACATGCGCATATCCGGCGCCAAATACAAATAAAAATACCATGAGCAAGAGTTTTTTCATATTGTTACCTCACATAATGATAATTTCAGCACATTTCTGTGCCATGTGATTTTTATAAAAAATAAGTTTTTTCCAAACAAAGAAAAAGACCTCATCCTGCTATTTTTTTGCCTAATCCTCTCAAATTTATCTGTACTTAAATTTGCCTGCACAGTTTCAAAATTGCCATAACTCTTTTGCTTGCGGAAGAAGTCTCTTTATGCTATGCTATTCCCTTGAAAAATAAAAACTTTATTCGGGCAAACAATGAAAGAATTTACTGCGTTTCTTCTTGGCGAGCAAGAAAATATTAGTAAAGCATTACAAACTGTTACAGAAAAAATGCCGCGTTCTGTTCAGGAAATCGCACGCTATGCGTTTTTATCAGGCGGAAAACGTCTCCGCCCCGTGCTGACTCTTTTGTGGTATAAGCTCTTAGAAAACCGCAACAAAATCACTCATCCTGTTCTTTCTGTTTACGATGCGTCCATTGTCCTTGAAATGTTCCACGTTGCCAGCCTCTTGCATGACGATGTTCTTGATAATGCCGAACTTCGCCGCGGCAAAACCTCAAGCCATATCAAATTTGGCATTCGTCCCTGTCTTTTGGCAGGGGACGCCCTCCTTGCCATGGGCAATAAACAAATGGCAGAATTTCAGAATGTCCGCCTGATGAATATTATTTCTGACGCACTTTTGCGCACTGCCAACGGTGAAATTGATGAAATAGCCCTTGCAGGCAAAATTCCTGCCTCTCCCGCAGAATATCTTGATGTCATTGAAGGCAAAACAGCATGGATTATCCGTTCAGCCTGTGAAGTCGGGGCTGTTATGGCAGGTGCAGGCGAGGAAGACACTGCCAAAGCCCGCAATTTCGGCTTAAATCTCGGCATGGCTTTTCAAATTGTGGACGATGCCCTTGACTTTTCGCCTGAGGAAATCATCGGCAAGCCCGCAGGCGGCGATCTTCGCGAAAGAAAATGTACACCGCCCGTTTATATGTATTTGGAAACTCTGCACGGACAGGAAAAAGAGGATTTTATCAAGAAATTCAACGTAATTCCCAGTCCTATTTTTGAAGCGAACCAAAAGCAGGGTATGGACAATACGGGCTTTAGCCATGAGGAATTAAAAGCAATCAATCAAAAAATTATTGATGCAAAATTCCCTGAAAAAACCAGAGAACTTGCCCAAAGCTATTTAGACAAAGCAAGAGAAAATATTGCCAATTTTACAGGCAGTTATGCTAATATGCTTTTAGAAGCGATAACCTATGTCAAAGAAAGAAAGAAATAGCCGTAAGGCACAAAAACCAAGAAAAGGTGAAGATATGAGTCTTTTACGTTTGGAAATTCGTGTAAAGGAAAACCAACAGGATCCTGTCGGACACAGAGTTGCCGAAGAAATCAAGGAAGCACTGGGGCTTAGCATTGACAATGTCCGTATGGTAAAAGTGCTGACCTTTGACGGCATAAACAGCGAGGAAGCAAAACTTTTGCTCGATAAAGCCGTTATGCATGACCCTGTTTTGCAAAGCGCAAGCCTTACAGCCACGACATCCGGTGCTGATTATATCCTTGAAGTGAGCTTCCGTCCGGGGGTAACCGATAACGAAGGCAATACAGCAAGAAACACAGCCTGCCTTGTGCTTGGCAAAGACCGCAGCGCCCTCAAGGTTTATACGGCAAAGCAATACCATTTATGGGGAAAAATCAGCCGTGCCGAGGCTGAACGAATTGGCAGGGACTTGCTTGCCAACGAACTTATTGAACGTTTACGCATTAAAAATAAAGACGAATGGGCAAAAGAACCGGGCTTTGAAGCACAGGCTTCCAAGGTAACGGGCAAAGCCGTTGATACTGTCCATATTATTCCTTTGCTCGGTATGAGCGATCAGGAACTTATTGATTACAGCCGTAAAAACACTCTTGCCCTTACTCTGGAAGAAATGCTTATTATCAAGAATTTTTACGCAAAAACAGAAACCAAAGCCGACAGGGCAAAATTCGGCTTGCCGGAAAATCCCACCGACGCGGAACTGGAGGTACTCGCACAGACATGGTCTGAACACTGCAAGCACAAAATTTTTGCGGCAAAAATTGATTATACCAACGAAGAAACAGGCAAAACAACGACCATTGACAGTTTATACAAAACCTATATTAAAACCCCGACTGCCACTATCAGAAAACGGCTTGGAGACAAGGATTTCTGCCATTCTGTTTTCAGTGATAACGCAGGAGTAATTGCTTTTAATGACGACTATGACGTCTGTATCAAAGTAGAAACCCATAACAGCCCTTCAGCCCTTGACCCTTACGGCGGCGCGCTGACCGGTATTGTGGGCGTAAACCGCGACCCCATGGGCACAGGCATGGGGGCAGAGCTTGTCTGCAATACGGATGTATTTTGCTTTGCTTCTCCATTCCATACGGAAAAAATGCCTTCCCGCCTTCTGCACCCGCGCCGTGTTATGGAAGGTGTCCGCAAAGGCGTTGAAGACGGCGGCAATAAATCAGGCATACCCACTGTCAACGGTGCAATTGTTTTTGATGAACGCTATTTAGGCAAACCTCTTGTTTACTGCGGAACTATCGGACTTATGCCCCGCACGCTCCACGGCATGCCCGGTTATGAAAAAACACCGACCGCCGGTGACGCCATAGTCATGACAGGCGGACGCATTGGCAAGGACGGCATACACGGCGCAACCTTCTCTTCCGAAGAACTGCACGAAGAAAGCCCTGCAACAGCCGTACAAATCGGTGACCCAATCACCCAAAGAAAAATGTATGATTTCATCATGAAAGCCCGTGATTTAGGCTTATATCATGCCATTACCGATAACGGCGCAGGCGGGCTGTCCTCTTCCGTGGGAGAAATGAGTGAAGCAACAGGCGGCTGCCGTTTGGACTTATCCAAAGCCCCGCTCAAGTATGACGGTTTACAGCCTTGGGAAATTTTATTGTCCGAAGCGCAGGAACGCATGACCTTAGCTGTTCCGCAAGACAAATTACAGGAATTTTTAGCGCTTGCAAAACATATGGACGTGGAAGCAACAACCCTTGGAGAATTTACGGACAGCGGCTATTTCCAAGTTTTTTACGGGGACAAGCCCGTTGCTAATTTGCCTATGGATTTCATGCATAACGGTCTGCCGCAAATGCAGCTGAAAGCTGTGTGGAAGAGCGAACAGCAAAACGCTATGCAAAACAAGGTGGCAATGCCCGACCCCAACGATAAGGCGGATTTCCTTTTGAAAATGCTGAGCCGCCTCAATATTTGCAGTAAGGAAAATATTGTCCGCCAATACGACCATGAAGTACGCGGCGGCAGTGTTATTAAACCTTTTGTGGGAAAAAATCAGGACGCACCTGCGGACGCCGCTGTGCTCCGCCCCGTGCTGGAAGATGAGGCAGGTATTGTTATTTCCAACGGTATTTGTCCAAAATTCAGTGACTACGACACCTATCACATGATGGCAAATGCCCTTGACGAGGCAGTACGAAATGCCGTTGCTGTCGGTGCCGACCCTAACCATATGGCGGGCTGTGACAACTTCTGCTGGTGTGACCCCATTCAATCCGAAAAAACACCTGACGGCGAATTCAAACTCGCCCAGCTGGTGCGAGCCTGCGAAGCCCTTGGCAAATATTGCCTTGACTACGGCGTTCCCTGCATTTCCGGCAAGGACTCCATGAAAAATGACTATATCGGGGACGGCAAGAAAATTTCCATTCCGCCGACCGTTCTTTTCAGCGTGCTGGCTAAAATTCAAAACGTCAACAATGCCGTTACCAGTGATTTCAAAGCTGCCGGCAATAAAATCTATTTGCTTGGCTATACCAAAAATGAAATGGCAGGCAGCGAAGCCTTTGATGAACTCGGCATTCGCGGCGGACGTGTTCCGCAGGTGGATTCTGCCTCTGCCCTGCGCCGTTATCAAGCCTACCATACAGCGGTGCAAAAGCATTTAGTCAAATCCTGTCATGACCTTTCTGACGGCGGACTGGCCGTTGCCCTTGCAGAAATGAGCATGGGCGGGCTGTTTGGCGCAAGAATTGACCTGAACCGTATCGGCAGAGAAAAAGATATGACTTCCATGGAAATCCTGTACAGCGAAAGTGCAAGCCGTTTCCTTGCGGAAGTGGAACCTGATAAATGTGCAGAATTTGAAGCTCTCTTCACGGAGCATTGCTATCCTATCGGTGAAGTGGGCAAAGCAGCTGCCAATGTGGAAGTATATGCCGGAGAAAGCCTTGTTTTCAGCCAAAATATCGAAGCCATGACCAAGGCATTCAAAAAAACGCTTAATGCATAAACGGAGTGAAAAAATGACGCGTTTTGAAGCATTAAAAGCAAAAGAAGAACAACTTTTATGCAGAACCTACGGACGCTACCCTGTCAGCGTGGCAAGAGCCAAAGGAAGCAAAATCTGGGATATTGACGGCAAAGAATATCTTGACTTACTGACAGGCATTGCCGTTACTTCGCTTGGACACTGCAATGAGGAACTGGCTGACGTAATTTGCGAACAGGCAAAAAAACTCATTCATGTCAGTAACTTATTTTATCAGGAAGAACAGCTTGAACTCGCTGAACGCCTTTTAAAAACCTGTCATATGGATAAGGTATTTTTTTGCAATTCCGGAGCAGAAGCCAATGAAGCTGCCATTAAAATTGCACGGCGTTATCAGCAGCGGGTAAAAAATACGAAACGCTACGAAATTATCACCATGAGCCATGCCTTCCATGGACGGACGCTTGCCACGCTTTCTGCCACAGGTCAGGAAAAGTATCTTGACGGTTTTGCCCCGCGCACTGACGGTTTTGTACAGGTATCATGGCATGATATAAACGCTCTTGAAGACGCAGTAACCGAGAAAACCGCGGCAGTACTCATGGAAATTATCCAAGGGGAAGGAGGCGTTAACTGCCTGAGCCCTGAATATGTGGAAAAAGTGCAGGAACTTTGCCATAAAAACGGTGTTCTCTTTATGGTGGACGAAGTGCAGGCAGGACTTTGCCGTTCCGGCAAATGGTGGTCTTTCCAGCATTACAACGTCAAGCCGGACGTCATGACCAACGCAAAAGCCCTTGCCAACGGCTTGCCCCTTGGCTGTATGATGACTACCGATGAAATCTCCCAAGCCTTTGTTCCGGGCTCCCATGCCACCACCTTTGGCGGCGGGGCACTCGTAACCAAAGTCGGGGCAAAAGTCCTTGAAATCATGGAACGCGATCATTTGGCAGAACGAGCCGAGGCACTGGGCGCATACCTTGCCGATAAGATTATGGCACTGGACAGCCCATGGGTAAAGGAAATACGCGGTTTCGGGCTTATCCGCGGCATTCAGCTCACCTGCACGGAAGAAAGCGCCAAAGAACTTTGGAATAAGCTCATTGCAGACGGCATTATTTTAAATCTGACCCAAGGCACGGTTTTGCGTTTGCTTCCTGCCCTTACCATCGGCACAAGTGAACTCGACTACTTTGTGGACATTCTCAGTAAACATTTAAAGGCTATCGAAAAATAAAGGAAAAATATGAAAAAACATATTGTAGTTATGGCTGGAGACGGAATTGGTCCGGAAATCGTAGGAGAAGCACTGCGCGTGCTTGATGCAACAGCAAAAAAATTCAGCCATGAATTTACCACGGAAAATGTCCTCATTGGCGGCATTGCCATTGATACAACAGGCTCTCCTCTTCCGGAAGCAACCATCGAAGCCTGCAAAAAAGCAGACGCTGTCCTTTTGGGTTCCGTGGGCGGTCCCAAATGGGATACCATTGACCCTGCCATCCGTCCTGAAAAAGGGCTTCTTGGTATACGTAAGGCATTAGGTTTATATGCAAATCTTCGTCCTGCCCGTCTTTTCCCCGAACTTGCAGGAGCCTGCCTTTTACGCAAGGATATTGTGGATAAAGGGCTTGATGTCATGGTTGTGCGGGAATTGACAGGCGGTATTTATTTTGGAAAGCCCGCCGGCGTTGAAATCCGTGACAGCAGGCGCACGGGCTTCAATACGATGATTTACAATGAAGACGAAATCAGGCGTATTGCCCATATTGCGTTCAAAGCTGCCATGAAGCGAAGAAAAAAAGTCTGCTCTGTGGATAAAGCAAACGTGCTTGACGTCAGCCGTCTCTGGCGTGAGGTTGTCACCGAGGTTTCCAAGGAATACCCCGAAGTGGAACTCAGCTACATGTATGTGGACAATGCCGCCATGCAGCTGGTACGTGACCCAAGCCAATTTGATGTTATTGTCACCGGCAATCTTTTTGGGGATATTCTCTCTGATGAAGCCGCGGTTATTACCGGTTCCATCGGCATGCTCGCCTCCGCAAGCCTTGGCAGCGAATACGCAGGACTGTATGAGCCCATTCACGGCTCTGCCCCTGATATTGCAGGACAAAAAAAGGCAAATCCTCTTGCCACTATTTTATCTGTTGCCATGATGCTTTTGCATGAATTTGACCTTGCCGATGAAGCTTTGTGCATTGAAAATGCTGTCCGCAAAACCCTGCAGGACGGCTTCAGAACAGGCGATATCATGGAAGAAGGCAAAATTCTTTGCAATACCACTGAAATGACTGATAAAGTCATCGAACGCCTGTAAAAAGGCTTTTCCGAGCTTCCCCGTCCATTATGCAGCAAAAAATGAATGGGGAGCTTCTTTCTCTTTATTTCCTATGGATACTCTTCGTGTTTACGACCGCCTCATTTCCCTTGGCTTAAACTGTGAAACAAGCTTTAACCTGTATAAATTTTACGGCGGGACAGAAAGTTCTTTATTCCAATGGGCAACTGTTCCTGCTGCCAATTTCATTGAGGTGCTGGAGAATCCGACTCTTATTTATTCAGGGAAAATCATTGAAGATCCCAAAACAAATATGTGGAAATGTGCTGTCACCCATATCAATTTCCACGGAAAAAGCCTGCCTTGCCAGCTGCTTGATGAGCACGGTCAGCGCGATAAAGAAAAAGTCCGTGCAGAAATCAAGGATACCGTCAAACGCGTTCACTATCTCTGTGACAAATTCCGTGTCATTGCGCAGTCAGCAGAAACAAAACTGTATATCATAGGTTTACATCCTGCTTTTTACACGGATACACAAGAAAATACCGTACATTTTCTCCAAAACTTGTATACGGTATTGCAGCATACTGCCAAGAATGCCTCACTGCTTGTCATTCTTGAAGATAAAATGAAAACACCTGAAAAAATGCAGATGGACAATAATGCAACATTTTTTATCCGTTCCATAGACCACTTTGCCCCTGCACAAAAAGCAACCTCCCCTGAAGAAATGGATATGCAGGGATATGCACGAATTTTTCAGGAATTTTCCCCTGCCAAATTTGTAAAGAAAGAAAAAAAATATAAATTCGAGTATGAATAAGCACGCTTTTCATGCACAACGCTTTTATGGACAACATACGCCGTTACGATCGCCTCATTTCCCTTGGTTTAAATTGTGAAACCAGTTTCATTCTCTATAAAATTTATGGTGGGGCAGAAAGCTCTTTATTCCAATGGGCTACTGTTCCTGCTGCCAATTTTATTGAGGTGCTGGGTAATCTGAGCCTCATTTATTCCGGAAAAATTATTGATGATCCAAAAACAAATATGTGGAAATGTGCTGTCACCCATATCAATTTCCACGGTGTCCATACACCTCAGGAATTGCTCGATGAACACGGGAAACGCGACAGCAAAAAAGTCCGTGCGGAACTTTTAAATACAAAAGAACGCATAGAATATCAGTGTGAAAAATTTTTAGTCATTGCAAAATCAGCGGAAACAAAGCTCTATGTTATCGGCTTATATCCGGGTCTGTGTCATCGCACCAATGAAGGACGGGTAAAATTTTTGCAAGAGCTCTTTGCAGCACTCCGGCGCATGGCAAAAAATGCTTCATTGCTTGTTTTTGTCGAAAAAAGCATGCAGACGGACGAAATCATGGCGCTGGATAACGATACGGATTTTTTCATCCGTATCCTTGACCACTTTGCCCCCTATGATAAAGCAACGTCAGCCCTGCATGTCGATTTGGCAGGAAGTGCAAAAATCCTGCAGGAATTTGCCCCCAAAAAACAGCAAATCAATAAAAGCAATTTGTATAAATTTGAACGCAAATAATTTTGGTTCAATCCCCTTATTTTTGCCATTCCGTATGGACAGGAAAAACAGGCATAACTGACAAAAATACCATGCCTGTTTGAGAAATCGCCTCGGGAGTTTTTTTGATACGCTATTGTTTATGTAAAAAATCTGCCTGCTTCGCCAGAGTTTCGGGAATATGTTTTTTCCAGAAATTCCAATTGTGCGTGCCTTCCGCCTCCATATAGCCAATTTGAAAGCCCCTTTTGTGAAACAGGTCCTTTGCTTTTCTGTTTTCGTCAATCACAAGCGTATCTTCCGTCCCTGTCACAACAAGAATATGACGGGGAGAAGTTGCAGGCCATTTTGTTCCAATGACGGCATTGACCGCATGCTCATCCCAAATTTGTCGGTTTTCCGGCACAAGATCTCCCAGCACGTCTTTGATTTTCCAATTATTTTTATGCTCACGGATATCCAGCACCCCGCTGACACTTGCCATGGACTGGAACAGGTTTCTATGGTGAAAACCCAAAAGCAAAGCCCCATGCCCGCCCATGCTCAGCCCGGCAATGGCACGCTTGCCCGTGGTCGGGTACAGGCTGTCAATATGCGGAATAAGCTCCTTCGTAATAAAGCCGGCTATTTGATTATCAGCAACAAGCGGACTGTCCGCATACCAGCCGTAGGGCTCACAGTCTGGGGCAACAATAATCACTTTTTTTGTATTGGCAATTTCCTGTAAATCCTTACCTATTGCCTCCACATAGTCTTTTCCCGAACTCGCTGCACCATGCAGTAAATAAAGGACAGGATAACGCTTATTGCCCAGCTGCGCTTGTATGGTTTTTTGCACATTGAGCGGCGCGTTTTCATCGGCATTTTCTTCTTGTTTTACAAGGCTCATTTTTGTTTCAGGCAGCCAAATATAGTACTCCGCTTGTTTTTTGCGCAGAGAAGACGTAAAGACGACATGGTTTGCCATGCCTGCCACGGGGGGATAGCACACGGGCACATCTTTGGCATACAGCACAGCAAGGTCTTTCTCCACAGCAGGCAGAACGTAATCGGTTAAAATTTCCCCGCCTTCATTGCTGACATGGATTAAATCCTTAGAACGCAGGCGTATGCTTTGCTTATTTTTCCCTGTATAAAAAGTCGTGTATTTGCCGTTTGCCGTGAGCAGATGTTCAATATTGATAAAACGGGCACCTGCAACGGTCTTGCTTGCTTCCGCCTGCAATTTGGAAATCAGCTTTGTCCGCGTAAAATACGGCTCTTTGCCCATAACGGGCAGGCTTATCCAGAGAATTTGCCGCTTGCCGTTATCAGCAAGGGCAATAAACTCTTTAGAACGCTGTAAATAGATTTCTGCCCATGCCTTGGTATCGATAAAATAGCGCTTTTTATCAATGACAATATCCTGCGTATCATTTGCCCCAAGGCTCATAATAAGCAAATCGGGCTGATAGGTTTCGAGCATGGCAGGTAAATTCTCAAACCAATTATAAAAATCGGGACGGCTCAGCCCGGAAGAATATTTCCCTTCCCGATGCACTTCCAGATTATCCCGCTTGCGCAAACGATTTTGCAGGGCGGGACCAAGCCCTTCCATCATCATAGAATCGCCGATAATAAGCACACGTTTTTTTCTGCCGTAATCGGGAAGACGCGTTTCATAACAGGCGATGCCGCTGCGTGTTTCCGCTGCAAGCTGTGCATTGTATGGATAATTGTACGCATTATAGGTATACTGTTCTGCCGTTTCTGCCTTGCCTTCGTCCGCATTGTCTGCAATTGCCTGCTCTGCCGCAAACGCCGGAATATTTTGACCGTCTTCCGCATTTATTTCCGTGGGTACTGCCTCTTTTTGAGAATTTTCCGCAAGCATTTCCTGCTGAAACGTCTTTTCCGTTTGAAGAGGATCTTCCCGCGTGATTGCTGATGCAGTTTCCTGCGTCACTGCGGGCTCATCTTCCTGCTCTGCCTGCACAGCCCTGTTATTTTCCTCGTTCAAAAAATCGTCAGATTGGATAAGGCGCTGTTCTGTTTTGCTTGTTTCTTCCCGTGCAGCAGGCTTTTGCTCTGCAATGCTTTCCGCAGAAATATCCTTAGTATCCCTTGCTTGTTTGATATTTTCCCACCATGCAGTTATTTTGGGACTCAAATTCTGCTCGGAACTGAAAAAATCACCTTGTGCAACCTCAGCAACCCTATCCTGCACAAAGGAATTAAAGGCATACACTTTTGTTTTTTCGCCAAGAGTGTGAATATATTGATTAATTGTTAACAAAAACGGATAGTTGGCTCCCTCGCGCTCCAGCAGGGATGTAAGCCGTGCTTCCTCAAAAAAAAGCATGCAAAAAAAGACAGCCGCATATAAAACCAAACTTTTCCGCGAAACATGACAAATTTTCATACAACACTCTAAAATTGGAAATAAATAAAGGGCAAGACGCCGTCAGGACCTAATTTAAAAATAATCGCGCATAACAAAGTAATCAGCATAAGCTTAAAAGGATACCAAAGCTTTTCCAGCACAAAGGAAAGACTGTCAAAACCATATTTGCCGATAAATTGGATAAGGAACGCACACGAAATTGCCCCCAAAACCAACAAAGGATAGCCATCTCCTTCTCCCGTAAAAAGAAACATTTTTTGGAGCATGGCAAGGGCAATATCCATGCTTTCCGCCCGGAAGAAAAGCCATACGAAACAAATAAAATGAAAGGTCAAAAACCATGCAAACAAACGATAGCAGTGCTTGATAACAGGTTTTTCCATAAGTCCCGCACCGGGCAGAAAACGTTTCCATGCATGGTTGACAACAAGCCCTGCGCCGTGTGCCATGCCCCAAACCAGAAAACGCAAATGCGCCCCGTGCCACAGCCCGCCTATGGCCATAGTCAGAAATAAATTCACGTACGTATTGCCTTTGCGGTTGCCCCCAAGGCTAAAATACACGTAATCACGCAGCCATGTGGAAAGGCTGATATGCCACCTGTGCCAAAACTCTTTTACACTGGTCGCAAGATAGGGGGCATTGAAGTTTTGCGGGATTTTTATGCCCATGAGCCGACCGATGCCAAGAGCCAAATCCGTATATCCCGAGAAATCGCAAAAGATTTGCATAGCATAGGCATACATAGCCACAAACACTGTTTCGGAACTGTAAAATTCAGGGCTTTGGAACACATCCCGTACAATATGTTCGGATAAATAGCTCGCCAGCACCACTTTTTTGAAAAGCCCGCTTAAAAGATAGGTAAAACCCTCGGCAATATCACGGTTGATAAGGGCTTTTTCCATTTTTTTATATTCTTCGTCTCCCACAAGCCCGCTTTGAACCGGGTCGGCAACAAGCTGGGGAAAAAACTGGCTGCTGCGCATAATCGGACCGGAAAGCACAGTCGGAAAGAAAGAAACAAAGAGCAAAACATTGGTGTAGGAAAGGGGTTTCAGCCCCGTATCTCTGTACCTGTCAATGGCATAGGACATGCCTTGGAAAATATAAAAACTGAGTCCCACGGGAAGCAGAATATCCATGCTTGGCAGCAAAAAAAGAAGGCTGATATCAAAACCAAGGCTTTTGAAAAGCTGTTCCGCACTCAAAACCAGAAATTCATAATATTTGAAAAAACCGAGCAGTAAAATTTGTGCAAAAATCGCTGTCCCGACAATAAAACGCCGCGTACCGTGCTTTTTAAGGGGGCGTGAATTGGTAAGAACGGCAGAAAAATAGTTAATAAACGCGACCAAAAAGAGCAAAGGCAAAAATTGTACCCCTGCAAAGGCATAAAAAGCAATGTTTATTCCTAAAAGAAAATATTTTTGTGATTTAAGCGTTCTTGCCCCAAGACTGAGAAAAATGAGGACAAATAAAAAGAAAACAGCAAACTGGAAGGTTACAAAATTCATCTTCAACCTGAGTAATTTTTTTTCTTTGTAGGGTACTTTTTGTATAAAGGCAAGGAAAAAGAGCCTTATTCTTTAATGGGCAGAAAGCGGATAAGCACGGCAACCAAACTCAAAAAAATACACATGGTAATAAAAACAAAGGGCAAACCAAGATTATGCGCCACAAAGCCCATAATGGCAGGTCCTGCAAGAAGCCCTAAATATCCCAGAGTACTGACGGAAGCTATGCAGGTACTCAAACTGCCTTTGGAATTTTTTGTCGTCAGGAAAAAAAGCATGGGCACGGTATTGGAGGCAAATAAACCCAGACAAAAAAATGCAAAAAAACAGGCATAGGCATGCGGGATAAAACTCACGGCAAAAAAACAAAGGACGCTGAAGCATACCCCATAGAAAAGTAAATTCCGTGCCCCAAACCGTGTACCCAGTTTATCGCCGATAAGCCGTCCAAAGGTCATGGTTACGGCAAAAAGAGCATAACCGAGCCCTGCCTGAGAAAGGGGAACAAGCCGTATTTTATTCAAAAACAACGCGCTCCAGTCCATAAGAACGCCCTCAATCATATACAGGAAAAAGCAAATCACCCCAAATCCCAAAATAACACCCCGCGGAAGGGTGAATAAAGGCGTTTTTTCTTCATTACACCGGGTTTTTGGGAAAAAATAGCGTTGAAAATAAAGCATGGCGGCTACGATGAGCAAACCGATAATACCCGCCGCAACCACTTGATTGCCCAGCACCTGCAATAATATTGCAGCAAGCCCTGCCCCAAGGGCAACGCCTATCATGTAGAGAGCATGGAGATTGGACATCAGCCTGCGTCCGCTTGTCTGTTCCAGAAGTGCAACCTGTATATTCATCACCACATCGAGCATGCCGCTCATTGCTCCGAAAATCGTCAGAAATATGGCCAGACTGAGCGGTGTCGAAACAAAGCTCAAAATAAACAGCGCAAGATAATAAACCGGAATACAAACCAATTGCATGGCTCGGCAGCCAAATCGGGCGGTAAACGCTCCCGCTGCAGGCATGGAAATTGTTGCCCCAAAGCCAAGACAAAGGAGCAAAAGCCCAAGCTGCGCCTCATTGACCTGCAAACGCTCCATAGCAAAGGGTATAAGCGCTGCCCATACCGCCATGGCAGCGCCAAGGCTTAAATAGGCAAAGCGCCCTGCCATAATGCTTTTGGGGACAGATAACAGCGTAAAACATTCCCTGGCGCTGTTTTCCCGTATCTCTTTTTCCTGCATAACTATCTCAAAAAATAAAACCTGTTTGTCAGTACATTTCCCTATGATATTCGGAATATTTATTTAAAGTTTAAAAACCTTTGCAGCTGGACCCCTCGCCTGCAGCGGTACCCGTCAGCGAAAGAACGAGCATTACGGCTACCACTCCCCCAATCCCCCTCTACGCCCTGTTGTGGACGCTGTCCATAACAGGGAATTAATATTCTTGATGTTAACAGGAATTGCTCTAAGGGAAAAATAAGCAGACGCAATAATTTTTGTTCACCCGCATCTCTGCTCACCTCGCATGAGACTTATTCTTCGCCAACGCAAACGGCTTCGCCGCCGTCAGACGGGTGCGCGTCCCGCACTTCCTGTGCTTATCCGCCGCAGTGACGCGTACCGAAATGCTCGATGTGCTTTGCTTCTACGCTTTTTTCTTCATCGCCATTTTGAGCAATTTTTCAATCAGTTCCCCAAATTCCAAGCCGATTTCCTTCGCTTCTTTCGGCACAAGGCTGGTGGCTGTCATGCCGGGGAGTGTATTGACTTCCAAAATATAGGGCACGCCTTCTTTGGTCAGGATAAAATCAGAACGGCTGTAGTCGGAAAGTCCTAAAATCCGATGTGCCTTTAATGCCATTTCCTGAACTTTCTTTGTTGCCTCTTCTCCAATGGGAGCAGGACAGATTTCTGTTGCTCCGTCTTCAGCATATTTATTGGTATAGTCAAAAAATTCTGCTTTCGATTCAATCAAAATTGGCGGAAGTGCCTCGTTATCCAAAACTCCGCAGGTAACTTCTCTGCCCGCAACAAGCTCTTCAATCAAAATTTCCAGTCCCACGCTGAAAATACTTTCAAGGGCATGTTTCAGCTCTTCCCTGTTTGTGACTCGGTATAAATGGATACTGGAACCGCCGTTATTGGATTTGACAAACAGGGGATAGGTCAGTTTTTCCTCGATTTCTGCCAAACTTTCAGGCATATGGGGTAAAAACATACCCTTTACGGTGTTGAGCCCCCCTGCCTGCATGAGTGATTTTGCAGCGTATTTATGCAAAGCAAGAAAAGAACCTTCAGCATTTGCCCCCTGATACGGACAGCCTACACGGCTTAAAATTGCCTGTACAAGCCCGTCTTCCCCCGGAGAACCATGCAAATTAATAAAAGCCGCTTCGGCTTTTTTTGCCAGCGGAATAAGGGCTTCAAAGCCGTCAGAAAGGTCAAAAAACGTCACCGCATGTCCGCGTTCTTTCAAGACTTTTTCAATTCCTTTTGCACCGCGAAGGGAAATTTCCCGTTCAGGCGACCAGCCCCCTGCAATCAATAATACGTTCATTATCGTTTCCTTTCCTGTTTGATACGGACAAGCTGTCCCGGTTCAAGTTTTATATCCACGCCAAACCGAATAAAGGCATTTTCGATTTTTTGGCTTTGGGTATAGTTAATATTGATAAGCCTTCTTTTTTCTTCTGTTGTGCCATAGCGTTTAATCAAATCTTCAAAACGCCCCGAAAGAGTCACCAGTCTGTCATGCTGTACTCGCTTGTCGGAATAGGAAATCAAATTTGCCAGCGTGCAGGGATTTTTTTCAATGGCTTGTTCTCCCTCGTCAAAAAACCAAATCACATGGGCAAGCACAGCCTGTGCAATAAGCGGGTTCTGGATTTCCTGCATAACCCATGCGCTGCCCAAAATCGCATGGTCCCCCCCGAAATAAATGGTATAACTCTTTGCAATATCATGGAGCAGTGCAGAAGCAAGCACCAAATCCTCGCGAAGAGGATAGCCCGCTTTTTCAAAACGCCGTGCAAGGGTCAGGGCAACCCGTGCCACCATCAGACAATGGGCTTTAATATGGGACATCATTTGATATTTTTTCCAAATACGGAAACACTCGCCCACTGTGGGGACTTTCCATTCCTCATGATAGGGAAACAATAAATTGGGTCTTAAGGGCATGGGTAACATATCTGCCTCACTTTATTTGCAAGCTGTCTTAACCACTCTATTTTTATAGTTTTTCATACAGTCTGCCCGGAGTATTTCCAAGCAGAGCGAACATTATCAAAACTTGTGCAATTTGTTTCCAATATTATTTTTTTCCCGTATGCCCATAGCCGCCGCTGCCCCGTTCCGTCGGGGAAAGCTCTTCACTTTCTTCAAAAGAAACAGGCAGATAAGGCTGAAAAACAAGCTGGGCAATTCTCTCGCCTTTTTCCACGCAAATTGCCTGCTTGGACGTATTGAGCATAAAGGCAATAATTTCCCCACGATAGTCAGGGTCAATAACCCCCACACCTTGGGCGACAGTCAAGCCGATTTTTGCCCCTAAGCCACTGCGTGAATAGACAAAGCCGGCAATGTTCGGCTCGCAGATTTCAAGGGCAATGCCTGTGGGAATGGGGTATCGCTCCCCGGCTTCAATACAGATTTTTCCTTCTGAAAAGCAAGCCCGCAAATCTATCCCGCAGGAATAGCCTGTGGCAGGAGATATTCCATCCGCCCCGTAAAGGCTTTTACTTTCCCGCAAATAGCGAATTTTCACACGTGCCATTTTATTCCTCGTTTTGCAGTTCCTGCAAATCCATTTTCCGCCGCCGGCTTTCTTCCTGCTTTGCCTGAATAAAGGGCGTTAAATCAAGCTGTTTTTCAGGTGCAAGGAGATGTTTTTGCATTTGCCAGCGGATAATTCCCTGATACACATTGCGTTTGCCGTTTTGACTGTCTTTGCAAAGCACATCCAGCTTGGCAAGCAAATCTGTGCGCTTGGTCGTATCGGCAGAGGGGCAGGGATTGGAGAAAATCGGCAGTTCCCAAAGCTTGGCTGCCTTAATGATATGCTGTTTTTCCACCATGGCAAGGGGGCGGATAACAGTCAAAAGCCCTCCAAAAAAGGGCTCATACATGCTCATGCCATCAATGCGTCCTGTTTGCACAAGGTTGAGCAAAAAAGTGGAAACAATATCATCCGCATTGTGCCCAAACGCCAAATGGGTCAGCTTGTGCTCGTCACACAGTTCAAACAAACGCTTGCGCCGTAAAAATGCACAATAATAACATGGGGATTTTGTCCTGTTTTCTTCAGAATGGGCAAGGGGTCCGTGATTGGCTACTTCCACATGGTACGGGATTTTTTCCTCTTCGAGCCATGCGACAAGGGGGGCATGGCAATGGGGGTCAAAACCGGCATTCACATGTATTGCCATAATTTCAAAAGGAAAGGGCGTAATTTTCTGCCGTATCTGCAAAACTTTGAGCAAGACAAAGGAATCCACGCCCCCTGAAACGGCGACCCCCACGCGGGCATGGGGTTTCAGCATGCCCGTATTCTGCATGAGTTTGCCTGCGGCACGTACGCACTGTTCCTGTGAATACTGAAGCTTTTTTGCCATACTTATCCCATAAAACTCAAATCGATAAGGGTACGCACGCCATAGCCTGTTGCTCCTTTAGGGTTCAGGGCATTTTCGCCGTTGTCCGCAGCGGCCATGTCAATATGTACCCATTCCTGTTCATCGTTCACAAATTCTTTGAGGAAAAGCGCAGCGGTCAGGGAGCCGCCTAAACGGGAACCGGAGTTTTTCAGATCGGCAACATTGCTTTTGAGTTCCTTCATTAAATGCTTCCAGACAGGCAGCTGCCAAGCCCGTTCAAAAAGGGCGCTGCTGCGTGCCGCAACCTTTTGTGCAAGTTTATCATCAGAAGCAAAAATGCCTGCGGCGCCCTCGCCAAGCGCCACAGCGCAAGCCCCTGTCAAGGTTGCAATATCCACTAAGCAGGCCGGTTTATAGGTATCCTGTGCATAGGAAAGGGCGTCAATCAATATCAGTCTGCCCTCTGCATCCGTATTGACAATTTCAACGCTTTTGCCGCTTCTGGCAAAAACAATATCCCCGGGTTTGACGGCGGATCCGCCCGGCAGGTTTTCGCATAAAGGCATAATCCCAATCACAGGACGGGCGGGGTATGTGCCGTTCATGGCAAGCCTTCCAAGACTTTCAAAGGTTCCCAGCACCGCCGCAGCACCGCTCATATCCCCTTTCATTTCTTCCATGCCCGCACTGGGCTTTAAGCTGATACCGCCGGAATCAAAGGTAATACCCTTACCCACCAGAACGAGCGGAGCAAGGTTTTTATCCACAGTATGAGGATAGTATTCCAAAACCACAAAACGCGGCTCCTGTGCCGAACCCTTTGCCACAGCCAAAAAGGCGTGCATGTTTTCCTGTTCAATTTCCCCTTTTTTCAAAATACGGATATTAAAATTATGATAAATGGCAACTTCCTGCGCTTTATCCGCAAAAAAGACCGGGGTTACGTAATTGGCGGGAGCATTGGCTAGGTCACGGGCAAGATAAATTCCTGACGCTTCCGCCTCTGCAAAGCGCACAGCCTTTTTCAAGCCATCGTCACAAAAATCATCATCAAGCAAAAAGAAAAGTTTGCGCAGTCTTGGGCTGTCAGATTTTTTCTTAAACGCCGTATAGGAATACAGGGCGAGCTTTGCGGCAAGAGCAAGTTCTCTTGCCAGATTATCACGGCCTACCCCAAGCTTTGCCCCTATTCGAGCCATGGAAACAATGTCGATGCCCATATGTTCCAAGCCCAAATCCTGACAGGCAGTCACCGCCTTTCCAAAGGCAAAGCGTAAATCTTCCAAGGTCAATTCCTCTGCCTTACCCAATCCCAGCACCATGCAGCGGGAAATTTCCATGGCAGGCGGACCGTATAAAATGATACGTTCCTCTTTTTTGCCTTTGAAATCACGCCACTGCGGGGCAATAGTCAGCCACGGGGCTGTGTGCTGTAAAAAATGACAGGCATCGTCCACTCCTTCCCCTTCAAAGGCAAAGGCAAGGGCCAAATCCGTTTTCCACTGCCCTTGGATTTGAAACTCTATATCAAAATCGCGTTCTGTTATTTCCATATATTCTCCTTCATTTTTATCGTTGCTTTTTATTCCATATTTATTTTTTATAACTATATGCCATAGCTATAATATATTCCATATTTTTTGTTTTACGGAAGAGCGGCAGCCCATTTTTTTAAACCATTTCTTCCAAGCCTGCTTGCCGGCGAAGCAAGCGTATTTCTTCTTCAGTCAATTCCCTCACTTTCCCTTTCGGCAAATCCCCAAGCCGCAATGAACCTTGCTGAACACGGCGCAGCGTCAATATTGTCAGCCCCGTATCCCGGCACATGCGCCGAATTTGCCGATTTATTCCCTGACTGAGCGTAAATTCCAGCCACAGTTCCAAATTCTTTTGCTTGGAGAGCATTTCCACCTTAACCGGGGCAAGATCTTCCCCTTCCTGCAGGGTCATGCCCTTTTGCATAGTCTTGATTGTTTCCTGCAAATTATAGCCGTTATGGGGCAGGCGCACTTTGACATGATAAATTCTCGGCATATGCCAGCGCGGGTGCATAAGCCTGTTGGCAAGTTCCCCGTCATCGGTCAAAAGGATCAGCCCTTCAGAAAAAAAATCAAGCCGTCCCACAGGGTAAATACGCCGTCCTTTATATGCGGCAGGCAAAAAATCAATCACGGTTTTGCGCCCTTCCGGATCTTTTACCGTGCTCACAACACTGATGGGCTTATGGAGCATCAAAATACACGGTTTTTTCCGCGTACTGAAAACAACCTTTTTGCCCTGACACACAATACTGTCTTTTTCCCTGTCAATGCGAAGGGCAGGGCTTTCTGCCTTGACGCCATTAACCGTAACCAAGCCTGCAAAAATCAGCTCATCGGCTTTTCTTCTGGAACAAATACCTGCATCGGCAAGGGCTTTATTGAGGCGGATTGTCTGCTCTTCCATTTTTACTCTTTTTTTGTTGCGTTTTTATCAGGTGCATAATATACTTTATATATTCAATCGTCTAGTTTTTTTGCCCATGAAAAACAGGGAAAAACTGTGAAAAATACGGATGAGTATGCGCAGAAAGAATTTACAGGAAAAAATAGTCAGTCAGCAGCTTGGCAGAATACGCCGAAAAATTCGGGATTTATTCCGAACCTCCGATTTTTCTTTGGGTTTGCTCGTATGGTTTTATAAAGCGTTATGCGGAACGCTCAAATATAATCAGAAAACCCGTGTAAAAATCGCCGAGCAAGACAGAATTGCCTATGAACGCAAACAGGGACGAGATGTCAAAGGCACTCCCGTTGTCCTTTGTCTTTGGCATGACGAACTCTTCCCCCTTATTTATCTGCAAAATGATCTGGACATTGTCTGCATTGTCAGTGAAAGCAAAGACGGAGCAATATTAGAAAAACTCATGCGGAAACTGGGGCTGCGCACAGCCTCCGGTTCCAGCCGAAGGGGCGGGCTCAAAGCCTTGCTTCAAGCCGCAAGAATAATGAAAGACGGCACAGTCCACGGCTGTATCACGGTAGACGGTCCCATGGGTCCCCGCCATAAAGCCAAGGACGGAGCATTCTTGCTTGCCCATAGGGCAAATGCAAAAATTGTCCCTGTGCGTCTGGATATCAAAAGAAGCATAAAACTCCGCAGCTGGGACAGATTTCAAATTCCCTTGCCTTTCAGTGAGGTCCGCGTCGTTTTTGGAGACGGTTTTTTTGTCACCGAAGAATTGACGGAAAAATATTTAAATGAATGCCACAGACGTTTGGAAAACGAATTAAAAGAATTGCTGCCGCTCAGAAAATAATACGAAAAAAATAACAAATAAAACGGGGATACAGGCAAAAAGCACTGCCTGCCCGAAGAGCAGAGGAAACCATGATAGCCTACCTTGAGGGAAAACTTCTACAAAGAACAGCGCAAAGTATCATTCTTGCAACAAGATACGGTGTAGGCTATGAAATTTTTATTCCCCAAAGCATGACACTTCCCAAAATTGGTGACGATTTTTTTGTTTACACAGCTTTTGTCATGCGTGAAGATGCACAGGAGCTTTTTGGCTTTTCCACCTTTGAAGAACGGGAAACATTCAAAATGCTTATTACCATAAACAGGGTGGGGGCAAGAACGGCGCTTGCCATTTTATCTGTGTATAAACCCGATGATTTGCGGCGTATCGTGGCACAGGATGACGTCAATGCCCTGACAAAGGTTTCCGGCATTGGCAAGCAGACCGGACAAAAGATTTTTCTGGAACTGAAATATAAATTTAAAGCTGATACGCATCTTGCAGGCATGGGGCTTTCTTCTTCTGCCAATACCGGTGTTTTCAATGACGCGCTGACAGGGCTTCTCAATCTTGGGTATGATAACCAAAGCGCGGGTGAAGTTCTTTCTGAAGTTTTACAAAAAGACCCTGATCTGACTGTGGGCGAGGCGCTCAGGGCTGCTCTCAAAACTATGGTAAAGAAAAAATAAGACGCAAAAAGAACGTCTGAGAAAAATAAGGTTGTGAAATGACAAAAAAATTTGGCAAAAAAAACTTTTCCTCTTCCTATAAAAAAAACAGCAGCAAAGAATTAGAGCAAAATTTTGCTGAAGACGGTTTTGATGAAAATGTGCATGATGAAGACATGTACGATGAGGATATGTATGACGAAGAGGACAAAAACGCTTCTTCTTTTCAGCCTGCCTATTTTCAAGCACATCATACCCAAAAAACACAAGAAACAAGCGAGTCCTTTTCTTTAAAAGACAGTTTGGACAAAATGGATGAATCAATCCGTCCGCGCAAACTTTCCGAATTTATCGGACAAAGCGAATTACGGAAAAATCTGCAGGTCTATCTGGACGCCGCCAAAAAACGGGGCAAAGCCATGGATCACCTCCTTTTCTACGGCAATCCCGGGCTCGGCAAAACCACTCTTGCCCATATTATTGCGTCAGAACTGGGGGTCAATATTGTTTCTACCTCCGGTCCCGCTCTTTTGCGGGGCGGGGATTTAGCTTCGATTTTATCTAATCTGCAGGCAAACGATGTCTTTTTTATTGACGAAATTCACCGCATGCCCATGCAGGTGGAAGAAGTCCTTTATCCTGCCATGGAAGATTTTAAGCTTGACCTTGTCATTGGACAGGGGCCTGCCGCCAAAACCATAAAAATTGATGTGGAACCCTTTACCCTAGTGGGGGCAACCACACGGCTCGGACTTTTATCCGCCCCTTTGCGCGACCGTTTTGGCATAATCAGCCGCTTGGAATTTTATACGCCTCAGGAGCTTGCTGACGTTGTTTTGCGGGCAAGCAAAATTTTAGGCGTGCAAATCAGCCATGAATCAGCCATGGAAATTGGCAAACGCTCCCGCGGAACGCCCCGTATTGCCAACAGGCTGCTGCGCCGTGTCCGTGATTTTGCCAGCGTCTACGGCGGAGATGTCATTGACTGCGAACAAACCAGACACGCCCTTTTCCGTCTTGATGTGGACGAAATGGGACTTGATGAAATGGACAGAAAAATTTTATCCATTCTCATCGAACATTATGACGGAGGACCTGTGGGGCTGAAAACCTTGGCTGTTGCCTGTTCTGAAGAAATGCGCACCATTGAGGAAATTTACGAACCCTATCTTATCCAATGCGGGCTCATCAAGCGTACTCCGCAGGGACGCGTTGTCACCGCAAGAGCCTATAAGCATATGGGACACTTAGGATAATATTCCGAAAAGCTACAATATTAATTATAAGGAAATGCCATGCCGCAAGCAACGTTACAAGTTAAACTCCTTGCCCATACTCCGGAACCTCTTTCCGTTATTTATGCATCTTTTCGGCAGTGCTATCACCAAGGGTTTGTGGGCGATATGTGGGAACGCCTGCAAAACGGTGAAATCAGCAAGGAAAAACAGGCAGAATTTGTACACCATGTCATACTGTCAGGTCATGAAAGCCCCATTGAACATGTCAGTTTCACCTTTGCCCTTTCGGGGGTTTCCCGTGCCCTTACCCACCAGCTGGTGCGGCACCGCATTGCATCCTATTCCCAGCAAAGCCAGCGCTATGTGGACGCCGGCAATATGGACTATATTCTGCCTCCGGCTATTAAGAAAAACCCCAAAATTTTAGCACGCTATGAAGCCTTTATGGAAGAAGTAGGCAAAGCCTATCACGATATCAAAACCATGCTCGAAGAAGACGGCAGAGGAACGCTTGCCAAGGAAGACGCCCGCATGGTGCTCCCGCAGGCAGCAGCCAGCAATATTGTTGTGACAATAAACTGCCGTTCTTTAATCAATTTTTTTGAGCACCGCTGCTGCACCAGAGCCCAATGGGAAATACGCGACTGTGCCAATCAAATGCTCTGGATATGCCGTGATATTCTCCCCGAAGTCTTCAATACCGCCGGGGCAAAATGCGAACGGCTCGGCTATTGCCCGGAAGGGGAAAAATTCTGCTGCGGACGCTATCCTGTGAAGGAATAAAACGGCTATTGTTCCCATTGAATTGGGTTAATTAAGAATATCAAGAAAAAGAGGAAAAAACATGAAAACCAAAGCCTTATTAAAAGCATTCATTGTATTCTCATGTCTGGCAGCCGCAGCGCCTGCCATGGCTTTTGATTTGTCAAAAGCGGTAAGCGGAGCGGTTAAGGTTACGCAGGCCGTTACGTTAACAGATGAGCAAATGACGGAATATGTCAAAGAATACATTGACTGGATGGATAAAAACAATAAAGTTTGCGATGCCAAAAGCCCTTACACCATTCGTTTGAACAAGCTCACCAAAGGGCTGACTAAGGTTGAAGGTATCCCGCTGAATTTTAAAGTTTACTATGTAAAAGACGTCAACGCTTTTGCGTGTGCTGACGGCAGCGTGCGGGTCTTTTCTTCTTTAATGGACATCATGACTGATGACGAATTACTCGGCGTTATCGGACATGAAATGGGGCATATTGCCCATAAAGATTCAAAAGAAAGCTTCAAAAGAGCTTTGCTCACTTCTGCTTTAAAAGACGGACTTTCTGCAAAAGGCGGAAAAACAGCTGCATTGACAAATTCTCAGCTTGGCGATCTGGGCGAAGCGCTTATTCATGCCAACTATTCCCAAAGCCAAGAATATGCTGCTGATGATTATGGCTATGACTTCCTCAAAAAGGCAGGCAAAAACCCTTGGGCTATGGCGTATTCTTTCAAAAGACTCAAAAAAATGCAGGATGATGCAGGTGTAAAACAAAGCAAAGGTATGGAACAATTATTTTCTACCCACCCGGACCTTGACAAGCGCATTACCCGTATGGAATCCCGTGCTGAGAAAGACGGCATAAAAAAACCGGCAAATACGAAAAAGTAACAGAGCATACTATCGTTACCGCATGTAAATTTTGACTGGATGCATTGTCTTTGCATTCAGTCTTTTAATGAGAAATTTTCAAATGATACAAGGAATACACATGCTGACCTTCAGACAAGCCGAGCCCGCCGACATGGGCACCCTGCTTTCTTTGATAAAAGAACTTGCAAGCTATGAACATCTTGAACATGAAGTCACTGCCACAGAAGAAATTTTAACCGCATGGCTTTTTGATAAGAAAAAAGCCGAAGTGATTTTCCCTGTGCTTGAGGGCAAAATCATTGGTTATATTTTGTATTTTTATAATTTTTCCACCTTTCTTGGCAAAGCGGGTATCTATGTGGAAGATTTATTCATTCAGCCAAATTACCGCCATAAGGGCTTCGGTAAACAGCTTTTGCAGCATATTGTCCAAAAAGCCCGAAGCGAAGGGCTGGGCAGGGTGGAATGGGCTTGCCTTGACTGGAATAAGCCAAGCATTGATTTTTACCTTTCTCTGGGGGCTGTGCCTATGGACGGCTGGTCAACCTATCGCCTGACCGGGGAAAAGCTTTGCCGTTTCGCCCAAAGTACGCCAATAGACGCAAAATAAACAGGATAAGCCATGCAAATACAGTTAACAAGTCTTGATGATACCGATAAATTTGCCAAAATCGCCGCAAAAACGCTCCTTGAACAAAAAGAAAAAGGAGCTTTTTTACATACCCTGTATCTATTGGGAGAAATGGGAATGGGCAAAACAACCTTTACCCGCTCCTTTGTGGGGGCACTGCCAAATGCACAGGAGGCGGAAGTCGCCAGTCCCAGTTTTACCATCTGCCACGAATACCCTACCGAACCTGAAGTTTACCATGCGGATTTATACCGTTTGCCGGATAATATCGACCTGCCTGAAGAATTGCAGAATTTGGGCAAAAATACGCTCCTTATCATCGAATGGGCGGAACGCCTGCAAAATGACGCAAAAGCCGCAGATCGTCTGGAAATTACTTTTACCAAGGAAAAAATAAATCCTGATAAAAAAAATGACCTTGAAAATATAGACAATTTTGTGAATTTATGCGAATTAAAAAGGCATGTTAATCTTGCTGCACAGGGGGATACCGCCCTAGTATTCCTGCAGTTATTAACAAAAAATTTACAAAATTGTTTTTATGAAAAATAACAACATGTAATTTTGTAACATACTGATTTTATTATTAAATAAGCACAGTTACATACTGTGCTGAACAGGACAAAGCATGAAAATTTTGGTTCAAAAATTCGGGGGTTCCTCTGTTGCTGACCTTGAGTGCATGAAAAAAGTACGTGCAAAAGTGCTGAAAGAAGTTGAAGAGGGCTATAAAGTCGTTGTCGTTCTCTCTGCCCGTGCAGGACAAACCAATAAGCTTGTGGAAATGGCATACCAATGGTCTGACGAACCGAATCCCGCAGAATATGACGCCCTGCTTGCAACTGGGGAGCAGGAATCCATTGCTCTTTTTAGTATGCTTTTAAACGACGCCGGCGTAAAGGCCCGTTCGTTTTTAGGATTTCAGATACCTATTTTAACGGATAATGCCTATACTTCCGCCCGTATTGTTTCCATTGAAGCCGGGCAGTTTCTGCATGAACTAAAACGCTTTGATGTTATCGTTATGGCAGGTTTTCAGGGTTACAGCATGGAAAACAGAATTACAACACTCGGACGCGGCGGTTCCGATACATCTGCCGTTGCCATTGCGGCCGCCCTTGGGGCAGAGCTTGGAGAGCAGGTTGACTGTCATATTTATACCGATGTTGACGGGGTATATACCACAGACCCCCGCGTTGTTCCGCAAGCGAAGAAAATAGATAAAATTTCCTATGATGAAATGCTGGAAATGGCTTCCATGGGCTCAAAAGTCCTGCAAATCCGTTCTGTGGAATTTGCCAAAAAATATAAAGTACCGGTATCGGTACGTTCAACCTTTACGAATAATCAAGGGACGCTCGTAACACAGGAGGATGAAGATATGATGGAATCAGTTATGGTTTCCGGGGTAGCATTTGATAAAGATCAGGTTCGCATTACCGTTTTAGGTGTTCCTGACCAGCCGGGAGTTTCTGCGGCTCTTTTCGCCCCTCTTTCTGACCATGATATTCTTGTGGATATGATTGTACAAAAAGCAAGCCGTGACGGCATCACAGATATGACCTACACTGTTTCCCACAAAGATTTGAAACGAGCCCTCACCTATACGGAAAAAGTTGCCGAAGAAATTGGCGCTCAAGGTGTTGAATACGATGATCAGGTTTCAAAGGTATCTGTCATCGGCGTGGGCATGCGCAATCACAGCGGTGTTGCCGCCATGGCGTTTTCTGCTCTGCATAAAGCAAATATCAATATTCTCATGATAAGTACATCTGAAATTAAAATTTCCTGTCTTATCAAGGCGGACCAATTAGAAAAAGCAGTACACACCCTGCATACAACCTTTGGGCTTGACGGCGAATAATAATGGATTTTTATATTTACGATACAAGCCTGAGAGACGGCGCCCAAAGCGAAGATGTACAATTAAGCACGCCTGATAAAATAAAAATTGCTCTTCGTCTGGATAATTTTGGCATACAGTGCATCGAAGGCGGCTGGCCCGGGGCTAATCCCGTGGATAATGAATTTTTTGAGGAAATCAAAAAATATTCTCTCAAAAATGCCAAAATTGCGGCCTTTGGAAGTACGCATCACGCCAATTTTAAGGCAGAAGACGATCCCACCATGAAAGCGCTGATACTGGCGGGCGTGCCTGTGATTACCATTTTTGGCAAATCAAGTGAAAAACACGCACTGGACGCCCTTCGCGTCAGCCCGGAACGCAATCTCGAACTTATCCATAATTCTGTCGCATTCCTCAAAAAACACACGGAATGTGTTTTCTTTGACGCCGAACACTTTTTTGACGGGTTCAAAGCCAATAAAGACTATGCCCTGCACGTCCTCAAAAATGCCCACAAAGCAGGGGCGAATACGTTGGTGCTTTGTGATTCAAACGGCGGAACGCTGCCCTCTGAAGTGTCTGAAATCATGCATATTTGCCGTCAGGAACTGCCTGACGCCGTCTTTGGCATACACGCTCACAATGACTGCGAACTGGCAGTGGCAAATTCTCTGGCTGCACTGCAGGCAGGGGCAAGCCATGTGCAGGGTACTATGAACGGCGTGGGCGAGCGCTGCGGCAATGCAAATCTTTGCTCCATAATTCCCATTATTGAAGTAAAACTGGGTAAAAAGTGTTTACCCGAAAACATGCTGACCCAGCTCACTGCCACCTCTGCCTATGTCTATGAAGTTATGAACATGAAACCCTTTGCCCGGCAAGCCTTTGTAGGAAAATCAGCCTTTGCCCACAAAGGGGGCATACATGTCAGCGCTATAAACCGTGATTCCACCCTTTACGAGCATATACGCCCGGAACAGGTGGGCAACAGCCAGCGCGTTCTGATTACGGAACTTGCGGGCAGAAGCAATATCGTCAGCCTTGCCCGTCGTTTTGGCTTTCATTTGGATAAGGACGAGCCTGTGGTCAAAGGGCTTTTCCATGAGCTGAAAACCAAGGCAAGCCTTGGCTATGATTATGCCGCCGCCGAAGCAAGCATGGAGCTTTTACTGCTTCGTAAACTTGCCCGCCGCGGAGTGCGCAATTTCTTTACGCTGAAAAGCCTGCGCGTACTGGAAACAAAGGACGCCAACGGCAATCCTTTGGCAGAAGCAACCGTTGCCGTGGAAGTGGAAGGTGTTGTCGAACACACGGCAGCTACAGGGCAAGGACCTGTGAACGCCATGGATATTGCCCTGCGTAAAGCACTGTCCTCTTTTTATCCTAAAATATCAGAGCTGAGCCTGAGGGACTTTAAAGTACGCGTTCTCACCATGGGACAGGAAAAGACAAACCAAAAACCTGACCTCTTTAGTCCGGGCAATGAAGAATGTTCTGTTCCTCATGTGGGCACCGCAAGTGTTGTACGGGTATTGATTGAAAGTTCAGACGCTCAGGGGGCATGGGTCACTGTGGGCGTTTCCTATGATATTATCGAAGCAAGCTGGCAGGCTCTCGCGGACAGCGTCACCTATAAACTGTACCGCGATGAATGGCGAAGCCACAGTAAAAAAAATGATGAATAAATAACTTACGTTGAATTATCAATTACTTGTGCAAAGCGGCTTAAACCAATTCACTCCGGTGCATATAGCTTGCTGAAAAAGTATAAGCACATCTTTCAAAGGGTAAACGGTTAAAGACATGTCCTTTCTGTTCCTCCTTGGCAAGTCCTTCCCCATATCCTTTCTCTCTTTAAAAATGAACGCTTTGTTATAGAAAGCGGTTGATTTTATAATTATTTGATATAATGTAAAAATTTCAATTAGTTGATTGATTATATAACCACAAAAGATAATTATAAAATTTTCTTTTTATGATGGAAATGATTATCTCTGCTGCCGCTGTCCGCAGAGCTCGTTCACTCGCTAACGGCTGCCGCTCCCCCATATCCCCGCATTACCTGTTTTTCTTCCAGAAAAACAGGAAGATATGTTTTACAAGTGATTGATTATCAACCTCTTTCTATAACAAAGCAAAGTTAAAACGTTTTGATAGGGGTTCAAGGGGAAAACTTTTCCAAAAGTTATCCCTTTGAAAAAGAATAGTTCTTAATATTAAGTGGAAATACTCTAAATTTATGCAGGAACCTACTGAGCGCCGATAAGCTAAAAACTTGTATGAGGTTTATTTTTATAAAGAAAAAGCCGTGCTGCATATGCAGTACGGCTTTTCGTTTTGTATGAAATCGGTTTGAGAAAAGCTTTTTTCTTATACTTTTTTGTTGAAAAAAACTATCCCTGTAACTTTACAATGAGTTGTGAGAGTACCTGTGTCTGGCTGACAACTTCATTGACTGCCTGACGGGCTTCAGACATATTTTGTGCATTTTCCTTTGCAATGTTATTAATACTGTCCACAGACTGGGTGATTTCTTCACTGGTTGCAGACTGTTCTTCAGAAGCGGTTGCAATGGCATGAACCTGATCGGCAGTGGTATCGGCAAGTTTGACGATACCAAGCAGAGCTTCACCGGCATTGCTGACCATTTCCGTTACCTTTTCAATTTGTTCAACAGCTCCGGCTACAAGGTGAGTATTGTCAACTGTTGATTTTTGGATAGAGGAAATTGCATTGCCAACGTCTGTGGTACTTGCCATGGTTTTTTCCGCAAGGTTTCTGACTTCGTCAGCAACAACGGCAAATCCGCGTCCTGCTTCCCCTGCGCGGGCAGCTTCGATGGCGGCGTTCAAGGCAAGGAGGTTGGTTTGGTCGGCAATATCGGAAATCACGTTCATAATTTCGTTAATAGCCTGTGCGTGTTCGGAAAGGATGCCCATTTCTGACTGCAGTTTCAAGGATTCTTCACGGACCTTATGCATTGCTTTTACACATTCCTGCATGGACTCGGAACCTGCCTGCGCTTCGGAACGCACTGTTGCGGCGCTGTCAGCCGTAGTACCTGCGTTACGGGCAATTTCAAGTACGGTTGCATTCATTTCTTCAAGAGCGGTTGCTGTTGTGGATACACGGTCAGCCTGATCGGTAGCACCCTTTTCAGAAAGTTCAATTTGGGTTGAAAGCTGTTCGGAAGCAGAAGAGGCAATAGAAGCAACTTGTTCCAATTCCTGTGCAACACCCTGCATATTGTGGTGTGCTTCTTCGATTTGTTTTGCCGCCAAGGTTTGTTTGGTGACGTCAATCCAGACGCTGATGGCGTCGGTGAAATTGCCTTCCTTATCTTTAATAAGTACTGCCACAACATCGACATAGATTTTCTTATCCGGACGAGGACTGTATTCCACCGCATTAAGCGCAATAGCTTTTTTATCATTGATAGCTTTAGAAACGGTTGTTTCCATAGCGCCGTTGTGATAGAAAAATTCGCCGGAGTTTTTGCCGATACAGCCGTCCGTCGCATTGCTGTTTTCCGTTAAGCGCAGCATTTGTGAGTTAGCGTATTTTAATTTGTTGTCAATACCAAAAACTGCAGTTGGCGTTGGCAGACTTCCCAGAATTTTTTGTGAAAATTCCAGAGCTTCTTTCATATTATTAACCATAAGGATAATATTTTTGTAAACACCGACATGTTCGGCGCCGTCATCAACGTCATAATCCCCGGCAATAACTCTGTCTGCGATATTTGTCAAATCATTGGGGTCGCCGCCAAGCTGTCTGGATACGGATCTGCTGATGTAAACAGTGAGGATAATAGCCAGTAAAATAGCCAAAACAGCTGTCATATACAAGCTGGTAACAGCACTGTCTTTTACGGTATCATATTGGGCACGGACAGCTTGGGAAAGATTTTGTGCAAGACTGCCAAGTTCGTCCAATTGTTTCATGTCGTTGTCGGCAGAAGCTTGGAACGTTTGGGCAAAGCCAATAAATTTTTTTAAATTCTCGACATAGATTAAAAGATCGCTGCACAGCACTTTGAATTTATTACTTCTTTCGTTGTACATATTGGCAAAGTCATACAATTTGTCCATGTGCTCGATAAATTCATTTAAATTTTCCTGCGTGGAGATACGCAAATATGCTTCCAAATGGGATTCCAGTTCGAGCATGTTGTTGTAAATAGACTGAATAGCAGCATAATTGGCAGCACCGCCTTGAATAAGGCGGGACTGTTCTTCTTTGACAATGTCAAGAACCTGATTTTCCAGTGCTTCAAAATCCTGATGAATAACTTTTGTCTGTTCTGAAAGAGAATTAAAATCTTTCAGCACGGTGTCAACAGAAACAAAGAGCTGTCCTATATTTTTTTCATAGGCAGTAACAGCATTAATCGTGGATTCTGCTCTGGCAAATTTGCGGACATTTGCAGCATGTTTTTGCGCTGTTACAATATGATCTTTGATTTTTCCAAAGGAAGCAGGATCATCATTGGAAATTGCATAAATAGCAACCTCTTTTGCAAACGCTGTTTGTGATGCAGCGTCTTCCGTTTCCGTAATAAGATATTTCATCCGTTGCATATCATTGATTTTAAACCATGAAATGCCAGCTAAAATTATTAGAAGTAAAACAATTGAGCTGAAAACAAGGGATAATTTTACTGATAGCCTCATACCGCCTCCAAAAAATTAGGTTAACTACCTTTATCGGCAGAAGAAATTTTAAAAATAGGCTTTTTCTTTTTAAAATTTCTTTTTTTATAAAAAACAGGATACTCCCTTTTTTATTTAAAGTCGACTTTGCACATAAGGAATAAGTCCGCCCCGCTGCAGTAAGTCCTGCATGGAAGGAGGAAGCGGCGGAAAAGGAATTTCCGTACCTGTTGTCAAATTCCGGATTATCCCTGCATCGGTATCAACTTCAAGCATATCACCGTCATGGATTTTTTCTACAGCATCACCAATTTCAAGGAGCAGCAAGCCCATATTGAAACTGTTGCGGTAAAAAATACGGGCGAAACTATGGGCAATAACAATGGGCATACCTGCACCGACAATGGCAACAGGCGCATGCTCACGGGAAGAGCCGCAGCCGAAGTTGCGCCCTGCAACCATAATATCGCCTTTGTTTACGCGTTTAATCCAATTGGGCTCGAGCCCTTCCATGCAATTTTCCCCCAGTTTTTTTGCATCTGTCGTGACCAGAAAACGGGCAGGAATAATTGCGTCTGTATCAATATGATCGCCCACTTTGTGGGATTTTCCCTGATATTTCATTGTTTGTCCTCACTTCTTATAAAGCTTTCGGGCTGCCGATAACACCAAGCACAGCACTGGCAGCAGCAACAGCAGGATTTGAAAGATATACTTCTGATTGTAAACTTCCCATACGCCCTTTGAAGTTGCGGTTTGTGGTCGCAAGGGAACGTTCACCGTCTGCCAAAATGCCCATATGCCCGCCAAGGCAGGGACCGCAGGTAGCAGGACCGACAATGCAGCCCGCATCCATAAAGATTTCAAGGAGCCCTTCCTTCATAGCCTGCTTCCAGATAGTGGGAGTTGCGGGCAAAATAATGCAGCGCACACCCTTGGCGACTTTTCTGCCTTTGAGAACCTTTGCGGCTTCGCGCATATCACTCAGGCGTCCATTGGTACAGGAACCGATAACAACTTGATTTAAAGGAAGCTCGCCCACTTCGGAAACGGGCTTTACATTTTCCGGCAAGTGCGGACAGGCGACAACAGGTTCCATGGAGCTGACATCAAAGACGATTTCCTGCTCATAGACTGCGCCCTTATCAGCGCTGATTTTCATAGGATTGGGGTTTTTATGGGCTTTGCAGTATTCCGCTGTTTTATCATCAGAAGCAAAAAGTCCTACTTTTCCGCCTGCTTCAATAGCCATATTTGCCATGGTGAGCCGTCCTTCAACGGATAAGCTTTCAATAGCCGTGCCGTCAAATTCCAAAGCTTTATACAGAGCACCGTCAACGCCGATTTTGCCGATTGTGGTTAAAATCAAATCTTTGCCGCCGACATATTCAGGCAGTGTGCCATTAAAGGTAACATGAACGGTAGGAGGAACTTTAAACCATGTTTCCCCAAGAGCCATGCCTCCGGCAATGTCCGTGCTTCCCATACCGGTGGCAAAGGCGCCAAGCCCGCCGTAGGTGCAGGTATGGCTGTCCGCCCCGATAACAATATCACCGGGTTTTACCAGCCCCTGCTCGGGCAGAAGAGCATGCTCAACGCCTGCGTCCCCGCCTTCATAATAATGGGTAATATGGTAGGCATTTGCAAATTCGCGTGTACCTTTCACCTGATTAGCGGAATCAATATCTTTTTGAGGGGTAAAATGGTCCATAACAAGAGCGATTTTATCCTTATCAAAAACATCTTTCGCACCCATGAGTTTAAAAGATTTTATGGCAAGGGGAGCTGTGATATCATTTGCAAGAACAAAATCAACCTTACAGCGTACAATTTGTCCGGCTTCACGGACTTCTTCGTCCGTATGCATTTGTAATATTTTTTGAGCAAGCGTATGAGCCATTTTTATCTCCTTTATAGCTCGGTATAACCAGTATATTTTATTGATTTTCAGAAATCTTGCAACTAATAATTTTCGTCCTTTTCCTTGCGGACAAAGCGGTTCATTGCGTCCACATAGGCTTTTGCACTGGAAGTGATAATATCATGGTGAGAGGCACGCCCTGTCACGGATAAACCATGTTCCACAAGGGTTACCGTTACTTCTCCCTGAGCGTCCGTACCGCCGGTGACCGCGTTTACAGCATAGCGTTCTACTTCCGGATTGCGTTCCAAAATCTCTGCAATAACATTAAAAACAGCGTCAATAGGTCCTACACCGATGCCCGCCTTGCATTTGATTTCGCCCTTTACTTCCAAAGACACGGCTGCGGTTGCAGGCAAAATATCCGTGGAACTGTGCACGGAAACAGAAAGCAGTTTGTAACTGTCCGGCATGCGGTACACTTCGCCCACAACAAGGGCTTCAATATCTTCATCGTGTATGGTTTTCTTCTTATCGGCAAGGGCTTTAATGGCGTTGAAAACCTGTTCAAACTGTTCGTCCGTAAGGGTTCCCATATTCAGACTGTCAAGCTTGTTGCGCACGGCATTACGCCCGGAGTGCTTGCCGATAACAATATCGGAACTTGTGCGTCCAATGCTTTGCGGGGTCATAATTTCGTATGTTTCACGGTTTTTCAGCATGCCGTCTTGGTGTATGCCGGACTCGTGGGCAAAGGCATTACCGCCGATAATGGCTTTATTGGCAGGAATGGGCTTACCGATAATCATAGACAGCAGACGGCAGGAAGGGAAAAGCTGATCCTGTTTAATATTGGTTTCCGCGTGGAATAAATCTTTTCGTACATTGAGAGCCATAACAACTTCTTCCAAAGACGTATTGCCGGCGCGTTCCCCGATACCGCAAAGGGTTACTTCAGCCTGCCTTGCGCCTGCGCTGATTGCAGCCAGCGTGTTGGACACGCTCAAGCCCAAATCGTCATGACAGTGTACGCTGAAAATTGCCTTGTCAGCAACAGGACAATTTTTAATTACATATTCAATGAGTTTTGCATAATCGCTTGGAATTGCATAACCGACAGTATCAGGCAAATTGATAACGCTTGCCCCTGCATTGATTGCCGTTGTGGCAACCTGTACAAGAAAATCTTTATCGGAACGGGAAGCGTCTTCGGCAGAAAATTCCACCACGGGACAAAGACTGCGGGCAAAGCTTACCCCTTTTTCAATCATGGCAAGCACTTCTTCGGGGCTTTTGCGCAGTTTGTATTCCATGTGAATGGGAGAAGTTGCCAAAAAGGTATGTATTCTCGGGTGATTGCAATTTTTAATAGCCTCCCATGTGCGTTCAATATCCTTTTCCATACAGCGGGCAAGCCCTGCAACCTGACAGGTTTTGACCTTTTCCGCTATGGCTTTGACAGATTCAAAATCCCCCTGACTGGAAGCCGGAAAGCCTGCTTCTATGCAGTCAACGCCCAGTTTTTCAAGCTGTTCGGCAAGACGCAATTTTTCCTGCAAGTTCATGGTGGCGCCGGGGCTTTGTTCCCCATCACGAAGGGTAGTGTCAAAAATGTAAACTCTGTTATTCATAATTCCTCCATTTAATTGCTTAAAAAAAAAGCCTGTCAAAATATACTCCGACAGGCACAATATGTTTCCATAGTTTTTATTTCTTTTATTCACACGTGCTGTCACCTGACTTTTGTAGTCGGCGGAGCAAGCTGTTTTTTCTGTTAGGCATATAGACGTACGTATACACAATACCGCACACAATATACACAAAAATAGCTATAAACAAAAAGAAAAAAGGAGCGCTGAAAAGCAGTACCAGAAGAAGCATGGCGGCTACCAGTACACGGAAGGGATGTTCCTTCACAAAACCATATTCTTTAAAAGAAAAATACCGTACGCGGCTCACCATCAAAAGCGGGGCTAAGATACAGAGAAAAAGAGTCATCTGCGGTAAAAAACGATGCATAAAATCAGGCAAATACGGGACAAAAACCACAAAAGCCGCTAATGTACAGCCGGCAGCAGGGCTGGGAAGTCCGATAAAGAAACGCTTGGAAACAACCGCAACATCGACATTAAAGCGAGCCAAGCGAAGAGCGGCACAAGCCACAAATAAAAAAGATACCGCCGTGCCAAGCTTGCCATAGGCTTCCAACTGCCACGTCCATGCAAGAACCCCGGGGGCAAGTCCGAAAGCAACCATATCCGCAAGTGAATCAAATTCTATCCCGAACTGACTTGCCGTATTGGTAAGACGGGCGACTTTTCCGTCTAAACCGTCTAAAACAGCACTTAAAAATATAGAAAGTGCCGCTGCCTGAAATTGTCCTTTAAAACAATAGGTCACACATAAAAATGCCGCAAACAAACTTCCTGCCGTAAACAGGTTAGGCAGGATATATACGCCTTTATGTGGCTTTTTGGGTTCTGTCATTATCTATGCCTTTTTTCTTTTACAAACAACCTAATCTTTTTTCTTGGCTAACACGCTTTGCCCTGCAAAAACCTGCTCACCGATTTTTACAGCGCTTTCGTACTGTTCGGGAATATAAATATCAACGCGGGAACCAAAACGTATCATCCCAAAACGTTCGCCCCGTGCAAGTTCATCGCCTTCATCGGCACGGCAGACAATACGTCTGGCAATAAGCCCCGAAATTTGTACAAATTCCCAAGACAAACCGTCTTTGTCCGTCACTTGGTATGCACAGCGTTCATTGTCCGTGCTTGCCTTATCAAAAGACGCATTCAAAAATTTTCCGGGGTAATACACAATTTTTTGGAGTTTTCCTGCCACAGGGCTTCTGTTGACATGGACACTAAAGACATTCATAAAAACGGAAATACAGGTTTTTTCTTTTCCGTCAATGGGATCTTCCCGTTTTTGGATACGGATGATTTTTCCGTCAGCAGGGCTGACAGCAAGATTTTTATCAGCGGGAACAACACGCTCGGGATCACGGAAGAAGAACGCACTAAACCATACCAGCACAAGGAAAATAATGGCGCCAAAGGGACATTTGAAACTGGCAAATACAAGCGCTGACAAGGCAAAAAGCCCGATAATGGGATAGCCTTCCTTTGCAATACTAATAGATTCTTTTTTCATATTCATCTCGTTATTTTATTATTTTAAAGAAATACGTAAATTTGTCAAGCAAAGCCCTTTTTATACACATTGTGCCGCTGTGTTTGCCTCTTCTTTTTCCTGTGTTTTAAATTGCAGCTGATATAAATTCTTATAAAAACCGTTGGGAATTTCCATGAGTTCTTCATGGGTGCCGAATTCAATGAGTTCACCCTCTTGGATAAATGCGATTTTATCGGCATTTTTAATGGTGGAAAGCCTGTGCGCAATAATGATAACAGTCTTGTTTTCCATGAGATTTTCTATCGCCTGCTGGACAATGGCTTCTGACTTATTATCAAGGGCAGAGGTGGCTTCATCCAGAATAAGGATAGGTGCATTGCGTAAAAATGCACGGGCTATGGCAACGCGCTGTTTCTGCCCGCCGGAAAGAAGAGCTCCGCGCTCGCCTATCTGCGTATCCAAACCATCGGGAAGTTCTGCGATAAAATCTTCGAGATAAGCGGATTTTACCGCCATGACAATCTGTTCTTCAGTCGCCTCTTTTTTCCCAAATAAAATATTTTCGCGGATAGAGCCATTAAAAAGAAAATTATCCTGAAAAACAATGGAAATCTGATCGCGCAAAGACTGTAAGGACAAATCCCTGATATCAATACCGTCAATGGTGACACTGCCTTCTTTCACATCATAAAAACGGGGAAGCAGCGAAATAATGGTGCTTTTGCCTCCGCCGGAATTGCCGACCAGCGCTACCGATTGATTTTTTTCAATGGTAAGGCATAAATCTTTCAGCACAGGCATATTTTCATTGTATTCAAAATAAACATGATTAAAGGCTATTTCCTTATTAAAGGCTGTCAGCGTCCGGCAATCTTCTTTCTCCGTAATGGAAGGTTCCATTTGGAAAATTTCATAAATACGCTCAATGGCTAAAAAACCTGTTTGAATGTTGACAATGGTTCCCCCCAAGGCTTTGATAGGCGTATACATCATAAGCAGCGCTGCCAAAAATGCCACAAAGTCCCCTGCAGTCATTTCATTTTGAACAATAAGCCAGCTGCCGTATGCGATAGTCAAGCTCACCCCGATGGAAACGGTAAAATGCATGAACGGGGAAATCCACGCTGTGCGCCGCGTAGATTTCATGTTCAAAGAGAATATTTCCCTCAAATGTTTTATAAAAGAAATTTCTTGATTTTCCTGCAAATTATAAGCACGGATAGTTTTGTTTCCCGCATAGGTTTCATTATAATTCATGCTTATTTTTTGCGAAATTTCAATACTGCGTTTAATAATTTTCTTTAAAAGACGCCGTACCATAGTCAGCGGGGCAACGGTTACCCCTAACACCACAATTGCGATAATCGCAAGTTTCCACGAGGTGTAGAGCAGAACGCACAAGAGAGCCAGTGTGGAGCAAACTTTCGTGACAAGACTTTTTAAATTTGCCAGCAAACCGCTGCTTGCAAGATCTGCATCTCCTGAAAAACGAACCAAGATAACGCCTGTATTTTGTTTATCGTAATAGCTCGTATCCAATTGTATGAGCTTTTTATAAAGAGCTTCTTTTACCCCGCAGGTGAGGCGACCTCCCGCATAGGAAGTTAAATAACTTGAAACATAAATAAGAATACCCTGAACAATGGTAAACCCGACAATTAAAAAGGGCAAATACCAAGGAGCCTGCGCATTGTTACTGACAATAACCAAATCCGTATAGGGCTTTAAAAAAAGCGCTATGGTCGCATCTAATGCCCCAATAGGAATACCAATCAAAAGCGAAAGCAAAGCCACAAACCAAAACGGTTTTACAAAAGGCCACATCCGCATATAGTTTACGATAAAATGGTTCTTTTTTATAAAATCTAACAATATTCACTTCCTTTTTTTCTGAAAATATAAGCTTTATGGACATACGTCAAGAACTTTAGTCATTCCGCCGCTTAGGGGTGATAAAATTTTAATTCTTTTTTTACGGAACACTTGACAATATATGTGCTTTGTGCCAAAAAGCACAAAAAGGGGAATATGTCTGTTCTCCAAATATTTTGAGAGGATTTTTTGATGGCTAAGTCAATTTATGTGGGAAATTTACCATGGTCAACATCTGAAGAGCAATTAAAACAATTATTCCAAGAAGTTGGAAATGTTTTATCCGTAAAACTCATCAATGACAGAGAAACAGGAAAACCAAAAGGTTTTGGTTTTGTGGAAATGGAAGATGCGGAAGCCTTGGCAGCAATTGAAAAGTTTAATGGTTCCGAATACGGCGGACGGACATTGAAAGTAAATGAAGCAAATCCTAAAAAACCTAAATAAATAATAATTTCAAAAAAAAAAAGCACGTGCAAGACGTGCTTTTTTTTATTCCCTCTTCATGTTTATGCTTTAATCCGGCATGAAAAGCTCTTTCCGTATCAAGTAAAAGAATAATTGATACGCGCAAAGAGCCTTTCCGTTTATGATAATTTAAGGATAACGTTATGCTTTTTTCCAGCCTTTTTCATTTTCTAAAAAAGCATAAAATTCAGGGTGTTTAAGCGGAGTACGAGTGCTGCCGTTTCTGGTTTTCAATTCTTTGCCCAATTTTTTTAATTCTTCTCTGTTTTCCTTGCTTGCCGCTTTGCCATATCTTTTTAAGATATGGTCAAGTTCATGATCTTCGGAAAAATTAATAAGTTCACGATCCGATGCCATACGCTGCTCCTTTTTATTTGTAGTCAGCTTATCATAAATCAAATCTTTTCTCTTTGTCAATCAAGTATGTTATTCTTTTCAAGCTGCAAATTATCCGATACGTGTAGATAAAAAAAATAAGCCCCCTTTTTTGTCCATGCTTTTTTGCCTGTCTTCACTTGACAAGATACGGGAGCTTATTGGTTTTATGACAGCAGCACTCTGTCATTTACGCATGAATAAAACAAAGCCATACTGCCTTTAAAAAGACATCGGCGAAAATTAGTCCAAGCCCTTTTCTTTCAGCCATGAAGCCAATATATCGGCAATTTCCTCATTATTTCTATCAGAAAAGGGAAAGTGGGTATTGCCGTGCACGTTAATATCCGGCAAATAAACAACCTTCACATCACCGCCGTGTTTATTGACTGTTTCCGCCCAAAGGTTAGCCATTTGCATTGCACAGCGCCAATAATCCTTATGGGGTTCATCGCATGGAGTTTTCGGCACATTATCCCCGTAATAAATGATAATGGGCATGCGTGTAAATGACATAAACCGGTTCAAGGAAATACCAAATGCCTTGAAATCCCCCATGAAGCTGGAATTTTTAATGGGAGCGGGAACTTCACCCTCAGGAAACAAAAATCCGCTTCCCGGTTCATGGGAAACAATGGCTTTGATGTTTTTTGTTTTGGTGGCAGTCTTCCAGCCGATACCACCTCCTTGGGAATGAGTTACAAAAATTGCGGAACCAATTTTTCAAACATGGCAGCCATGGCATCGGAAATAACTTCAGGGTCGTAGGGTCCCGTATTGGGGGTAATTTGGCGAAAGAACTGGTCAAGATTTTCTTCGCCAACAGCAAATTGCGTTCCTTCATAGTAATTCGGGTATATACCCAAGCGGAACTGCCCAAACCAAAACTGCTCATCGGGCTTTGCTTCCAGCGTTTCGGGAAGCGTACTTCGTCCTGCATTGCCTCGTCTTGGCTGATCGATTAAATACACGCCGTAGCCTTTGCGCAGGAAAATATGTTGAAAGCCCTCACGTCAGTCTGGGGTTGTTTCCCATGTACGGGAAAACTGCCCTGCACCGTGCAGAAATGCCATAGGATATTTTTTGGCATGAACAGGAATTTGGTAATAGACATAGGCATGGTCGCCATGCAAAGTCTGGCTTTCGGAGGTTGGCGCAAGGGGATTATAGGCTTCCTTTGCCTGCACCGCGGAACCGCCTGCCATAAAACTGCCTTGTTCCTGAATCATAAGCGGAGCTTTTTGACTTGTATTTTCAGCGGAGTATGCCTACATGGGCAAAACTGAGCCCGAACCAAGCAAAAGTCCCAATGAAAGAGACAAGCTATAGCATATTGTTTGTAATTTCATAATGTTCTCGTTTTCGCTATTAAAAGATTTTCATGAGGAATAAAAAAAGATTGCCGTGAGAAGAAAGTGCTTATACCGAGTTACGTTGTTTCTTACCGAACACCCTTCAACTCGGCAATCTATTTTCTTCCCGACCAATGGAAATTGCTTTATGGTTAAAGTTTCGGATGGGTTTTCAGGGGAAAAGTTTGCAATAACGCTCGGTATCACTTCCTGTGATACGCTCGCTCTCGCTCAAAATTTTAGGGGAAATTATTGAGCTCGCTCTGCGAGGCTCGCACATCCTGTGCTTTATCATGCACAATGTTCATTTTTAAACAGTTTTACCCATTTCATAGGCTTGCTGCATAAACGGCGTGTCTTTAATTTCCCCGGCTTCGTATACGCCGCCGCCAAAAAGATAGCCTTTTTCCGCAGAACCTTTGAGGCATTTTGCAAGACCGCGCATGCATTCAATGGTGCAGTCCTTGACAAAGCTTTCTTCTTCAGCCGCGGTGATAATATAGTAAAATTCTTTATTTTTAATAGTCAGCCACCGTGCCACTACCCTGTCAATGAGCTCTTTCATTTGGACATTAATGGAATAGAAATAGACCGGGCTTGCCATCACAATGACATCTGCTTTGTCCATTTTGTCGAGAATTTCTGCCATATTATCCAGAATACTGCAAATACCTTCTTTTTTACAGTGATAACAGGCAACGCAGTAATTGATTTTTTTATCACGCAAATATATCAGCTCCACACTGCAGCCTGCTTCTTCCGCTCTTTTGGCAAACTGCTGACAGAGCATGGCGGAATTTCCATTCTTTCTGGGACTGCCTGATAAAATAAGTACATTTTTTGCCATAATTTTCACCTTGCATTAGAACTATCTGTTTTTATTAGCTTATTTTAAAAATTGCTTCGGAAAAATTCTGTCAATTTCTCAACAGGAATGAAATCCGGCTTATCGTATAAATCAAAGTGACCGGCATTTTTGACAATATACATTTCCTTGGGTTCGGCAGCCTTTGCATAGGCATCTTCAGAAAATGGACGTGAATGTGCCTTTTCCCCCATAATAAAGAGCATGGGGCGAGGAGAAATTGTTTCTATGTCATTGAACGGATAGAAATTCATGAAGGCAATATTGCTTGCCTTATCAGAACGGGTATTGATTTCAAAGGGTTCGTCTTCAGGGATAAATTCACCTCTGCCATGGTAAAAGGCATGAGAATGTTTGCGGGTTTCGGGGAAATTTTCATCAACTGTGAAAGGTGCTCCGCCCACAAAGACTTGTTCTTATCCAAGGAAGTTTGCATAGCGCTGCTCTGCTCCCTCAGCAATTATTTTTGGCTCTCGACTAGTATCTCATATAGGATTTATATATAACTATATGAAATACAATAGAATAAG
>OFFQ01000202.1_pt1 | contig 57035 bp, 59 predicted proteins | sample 1521411 | NCBI WGS metagenome assembly OFFQ01 (sample SAMEA3504110, study PRJEB24116) | mouse gut metagenome | biome: mouse gut; feature: mouse-associated habitat; material: faeces | place: Denmark | collected 2011 | reverse complement strand
TTTACCTCACTGATAAAATATGATATGATTACCTGACTTGAAAAGGGGGCGTTTCTCGTGGCTGACATCAGAAAGAACACCGTCCACACCCTGGAGATTTCCGGCTACACCGCTGAGGGAATGGGGGTGGCCCGGCTGGAGGGGCGGGTGATCTTTGTGCCCTACACCATCCGGGGGGAGCGCTGGAAGGTCCGTCTGGAAAAGGTGAACAAGAACGTGGCCTGGGGCAGGGGAGTGGAGCTGCTCTTCGCCTCTCCGGAGCGGGTGGAGCCCGACTGCCCCCTCTTTGGAAGGTGCGGCGGCTGTCAATTCCGCCACATGACCTACGCGGAGGAGCTGCGGGCTAAGGGCCGGCGCATCTCCGACGCCCTGGAGCGGGTGGGCCACACCACACTGGACCTGCCCCCTGTCCTGGGGGCGGAGGACCCTTTCCGCTATCGGAACAAGGTGCAGTTTCCCGTGGCCCGGGGAAAGAAGGGGCTGTCGGTGGGCTACTACCGGGGCAGGAGCCACGACGTTCTGGACGCCCCGGACTGTCCCCTCCAGCCCGAGGCGGTTACCCGTCTGCGGGCAGCTTTCAAGGACTGGATGGAGGCGTACAACGTCCCAGCCTACGACGAGGGGACGGGCAAGGGGCTGATCCGCCACCTTTATGTCCGCACCAGCAGCCGGGGAGAGAGCCTGGTGTGCGTGGTGGCCAACGGGGACAAGCTCCCCTGCGCCGACGCCCTGGTGGACTCCCTGCGCCGGGCGGAGCCCGGCCTGGCAGGGGTGGTGCTCAATGTCAACACCCGGGACACCAATGTGATTCTGGGGGACAGATACACCACCCTCTGGGGCCGGGACTGGCTGGAGGAGGAGTTATGTCAACTTATATTCCGGCTCTCCGTCCCCTCCTTTTTCCAAATTAACCGGGCTCAGACAGAGCGGCTGTATGCGGCCGCCCTGGACTTTGCCGGGCTCACCGGGTCGGAGATCGTTCTGGACCTGTACTGCGGCATCGGCACCATCTCCCTGGCCCTGGCACGGCGGGCCGGGCGGGTCATTGGGGCGGAAATTGTCCCCCAGGCCATTGAGGATGCCAAAGAAAATGCCAAACGCAACGGAATTGACAACGCGGAGTTTTTCTGCGGCGACGCCGGGGCGGTGGCCCAAAAGCTGACGGAAGAGGGCATCCGCCCCCAGGTAATCTGTGTGGACCCGCCCCGGAAAGGGCTCTCGCCCCATGTGCCCGCCATTCTGGCCGGTATGGCGCCGGAACGAATCGTCTATGTCTCCTGCGACCCGGCTACCCTGGCCCGGGACATAAACCGTCTGAGCGGCCTGGGCTATCACCCGGTCAAGGCCCAGGGGGTGGACCTTTTTCCCAGAACGGCGCACGTTGAGACCGTAGTATTGATGTCAAAAGTACAGAAGTAAATACCGAAAAAGGCTTGAAAGCAAGGCATTTCCGAGAGTTAAGAGTGCGTTTCTCATCTGCTTTTTTGAATAGCAAATGACCCTTGACGTGTAATGAAAACGAGGGTTGAGTTGACAGGTTGAAAATGGGCAAGGTTGAGTTGATAAGATGATTTTGTAATAGGTCGAGTGGATAAGAAGATTATCTTGCGACAAGGAGGAATAGTTCCATGATAAATTTAGGGAAATTAAAAGAAATAAAAGACTTACGAAAGGTCTGGCCGCATGAAGCATTGGACTTTACTCCCTGGCTTGCGGAAGAGGATAATCTTACCCTGTTGGCAGATGCCGTTGGATTGGAGATAACCGTTGATGAGACTGAGTCCAGTGTTGGTGACTTCAATGTGGATATCTACGCAACAGAAACCGGAACGGACAGAAAAATTATAATCGAGAATCAGCTTGAGGATACGAACCATGACCACCTGGGCAAGTTGATTACATATGCATCCGGGAAATCTGCTGATATCGTGATTTGGGTTGTAAAGAGAGCAAGAGAAGAACATCGCTCTGCTATCGAATGGCTGAATAATCACACCGATGAGAATATTGCGTTCTTCCTTGTAGAAATCAAGTTGTACCAAATTGGCAGTTCTGATATTGCCGTTAAGTTCGAGGTTGTAGAAAAGCCGAATGACTGGACAAAGGAAATCAAGCGTAACACCAGTAATTCCCCTACGCTGCAGGCAAGATATGACTATTGGGTTGCCTTCAATGATTATGCATTCCAAAATCATGCCTTTGCAAAGCAGTTCAATAAGAGAAAGGCAAGCACCGACCACTGGATGACTATGAGTGTTGGTTCATCCGCCTGTCATATAAGTATCCTTCAGGTCAGAAAAGATAATCAGCTTGTAGTAGAGTGGTATATTTCGGATGATAAAGAATTATTTCATAAGTTTCATTCTCATAAGACGGAAATTGAAACGGATATGGGTATGGAACTTGACTGGAGAGAGTTACCGGACAAGAAAGCCAGCAGAATAATTGTATCCCATCCGGCAGATTTTGATAATAAGGATAGGTGGCCTGAACAGTTTGATTGGATGATGGATATGGCAATCAAAATGAAGAAGGCATTCAAAAAATATATGTAAGCAATTGAATACTGAGGTAGCTTGAAAGCAAAACATCCCGAGGGTTGGAGGTATTTCCGGCTCTCGGGATGTTTTGTATAGAAATAGCTGAACATATTTACCTCGTTGATTCTGTAGAAATGAAGTAATAGTATTGTTAATTATTGATAGCAGAATACCTATTTATGCTCCGAAAATTGGCGTTAATACAATTCAAAAAACGGCGTCAAATACTTGACGCCATAAACGGGATATGGTATAATGTCATAGAACTATCTTTGCGCCTTGACGGAGGAGATTCTATGAAGGATTTAAGTAATTTTAAGTTATGGCTTACTGAAAATAAAAACTATTCAAACAAAGTGATTAGCAACACTGTTTCAAGATTTAAAAGAGCGGATGGTATGCTGCCTTGGTTTAATGATGCAATGTATCAGTATCAATTAGAACAAATTGATGAATACCAGGCTTTATCGACAACTGTGCGTTCACAAGTCAAGAAAGCCGTAAAACTGTATTCTGAGTTTGTTAATGCACAGGAAATTCAAGTTCGTACCGAAAGGAAAAACGAGATGAAAGTATTGTCTTTGTTTGCTAACATTGGTGTTGCTGAAGCCTATTTGAAAGAGATAGGTTTTGATGTTGTTGTTGCTAATGAGTTAATTGAAAGACGAGCCCTTCTGTATTCAAAAATATATCCAGAAACTCACATGATATGCGGTGACATTACCGATAAAAAAGTGTTTGATAAAATTGTAAAAGAGTCTATTGAGGCGGGAGTCAATATCATAATGGCTACACCACCTTGCCAAGGAATGAGTACAGTTGGTCAGCAATTAGCGGATGATGTTAGAAATAGATTGGTATGCCAGGTCGTAGAGGCAGTAAAAGAAATAAAACCTCAATATGTAATGATTGAGAATGTTCCGGCATTTCTTAGTACAGAAATATTAGTAGGTGATAAAAAGATTTTAATACCTGACCTTTTAAATGAAGAACTTGGTCAAGACTATGTTATACATAAAACAGTAGTTGATACAAAGGATTATTCCGTCCCTCAAACAAGAGAGCGAGCAATTGTTTTGATGACAAAAAAAGGTCAAGGTTTAGAGTGGTTGGTTCCGCCAAAAGATAGTGTTGTAATTACTATGAGGGATGCGATTGGTGATTTGCCTCGACTGGACCCGTTTATTACAGATGTTGATGAAAAAGAATTACTTGAAATTGTTCCACACTACTATGAAAGGGCTAAGCAGGCGGAGCAAATTTCAAAATGGCATATACCACCTCATCATATTAAACGCCAGGTAGTTGTAATGCAGCATACACCATCAGGTCAGACAGCATTTGATAATGAAGTTTACTACCCTATAAAAGCGGACGGGAAACCCGTCAAAGGGTTTAGAAATACTTATAAGCGTCAAAATTGGGATGCCCCGGCTTACACGGTAACAATGGATAATCGAAAGATTTCCTCGCAAAACAATGTACATCCGGGAGTTTTAGAGTACGTTGACAAAAACGGAGAAGATATTTATTCAGATGCAAGAGCCTTAACTTTATATGAACTTATGAAAATCATGAGTATTCCAGATAGTTGGCCTGTGCCAGAGGATACTTCAGAAGCCTTTTTAAGAAGGATAATTGGAGAAGGAATCCCACCGTTGTTTGTTAAAAAGGTTTTTGAAAATTTGAAACAGGAGTGTTAAAAATGGCAAAGTTAAGAGGCTTGTCGCTGTTTGCCAATGTAGGTATAGCAGAGGCTTATATGAAAAATATCGGTGTTGATATCGTGCTTGCCAATGAAATAGATATTGATAGAGCACGATTTTATCAAGATGTTTATCCAGAAACACATATGATTTGCGGGGATATTACGGACGATGAAGTTAGGGCGAATATTGTAAATGAAGCAATAGAGAAAAATGTGAATTTTGTAATAGCAACACCTCCTTGTCAAGGTATGAGTGAAGCAGGATTGAGATTGGAATTTGACCCTCGTAACCAGTTAGTTTCCTATGCTGTTGATATTATAAAAAGAATCAAACCGGATTTTGCTTTATTGGAAAATGTACCAAAGCAATTGACCACAAAGATTCGATGTGGAGAAGAAATCGTCCTTATTCCAGAATATATAAAACGAGAACTTGGGAATGACTATGTTTTTAATAAAGAAACATTGGTAATGGCAAAGGATTATGGTGTTCCGCAACTTAGAGAAAGAAATATTTTTCTGTTAGTGCGAAACAACATTGATGTAAAATGGGAGTTTCCTGAAAAGCAGAAGGAAGTTACATTGTGGGAGGCCATCGGAGAACTTCCACCTTTGGATCCCAAGTTGCGTGAAGGGATGGAATTAACAATTTCAAAGTTTCCGGATTATGAAATAAAACGACAAGCAGCATTGAAGGTTTCTAAGTGGCATTTCCCTCCGACACATTCTTGGAAGCAGGTTGAATGGATGATGCACACACCTACTGGAAAATCTGCGATATATAATGAAAAGTATTATCCTCAGAAAAATGATGGAACACCTGTAAAAGCACATCACAACCATTATAGGCGCTTGAAATGGGATATGCCCTGTAGAACTATTACTCAAAATAATGGTGTGATTTCTTCATTAGCCTGTGTTCATCCGGGGAGAAAATATATTGGAAAACAAGGTGAAGAATTATATTCAGATGCCCGAGTCCTTACCATTTATGAATTAATGATAGTGATGTCTTTGCCTTTGAATTGGCCTATTCCTGAATGGGCTAATGAGACTTTTATACGAAGAGTGTTTGGTGAAGGTATTCCATCTAAATTAGTAAAAGAGATTATGCAGGAACTGCTAAGGCAGTTACCAGAGGAGGTATAGAAATGGGAAAGATTGTAATGCCTAAGAATAGTGCATTGTTAAATGAAATTGAATCCGTGCTTCAAATTTATTATGAGGCTGATAATTGGCTTCCTAATGATGAGTATAAAGCAAAGCTAAAGTTAATGATTGGGGATGACCAATACTCATCGTCTTATACGAAAAAGGCTCAAATTACTTCATATTTCGGATTTACAATTTGGGAAGATATTAATAATCCGCAGTCAAGAAGACGAATCACACCTTCTGGCAAAAAGATGTACGAAGCGATTAAAGCGGAGGATACTGCTGCGGTTCAAGAAGTTCTGATGAATGCTTTGGAAACAGTAAAATTTGGACGCGATAACTATGGCTGTCCAGAAAGTTCTTCTGATGTTGAACCACCATCATTATATGTTAGAGCTATCTTGGATATGGGATATTTGACATATCGTGAATTTGCGTTTTTGCTTTGGAAGTTAGAAGATTTAGGTGCTAATTACACGGATTCCCTTGCTGAATTGAAGGTACTTCGTAGCAAAGGAACGATTGATTTAGGTGAAGAAGCCAATAAATACGCTGATTGCAAACCTATCATGATTTTAGTGAGATGGGGATTTCTTGCAGAAGATACAACAGATTCAAGTGGCGGTAAGCATATAATAATTGCTCCAGAAGTTTTGTCAAAGTATGAAACGCGTCTGCGCAATCTTAAAATCTATAATATAGATATGGATTGTGATGAGCCTATAACAAACGATTACCTTGCCTTTGAGGAAGGAGAAACCGTTCTTATTGATTTGGATAAAGCTGCTCGTATTGACAATGGGACCAATGTCCTTCTTTATGGTGTGCCTGGTTCCGGTAAGAGCTGGACTATCGAGCATGAGTACTGTAAAAAAGGTACTAATGTGGAACGTTTAGTGTTCCATCCGGACTACACATACTCTGATTTTATTGGTCAGATTCTTCCTAATGTAGCTGAAGACGGACAAGTAAGCTATAAGTTTACAGCGGGACCGTTTACTAACATTTTGGCTGATGCTTATCAAAATCCGGATAAGGAATATATTCTTATTATTGAAGAAATTAACCGTGGCAATGCTCCTGCAATTTTCGGTGAGGTATTCCAGTTACTTGACAGAAAGACCGAAATTCGTGAGGTGGACGATGACGGTTATCCTATTGGTACAAGTGAGTATGGAATTACAAATGCTAATATTGCTGCTATTGTTTATGGGGATGCAAAACACAAAGTTCGTATTCCTTCAAACCTTTCAATTATTGGTACTATGAATACGTCTGACCAGAATGTATTCACTTTGGATACTGCCTTCCAGCGTAGATGGGAGATGCGTCTAATTGAAAATAACTTCGAACACGTCGACAGAAGATTGGCAGACGCAAAGATTCTTGATACAGGTATTACATGGGAAGTATTCTGTACTCAGATTAATAAAATTATTGTCGGCAATAACGCAAGAATGACTTCCGCAGAAGACAAGCGTCTTGGTGCATATTTTGTTCATTTGAGAGATTTGGCATACAATCCAAGTATGGGTAATTTGTCTGATGGAGAATATGATGCATTACGCACAAAAGAACAGAACAAGACAATAACCGATGCAGAAAGAGACAGACTTGCAGAAATTCGTGCTGCAATGAAACAGAACCGTAAGTTCCCTGAAAAGGTAATCAAGTATTTGTGGGATGATGCGTTTAAGTTTAATAGAGAAATTGTTTTTGAAACAACAACATACCAGAGCCTGGAGCAGGTAATCAGAACTTTCATGTATGCTGAAAAGCTTGACCGTTTAGCAATGTTCAAAGACAATGTGAGAAACGCATTTACTAATCCGGAAGAGTAAGGTGGTGATTCTGCATGGATTTAGATTCAGCATTATACATGGCTATGGTGGATGATGATATTACTAAGCATTGTCACGTCAACTCAAATGAAGATGGTGACCGTTTTGTTGGCATTAAAGCGGATTCTGATAATGCGATGGTCTATTTCCCTATCGGATATCAACTTCCTGAAACAGATGCAGAAATCAGAACGGACATAAAGCATTTGATACAGGTTCTCTCTGAGTTTACGACTAAAGAAGACCGTTTACTTGCAATAAATAAGTTCGCCGCACCACAGACCGTTGATTTTCCTATCAATGCCTATAAGGGTGTTATAGAATATTATTTTTCTATCGGTGGAAATTATTATGTTGAGGTGGACCCCACATATAAAACAAGTGCAACCGGAAAACAGGACTGGCCTAAAACTGTGCGAAATCAAGTGCCTTTAGTACAGCAAAGGGGCGGAGTTAGTTCTTTTATCTATACTGAATTTACTGTGAGAGCAACCACACCAAATGATTCAAAACAGATAACGCAAATTAATCGTTTTTGTGTGTATGAGGCATTCAAAAAGTTGGGATGGCTATATGTTCCGTATATGCCGGAGCAGCCAGGACCACATCCGGATGTAAAAACATCCATTGCAATTTTGAATGCAAAGCTTGGAAACACAAATGATGATAAAAAACGTAACTTGTTTCAGGCAATGAAAGATATGCTCGAATACATGGATGAAAAAACATCCGACAAGCAGTTTTATTTCGGTACGGATGACTTTGACCATGTGTGGGAAAAACTGATTGACCGAGCATTTGGAGAAAAGGATAAGGACAAATATTTCCCTCGTTCAAGATGGTTGCTTGACTATGGAAAATACAAAGAAAAGCGTCCACTGATGCCGGATACCATCATGATTTACAATGGCAAGTATTATATTCTTGATGCCAAGTGTTATAAGTATGGTTGGACAGGTATTCCTGATCATCTGCCGAATGGTTCATCGATTAATAAGCAGATTACATATGGCGAGTATTTGGAAAAATACAAAGGGGTTAATACAGATTCTCTTTTCAATGCATTTATTATGCCGTACAATATGGCGAAGAACTTTTTTAAGCTGGATACCGTTGTAGGAAATATCGGTGAGGCGGTCGGAGACTGGCGCAACAACCAAAAATATTATGAACGTATTCAAGGTATTGTAATGGATACGAGATACTTGATGTACCATTACACCGGAAATCCTATGAAAGAAAAAGTGGCTTTGGCTGAATGCATAGAGGATGTTTTGGGTAGAAAACCTGTACCACCAGCTGCAGGAGTAACACCTATTACACCAGTCCATAAACCGGTGGTTTATGAGTATAACCATGGCACAACTGTATCAATGGTTGCCGAAGAAAAAGCACCATATGGTAGTGATGTATAATAAAAACCTGTGCTATGCAGTAGTAGATACTGTATGGCACAGGTTATTTTTATTTGTTCTGTTCTCTTTTTTTCTTTCTATATCGGTCTTGAGTAACTCGATTACAGCATTCGGTACAACAATACTTGGTTCTTGTAGAGGTTGTTTTTACGAGAAAGTATCTTTGACATCTCGGATTTGCACATTGGCGGTATAATTCGAGATCTGGTTTCAAGTAAAAAATTGAAAAATAAATGGCACTTAGCAAAGAATCCACTTTCCAAGAAGGAGACATTGTTTTCGTATCATATTTTGGAAAAATGCCACTAAGGTTCGCATTGATTTCTTCTCCTAAGATATGGCGAGCAATCTCAAGGATAGAGAATTTCATTTCTTCACTCATCGTAGATAAATCAGCCGATGGATATAATGAAAAACCGTTAATCATGTCACAGGTCTGCAATTGACCATAATCGTGATGCAGATGGAAAAGAAAATCAATAATTTTTCGTTCTATCGGAGAACCGTTATAGTTGCAATATAACTGGGCGATTTGTTTATAAAATGGTGTGATAAGAATTGTTCCGTTTATAGATGTTCCGCTTACAATGTCATTATACTCATTGATATCCAATTCATATGATGGTGCCGAAATGGTGTCCGAAACGGTGTAGGTGTCTTTATTAAAAGATTCCTCCTGCCTTTCCCTGCTAAGTGATAAAGCACTTGCTTTAACAAGAGTATCCATAAAGGAGTGCCTGCAACTTGTGTATGGTTCTGTCATGGATTCCATTTTAATTTGGAGTGGTTCTGAAAGCATTAAGTACAGTGTCAGATGTGTTATTTTCTCATAATCCTTATGAATTTCATTGGCAGCTGTCATTAATTCAACAGTAGCTTTGATGCGGAAAATAAGTTCATATAATAATGTTGCATCAATACTTTCGTATTCAGAATTACTGACTGGAAATAAGAAACCATTGCGTTCAAAGAAATTATATAAGTCTTTGAGTTTTTTGTTTGGTAATGCGACAAGAGAACCGAGAATATTATCTTCTTCTGTTGTTCCGTTAGCAGCAATTCTGGATAGTCCTGTTTTTGCTCTATATCCAAATAGTAGCGGTCTATCTGGGTATGATTGGAATTTAAAAGTTTTTTGTGGAGGCATTCCTGGAGAGGTATGTTTTATATCCTCCACACAGTCGCAAGAGTAACTGTTAAATGTAAATACGTTATTTTCAAAAAAATTTTCTATAATTTGAGGCATAATTTTCCCCTTTCAGAAGTTCAAAAGTCATGCTATATCGCATGGCTTTATTTTTTTGTCTATAAATAGTAATGGAAAAAACTATCTAATGCTTATATTATACATTATTTCATATGAAAAAACAATGTTTTTATCATTATAAATTTCTAAAAGTTATGTGAAAACTTGCTATCTTCAATTACTTTTAGAGTTGTCCTATACTTAATATAGGTTGAAAAACCTAAAAAATATTCCAATGCCCGAAGTGGTCGACCTTAAGGCGGCGGGATACATCAAGAGTCAAATTCACGGTATAGCCGTGGACTGACCAAAGATGTACCCACCGTGCTTTGCCATGCCCATTTTCGGTATCAGAGTCGGTGCGTACCATCACATCGGCTCTTTTTGTGTCCCTGCCGCCACCCAATCAGGCGGAAAAGAAAGGCAGGGACTTTAAATGAGAAAGTTCAAAACAGCGGAAGACAACCGTACAAATTACATCTATTACTTCAACGATGGTACAAGCTACACCATCACTCCCGGCGAAAACGGAGAGAACGCAACCATTATCTCACAGCTTCATGGCATGGACGATGACGAACTGGATGCACAGCGTAGAGAGGCATATCACTGTCCGGTTCACTTGGACGGCTACCACGATGGGGACGGCGACGATGCGGATGACCGCAACCCGTATCTGGAGGATGATACTTACAATCCTTTGCAGCAGATTTTGACCTCCATCGCAAATGAAGAGCGTTCTCTTCAGATTGAAAAGTTGAAGGTGGCTCTTTCCGAACTGACGGACAAGCAGAAAGACACCATTATTAAGAAGTTCTATCGTGGCATGACCAACGTGCAGATTGCAGCAGAAGAAGGTGTTACCGAGGCGGCCATCCGTAACCGCTTAACGAAGATTTATGCAACGCTGAAAAAGAAAATTTGAAAAAAGTTGATTTGAGGGGGTTCGATTCCCCCTCATTTTTCGCTTATGGACAGAGGGGTGAGAAAAACTCCTCGGAAAGGAGCCAAGTGCAATGGGAATTAAACACAAGGTATGTATCAACATTGCAAAACCCGGCAGCACACCTTCTCCGGTAGTCCGAAGCGGAACGATGCAGATTCGCAAGAGAATACTTGATTTTCTCTTTGGTCAGCAGGTCAACGTTCTGGTTCTCTCTCCAGGTGATTCGGTGCAGACCGTCGAGATTCACGAACTGAAAGGAGGCGAAAACCATGACAAACGCAAACAAATTTAATCTGCTCCTCGATGTGGTGAAGCTGATGCACTCATTGGCAGACGGACTTGAAGCTGTGGCTTACGCATTTGCCGACAGTCAGGAAATCTTCGTAGAAGCCAAGGAAGTGTCGAAGCCTGTCGAAACAGGACAACCCACAAAGCAGATAGCAGAAAAGATGCCTACTTTGGCAGATGTCCGTGCTGTGCTTGCGGTTAAGACGCAGAACGGTATGACAGCCGAGGTAAAGGGTCTGATTACCAAATACGGTGGCAGCAAGCTGTCAGATGTGGACCCGAAGCACTATGCAGACCTTATTAAGGATGCGGAGGTGCTTGGCAATGGGTAATCACGCACTGCTTTCCCCTTCCAGTTCACACAGGTGGCTTTCTTGCACACCAAGTGCGGTATTGGAAACAGAGTTTGAAAACAAGAGCAGCAATGCTGCCGAGGAAGGGACTGCGGCTCACGCTTTATGCGAACACAAGTTGAAAAAGGCACTCCGCAGACGCAGTAAGCGTCCGGTATCCCCGTTTAATACGGATGAGATGGAAGAGCATTCAGATGCTTATGTGGAGTTTGTCTTAGAACAGCTTGAAAAAGCAAAGCAGACCTGCCCTGATCCCTTGGTGTTGATTGAGCAGAAGGTTGACCTCTCCGATTATGTTCCGGGCGCATACGGAACGGCGGATTGCCTCATCGTCTCGGATAACAGTCTCCACATTATCGATATGAAATACGGACTTGGTGTACTCGTTGACGCAGAGGAAAATTCGCAGCTGAAGTGTTACGGCATCGCAGCACTCAGTACCTATGAAAGCCTGTATGACATTAAGGAAGTTTCCCTTTCGATTTTCCAGCCTCGCAGGGAGAATGTTCAGACATGGGCAGTGTCTGTGGAAGAACTGAAATCCTGGGCGGAGAACGAACTGAAACCCAAGGCGCAGATGGCTGCCAAGGGCGAAGGCGAATATTGTCCGGGAGAATGGTGCCAATTTTGCCGTGCGGCGGTCAAGTGCCGTGCGAGGGCAGCAGAAAAACTCCGTATCGCAGAGGAAGAATTTAAACTCCCACCTTTGCTTGCGGATGAGGAGATTGAAGAAATTCTCCCGATGTTGCCGGACATCACCAAATGGGCAAACGAAATCAGTGCCTATGCTTTGGAGGCGGCACTAAACCACGGTAAGCAGTGGAGCGGATTCAAGGTTGTCGAAGGTCGTTCTAACCGTAAGTTCTCCGATGAGGATGCGGTGGCGGCGGCAGCCAAGGAACACGGCTACACAGACATTTACCGTCAGAGCCTTATCACACTGACAGAAATGCAGAAGTTGATGGGTAAAAAGCAATTCGAGGAAATCCTGGGCGGCCTCGTTATCAAACCACCCGGAAAGCCTACCCTCGTTCCCCTTTCGGATAAGAGGCAGGCAATGAACGTATCAGACGCAAAAAACGAATTCAATGAAATTATGGAGGATTAAAATTATGGCAAACGTAAACAGAACTAAGGTTATCACTGGCAAGAACACTCGTCTTTCTTACTTCCACGGTTGGGAGCCTGTCAGCATCAATGGCGGTGCTGAAAAATATTCCGTATCCGTGTTGATTCCGAAGGATGACACCGAAACCATCAACGCTATCAACGCTGCTGTGGATGCTGCGATTGAGGAAGGCATCGCTAAGTTCGGTGGCAAGAATCCTAACAAGGGTGCTATCAAGTTGCCTCTTCGTGACGGCGATGTTGAGCGTGACGATGACGCCTATAAGGGTCATTATTTCGTAAACGCCAACAGCACCACTGCACCTCAGATTGTGGACAAGGCAGTTAAGCCTATCCTTGACCGCGATGAGGTCTACTCCGGCTGTTACGCGAGAGTGTCTTTGAACTTCTACGCATTTAACAGTAATGGCAATCGTGGTGTTGCCTGCGGTCTTGGCAACATCCAGAAAATCCGTGATGGTGAGTATCTCGGCGGCCGTACTTCCGCAACCGATGATTTTACCACTGTTGAGGATGACGATTTCTTGGCTTAATGGTAACCCCGGCAGGCGGTGTGAAATACCACCGTCTGCCATAAACGAAAACTACGAAATACGAGGTAAAACGATATGAACGAATTATACGAATTTATGAAACAGGTCGATGTGATTGTGCTTTTCTGCCTGATCTACGGTCTTGCCATCAACGGCATTGTATGGACGGTATGTGAAATCATTAGCTTTATTGTTAAGAAGGTCAAAGCCTTCCGTGAAAAGCGTAAGCAGAAAAAGGCTGCACAGAATGAAGATGTGACCGAGTAAACATGACGGGCGGCGGAGGATATTCTTCTGCCGCCTTTGTCATAGAAAGGAATGAGCTATGAAAACATTGAGTATTGATATTGAAACCTTCTCCTCGGTCAATCTGCAAAAATGTGGTGTTTACAAATATGCAGAGAGCGAGGATTTTGAAATATTATTGTTCGGTTATGCCGTGGACGGCGGAGCGGTGCAGGTGGTCGACCTTGCCTGTGGGGAGAGTATCCCTGCAGAGGTTATTGATGCACTGACCGATGATTCTGTTATAAAAACGGCGTATAACGCAACTTTTGAAAGGGTCTGCCTGTCCAGGTATCTATCAGATATGGGTATAAGCCTTGACCCGTTCTATGACAACCATCCTTTGTCACAGGAGTGCGCCCGTTTCTTAAATCCTGCAAGCTGGCATTGTACTATGATTTGGGCGGCAACCCTGGGTCTGCCTCTTTCCCTTGAGGGTGTTGGTGCAGTTCTTGGTTTGGAGAAACAGAAGCTGACCGAGGGTAAATCCTTAATCAAATACTTCTGCGTTCCCTGTGCGCCGACCAAAGTAAACGGCGGTCGCACAAGAAATCTGCCGGAGCATGATATGGATAAGTGGCAGCAGTTTAAGGCATATAACCACCGTGACGTGGAAACGGAGATGGGTATCCAGGCAAAGCTGTCACGCTTTCCGGTATCGGAGAAGATTTGGGAGGAATATCACTTGAGTGAGGAAGTCAATGACCGTGGCATCGGTGTGGATATGGTGCTTGTAAAAAGTGCCATTGAAATCGACAGCAAGAGCCGTGAACATTTGACTGCCCGGATGCAGGATATGACAAATCTCGACAATCCAAATTCTGTGCAGCAGATGAAGATGTGGCTATCGGATAACGGCATGGAGATGGAGAGCCTCGGTAAAAAAGAAGTGGCGGCGGCAATCAAAACGGCACCACAGGATATTACCGATGTGCTGTCCCTACGTCAGCAGCTTGCCAAGAGCAGTGTGAAAAAATATACGGCTATGGAAAACGCTGTGTGCAGGGATAACCGTGCAAGGGGTATGTTTCAGTTTTACGGAGCCAACCGTACCGGACGATTTGCAGGAAGGCTGATTCAATTACAGAACCTGCCGCAGAACCATATGGAAGATCTGGCAGAGGCTCGTGGTCTTGTGCGTAGCGGTAACTACGATGCCCTGGAACTTTTATATGAAGATATCCGCGACACCCTGTCACAGCTTATTCGTACAGCCTTTGTACCGCAGAAGGGCAGAAAATTTATCGTAGCTGACTTTTCTGCAATTGAGGCGAGGGTTCTTGCGTGGCTTGCAGGTGAACAGTGGAGAATTAAGGTGTTTGAGGAAGGAAAAGACATTTATTGCAGCAGTGCATCGCAGATGTTTGGCGTTCCGGTAGAAAAGCACGGTGTGAACGGACACCTCCGTCAAAAGGGCAAAATCGCAGAACTCGCTCTGGGTTACGGTGGCTCGGTCGGTGCCTTAAAAGCAATGGGAGCCTTGGAGATGGGTATTGCGGAAGAAGAACTGCAGCCACTTGTGTCTGCGTGGAGAAATGCCAATCCCATGATAACCAAGCTGTGGTGGGATATTGACCGTGCTGTAAAAACCTGCGTGAAACAGAAGACTGCCGTGGAAACCCACGGCTTGAAGTTCCACTATCAAAGCGGTTTCCTATTTCTGACCCTTCCATCCGGCAGACAGCTTGCGTATGTAAAACCACGCATGGGAGAGAACCAGTTCGGCGGTGAGGCTGTCACCTATGAAGGAGTGGGTGCTACAAAGAAGTGGGAGCGTTTGGAAAGCTACGGTCCCAAGTTTACGGAGAATGCTGTGCAGGCCATTGCCAGGGATATTCTGATGTTCGCCATTCAAACACTCAGCCACTGCGACATCGTTGCTCACGTTCACGATGAAATTATCATCGAGTGCGACCGCAGGGTTTCCCTCGATGCTGTTTGTGAGCAGATGGGCAGGACTCCGCCTTGGGCGAAAGGCTTGCTCCTTCGTGCAGACGGATACGAGTGCGATTTTTATAAAAAAGATTAAAATTTGGGGGTTCGATTCCATCGGATTTTTCGCTTATAGGCAGAAGGATGATTTGTCCTTCTGTCTATTTCATTTTTAGAAGGAGGATTCGATATGGACGAATTCAGAAAGTACAAACCAATGGTGTATGTATGCAGCCCTTATTCCGGGGATACGCAGTACAACACAGCACAGGCAAAGAAGTATAGCCGTTTTGCCTATGAACAGGGTGCAATCCCTATGACGCCACATCTTCTTTACCCGCAGTTTATGTGTGATGAGAACCCTGCGGAACGCAGTGATGCTATGCATTTTAATTATGTTCTGCTTGGTAACTGTTCGGAACTTTGGGTGTTCGGCAGCAGGGTGTCTGATGGCATGGCACACGAAATCGGTATTGCAAAGAAAAGAAAACTGACCATCCGTTGGTTCAGTGAAGGCTGTGAGGAGGTGTCCGGTAATGAGCGAATTTAAGGCAGTGCAGACAGAGTATAAAGGATATTTATTCCGTTCCCGTTTGGAGGCTCGTTGGGCGGTGTTCTTCGATACCCTCGGTATCCAGTGGGAGTACGAGCCGGAAGGCATCGTGTTGAGTGACGGCACACATTATCTGCCGGACTTTTATCTTCCTGACTTCCATTGTTTCTTTGAGGTCAAGAGAAAAGGACTCCGTGGAACTGCCGAGGGTGATGCTGCCATTGCAAAAATCAGTGATGGTCAGAACCATGACAGTTGGGCGGGCATTATCTGTTTCGGTGACCCGATGGATGATGATTTGTATATCTTCTGCCAGGAAACTGACGATGGCGGCGGTGGCAGTTATGAAAACGAAGTGACCATCGGACTGCATCCGGATACCCGCAAACCGTATCTCTTTGCCTACAACGACAGACGTGACCGTTGTTTCTTTACCCACTTCGGTGAGGACATGGACGATGAGATGATTCCGATGGTTACCCATGAATACGGCAAGTACAGATACAACGATTTCGTAAACAGCCGTGTCCGTTATGCCCGCAAGGCTGCAAGACAGGCGCGTTTTGAATACGGTCAGACACCGAAGGTAAGGAGGGACAGATAATGAGAAGTTTATCTCTTGCATACGGCAACAGCCGACAGGCAAAGACCTGGGTCAATAAAACAATCGGCTTTGAGGAATTGAAGGAACGCTTGAAAGTCACTATCCGGACTCCGGAGTCAGCAGAAGAATACGCCAAGATGAATAAGGCACAGCGTGATCTGGCAAAAGACCACGGCGGGTTTGTAGGCGGTGTCCTTAAGGGCGGCCGCAGAAAAATCGACACCGTGGAGTCACGCTCCATGCTTTCCCTGGATGGTGACCGCATAACAAAGGAATTTCTTGATAACTATGAAACCACATTCCCTTATACTTCCGTGCTTTACACCACGCACAGCAGTACAGAGGAAAATCCGAGGGCAAGAATCGTCTGCCCTCTGACCCGTGATGTGACACCGGAGGAGTTTGTTGCCGTATCCCGCTATGTGGCGCAGATGCTCGGCATCGACTTCTTTGACGAGTGTTCCTATCTTCCCAATCAGCTTATGTACTGGCCGTCCACTCCGCAGAACGGTGTATTTGCATATAAGGAAACGGACGGCGGTTGGCTTGACCCCGATGAAATCCTTAATGCCCATTCGGAATGGACTGACCCTACAAGGCTGCCTACCTCCTCAAGGGAAAGTAAGGCAAACAGCGTCACACAACAGAAGGTGCAGGACCCGCTTTCCAAGGAAGGTGTGGTGGGTCTTTTCAACCGTGTCTATCATCCGATTTCCAAGGCTTTGGAGATTTTCCTCTCCGATGTATATGAGCCGACCGACAATGAGAGCCGTTGGCACTTCATCCAGTCAAGCAGTATGGCGGGTGTGGAAATCAAAGAGGACAAGTTTGTCTACAGCCACCATGCTAAAGACCCTGCATATCTGAAACTGTGCAATGCCTTTGATATTGTCCGTATCCATAAGTTCGGTGATGCCGATGATAAAAAGTCCTTTAACGCTATGTGCGAGTTTGCCATGCAGCAGGATGATGTGAAACTCCTTGCTGCCAATGAACGTCTGGCACAGGCGAATGTGGAATTTTCCGCTGACGATGATGAGGATTGGAAGAAAAAACTCCATTATCAGCCGAGGTCGAGCCTATTGGAGAACAGCGTTTACAATCTGAACCTCATTTTAAATAATGACCCCGATTTTCAGAACTTTGCCTTCAATGAGATGGCAAACCGTATTCAGATTACGGGTCCGCTCCCTTGGGAACGCCCTGCCGGAAATGCATTCTGGCGTGATGCGGATACGGCGCAGCTTAAGTCCATCATCGACATCCGCTATCTGCCGTTTTCCAGCCGTAACCACGATGTTGCTTTTACCAAAGCCGCCGATGACCGTCACTTCCATCCTGTCCGTGATTACCTGGACAGTCTACCTGAGTGGGACGGGGTCAAGCGTGTGGAAGACCTCTTTATCAAATATCTGCAGGCGGATGATACGGAATATGTACGCACGGTTACAAGAAAGACCTTTGCCGCTGCCGTTGCCCGTATCTATGTTCCCGGCATCAAGTTTGACTGCGTTCCCGTGCTTGACGGTGAGCAAGGCATCGGTAAGTCCACCATCGTGAAAGACCTGGTGGGTTCGGAGTATTATTCGGAGACCCTGTCTCTTACTGATATGGATGATAAGTCCGGTGCGGAAAAACTACAGGGGTTCTGGGCAGTGGAAATCGGAGAACTTGCAGGCATGAAGAAAGCCGACATTGAAAAAGTGAAGGCGTTCCTTTCCACCTGCGATGATAAATACCGTCCTTCCTACGGTCGAGTGGTGGAATCCCATCCGAGACAGTGCATTATCATTGCAACGGTCAATGGTGAGCGTGGATATCTGCGTGATATTACAGGTAACCGCCGTTTTTGGATTATCAAGGTGCATCAGAAAAAGCAGAAAAAGACCTGGAACTTTACCGATGAATACCGTCAGCAGTTTTGGGCAGAGGCAAAAGCCATCTGGAAGTCCGGCGAGAAACTGTTCCTTGAAGGTGATGTGCTTGCGGAGTCCGAGAAGGTGCAGCAGTCTGCGATGGAAGTAGACGAGCGTGTCGGTATGGTGGAAGAGTATCTGAATGCCTTACTGCCGACCGATTGGGACAACATGGATTTGTACCAAAGACGAAACTTCCTGCAAGGCAGTGAGTTCGGTCAGCCTGATCATAAAGGCACGGTAGTTCGTACTGAAGTCAGCAATCCGGAAATCTGGTGTGAGTGCTTTGGCAAAAATCTGCAGGAACTGAAACCTTCGGACAGTTATGCCATTGCAGCACTGATGAGCCAGATCAGCGGTTGGGAGCGAACCAATTCTATCAAGCGTCAGCCGATTTATGGCAGGCAGCGACTTTACAAATTCGGAGGTTAAGAACACAAGATTGCGACACAACACAACTATTTCCCTTATATTCAAAATGGCTTTTATTAAGGGTATAAGTGGAAAACACCTGCGTATAGGCGCGTAAGGAATATATAGGGAATGGTTGTGATTTTGTGTTCTTGTGTCAGATGAGGTGTAGACATGAGAGAACAGTTTATAGAGAAAAAATTCACGGACGCAGTGAAGAAAATGGGAGGCATCGCACCGAAGTTTGTAAGTCCTGGTTTAGATGGCGTGCCTGACCGTCTTGTACTTTTGCCAATGGGAAGAATGGCATTTGTGGAGTTTAAGGCTCCAGGCAAAAAGATGCGTCCTTTACAGATAAGACGAAAAAAACAGTTGGAAAGCCTCGGCTTTAAGGTTTTCTGCGTTGACAGTATCGAGCAGATTGGAGGTGTGATTGATGCGATACAATCCCCATGAATATCAGACTTACGCAACAAATTTTATACTGGAACATCCGGTGGCAGCAGTTCTTCTTGAGATGGGTCTTGGCAAGAGCGTCATCACGCTGACTGCCATATACGAACTGATGCTGAACCGATTTGAAGTGCAGAAGGTTCTTGTGATTGCTCCCCTGCGAGTAGCAAGGGATACCTGGCCTGCAGAAATTGAAAAGTGGGAGCATCTTGAGGGACTGACCTATTCCGTGGCAATCGGAACAGAGGCAGAAAGGCTTGCAGCATTAAAGCGTCCTGCACACTTGTACCTAATCAATCGTGAAAATGTGGACTGGCTGATTACAAAAAGCGGTGTTCCGTTTGACTTTGATATGGTGGTGATTGATGAGTTATCTTCCTTCAAATCCCATACGGCGAAAAGGTTCAAAAGCCTTCTGAAAGTAAGACCTATGGTAAAAAGGATGGTGGGACTTACGGGCACACCATCAAGCAACGGTCTTATGGATTTATGGGCAGAGTTCCGTGTGCTTGATATGGGTCAGAGGCTCGGCAGATACATCACCCATTATCGAAACAATTTCTTTGTGCCGGATAAGAGAAATCAGCAGATGATTTTCTCCTACAAGCCAAGACCGGGTGCGGAGGATGCCATTTACAGATTGATTTCGGATATTACGATTTCCATGAAATCAGCGGATTTCTTGAAAATGCCGGAATGCATCATCAACGAAGTGCCTGTTTCCCTTTCGGAAAAAGAGTGGTCGGTGTACCAAGCCTTGAAAGAGGATATGGTGATAGACCTTAAGGATGAGGAGATTGATGCCGTAAACGCTGCAGCACTTTCAGGAAAACTTCTTCAGATGGCAAATGGTGCCGTCTATAACGAAGAAAAAGAAGTCATTAACATCCATGACCGTAAACTGGATGCTCTTGAGGATTTGATTGAGGGTGCAAACGGAAAGCCTGTGCTTGTAGCATATTGGTATAACCACGATTTGCAGAGAATCAAGAATCGTTTTTCTGTGAGGGAGATAAAAACAAGCCAAGATATCAAGGATTGGAACAACGGAGAAATCCCCGTTGCTGTTATCCATCCTGCCAGTGCGGGACATGGTTTGAATATCCAGTTCGGCGGCTCCACGATTATATGGTTTGGGTTGACCTGGTCACTGGAACTGTATCAGCAGACCAACGCCCGCTTGTGGAGACAGGGTCAGCAGAGTACCGTTGTGATTCATCATATTATTGCAAATGACACCATTGACGAGGATGTGATGAAGGCACTCCGTAAAAAGGAGAAAATCCAATCGGCACTTATCGATTCCGTCAAAGCCAGAATTGGAGGTGCTGCTCATTGACCGACCCTTATGAAAATCTTGCAAATAGCATTGTCCTGTTAGCTGTAAAAGACTACAGAAATGCCCTTAAAAAACTGAAAAAATGGCCCAGAAATGAGTCAGCCAAAATAATGAAAGATGAGGTGGAGAGGTTCTTCCGCTCTGCGTGGTATAGGGAACTTACCTCAGTGAATGGAGAGTATTTAATCTCCAAATTACAAGCGGAGGTGGAAGAATCGTGAAAGTAAAAGAATATTTAGGCCAGGCATACAGACTGGACCAGAGAATCAACTCGGATATTGAGGAACTTGGAAAACTTAGGGAAATGTCGAGCAGTATTTCTTCTCCCACATGGGAGGAGCGTGTGCAGACATCGAGAAATACGGATGCCCCTTTTGTACGAAGCGTTTTTAAGATTATGGAGTTGGAAGATAAAATCAACGCCGAAATCGACAACCTTGTGGAACTGAAAAAGCAAATACGCACGGTTATTGATGAGGTTGCCAATACCGATGAGCGTATGGTCCTTCGTTACCGCTATATCCACAACCTTACCTGGGAGCAGATTGGGGATGAACTCCATGCCGACAGAACTACGGTGTACCGTTGGCATAACAGTGCCATCAACCATGTAACTATGCCGGAAAATCCAATCAAAATATAATGTCTGCACACTTTGCAACACTTTGCAACAAGATACCACAGTGGCATTTATGATATGATATAATCAGCAAAAAGCAGAATGAAACCAAGCCTTGAGGGAGAAATCTTTCAGGGCTTTTCTTATGCCCAAGGGAGGTGAAACAATTGCCAAAAAGACCAAAGCGACCGTGTTCTTTCCCAGGCTGTCCCAACCTAACGGACGGAAGGTTCTGTGAGGAACATGAAAAGCAGGAAAACAAACGCTACGAAACCTATGACCGTGACCCCGCTGTGCGTAAACGCTACGGCAGAGCATGGAAAAGGATAAGAGATTCGTATGCTGCCGCCCACCCGCTGTGTGAGATGTGCCAGGCTGAAGGAAAACTTACACCAACGGAAGAGATACATCATAAGCTGCCCCTGTCCAAGGGCGGAACTCATGCGAGAGAAAACTTGATTGCTCTTTGTAAGCCGTGCCATGCTAAGATTCACGCAGAAAGTGGCGACCGTTGGCATAATCACTGACCCCGGTAGGGGCGGTCAAATCTCCTGGACCAATATGGCGTGCAACGGGCGTGGGGTTTCGTGTGAAAAAATTGCGAAATCAAAAGGGTAATAAGGCCCGCAGACAGAAAGGCGGTGAGAATCGTGCCAACAAAATCGAATAACACAGGCGGCCGTGGCGGAAAACGTCCGGGTGCAGGTCGTAAGCCGAAGTCTAATTTGGAAAAGGCTCAAAACGGCAACCCCGGCGGTCGCAAGCTAACGATGTTGGATATCCCCGATGTGGAGGGTATCCAGATGCCGAAACCAAATGAACTGCTCAGTGCAAAACAGCGCGACGGTACGGAACTGAGAGCAAAGCAGATTTATGAGGATACATGGAACTGGCTCAATTCCATCGGCTGTGCGGGTTATGTTTCCCCACAGACCATTGAGCGTTATGCCATGTGCGTTGCCCGTTGGCTGCAGTGCGAGGAGATGACAAACGAGCTGGGATTCTTATCAAAGCATCCTACAACCGGAAAGCCTGTCACCTCTCCGTTCATCAACATCGGCATCAACTATATGAACCAAGCCTCAAGGCAGTGGGACAACATCATGCAAATCGTAAAAGAAAACTGTTCCGTGGACTTCTCCGGCACCAATCCGAATGATGACCTGGAACGACTATTGCACCAACGAAAGGGGTTCTAATCATGATTGAAAAAGTAAATCCGAGCCATCCGGACAAGGTGGCAGACAGAATCGCAGGAGCCATTGTGGATCTGGCTTATGCAAAAGAAGAAAATCCGAAAATAGCCGTGGAGGTTTTAATCGGTCATGGTGTGTGCCATGCCATTATTGAAACCACAGCGGATTTGGACAAAGCAGAAATCATCAGTGCCGTGCATCGCATCGCAGGTGTGATGGATACGGACATCGTTATCGTTCCCCAGGATAAGCACCTGTCAGATAATCAGAAGGACGGTGTGCGTTGTGGGGATAACGGCATCTTTAAAGGTATGCCTTTAACACCCGAACAGAAGAACCTTTCCAGAATGGCTCGTGAAATTTATGCAGAGTATCCGTATGACGGAAAATACATCGCAGACGGTAACAGATTTATTGTTTGCCAAAGTAATGTTCCGACAGATGTCCTTCGCACCAAGTGTCCCCTTGCAGAGGTAAATCCTCTCGGTGACTGGACTGGTGGTACGGATGTAGACACGGGTGCAACCAACCGTAAACTCGGTTCTGATATGGCTGATTCCGTTACGGGCGGCGGTCTGCACGGCAAGGACTTATCCAAGGCAGATGTGTCTGTAAATATCTATGCGTTCCTTAAGGCACAGAAAACCAAAGAGCCTGTGCAGCTTTGCTGTGCCATCGGAGATGACACCATTGATGGCAAGCCTTATGCGGAAATCGTAGACATTGCCCGTCAGTACATTCAGAACCTTGGCGGTTTTGAAAAGTTCGCTGAATGGGGTCTGTATTAAGGAGGGTGCTATGGGAAGAACAACAACACAGATGGAACTTGTTTCCATTACAAAATTAGTGCCGTATGTAAATAATGCCCGCACCCATTCTTCGGAGCAGATTATGAAGCTCCGTTCTTCGCTCCGTGAGTTCGGCTTTATCAATCCCGTCATTATTGATAAGGATTATGGCATCATTGCCGGACACGGACGTGTGATGGCTGCCAAGGAAGAAGGCATCGATGAGGTGCCTTGTGTTTTTGTGGACTACCTTACCGAGGCACAGAAGAAAGCCTACATCCTTGCCGACAACCGTATGGCGCTTGACGCAGGCTGGGATGAGGAAATGCTGAAAATCGAAATCGAGTCCTTGCAGGGCATGGATTTTGATATCGGTCTTGCAGGCTTTGACGATGATGAAATCGCAGACCTCTTTGCCGGGGATGACAAATCCGATGTGGAAGAGGACGATTTTGATTTGAACGATGCTCTGGAAAAGGCTGCCTTTGTGGAGCGTGGCGATGTATGGACTGTTGGCAGACACAGACTGATGTGCGGTGATGCCACCAATCCCGATGATGTTGCTACGCTGATGGACGGTAAGAAAGCTAACCTTGTGCTGACCGACCCTCCGTATAATGTTGCCTTTGAAAGTTCCGATGGACTGTCCATTAAAAACGATAAGATGGCAAGCGAGAAGTTTTATGAATTTCTGCTTTCGGCATTTCAGAACATGGCTGCCCACCTGGAAAAAGGCGGTGCAGCATACATTTTTCATGCCGATACGGAAGGCTTGAATTTCCGTAAGGCATTTATCGATGCAGGCTTTCACCTTTCCGGCTGCTGCATTTGGGTGAAAAACTCCCTGGTGCTTGGCAGAAGTGATTATCAGTGGCAGCACGAACCTGTGCTTTACGGTTTCCTTCAGAATGGAAAGCATTACTGGAGCAAGAATGCAGGCAGAAGCCAGACTACCATCTGGAACTTCGATAAGCCGAAGAAAAATAAAAACCATCCGACTTCCAAGCCACTCGACCTTTTGGCGTATCCCATCGGCAATTCCAGCCGTGAGAATTCCATTGTGGTGGATACCTTCGGCGGCAGTGGTTCTACGCTGATGGCTTGCGAAAGAACCAATCGCATCTGCCATACAATGGAGTTGGATGAAAAGTATGCATCGGTCATCCTCCGCAGATATGTGGAAGATACGGGTGATGCAGACGGTGTCTTTGTTATCCGTAACGGTGTGCAGATACCGTATGCCGACCTTGTGAAGGAGGTTGGCGCAGATGAATAAAAAACCTATGACCCTCGGCAGCCTTTTCGATGGCTCCGGGGGATTTCCTTTGGGAGGCTTGATTTCCGGTATTACCCCTTTGTGGGCATCGGAAGTTGAGCCTTTTCCTATTCGTGTAACAAGCAAGCGTATCCCGCAGATGAAACACCTCGGTGACATCTCTACCATCAACGGTGCGGAGATTGACCCTGTGGACATCATTACCTTCGGCAGTCCCTGCCAGGATATGAGCGTGGCGGGAAAACGCAGCGGTCTTGATGGAGAACGCTCCTGCCTGTTCTACGAAGCAATCCGAATCGTAAAAGAAATGAGGTGTAAAACCAATGGTGAGTATCCAAGATACATCGTGTGGGAAAATGTCCCCGGCGCCTTCTCCTCAAACGCAGGAGAGGATTTCAAAGCAGTCCTCGAAGCAGTCGCATCCGTCAAAGGCGACTATGCTGTGCCTTGTCCTCCAAAAGGAAAATGGACAGGAGCAGGAGAACTGTTGGGAGACGGTTTCAGTATCGCATGGAGATGCGTTGACGCGCAGTATTGGGGAGTTCCCCAGAGAAGAAGACGTATCTATCTTGTCGCAGATTTTAATGGTGGGTGTGCCGGAAAAATATTATTTGAGTCAGAAGGCCTGTTTGGGAATCTTGAGGCGAGCCGATGCCCGTGGAAAAGAACTGCCGGAACTTCTGAAGAAAGCACTCCTGCGACAGGCATCGTCTTAAATGACCAGGGTGGTAACCGTATGGATGTCACCGATGATGTTACCTGCACTCTCCGAGCCGAGGCACACCATCCGCCTTGCGTAATGGAGTCTGCGGGATTTTGTACGGAACATTCTGCTGATAGCCGTGGCATCGGTTATGAGGAGGAAAAATCTCCGACGCTCCGAGCGGGAGTCGTTCCTGCAACGGTTTATGAAAATCACTCCCAGGATACCCGCTATGTGGGCCCCCTTGATGTTGCACAGACCGTGGCGGCTACTTACGGCACAGGCGGAAACAATCAGCCGTTTGTGGTAGAGCCGACCGCTTTTGGTGTCTGCTCCAAGGACAGCAATGCCATGAAATCGGCAAACCCCAACAGCGGTTTTTATAAAGCAGAAACCTCCCGTACCCTTGATGGGAACGGTGGTAACCCCACCTGCAACCAGGGCGGCATTGCCATCGTGGAAGGCAACGGCTCCCGTCCTTCCCACCACGGCAACGGTTATGCGGAAAGTGATGTCATGTACACCCTAAACACCGTAGACCGTCACGCCGTTGTTTACGCTATCGACCGTGAAAGTTATAACTGCGGTCAGAACTTCGCAAGGAATATGGGAATCAGTGATGAGGGCATCAATTCTACACTGAAAGCCACGGGACCCGATGCGGTTGCCGTTCCCACCTACTCAAGCAGTAAGGCATCGTTCTTTACTTCTGCGGAAGAGGAACTTGCCAACACTTTAGTAGCTACGGATTACAAAGATCCTCCGCTTGTCAATGACACAGATTCGGATCTGGAATACATTGTCCGCAGACTTACCCCTACGGAGTGTGCAAGGCTCCAGGGATTTCCAGATTGGTGGTGCGCTGACCTTGGTGAGAAACTTCCTTCTGAAGAGGAACTCACACGGTGGGCAGAAATCTTTGAAACACATCGTAAGATTGTGGGAACATCAAGCAAACCAAAGACACGGAAACAAATCTTCAAGTGGCTGCAGAATCCTCACTCTGATTCGGCGGAGTATAAGATGTGGGGCAACGGCGTGGCACTGCCAAATGTGGTGTATGTGCTGACAGGCATCGTGTACTATACACAAAACGAAGGGGTGTAAATCTACAAACTTTCTCCCTTGTATTTTGCACATATTACTTGCTATTTCGAGCGTTTAGAGTGATATATGTAGTACCGAAAATTAAAGGAGGTACTCACAATGAGAATTGAATTTCATGTAACAGGAAGTGACCGAAAGGCACTGGTTACGGCAATGGCAGAAATCCTGGGTGTAAAGGCAAAATACATGGGGATGCCAAGCATGAACTACGAGGTGGATTATTTCACAGTAACAAAGGACGGCACGGTGGAGTTTGATGACAGAGCCGACAACGAGAAAATCGAGCAGTTGCTTGAAGGTCTTGCTGACAAAGGTTTTGTCGCAGCTCCCACAGAAATGGCGGAAACTTGGCTTGAAAAGAGAGCCGAGGAATTAACCGAAGAACCTTCTGTCGAGCCACAGGGCGAAACGGTGGGGCTTACGGTGGCAATTCCCCTCGATAAGGTTGCAGTCGGTAACCTTACCAACCTTCTGGATGCCAAAGGCAGTCTTATCAAGAAGGCGTTGGGCATTCCGGCAACACCAATCGAAATCGGTGAGGACAGGATTTCCTTCCCTTGGTTCGAAGATGGGTTGGATGCTGATGAGGTCAAGGCTTACAGCCATTTCATTGCCGCCCTTTGCGAAATGAGTAAAAATCAGAAACGCATCAGTGCCACGGAAAAAACGGTGGACAACGAGAAATACGCATTCCGCTGTTTTCTCCTGCGCCTCGGCTTTATCGGAAACGAATACAAGACCGAGCGAAAAATCCTGCTCCGTAACCTTTCCGGCAGCAGTGCTTTCAAAGGAGGTGCCAAGAATGAGATTTCCGAATAAAGAAATCGTAGAGCAAGTGAGAAAAGCCTACCCTGTTGGCTGCCGAGTGGAACTGGTGCAGATGGATGATACGCAGGCACCACCCGTTGGAACAAAGGGTACGGTCAGAGGGGTGGATGATACTGCCTCCATCATGGTTCGTTGGGATAACGGCTCCGGCTTGAATGTAGTGTACGGTGTCGATATTTGTCGAAAACTGGATGCCGTGAAAGTTACCTGTTACGGTCAGACGGAAGTATGGGACAGTAGAAAAGAAGCGGCAGACTTCTACCTTAGAGCCATTGCAGGCTCCGAGGGTAGCGAGTGTGAACGCTACACCAAGATTTACACGGAACTTCTTATGGGTAAGGAGGTCTGCACCGATGAATAAAATCAAGGAACAGATTCTCGCCATCCGAGCAACTGGACGAACCAATATGTTTGATGTGCCGATGGTACAGTATATTGCCAACGAGATGCATTTTTACGAATTGGTGGTGTACCTTGAGGAACACCGAAAGGAATACACCCACTTCATTCTGACAGGCGAAATGGAGGACTGACTATGTGGAAAGAAGGAACAATCGGTATTCCGCAAAAGGACGGCGGTTACAAGGCAGTCCATTACTGGATTAAGGTTTATGAGGAAGGCAGCCAGTTCGGCATCAACGGCGGTAAAATCAGCAAGCTGATGCTGAAACACGACGGCGAGGTTATTGCCAACTATGACAGAGGTTGGGATGTTGAACCCGCAACCGAAGAAGCCAACCTTGCCCTTTGTATTTTACTGAACGAACACAACTAAAAAATCCTGTAAAGGCAGGACGGAGCCGTGAGGCTCTGTTCCTCGTATACGAAGGTCGCACCGATTATGGTGGCGGCTATTTTTTATGCCATTTTTGAGGAGGTGACGGCATTTGCGAAAACTGAAAAACTACAAACCAACCCGCTTTATGGCGGAGGGCAGCTATTACGATAAGGATGCCGCCGACCACGCAGTATGTTTTATTGAAAAATTCTGCTGTCATACCAAAGGCACATGGGATGGAAAGCCATTTGAACTGATTGACTGGCAGGAGCAGATTATCCGTGACATCTTCGGTGTTCTGAAACCAAACGGCTACAGGCAGTTCAACACAGCCTACATCGAGATACCGAAGAAACAAGGAAAATCGGAACTGGCGGCGGCTGTGGCACTGTATCTTCTGTGTGCCGACTTTGAGCCGGGTGCAGAGGTTTACGGCTGTGCCGCGGATAAAGACCAAGCACGAATCGTATTTGACGTTGCATTGGAGATGGTAAGGCGAAGTCCTCTGCTGAAAAATAAAATGACCATCCAGGCAAGCCAGAAGACCATGACCTACAACCCTACGGGAAGTAAGTACAAGGCTCTGTCTGCGGATGTGGCAAATAAGCACGGTTTCAATACCCACGGCGTTATTTTTGATGAGCTGCATACCCAACCGAACAGAAAACTGTTTGATGTAATGACCAAGGGTTCCGGCGATGCAAGAATGCAGCCACTTTACTTCCTGATCACCACGGCGGGAAATGATACGCAGTCCATCTGTTATGAAACCCACCAAAAGGCAAAGGACATCATCGAAGGTCGAAAAGTTGACCCTACCTTTTACCCTGTGATTTACGGTGCAGAAGATGATGACGATTGGACTGACCCGGAAGTATGGAAGAAAGCCAATCCATCCCTTGGTGTGACGGTCGGTATTGATAAGGTGCAGCAAGCCTGTGAACAGGCAAAGCAGAACCCCGGCGAAGAGAACGCTTTCCGTCAGCTTCGTTTGAATCAGTGGGTCAAGCAGGCTGTCCGTTGGATGCCGATGGCGGTGTGGGATGCCTGTGCGTTTCCTACCGACAAATCCGAACTGGAAGGCCGTGTCTGTTACGGTGGTCTTGACCTTTCTTCCACAACGGATATCACGGCTTTTGTGTTGGTGTTCCCGCCGGAAGATGAGGATGATAAATACATCATTCTTCCGTATTTTTGGATACCGGAAGATAACATCGACCTGCGTGTGCGCCGTGACCATGTGCCGTATGACATTTGGGAACGACAGGATTTGCTTATGACTACCGAGGGCAATGTAGTCCATTACGGCTACATCGAGAAATTCATTGAGTCCCTGGGTGAGAAATACAACATCCGTGAAATCGCATATGACCGTTGGGGTGCTGTGCAGATGGTACAGAACCTTGAGGGTATGGGATTTACGGTAGTGCCTTTCGGTCAAGGGTACAAAGATATGTCCCCTCCGACCAAGGAACTGATGAAACTTGCGATGGAGAAAAAACTGGCTCACGGCGGGCATCCGGTTCTGCGATGGATGATGGATAACATCTACATCAAAACTGACCCTGCCGGAAACATCAAAGCAGACAAAGCCAAATCCACAGAAAAGATTGACGGTGCCGTTGCAACGATTATGGCACTTGACCGTGCAATCCGCTGTGGCAACACCAACAGTGCTTCGGTTTACGATGACCGTGGCATTTTGTTTATTTAGGAAGGAGCGCGATTTGATATGGGTATTTTTACGGGAATGTTTAAGTCCAGAGATAAGCCCGAAAACAGAACGGCGGGCAGTGCCTACACCTTTTACATGGGCGGCACAACTTCCGGCAAGGCAGTAACCGAGCGTTCTGCCATGCAGATGACGGCAGTGTATTCCTGTGTCCGAATCCTGGCAGAGGCTGTGGCGGGTCTTCCACTGCATCTCTACAAGTACAACGATGACGGCGGCAAGGAAAAAGCCATCGACCATCCGCTTTACCGATTGCTCCACGATGAGCCGAACCCGGAAATGAGTTCTTTTGTGTTCCGAGAGACACTCATGACCCATCTGCTCCTGTGGGGTAATGCCTACGCACAGGTTATTCGTAACGGTAAAAACGAGGTGGTAGCACTTTATCCTTTGATGCCAAACAAGATGAGTGTGGACAGGGATGAAAACGGACATCTCTATTACACCTATTACCGTGGTCCCGATGAGGCTATTAAAAACAAGGAATTTGCAGTAACCCTGCAGCCTTCCGATGTGCTTCATATCCCCGGTCTTGGGTTTGACGGTCTTGTAGGCTACAGTCCCATTGCTATGGCAAAGAATGCCATCGGCATGGCGATTGCCTGTGAGGAATACGGTGCCAAGTTCTTTGCTAACGGTGCAACACCGGGCGGTGTATTGGAACACCCAAGCACCATCAAAGACCCACAGAGGGTCAGAGAGAGTTGGCAGGCTGCCTTTGGCGGCAGTTCCAATTCAAACAAAGTGGCTGTCCTCGAAGAAGGAATGAAGTACACACCGATTTCCATTTCTCCTGAACAGGCACAGTTCCTTGAAACAAGGAAGTTCCAAATCAATGAAATTGCTCGAATTTTCAGAATCCCTCCACATATGGTGGGCGACCTTGAGAAGTCGAGCTTTTCTAATATAGAGCAGCAGTCCCTGGAATTTGTAAAGTACACCCTTGACCCGTGGGTTATCCGTTGGGAGCAGTCCATTCAGAGGGCACTTTTATCCTACGATGAAAAGGTGCGTTACTTTGTGAAATTCAATCTGGAAGGTCTGCTCCGTGGCGATTACCAAAGCCGTATGAACGGCTATGCCATTGGTCGCCAGAACGGTTGGATGAGTGCAAACGATATCCGCGAACTGGAAAACCTCGACCGTATCCCTGCGGAAGAAGGCGGCGACCTTTACCTTATCAACGGCAATATGCTCCCTCTGAAAGACGCGGGTGCTTTTGCAAATACAACCGACAATGACGGAAAGGAGGAAAACCCCGATGAAGAAGTTCTGGAAGTGGAAGAACCAGGCACAGACGGAAACGATGCCGGAGGCGAGGACACTGTTTCTGAACGGAACAATCGCAGAAGAAAGCTGGTTTGACGATGACGTCACTCCACAGCTTTTCAAGGATGAACTGATGGCAGGCTCCGGCGATATTACCGTATGGATTAACAGTCCCGGCGGCGATTGCGTGGCTGCTGCCCAGATCTACAATATGCTGATGGATTACAAGGGCAATGTCACGGTCAAGATTGACGGCATTGCAGCCTCCGCAGCATCCGTGATTGCAATGGCAGGCACCAAGGTGCTGATGTCCCCGGTATCCATGATGATGATTCACAATCCCATGACGGTTGCTTTCGGTGACTCCGGCGAAATGCAGAAAGCCATCGATATGCTCTCAAGCGTCAAGGATTCCATTATCAATGCATATGAGATTAAGACAGGCTTGTCCCGTACAAAGCTGTCTCACCTCATGGATGCCGAAACATGGATGGACGCAAACAAGGCCGTGGAACTTGGCTTTGCGGATGAAATCATGCAGAGAACCACCACGGACGAAGTGGAAGTGCCACAGGTGTCTATGCTTTATTCCAAGGCAAATGTGGTCAATTCCCTTATGGATAAGGTTGCCGCCAAGTGTGCAATCAAGTCCGAAGAAACCCGAAAAACCAAAGCCGATGACCTTATGGACAGGCTAAATCTTATCAAGAATTGGAGGTAATTTATTATGACTATCAACGAACTGCGCGAAAAGCGTAACCAGGCTTGGGAGGCTGCAAAGGCTTTTGTGGAAACCAAGCGCGACAAGGACGGTCTGCTTTCCGATGAGGATGCAAAGACCTATGCACAGATGGAGAAGAAGGTTCAGGACTACGGTGCTGAAATCGAGCGTATGGAGGCTATGTCCGCTATGGATGCCCAGCTTTCCAAGCCTACCTCTGCTCCCATCACTGAAAAGCCTATGAACGGCAAACCTATGGACGGCAAGAAGGAAAAGACCGGACGTGCATCCGATGCCTATAAGGACGGTATGCTCAAGGCTCTGCGTACTAACTTCCGACAGGTATCCAATGTTCTCCAGGAGGGCGTGGATGCAGATGGCGGTTATCTCGTTCCCGAAGAGTATGACACCCGCCTTATCGAGGCGTTGGAGGAAGAGAACATCTTCCGTAAGCTGGGTCACACCATCACTACAAGCGGTGAGCGTAAAATCAACATCGCTGCCACCAAGCCTGCGGCTGCGTGGATTGACGAGGGCGAGGAACTCACCTGGGGTGATGCGAAGTTCGCCCAGATCAACCTGGATGCCCACAAACTCCATGTTGCTGTTAAGGTAACCGAGGAACTTCTGTATGACAATGCCTTCGGTCTTGAGAATTACATCATCCGTCAGTTCTCCAAGGCTCTGGCAAATGCCGAAGAGGATGCCTTCCTCAACGGCACCGGCACTGGTCAGCCTTTGGGTCTGCTTGCCGAGGAAGGCGGTGCCCAGATTGGTGTGACCGCTGCATCTGCAACGGATATCACTGCCGATGAAATCATCGACCTTGTGTACTCCCTCAAGCGTCCTTATCGTAAGAACGCCAAGTTTATCTGCAATGACCAGACTTTGGCGGCTATCCGTAAGCTGACCGACAAGAACGGTCGTTACCTTTGGCAGGATTCCGTGCAGGCGGGAGAGCCTGGCAGACTCTTGGGTTATGAGGTGTACACTTCTCCTTATTTCCCTGTAATCACTGCAGGTATGCCTGCCATCGCTTTCGGTGACTACAGCTATTACAACATCGGTGACCGTGGTACTCGTTCCTTTGCGGAACTGAAGGAACTCTTCGCCGGAAACGGTATGGTCGGCTTTGTTGCCAAGGAGCGTGTGGACGGCAAGCTGATTCTTGCCGAAGCTGTGAAATTGCTCAAGATGGCTGCTGCCTAAGATGGGAGGTGGCAGTGATGAGCGAACTTCTTAAGAAGGTCAAGGAAAATCTGATACTGGAGCATTCGGTGGATGATGGACTGATTGAAAGGTTCATCACTGCCGCCGTTTCTTATGCGGAAAGCTATCAGCATATTGAAGCAGGATATTATACGGAAAATGCGATGCCCGCTACCACGGAACAAGCCGTGATTATGTTGGCATCGCATTTTTATGAGTCTCGTGACGGCTCTACGGGCGGTTTCTTTGCCGATAACGTGCAAGCCGGACAGCAGGTCTGGAACACGGTCAATCTTCTTTTACGGCTCGACCGAGATTGGAAGGTGTGACATGAGTTTCGGAAAAATGAATGGCTTTGCAGACATCATCATCACAAAACGCATCAAGGACAGTGAGGGTTTCACCACTACGGCGGATGAAATCCTCGCATCTGTCCGTGTATACAGAGAAGGTCGCCACGGTAGTGAACGGTGGGCAAATCTCGCTGCTTTCTCCGAGGCAACCGACCTGTTCCGTTTCCGCTGCATTCCCGGTCTTACCGTTACCACAGACCACATTTTGGTGTGTGAAGATGGACGCTTTGAAATCACATCCGTTGAAGATGTAAAAGGCAGAGGGATGTATACGGAGGTGCTTGCGAAAAAGGTGGTGGCGACAAATGGCTAAAGTGGATATCAAAATGCCGGAGGAGTTTTTGCAGCGTGTTTCACGGCTCGGCTCGAACTTTGACCCCGTGGCGGAAAGGGTGCTTGAAGCCGGAGGCGAGATTGTTCTTGCCAAGGCACAGAGCAACCTTTCTTCTGTGGTAGGCAACGGTACAAAATATGAGTCCCGTTCCACGGGAGAACTGGAGTCGGCGCTTGGTCTTTCCTCTGTGAAGATGGATAAGAACGGCAATCACAATATCAAGGTTGGCTTTGCAGAACCCCGCCGTGATGGTATCAGCAACGCAAAACTCGCCAATATCATCGAATATGGAAAACACGGTCAGCCTGCCAAACCTTTTATGAAACCCGCAAAAACAGCATCCCGTGCTGCCTGTATCAGTGCCATGCAGGATAAATTCGAAGAGGAGGTCAGAAAGCTGTGAGCGTACTTTCAGATATCAATACGGCTCTGGAGCCTTTGGGCATCTCACTTGAAACAGGTGTCTTTAAGGATGATGCGCCGGAGAAATATATTGTAATCGTGCCTATGGCAGACAGCTTTGCACTTCATTCGGATAACGCTCCCGGATGCGATATCCAGGAGGCACGAATTTCCCTGTATGCCAAAGGCAGTTATACCAAAGAGAAAAATGCAATCGTCCGTGCTGTGCTTGGCGCGGATTTTACCATAACTGACCGAAGATACATCGGTTATGAAACAGAAACAGGCTACTTCCATTACAACGTGGATGTGGCAAAACATTATGAAATGGAGGAATAATCAATGGCTACTATTGGTCTTGACAAACTTTATTATGCCAAAATCACCGAGGATGAAAACGGCAACGAAACCTATGCATCTCCGGTACAGTTGGCAAAGGCAATGACCGCTGATTTGTCGGTGGAACTTGCAGAAGCAACCCTTTATGCCGATGACGGTGCATCCGAAATCGTGAAGGAATTTAAGTCCGGCACTCTTTCTTTGGGTGTGGATGATATCGGTGCTTCTACGGCATCCGACCTTACAGGTGCTACCATCGATGCAAACGGTGTCGTGGTTTCCACAAGTGAGGACGGCGGTGAGCCTGTGGCTGTGGGATTTAGAGCAAAGAAGTCTAACGGCAAGTACAAGTATTACTGGCTGTACCGTGTGAAGTTCGGTATCCCTGCCACAAACCTTGCTACCAAGGGTGACAGCATTACCTTCTCAACGCCTACCATCGAGGGTACAATCCTTCGCCGTAACAAAGTGGACGGTCAGAATAAGCACCCTTGGAAGGCAGAGGTAACCGAAGGAGATGCTGCTGTTGCAGCAGATATCATCACAAACTGGTATCAGGAAGTATATGAACCTTCCTATGCTACCGAGGCTGCGGAATAAGGAGGATATGACACATGGATAATGAACGCTCTGCAATTATCAATATCGGTGGTGACGAGTATGAACTGCTTTTGACCACCAAGGCTACCAAGGAAATCGCAGGACGCTACGGCGGTCTTGAGAACCTTGGCGATAAGCTGATGAAATCCGAGAACTTCGAGATGGCTATCGGTGAAATCGTGTGGCTGATTACGCTGCTTGCCAATCAGTCCATCCTTGTCCACAATCTGAAAAACAAGGAAAACAAAAAGGATGTCCTTACAGAGGAAATGGTGGAATTGCTCACCACTCCCGTGGATCTGGCGGCATACAAGACCGCTATCACCGAGGCTTTGTATAAGGGCACCAAGAGAAATGTGGTCAGTGAGGCTGACTCAAAAAACGCAGTGGTCGAGTAAGTGACGATGAGTTATTTACTCGACTTTTATATTACGGCATTGCCCATCTTCATCTGACCCAGGATGAGGTGTGGCTGATGCCGTTTGGTCTGCTCCTGGATTTATGGGAGTGCCACAAACAGTATAACGGGCTTGCGAAGCCTGTAAGGGAATATTTCATTGATGACATTATTCCTGCCGGAATCTGATGAAGGAGGTGGTTTGAAGTGGCAGATGATTTTGGCTTAAAAATCGGTCTTGAGGGCGAAAAAGAATTCAAGAAGGCACTGTCCGAAATCAATCAGTCCTTCAAGGTTCTCGGCTCGGAAATGAAGGTCGTGCAGTCGCAGTTCGACAAAAACGACAGTTCCGTAGAAGCACTGACGGCAAGAAACCAGGTGCTGAATAAGGAAATCGAGGCACAAAAGCAGAAAATCGAAACACTCCGACAGGCTCTTGCCAATGCCTCCGAGTCCTTCGGTGAAAATGACCGCAGAACGCAGGCGTGGCAGATTCAGCTTAATAATGCTACGGCAGCGCTCAATGATATGGAGCGTGAACTCGACCGCAATAACACCGCTTTGGATGAAGCTGAGCGTGAAATGGACGATGCCGCCGATGCTGCGGATGATCTGGAAGAAGAAATCGATGATGCCGGGGATGCTGCCGATGATTCCGAGGGTAAGTTCTCTAAACTCGGTTCTACGCTGAAAACGGTCGGTGTGGCAATGGGAGCGGTGGTCACGGCTGGCGCCGCAGTTTCCCTCGGAAAAGCCGTGGTAGAAGCCTATGGCGAGTATGAGCAGTTGGTCGGTGGTATCGACACGCTGTTTAAGGATTCTTCTGCATCCTTGCAGGAATATGCCAATAACGCCTACAAGACAGCGGGTATGTCGGCAAACGACTATATGTCCACGGTCACTTCTTTTTCTGCATCCCTTATTTCTTCTCTCGGTGGTGATACTGAGGCGGCAGTAAAGTATGCGGATATGGCCATTACCGATATGGCGGATAACGCCAATAAGATGGGTACGGACATTGGTCTTATCCAGAATGCATACCAGGGATTTGCCAAGCAGAACTACACGATGCTGGACAACTTGAAACTTGGCTACGGCGGCACCAAGACTGAAATGGAACGCCTGCTTGCCGATGCACAGGCTATTTCCGGCATTGAATATGACATCAGCTCCTATGCGAATGTGGTGGAGGCTATCCACGTCATTCAGGAAAGCATGGGTGTGGCAGGAGCAACAGCAGCAGAAGCCGAGCATACCATTGAGGGTTCGATGAACGCCATGAAGGCTGCCATCGATAACCTTATCGTTGGTTTCGGTGATGCGGATGCCGACATTGAGATGCTCTGCAACAATGTGGTGGATGCCTTCCAGGATGTGTTGACAAACATCACTCCGGTGATTGAAAACATTATCTCGGCACTGCCAACGGCTCTGAACGCACTGCTTTCGACCGTGGGAGAACTTCTTCCTACGCTGTTGGATACGGTGGTTGACCTGTTCTCACAGGTGCTGAACACCATACTGACCATGCTGCCGGAACTCATCCCTGTGGTCATTGATGCGTTAATGACCATCGTGAATACGCTGATAGAAAATCTGCCTCTGCTTATCGATGCCGCTATTCAGATAGTGATGTCTTTGGTACAGGGCATCGGTGAGGCTCTGCCTACACTGATTCCAACGGCGGTGCAAGCGGTTATTACCATTGTGCAGAGTCTGATTGACAGCCTGCCGATGATATTGGATGCGGCCTTGCAGCTTATCCAAGGTCTTGCAGATGGTTTGCTTACGGCGATTCCAGTTTTGATTGAGGCTCTGCCGTCCATTATCTTGGCAATCGTGGAATTTGTGATTGGTGCGATTCCTCAAATCATAGATGCGGGCATTCAGCTTTTGACCTCTCTTGTATCTGCATTGCCGGAAATCATCGTGGCAATTGTGGAGGCAATCCCTCAGATTATTGAGGGCATCATCACAGCCGTGCTTGGCTCGATTCCGCAGATTATCCAGGCGGGTATCGACCTTCTTGTTGCCCTTATCCAGGCATTGCCGGAAATCATCACAACCATTGTGGCGGCAATTCCGGAGATTATCGGTTCTGTGGTCAATGCCTTGATTGGCAGCATTCCGCAAATTGTACAGGCAGGAGTGACACTCTTTATTTCTCTGATAAAGAACCTGCCGACCATTATCGTGGAAATCGTAAAAGCTGTACCGCAGATTCTGTCCGGTTTGGTATCGGCATTTGGAAAAGGTGTATCTCAGCTTGCAAGTGTCGGTGCAAACCTTGTAAAGGGTCTGTGGCAGGGTATCCAGTCCCTTGCCGGATGGCTTTGGGATAAGGTGTCCGGTTGGATTTCCTCCATCTGGGACGGCATCTGCGACTTCTTCGGTATTCACTCGCCTTCGGATGAGATGGCGTGGATTGGTGAAATGCTTGTGGAAGGTCTGGCAGGCTCCATCAATACCAATGGTAAAGATGCGGTTGCTGCCGCTGAAGGCATGAGCAAGGACATCAATGATGTGATGCACAGCCTTGCTGATGATATGACCACGGCACTTCCTACAGACTTTAGTGTGAATGGTACGGTCAACCGAAATGATACGGTATCCGGTACAGGATTCGGAACTGGTGCGCTTATCACCATTCAGCAGATGATTGTCCGAAGTGAAGAGGATATCCGTAAGATTTCCCAGGAACTTTACAATTTGATTCAGAGTGGCTCCCGTGCACAGGGACACTTCACTACGGCATAAAGGAGGGTTTTGACCTATGGGGTTTATTTTTAATGACATTACGTCGGGCAGCATGGACATCAAAGCCCGCCTGACTTCCTGGCAGGTGTGTGGTAAGATGCGTAATTTTACCACCACTGTGCCGGGTAAATATGGTGTTGCAGACTTCGGTGCTGATTTCGATTACCGTGAAATCACTGTCCACTGCAACATATATCCGAAACACAATTTTACATCATTGGTATCTGCCTTGGACGATATCGCAGCATGGCTTGACCCTGTACAGGGGTTACGCCAGCTTATTTTTGATGATGTGCCGGACAGATACTTCATGGCAAGGCTTAATGATGCCGTGGACTGTGAAAGGCTTGTCCGCTCGGCAGGGTCTTTTGATTTAAAGTTTTTCTGCCCAGACCCTTTCGGTTATGCCATCACGGATGAAACTTTCTCCATCACGGAGGAAGGCACCCATACCGTGACCCGTGCAATCGGCAATATCGAGTCACTGCCTGTGTATCGTATCAGCGGTGTGGTGACCGCCGGGGCAAGCAATTATATCAGCATTACCACAAACGGCATGGAACTGAAAATCGTAAACGCAACGCTGTCAGAGGGAGAAACTCTTGTTGTGGATACGGATAAAATGACTGCTTATGTGGTGGATGAAAACGGCGAGACACTTCGAAACGGTCTGCCGTATTTACAGGAACTGAACTTTCCGACCCTTGCTGTCGGAGAGAACACCGTCACTGTGGAAGTGAATAATGCTACGCTGACGGAATTACAAATACAAGCCAAGAGCAGATGGAGGTGACGGCATGGCTCTGAAAATGATACTGAACAAACAGACGGATTTTACAGGAGAATTTCCTGCGGAGTATGCCGCCTCCGGTCTGTGGCATTTTAACGAATCTGCACCCGATGAAGATACGGCTCTTGCCGATTCCTCTGGCTGTGGTAGAAACTTTACCATCGTCAATTGGAGTGGCACAACTGCGAACTTAAGTAACAGTCCAAAAGGCAGACAGATTCGTTTTAACATCAATAATCCGACCACGGAGAAAACCCACCTGCAGGTGACCAATGACGGCAGTATTTTTGCAAACCTCGGTGAGCGTATCATCGTGGGTGGTTGGATGTGTCCGACCACCTATTCTGTGGGTAACACTTTCTGTCCGATATTCAATACCCGTTATGGTCCGGGGCAGCCGATTTTCTATCTGTCCCTTTACTCCGGCAAACCGAGAATTATGCTCTATAACTCTTCTGGTAGCTTGATTTTGGATAAGACAGTAACGCCGTCTTTTTCTTTACAGAACGGCAAGTGGTATTTTATTGCAGGAGTCATTGAACCCAACAACAAGCAGTTCACTTATGTTGTGGGAGACCGTTCTGCAGGAGTGGTTTGGAAGTCCGATATGCTGACCTTCACGGGAACGTTGAATACAGAGTGTACGGCTGACCTTGTTATCGGTATGCACGCCGACACCTATTATTACGCAGGTGGTTTTGACGAGTGGTTTTTGGACTGCGATTCGCAACTTACGGCAGATGATTTGGTGGATTATTTCAATGCCACCATCCTTTGTAACGGTGCAGACAGTTCTTCCGATGTAGATGCCCTGTCCGATGCAAGCGGTGTAACCTTAAAAGCAACGGACGGTGTTTACCCTGAAAGCGGTGTGCTTTATACCAAGGCGGCGGAGTGCAGTCTGTCCGGCACGGGCAAAGTGTCCTATACAAGCGAATATATCGCAGGCACTACGGCAATCGCCTCGGTGGAAACCTCCACCAGTGATGACCTCTCCGATTGGAGTGATTGGGTTGCTGTGGGAACGGACGGCAAGCTGCAATCTCCGAACCGAAACTATATCCGTTTCAAGGTTACACTGACTACCTCGGATACTTCCAAAACACCGAAACTCATTGATATCCGTTTGTATGATATTCCCAAGGCTCCCTATGAGAAAATCGGCTATGCCCGTCCTGTGGTGCTTGATGATAACGGTGCGTGGGAGGCCATTTTGGAGAATGCTTACGATATCATCGTTACGGGTGAAATCAACGGTGAGGATACGCTGACCTTCAGTATTCCGTTCCGTGACGGCAAACGAAAGTATCTGGAAAACGAAAAGAAAATCCAGATCGTAGATGATGTATATAAGGTGCGTACCATTACCGATGTGAAGGACAGCACCGGAAACACGGTTACGCAGATTTATGCCGAGGCGGAGTTTTATGATTTGACCTTTTCCGTCCGTAAGGAAGAAAAGAAATTTGATGCGGAAACAGCGGATGTGGCTATGGCGTATGCCCTGGCTGATACCGAGTGGAGCGTGGGAACGGTCAATGTGACCTCCAAGCGTACATGGACTTCCACGGAGAAAAACGCACTTTCCATTCTTCGCAGCATTGCCAATCTTCACGGCGGCGACCTTGTTTTTGACTGTCCGAACCGATTGGTGCATCTGCTGACGGTAAACGGCAAGGACAGCGGTGCCTTGTTTGCCTACAAGAAGAACATGAAAAGCATCGAGCGTGTGGTGGATACCCGTTCCCTTGTTACAAGGCTTTATGCCACGGGTGCCAATGGCATGACCTTTGCTGACATCAACGGTGGCAAACCCTACCTTGAGGATTTCACCTATTCCAAGGAAGTGCGTATTACCACTTTGGACTGTTCTTCCTTTACCAATCCTTATCAGATGAAGGAATACACGGCTATGCGCCTTGCGGAATACTGCAAGCCGTCCGTTTCCTATGTGCTGAATGCGATGGACTTGTCGGTTCTGACTGGTTATGAGCATGAGGCTTGGAACTTGGGTGATTATGTTCGTGTGGAGGATAAGGATTTGGGACTCTCGGTTACCACTCGTATCGTGCGCCGTGAATACAATCTGCAGGAGCCTTGGAACACGGTGCTGGAACTTTCCACCACGCTGAAGAACCTTGGCAGTTCGGTCAGTTCCATTGATACCATTGCCGATGCATTGGAAGGCACAGGAATGGTATCCAACAACGATATCCGTGAACTTGTGCCATTTAATCATCTGCGTAACTCCCGTGCCGATGACGGCCTTGCTTATTGGGTCAGTTCCGGTTTTGAGGCTGACGGAGAAAACGGTGCATCCGGCACGGCATCCTTTAAGGCTGTGGGTGTGGAAGGCATGACCTTAAGTCTTGCCCAGACCGTGTATCCGTCCAACCGCAGCAGTTATACACTGTCGGCGCAGATTGCCTCGGAAGATCTGGAAAAGCTGTCTGATGATGCACAGGTCGGCATTGAGGTGGTCATTGAATATGAGAACGGCAGCACGGAAACAAGATTTATTGATTTGTACTGATGGAGGTGTCTATGGCTTATTTTTCTAAAACACAGGAAAAGATTACACCAAGCGGATATTCCTCTAAGGTCAAATCCATTACGGTGCGTGTGTGCATTACCAACTGCACAGGCACTTTATATATAACAGACCTCTTGCTACAGCCGGGTTCTGTAGCCACGGGATGGGTAGGTCATCCCTGTGAGATGAAATGGGTGCTGGATGGCTAATCCCGTTTTTATCCGACTGGCAGAGGTCATAAACAAGAAACAGGATATGCGTGTTGTGAGCGTTACGGTAAAACCTACCCTTACCAACTGCTCCGGCACGATTTGGTTTACCGACCTTATGCTGCAGGAGGGACCGGCACTGACAGGCTATGTGCCACACACCGAAAGCAGACTCACGGAAGACACCAAGGTGTGGTTCAACGGTGTGGTTCGCTCCAAGGAAACGGTCATCATCTGCAATGTGGGCGATACCTCCGGCGGCTTGGATGTCCATATCTATCCGAAATCCGATATGGCGGCAGGCTCGGTGCAGCTTGCCCAGGGCGTTGGTGGTCAAAAGGTCACATTCCCAAATGCTCTGTCTGCGGAGGATGACCTTGCCCTTCTTGCTTCGGTCAGAGAATGCACCAAGAACGGTGTGACCGAGCCAAAAGAGGGATTTTATCAATACAGTGCCGCTTGGGATTCCAAGCACATGGTCACCTTGGAGGACGGCAAGTCTGCCAGGGTTCTTTTTGAGTTGCAGCAAATGACGGATGGAGGTGTGTCGATTTGAGGGATAAATTAAAAGGCAAACGTATCATGGTGTGGACATTTATGGGCAACTCCCGAATGTATCAGGCACTCCGTGATTACGGTGACCGCATCGACACCATCGGTCTGTTTTCTTTCAAAGTGGACGCCACGGGAACGATTACTGAAAGCGGTGTTGCTATTAGCAATATGCTGACCTATATCGAAAAGTGGCCACACATCCGTTGGTTGCTTACCGTTGCCAATGACGGTGCGAACAGCATTTTTAAGGCTATCCGTGATAATACGGACGGCGCACAGGACACCTTCTGCTCGGAACTTATCCGTATTATGGAGAAATATCCGTGGTGCAACGGCGTGGATATTGACCTTGAAAAAGGCGATGGATATTCCACCCACGAAGCGTCCACGGCAATGTTCAAGCACATCTACGAAACGGTCAAAGCATATGACTCCACCAAGGAGATGAACATCTGCCTGCCGGGTATGACTTCGGTCAACGGTTCGGTCGGTGGTGAGAACTGGTGCGTATACGGTGACCTCGACCAATACTGTGATACGGCATCCATCATGAGTTACGGTATGGCTTGGGCGGGTTCTGCTCCGGGGCCTGTTTCTCCGAGAAGTTGGCTTGAGGGCATTTATGATTATGCTACCCAGGTGATGAACCCCGACAAAGTGTTCCTCGGTATGCCTGCCTACGGGTGGAACTGGCAGATTTACGATACTCCGGAGAACTTGGGTAAGTATTACAGGGGTACTTCCCACACCTATTATGCTGCGAAATACTGGATGCAGGGTCTGTATAACTTTACGGACGATGCACCTCCGCAACCGTTTATCCCTATCGTTTCCTATTGGGATGACTACGATATGGGATCGTGGGCATTGCCTCATGTGTATGACTACATGGAAGGCAGAGATGCCGTTTACAAGGAATATCCGCAGATGGCAGAGGTGTATAACCGCAGACGTTATCTGACGGCTTATGCCAAACAGCAAAAGACGGAGTTTGGCGATATCATCATCGACCGCAATGCAGAGCCGGACAGCTACGGTGGTGTGGTTTCCGTATCTGAAACATTGGTGACGCTCGGTGATGAGGGTACTGCCACTTACAAATTTACTATCGACGAGGGCGGCACTTACGATGTTGCCATTCGCCTGTGCTATCCGTTTTGGGATAAAAACAGCATTTACGCATCGTTGGACGGCAGCACCGTTCACTTTTCCGAGGACAGGATTTGGTGGCCATATTGGAGGACTACCTTCTGGACTACGCTTGCCAAGGGAGTAAGCCTATCTGCCGGAGAGCATACACTGACCATTTCGGTTGGTGTCAACGGTGTGCAGTTCTATGGTTTTCGTGTTTGCACTGACTTCTCTGAAGAGCCGACTGCAGGGCAAGCGGAATACACCCTCGCTCCGAGAAAGTTCAAAGACGTCAACGGCGATATGGTGGGTCCCGCCACAGGGTTCAAGCTGACCTTGGAAATGCTACGCAGAAAGCCTGACTCGGCACTGGTTTGGTATGAGGACTTCCGTGATGAAGAAAAGATACCGGAAAGCTACTGGACGGTACTTTCCGGGGAATGGGATGTGTGGCAGGAGGATTTGCCCTACGGAGATACAAGCAGACCATACTCACAGCTTGAGGGTTACGGTCAGCTTGCGTGGAACTATAACGGCTTTTCAGATATCCATCTGAGGGCGCAGATTATCTTCCCGGAAGACGGCGGTGGCAAAGCGGGTGTGTTCCTCGGTTCGCTGTTTTGCTGTTTTAATTATGACAGCCAGTGCATTGAACTATATGAGGGGTCAACGCTCAAAGGCAGTTATGCTACCGATTTCTCCAAAACCGCAAAGGCTGACCTGCGTACCAATCCCAATGTTTATACCATTGAGATGCGTAAGCGTGGAAATACCGTGAGGGTCTATTCCTCTGCATCCAATACACTCCGATTTACGGCAACGGTCAGCGGTGGAAGTGGTTATGCAGGCATCCGTTCCGATAACCAAATCAACTGCCAACTGCTCCGTTTGGGCGATGCTTGGACATACGAGCCGTATGAGAGGTTCGATGTGGTAATGCCGGACGGAACGGAGACTTCCTTTGGCAGAATTGAGCGTAGCAACTGCACATGGGATGAGGAGTTCCAGGTGTTCACGCTGACTTCCGATGTGGAAGAGTACAATACCCGCAGTGAGGATATTTCGTTGGACTATGAGTTCTATCATTCTCACATCATGCCGCTTGAGTGCGGGAATGACTATACGGCAAAAATCATCCCAAGGGACATCAATATATGGATTTCACGATTGTTCCTTGGGGACTCGGACGGCTTTTCCATTCTGTACTATCAGGATGTGGACAGCCTGATCTATTGGGCGAACCAGGCGGCATACCGATGGAAACTGCGAGGGATGTGTATGTGGTCCCTTGGACAGGAAGATATGCGAGTCTGGGAGTGGCTGCCTAAACAAACTGAATAACGGCTTTAAGGGGTATCTGCAATTGGGCAGGTGCCCTTTTTGCATACAAAAAATTATGAAAGCGAGGATTTTACTATGAAGGATTTATGGAACACCATTCAAATCATCTTTGCCGCCATCGGTGGTTGGCTCGGCTGGTTTCTTGGCGGGTTTGACGGTCTGCTTTATGCACTGATTATTTTCGTGGTTGTGGATTACATCACGGGAGTCATGTGTGCCGTGGTGGACAAGAACCTTTCCAGTTCGGTCGGATTCAAGGGTATTTGTCGAAAAGTGTTGATTTTTGCGATGGTCGGCATTGCTCATGTCCTTGATGCCAACGTCATTGGTGACGGCAGCGTATTGAGAACGGCGGTTATTTTCTTCTATATCTCTAATGAGGGCGTCAGCCTTTTGGAAAACGCATCCCACCTTGGTTTGCCGATTCCGGAGAAGATGAAGGATATCCTGGAGCAGCTCCATGACCGCGACAATAAGGAAAGCGAGGGAAAGTAACATGAATTTACACAAACTCATTTTAACGGAAAATGCCTGCTACAAGGCAGGCAGGAAAATCACGGTTAAAGGCATCATGGTTCATTCTACGGGTGCCAACAACCCTAATCTGAAACGATATGTGGGACCCGATGATGGTTTGCTTGGCAAGAACCAGTACGGCAATCATTGGAATACTTATCATCCCGGCGGCAGAGAGGTCTGCGTTCATGCCTTTATCGGCAAACTGGCTGACGGTACGATTGCCACATACCAAACGCTCCCTTGGAATCATCGTGGATGGCACGCCGGGGGCAGTGCAAACAACACCCATATCGGATTTGAAATCTGCGAGGACGGTCTTACGGATTATGCCTACTTCAAGAAGGTGTATCGTGAGGCCGTTGAACTTTGTGCCTACCTTTGCAAAGAGTATGGTTTGACCGAGCAGAACATCATCTGCCACTCCGAGGGTTACAAACAGGGCGTGGCATCCAACCACGGCGATGTGATGCACTGGTTTCCAAAGCACGGCAAGAGCATGGATACCTTCCGTGCCGAGGTAAAGGCTCTCTTGGTGACTGCCGATGAAGAGAAGGATGAAACTCCTGCCGAACCTACGGTGACTTATCCTGAAAAACTGACTACGGGTTATTACCGTGTGCGTAAGACTTGGAAGGACAGCAAGTCCCAGGTGGGCGCTTATCGTATTCTTTCCAATGCAAAGGCGGCGGCAGATAAGAACCCAGGCACTTTTGTTTTTGCCAATGACGGCACTGCCATTTATCCTGCCAACAGCACAGCCGAGCCGGATTACCGTGTTCACACGGTGGTCAAGGGCGATACCCTTTGGGATATTGCCGTGAAGTATCTCGGCAAAGGCAGCAAATACACGGAAATCAAGAAACTGAACGGACTTTCTTCCAATGTGATTTACAGCGGTTGGAAACTGAAAATCCCTAACTAACACGATGCCCTCTGAGGATTTTTCCTTGGAGGGCATTATTTTTTTGCCTTGAGGGGGTTCGATTTATCCTGTCTTTTCGCTTATAGGCAGAGGGAACATTTCCACCGTTCCCAAGACTGGAGGAATCATTATGGAAGTAAAACAGATTGAGAATTTTCAGATACCTAACGCCGTGGCACACGAAATCACACAGGAGGAATTGCAGCGAGAATTTGACTATTACAGGGCACAGCAGATGCTTGAAACCATGTTCTTATTCGGCATGATTTCTGTGGATGAATTCCACAAAATATCGGCTTATAATCGCAAAACTTTCTCCCCATTTTTGGCGGAGATTATGGGCTAAATGACTTGATAATTCCGCAATAGTACGGGAATATATCACTACCCAAAAAGCGAGGTGAGTTGATGAAAAGGATAACAAAAATCGGGGTAAACGAAACCCTGGTTCAAAAGAAAAAATTAAAGGTTGCCGCCTACTGCCGTGTATCTACGGCAAGTGATGAGCAGCTTATCAGCCTTGAAGCACAAAAGGCACATTATGAAAACTACATCCGTTCCAATGACGAATGGGAGTATGTGGGTCTTTACTATGACGAGGGTATCACAGGCACGAAGAAGGATGTCCGTGCCGGACTGCTTTCCATGATTGATGCCTGTGAGGACGGTAAGATTGAGTTTATTATAACCAAGTCTATCAGCCGATTTGCCCGAAACACCACAGATTGTCTTGCGATGGTGCGTAGACTGTTAGAACTTGGTATTTTCATTTACTTCGAGAAAGAGAATATCAATACAGGTTCTATGGAGAGTGAGTTGATGCTTTCCATCTTGAGCAGCCTTGCAGAAAGCGAGTCGGTTTCCATTTCCGAAAACAGTAAGTGGTCGGTGCAGAAACGCTTTCAGAACGGCACTTTCATTATCTCCTATCCTCCCTACGGCTATGACAACGATAACGGCACTATGGTCATTGTGCCGGAACAGGCGGAAGTTGTAAAAGAGATTTTCGCATCCTGCCTTGCGGGTAAAGGTACACACGCCATAGCCAAGGAATTGAATGCCAGAGGGATTAAGACCAAGAAAAATGGCAAATGGGGTGCGGGTGCAGTGAAAGCCATTCTTACCAATGAGAAGTACACGGGCGATGTAATTTTTCAGAAAACCTATAGTGACAGCAGTTTTAACCGTCATGTCAATTACGGTGAGCGTGACCGTTTCTTTTGCGAAAACCATCATGAGCCGATTATCAGCCATGAGGATTTTGACAGAGTCCGTGCGGTTCTCGACCAAAGGGCAATGGAAAAAGGCAACGGAACAGACACCTACAGATATCAGAACCGATATGGTTTCTCCGGAAAAATTAAGTGTGGAGAATGTGGTGGCACCTTCAAGCGTAGGCAGCATTACAAGCCGAGCGGAGATTATGTGGCTTGGACTTGCACAACGCACCTGGAAAGCAAAGCGGATTGTTCAATGCTTTACATTTCCGATGAGGGCATTAAGTTGGCGTTCCTTACCATGATGAACAAACTGGTCTATGGTCACAATGTAATATTGAAACCGCTCCTGCGAAACCTGCGTGGCATGGATGATAAAGACAGGTTGCTCCGCATTCAGGAATTGGAAATCCAGATTGAAAGCAACATCGACAGAAAGCAGATTCTTACAAACCTCATGGCAACGGGTGTCTTGGAGCCTGCCGTCTTTAATAAGGAAAACAACGCACTGGTGACGGAGGAACAACGACTACGAGCAGAAAAGGAAAAACTGGTCAGCTTCGTTGGTGGAGATAAGGTCAGAATGAAGGAATTGCAAAAGCTGATGGCTTTTACTTCCAAGGGCGAGATGCTGACAGTGTTTTCAGATGAGATGTTCCTTAAATTTGTGGATAGCATTACGGTTGAGTCAAGAGAAAAGATTGTGTTCCACTTGAACTGTGGACTGAATTTAGCGGAAAGGTTGGTGATGTAAATGACAGCACATATTCCCTACGGATATCGCATTGAGGATGGCAAGGCTGTGGTAGATGAAACCCAGGCAGAACAGGTCAGAACTTTCTTCAAAGAATATATTTCCGGCAAAGCACTGAAGGTGGCTGCCGAAACGGTAGGCTTGAAGATGTTTCACGGCAGTGCCGGACGAATGCTCCGAAACACTCATTACCTTGGGGATGATTATTATCCCGCCATTATAGATCAGGAACTGTTCGACAAGGCGGAAGAGGAACGCCAGTCGAGAGCCAGTCAGCTTGGCAGGGTCAGAGAATTAAAGGTTAAAGAAACTCCTTCTGCTCCCCTGCGTTTTACAATGGGAAAGCAGAAAAAGGTCTTCTACGACCCTTTTGAACAGGCTGAATACGCCTATAGTCTGATAGAAAGCGAGGTTGAAATGAATGCAACAGACTAAGAATATTACCGTGATTCCGGCACGAAGACGTGTCGGTAACACTGCAAAGGAATCCGAAGTACCAAAACTCCGTGTGGCAGCCTACTGCCGTGTTTCCACGGACAGCGATGAGCAGGCTACCAGTTACGAGGCACAGGTGGAGCATTACACCGATTATATTCGTAAAAATCCCGAATGGGAGTTTGCCGGAATTTTCGCTGACGATGGAATAACAGGCACTAACACCAAAAAACGTGAGGAGTTCAACCGCATGATTGATGAGGCGATGGCGGGTAAAATCGACATGATTGTTACCAAGTCCATCAGCCGATTTGCCCGAAATACCCTGGACTGCCTTAAATACATCCGACAGCTTAAAGAAAAGAACATCCCCGTGTATTTTGAAAAAGAAAATATCAACACGATGGATGCCAAGGGCGAGGTTCTGCTTACCATTATGGCGAGCCTTGCACAGCAGGAAAGCCAGTCGCTTTCGCAGAATGTGAAGTTGGGTTTTCAGTACCGATACCAACAGGGACAGATTACAGTTAACCACAACCGTTTTCTTGGATTTACCAAAGATGAGAATGGTCAGTTGATTGTTGAGCCAAAAGAGGCGGAAGTTGTCAAACGCATATTCAGAGAATACCTTGAGGGTGCAAGTCTGCAGCAGATTGCAAGAGGCTTGGAGGCTGACGGCATTCTGACTGGCGCCGGAAAGACCAAATGGAGAGCAGAAACCTTGCAGAAAATCCTAAAGAATGAAAAATACATTGGTGACGCCCTTCTTCAGAAAACCTACACGGTGGATTTCCTGGAGAAAAAGCGTGTTCCGAATAACGGTTTGGTGCCACAATACTATGTGGAAAACAGCCACGAAGCCATTATTCCCCGTGACCTTTATATGCAGGTGCAGGAAGAAATGATTAGGCGTTCTAATCTCCACAGCGGAAAAGACAGAAAAAAGCGTGTTTATAGCAGTAAATACGCACTTTCCAGCATCGTGTATTGCTCCAAGTGTGGGGAGATTTACCGCAGGGTGGTCTGGAACAACAGGGGCAACAAATCGATTGTGTGGCGTTGCTGCACCAGAATGGAGAACGGTCCCGGAACCTGTGATGCCGATGCCATTCACGAGTCTGAACTGCAAAGCCTTGTGATAAGAGCCATTAACAGGGTGCTTGCCAGAAAGGATACCATGAACGAAACCTTACAGAAGAATGTGGAGGCGGTGCTTACCGGGGCAGACGGCATTCCCCTTGCTGAAATCGATAGCCGTTTGGAAGAACTGCAAAAGGAACTGCTCAAGATAGCAAATTCCAAGGGCAATTACGACAGCATTGCAGATGAGATTTATCGACTCCGAGAAGCAAGGCAGAGTGCCTTGGTGGATAATGCCGAGCGTGAAGGTGTAAAACAGCGAATCAGTGAAATGCAGCAGTTCCTTGCCGAGCAGACACAGGACATCACCGAATACGATGAGCGGTTGGTTCGCAGGCTGATTGAGAAAATAACGGTCTACGAAGAAAAGGTTACGGTTGAGTTTAAATCCGGCACAAGCCTGGATGTGAGAAGATAAGAGAATATTCCCTACAGTCAGCACCTTGCAGAAATGCAGGGTGTTTTCTGTTACAAAAAGTTCATAGGCAGTTTTGGCGGATGTATTGTAATTCGGAGAATTTTGTGGTATAATAAATTATCTTATTTGTGTTAGAACTAACAAGCCTTGCGAATAGGAGTGGCAAATGTATGATTAGAAATAATATAGAAGTAGATGTAAAAGTAAAGTGTATAGAGAACGAAACTACGCAGGCGCAGCTTGCTGAAACTATTGGAACTACGGGTCAATATGTAAATCGTATCATCAAAAAACAGGACGGTGTGGTTAACAACACCTTTATTAAAATGATGGAGGCTCTTGGGTACGATATTGAACTGACATATGTGAAACGAGAGGGATAAGTTCTTATTTGCAAGATGTTTTCTTCGCAAAATTTACAAGCGTTGTTATAGAGAACAACAGAAAGGAACGAACTTTTATGGAAGAAACAATTTATATCTCTCCAGATGATATAGAAGTAATTGATGCTGAAGACTATAGTTATGAAGTAGTTGAGCATTTTTCGGATATGCCGGAAGTAGCGAAACCGTTACTGAAGGGTGCTAAAAAAGCGTTCAAAAAAATCGAGGAAATGTTATATACTGCCCCCGCCTTTATCAATATGGTAAAAGCAAGCATTCCAGAACAGGCATTCCAAGCTATTTTGACGGATGAACAGAAGACACAGATTGCCAACGGTGCCTTAAAACTCATGACGAAAAAAGACGGCACACTCATGGCTAATCTTGTTAACCCAGAAACAAATAAAATTGTATCAACGATTTCACTGAAGAGCGTTGACCTGTCTCCGGCATTATCAGAAGCAATGACCAGTTATGCAACCCAAATGCAGATGGCTCAAATTGCGGAAGAAATCCACACGGTTCAGTTAGCCATCGAAGAAGTAAGACAAGGACAGGAATTTGACAGACTTGCAATGGCTTATAGTTGTCAGCAAAAGTTGTTACAAGCTATGCAGATTAAAAATCCGGAATTAAAGGCAATAGCTCTTTTGAGGATTGCCTCCGATGCGGAAGATAGCCGAAACTTGTTGATGCAAAGTCAAAATGCCAATTTAACCTTTATAAAAGAACAGCCGGAATCGTTTTGGGGCAAACTAATATCTGGTGCTAACCCGGAAAAGATAAGTCTGCGAATGAATGAAATCCGCGAAAGTTTATCTGCTGTGAATATGGTTTCATTGGCAGAGGCTATGGCATATCAGGAATTGGGTGAAAGTGCAGCAGCACGTCAGAGTCTCCAATACTATGCGGGATATTTACAGAGTGCATATTTGTCAACGGAAGGCTTAGTACAAAGATTGGATTTGATAGACCCCGCACCAGAGAATTACTGGTCTAAAACGTTACCCGATATTAAGCAAAAAATACAGGCACTCCCTTGCGTAGAGAATGTGCCTCTGTTAGAAGGAGAAGACGATGGAGAATAAGGTATGCAAAAAGTGTCAAAAACCACTTCCAGAAGGATATAAACACAAGAAATGTGAATCCTGCAGAAATGCACAGGTACAAGGTGTAAAAAATGGATTAAAAGCGGCTGCTGGAGTTGCAGGAGCAGTTGCAAGTTTTGCGGTTGTTATTGTTACAAAAGGAAAAGTAAATCCAAAAAAATAAAAGTAACTTTTGCAGATGAGAGGTGTTGAGATTGCGTACATACACATGGGACGAATACTATGAAAAATTCTATGATTGGGCGGAAAGTACACAGGTACGCAATCTTTCTGCATTAACATCTCTTGGAACGGCAGATGAAGTTGGAGAAATCATCATTGAATTGCAAGTGAATGTTCCTGCGGCAAATCGTCTGTTGCGTAAAGCCGTGGAAGCAAAACTGGCATTCTCTTGCTCCGACCTTATTGAGTTTCTCTGCATTAACGATAAGGAACTGGCTACGGCCGCCCTTCACAACTCCGTCAGCAGATTGACCTCTGCCGATATGGAGGACTTGTATGGCGTTGCAGAGGATGAGGATATTATCCAAATATGCTCGGAACAACATCTGACCCTACCGGAAGACTTACGGGAAGAGGAAGAATACGAGGACGAAGAAGAGGAAGAAATCGAAGAAGAACCCCTTGAAGAAGTGGATATCTATATCGATGACTATGTGCCGGAACCTCCCGCACCGAAGTTAGGTTTCTTCGGTACACTCTTTGCAGTCATAGCAGGTGCTGGTGCTGCATCCAATCACGGGCATAGGCATAATGGCAGATGTAACGGGGATTGTGCCAACTGTCCACCACACTATGGCTACCGATACGGCCGTTGGTACTACGGACATGACCATGTACACGGATGTGAGTTTGGTGGTAATAAAGGTAGCGGTAGTATGGATTAAATGAAGGGATGTTTCTATGGAATACTTTTCAGAAAAAAGTTTACTCTCATTGGGTGACTATTATGTATATGGGTTGATTGACCCAAGAACAAATCAAATATTTTATATCGGTAAAGGCACTGGGAACAGAGTGTTCGAGCATGAAAAAGAAAGCCTTAACAGTCCTAACAGTGAGAAACTGAAATTGAAAACTATTTCAGAAATCAACGCTCTTGGATTACAGGTTAAGAAAATAATCATCAACAGTAATCTTACGGAAACAGAGGCTTTTGCAGCCGAGGCGGCATTGATAAATGCTTTTAACTATGTGAGTGATGTGGGACTTACAAATATTGTTGCCGGACACCATTCTTCGGAGGCTTTATCGGTAGAAGACTTTGAAAAAGTATATGGTGCAGTAGAATTAACTGAGGACGATATTAAACATAAAATTCTTGTCATTAAAATTAATAAACTTTACCGAAGAGATATTCCAGCTGATGAACTCTACGATTCTGTTCGAGGTGTATGGAGAGCCTCAATGAGTAATGCTCAAACTGTTGAATATGTGTTTGGTGTATATAATTCTTTGATTGTGGCTGTTTATAAACCTACCAAGTGGTATAAATGTAAAGAGGCACCGGAGAAACGTCCAAGACAAGATGAAATCTTAACACCTCAGACAGAGAATCGTATTTTCTTTGTGGATGAGGACTATGAAAACGGAATTCCACATGATATAAATGAGGCATTCTATTACGGAAAATCTATAGCAGGATTAAAATTGAATCAAGGGGCGCAAAACCCTATTACATATTTGAATCCTAAAATATAAAAAACAGGAGGTGTACCACGGTGGCTGATATGAAACAGATACACGATTTTGCCGTGAAGTGGTGTGATAAATTCAGAGACCAAAATATCAACTATATTGAACTTGTTGACCATTGGATGGCTGATGATTGCGATGCTCTTGGATTTGATATGGACTGTGGTCATGCCTTTTCGGAACGATATGGTGCTGCCGAGCATAACCACGAGGCTTTGGATAAAATCATAGATGATGTGACGGATATTCCTTTGCTCGGTTCTGCTATATATTCAAGATGGCGTTACTTCAATCATTGGGCATATGATGCAACCGAAATATTAGAATACAAAAACCGTGCATGGTTTGTCCTGGCATTAAGCAGACTGGCATTGCTCTCCGGAGAGAACCCCTTTATATTCCAAGGAACACTAAAGAAGATGCGTATCGTATCAAATAATATCTGCTATGGTCCTATGCCGGAGCCTGATGAAGAGGTGGAGCAGCATTTGACTATCAACAATGAAGGTCGTATTTGGTTTTCGGGATATAATTTTGGTTGTGGTGGAGAACGATACGAAAAAGCCAGAAGTAAGAATTTCAAAATTGATAAGTCGGCGGCAGATAAGTTGTTTGGAGCAATCGCAGCATATTTCAGTAACGAATATACAGAAATTTTTGCTACGGATATTGGCGATTGGGTTATGGAATTGACTAACACTGAAGGAGTCACATATAAATTCAGAGGTTCTTTATGTGCAGACTTTGACTATGAAGGCACAGATTTGTCAGACCTTGTCCGAGATACCGTTGGTATGGATGATTTGTATGTGTTTGATGGAAACTATAAACCAGATGTGATAACAAAAATCACCTTAGATTACCACAGGTTTACAAAAATTGAACCACGACATAAACCGGAAGATGCAGATTGGAAATTTGTAACCTGGGATTATACTGAACATTTGATTATTGACAGAGATACGGAAACATTAGAGCATATTCAGAATATTGGTACCGGATGCAAGGTTTCCCGCAAGTACGAAATTGAAGGTGGAATCGAAAGTCTGCTTGAAAATTTTGATGCAGAAGAGTTGTTTAGTCACATCGAAGGAAATCCCGATGATGTGATAGACACACCAAACGAAGCAAAGGATTACACCATAACAATCGAGTACAAGAAAAATCCAAGCCGTACCATATCAGGTAGCTACGATAAAAATGGTCTGCCGGATGATTTCGCAGATTTTGCGGAAACAGTGTTTGATTTTATTCGTTTCTATGGCTTAGGAGAAATTCTTGACCCATCGGTTTACGGAAAAGCGAAACGGCGCAAGTCAGAATACATCTTTTGCAGTGTTACCTTTGATGAAGGATATAAGAGTTATTATTATCTTACAGATGATGATAGCATTGAAATTGGTGATTTTGTGCTTGTACCTGCAGGCAAGGACAACCATGAGGCAGTTGTGGAGGTAGTGAATATCGAATACTTCGATGAAGAGAATGTTCCGCTACCTGTCGAAAAGACAAAACGAATCATCCGCAAGTGTACGGACGAGGACTTTGACCCACCTGTAGAGTAAGGGGAATATCTTAACTACGTTGTTTCTGCTGGAAAATTTAGATTAATCGCAACTATTCGGAAATTCCGAACAGTTCAAATGGAAGGCAACTATCCGTAATTTTCGGATAGTTCAATAGGCAACTATTAAGAAATGCTTAATAGTTCAAAATTCTAAATCTGATACAGGCGATTATTTATTAAAGTAAAAGCTGATTTCAGGTTTATAGACATATTCCCGCAAACGGCAAAACTGTGAAAAAGGTTATTGATATATTCCCGTAATCGGAAAAATATCAAAGAAATTCAGCGTATCCAGACGAGCCATGTGGAGACGGTTGCACTGCTGGAACAAAAAAACACCCTATAATTTGTTGATTTTTGCACTGGACCGCCCGGTTTTCCTGTAGTAAGATATTCTGACTGCTAAAACGACTTCTTAAAGGGGAATCGCATACCGTGAAAAAAAGTCACAGCATCGACATGTGCAACGGATCGCTGGCAGACAAAATTTTGATTTTTGCTCTGCCGCTAATGGCCTCCAGCCTGCTTCAATTGCTGTTCAACGCAGCGGATGTGGTGGTAGTGGGCCGCTTTGCCGGCAAAGAGGCGCTGGCGGCGGTGGGCTCCAATACCTCGCTGATTAACCTGATGATTAACCTGTTTGTGGGCCTGTCGGTGGGTACTAATGTGGTGGTGTCCCGGGACCTGGGGGCGGGGCGGCAAGACAATGTAAGCCGCAGCGTCCATACCGCCATGACCCTGGCCTTAATCAGCGGCGTGGGCATGATGATTTTCGGTGTGGTGATGGTCCGCCAGCTGCTGGAGTGGACCTCCTCCCCCACGAATGTCATCGACCTGGCCACCGTGTACCTGCGCATCTATTTCCTGGGCATGCCTGCCAACCTGGTCTACAATTTCGGCGCAGCCATCCTGCGGGCCCAGGGGGACACGCAGCGGCCGCTGTATTTTCTCACCTTCGCCGGCGTGGTCAATGTGCTCCTGAATCTGGTTTTTGTGATTGCCCTGCAAATGGATGTGGCCGGAGTGGCGCTGGCCACCATCATTGCCCAGTATATCTCCGCCGCCCTGGTGGTACGGTGCATGATACAGGAGCAGGGTCCCCTCCATCTGGACCTGAAACGGCTGGGACTGGAAAAGCGGGGAGTGCTCCAGATCCTGCAGGTCGGCCTGCCCGCCGGCTTTCAGGGTGTGGTGTTTTCCCTGTCCAACGTGGTAATCCAGTCCGCCCTCAACTCCTTTGACGATCCGGTACTGGTGGCCGGCTCCGCCGCCGGGGCCAATATTGAGAGCTTCGTCTACGTCACCATGAACGCCTTCCATCAGGCCGCCATTTCCTTTGTAGGCCAGAACTATGGCGCCGCTAAGTGCGACCGGGTAGACAAGGTGGCCCAGCAGTGTACCATCTATTCAATTCTCTTCGGCCTTGTCTTTGGAAATCTGGTTTATTTTCTGGGAGATCCGCTGGTCGGTCTCTATGCTCCCGGTGAACCGGATGTGGTGCATCAGGCTATGATCCGGCTTCAAATTATCTGCTGTACTTATTTTATCTGCGGCATTATGGAGGCCCTGGTAGGCACGCTGCGGGGACTTGGCAGCTCGGTAATCCCCATGATTGCTTCCATCGTAGGCGCCTGTGTCCTGCGGCTGGTTTGGGTCGCCACGGTATTTCCCGTCTACCATACCCCCATCTGCCTGTATCTGTCCTACCCTGTCTCCTGGATTATTACCTCCCTGTTCCATTTTCTCTTTCTTATGCTGGTGGTCCGCCGCCGTGCCTTTGCCAAGGTGCGCAGCAACGGCCCCGCCTATCTGCCCACCGAGGGCCGGCACCCCGAAGTGTAGGTATTTGAGGACCGCCCAAAGGGCGGTCCTCCCCTTTTTATGCGCCAGGATTGATTCACCTCTTGCAATTACGGTCCCGTTCCGCTATAATAGCATGGAATTACTGTCGATTCGGTCCCTTGAGACCAGACGATACAGGAGAGTGTTAGCAGTGAAGTACGATTTTACAGCCATCGAGAAGAAGTGGCAGACCCGCTGGAAGGACGAAAAGACCTTCGCCTGCAAGAACGGCGACCCTAAGCCCAAGTTCTACGGCCTGGTGGAGTTCCCCTACCCCTCCGCCGCCGGGCTCCATGTGGGCCACCCCCGGCCCTACACCGCCATGGACGTCATCGCCCGGAAGAAGCGGATGGACGGCTACAATGTCCTGCTGCCCATCGGCTACGACGCCTTCGGCCTGCCCACCGAGAACTTCGCCATC